>Ga0207101_1022_pt1 | contig 30057 bp, 31 predicted proteins | sample Alteio_BWMinHeat_83_FD_153581 | JGI IMG/M metagenome (GOLD analysis project Ga0207101, IMG submission 153581) | Enriched cells from forest soil in Barre Woods Harvard Forest LTER site, Petersham, Massachusetts, United States -... | ecosystem: Environmental > Terrestrial > Soil > Temperate forest >...
TGCTCGACGGCCACAAATCGCATATCTCGTGGGTCCTGGGTAACAATGTTGACGCTCCAGGCTTCAGCCTGGTTGTCGAAACTTCGCAGGTTCCTCCTCCGCTCCAGCCTGTGGGATTCGAATCGCTTCTTCCACATCCCACGAGTCCGCTTGTCATTGAAAACTTCCGCCTCACTCCGAAATCTACTTCGGGCTCCGTGCCTCCTTCTTGGGTGAGTTCGTTCGTCTATGTTGACGGCAGATTTCGTTTCATCGGCGGTACCTATCCCTTCTGGGCCGAAAGCTTGAATGGCGCACGCGGCCCAATGGCTCTGCCGCCTGCGCAGATTCGCGGCATGACCGTCCAGGGCAGGGCCTTTCACAACGATCAGCCAGGGAACGGCATCGTCGCTGTCGTTCAGATGAAAATCGAGGTTGGCCACGACGGGCACGTCAAACACATCCAGGTGTTGTCCGGCGATCCCGCCTTCGTTAAGGACGCAAAAGAATATGTGAAACACGGCGAATTCCCGCCGTTGCCAGAAGATCCAAGGTTAGCCAACGCCAAACTCATTTGGGATTTCGAAGTGGCTTTTTTCTCGCCCAAGGTTTAGTCCGACGTGCTCCGCTCATCTCTTACAGCATGGTTGCTTTGGCCTGTATTTTCCTTCGCCGCGGTCCTCCCGGTCCGCGCGCAGGAGGCTGCTCCTCCACCTGCTTCTGCCATCTCCGCCAAGCCAGCCAATCTCGACTATCCTGACAGCACTCACGGTCTGGAACGTCTCGCCAAGGACATCATCAAAGCAGAAAAGGACGGCCATGAGTCCCGCGCCTCCGAATTGGCACAAAGCATGGTTCTCCCGGATCCCGCAGCCTGGTACCTTCATACTTTTGGGCCGGATATCGCCAGGGATGAAGGCGCCAAGTACACCGCCGGAAAAAACACTCTTCCTAAGCAGATTCTCAAGTTCTTCTTCGATGCCATTCAGAACGATTTCACGGGGGAGTGCCGGGGATGCCGAATTTGACGGGCGCGGGGAAAAGAATATTGCAGCTGGCGGTGCTGGTGCTGGTGATCATTTTGCTGATGGCCAGCACAACGTCGATTCCCACGGGGAATGTGGGAGTGCTGACGCTCTTCGGGCGGGTAACGGGAGAGACGCTGCCCGAGGGGATTCACTTGATGAATCCATTGAAGTCGGTGCAAAAGCTTTCCATTCAGACGCAGTCGGTGAAAGAGAGCGCCAACGTGCCTTCGAATGAAGGATTGATCCTGGCGCTGGACACGTCGCTGCTGTTCCGGCTGGACAAGGACAAAGCAGCATTCGTTTACCAGACCGTGGGCGACAGCTATGCGGAGAAGATCGTGGAGCCGACGCTGCGGGCGGCGATTCGTGCGTCGACTTCGGCGCATTCGGCGAACGCGCTGTACACCAACGCCCGCGAACTGGTGCAGAAGCAGATTCTGGACGAGCTGACGGTACAACTTGCACCGCGCGGGGTGATCGTGGAGAACGTGCTGTTGCGCGATGTGCAGCTGCCGGCGATGCTGAAGGGTTCCATCGAGGCCAAGCAGCAGGCCGAGCAGGATGCCTTGCGCATGAGCTTCATCCTACAGAAGGAAAAGCAAGAAGCGGAGCGCAAGCGTATCGAAGCGCAGGGCATCGCGGACTTCCAGAAGATCGTAGCGGCGGGGATTAGTCCACAACTGCTTGAGTGGAAAGGCATCGAGGCCACGGAAAAACTGGCGGCGAGCTCGAATGCGAAGGTGGTGATTATCGGGAACCCGAAGAACGGGCTGCCGCTGGTGCTGGAGCCGAAATAAACGAATTGGGACGATTCCCGTCTATTGCGGAGAGAGCGAAACCGCTTCCCTGAGGGGAATCATGCTGAAGATTGCCGGCCGGACACTTGGCCTTTCACTCTGCTCATCCCTATTGCTGATCGTTGCCGCGACGGCCTCTTCCGAAACCTTAAGGGACGCCTTGGCCGCGAAGCATCTGCCCCTTGACGCCGCAAAACTGGTCAATCTGGACAAGAACATTACGAGCGGGGCGGAACTCGACGATGCGGACCAATTTGTCATCGCTTACTACATCGAGGATGGAACGAATGCGCTGAACCTGCCGTTGTACCTGGACCGCTTTGACCGGAAGCAGGGTATGTGGAAGAGCGCGACTCTTGCAGAAGCACAAACGGAATCGCAAGGGTTTGACGTGCAGTGCCTGGGATCAATTCTGGGAATCATCGCGATCGGCAATCGGTTTTATCTGGACACGCATATCAATCCCTCCGCCGGATGCACGCTCGTTCTTTCGCGTGAAATGAAGGTAGAAGCTAGCCTGTACGGCTGGCTGTTGGGGCGGCTCGATGCGGACACCATCGTCTACCATCGGAGCGAGATTCATTTTGCGCCCGTACATCCGGCGGAGATCGCGGTTTACGACCTGCGAAGCAAGCGCGACGTCACCGTCTTCCCTCCCAAGCCCGAATCTCCCATCCGGCAGGCGCGGATAGAGCAATTGCGGGCGTTCTACAAAGGAAATGAGGAGTGGTGCAACAAGAACAATGACCCGTGCGATCCGGGATATTTTGATAGCGCTCTTGAAGGTAAAGTAGCCACGAATGAGAAGGAGCAGGCGCTGGCGTTCATCATCTCGTACGAACAAATCCAGTACGTTCAAGGAGATGTGCAGAAGCCTTCGGGGCCGAAGGACGTGTTGTACGTGTATCGCTGGGTGGGAAGCGAGGCAAAGGTGGAGCACCGCGAGATACTACTAAACGAAGCAAAAGCACGATTTGGAGACATCGCCCTCGAAGGTTTGCTGCAGTCCGAGGTGCTTGGGAAGATTTTCAGTGAAGTATCGCCGAAAAGGCCATAAAAAGAGATTCCAGGAAGTACGAAGATTTTCGTTGACAATACGAAGGTCTTCGTAATAGCCTCGTCGCATGGCACACGAACCACTACAGAAACCAACGGCTTCGGAACTGGAGATCCTGCGTGTGTTGTGGACGCGCGGGCCTTCGACGGTGCGCGAAGTGCATGAATCGCTGCGCGAGCAGAAGGCGCTGGGTTACACCACAGTTCTGAAACTGCTGCAAATCATGACGGCGAAGGGCACAGTGCGCCGGAACGAAGAGCAGCGCGCGCACGTCTACGAAGCTTGCCTGCCGGCCACGGAAACCAAACGACAACTTGCGGGTGACGTGTTGCAGCGCGTGTTCGAGGGCTCCGCGAGCGAGCTGATGCTGCATGCGCTTGCAGGCCGGCGAACGTCTAAAAAAGAGCTGAAAGAGCTGCGCAAGCTTCTGGATGAGTACGAAGGGAGAACGCCATGACGAACTTCGCCCACTGGATTTCACCGGAAGTGATGCGAACGCTGGGATGGACGCTGCTGCATTTTATCTGGCAGGGTGCGGCGCTGGCGGCGTTGTTCGCGGCGGCGGTGGCGGCTTGCCGGAGTGCGGCGGGGCGCTACGCGATGGCAGTAGCAACGCTCGTTCTGATGATGGCTGCTCCCGCCATTACTTTTACATGGTTGTATCGGGAAGCGAATCCGGCCGTGCGGTCCGGGGCGCAGGGGGCTTTGCCCTGGGTGGAAAAAGCGGCGCAACACGCGACCCCGCCATCCAGCGCCCCGGCCGCTGCAGTTCGAAGCGAACAGCCGACGGCGATTCTGTGGCTGGTGGAGTCGTGGTTTTTGGGCGTGCTGGTACTGAGCTTGAGAACGGCGGGCGGATTGTTTCTGCTCGAGAGGATGCGACGCAGGGAGATCCAGCCGGTGGGGCGCGAGCTGTATTTGAGGTGCATTGCGCTGCAGCTGAGGATGGGATTGGAGCGCGCGGTGCGCTATTGCGGGTGCCAGAAGCTGGACGCGCCGGCGGTGCTGGGATGGTTCCAGCCGGTGGTGTTGCTGCCGGTGCGGGCGCTGATGGGGCTGAGCGAAGAGCAGATGGAAGCGGTGATCGCGCACGAACTGGCGCATATCCGGCGGCTGGATTGCTTCGTGAATCTTTTCCAGATTGCGGCGGAAACGCTGCTGTTCTATCACCCAGGTGTTTGGTGGGTGAGCCAGCAGATTCGAGCGGAGCGCGAGAACTGCTGCGACGATGAAGCGATTGCGGTGTGTGGGGACGCGGTGAATTACGCGCGCGCGCTGACGCTGATGGAAGAATGGCGGACGGCGCCTGCGTTGATGATGGCTGCGAATCGCAGCCCGCTAGCGGAGCGCGTGGTGCGGCTGTTGGGTTTGAATGGAGCTTCGGGGAGGACTCGTATGGCGGGATTGGGAGTGAGTTGCGTTTGCCTGGCCGGGGCGTTACTGGCGGGAAATGCGTTTTTAGGCGTGGCGCACGCATCGCTGGGAAAGAGCGCCACTGCAAAACAGCAGCAGGAAAACGGAGTGATTGTTGTGAGGCCGGAACCCGCCACGAAGGAGCGCGCTCCGAAAGCAGCGAAGCCCGCGCCCGCGGCGGTACCGAGCGAGCCGGCGGCGAATCCGCAACCTGCCAGCGCGCCGGAGCAGCAAACTGCGGGCGGCGACAAGAAACAATCTTACGTGGAGGCCATGGAGGCTGCGGGATTCAAGAACCTGAGCGTGGACGAACTGATTTCCATGAAAGTGCAGGGTGTCACGCCGGAATACATCAAGACGATTCGCGAACTGGGATTACAGCCGACCGCGGAAGAGGTCGTGGGGATGAAAGTCCAGGGAATCACTCCCGAATATGTCCGGGACATGCGAAAGATAGCGGCGAATGCTTCGGTTGACGAACTGATTGGGATGAAAGTGCAGGGTGTCACGCCGGAATATATCAAGGAGATTCACGATTTGGGATTTCAGCCCAACGCGGACGAAATCGTGGGGATGAAGGTACAGGGCATCACGCCGGAATATATTCGCGAGATGAAAACGGTGGATCCGAATCCTACGGTTGAGAACTTAATCGGCATGAAAGTGCAGGGCATCACGCCACAATACGCGAAGGAAATGCGCGAACTGGGGCTGAAGGCCGAAGCGGAGGGGCTGATCGGGATGAAAGTGCAAGGCGTGACGCCGGAGTTCATCCGCGAGATGCGGGCGATGGGGCTCAAGCCAGACACCGATGAACTGATTGGAATGAAAGTGCAGGGGATCACGCCGGAGTATGTGAAATCGATGCAAGCCGCGGGATTCAAGGATCTGAAGTGCGATGAGCTGATCGGGGCCAAAGTAATGGGCGTTAACTCGGAATTCATTGAGAAGGCCAGGAAGCACGGGTTTCAGAATTTGACTTTGGAAAAACTGATTGCGCTGAAGCACGCAGATATTTTCTGAGGTTCGCGGGAAACGCGGAGAGGAGCGACGAGCGATGAAACTCGAACGAATTGCGGGGCTGGTGCTGATCGTGACGGGAGTGGCGTTGGGAGTCGCAAACTCGATCAGCGGCCAAACGCGAAGCGGCCACTGGACGATTCACTGGTCTGACGAGCCGGGTAAAGTGGGGTTCTTGCTGATGGATTCCCGCGCGGGGAGGCACTTCCACTACGGCTCCGACTGGCCTGCGAGCGAGTTTGCCGGCCTGGACCTCTCAAAGCCGGGACGGCAGGAAGTGCATTTCACAATTTCGCGCGACGCGGGGAAATTCGAATGCGAAGGATTCCTCCAGGATGGCGAGGGCACGGGCTTGTTTCATTTCATTGCGGACTCGAAGTATGCGCAAGAGATGAAGGCGCTGGGTTTTGATGGAATCGACGGTGACAAGCAATTGGCGATGGCTATTCACGACGTCAGTTTGAAATTCGCCAAAGAGATCAAGAGCAAGAACTTGCAGGGGCTGGATACGGACAAGCTCATCGCCTTCAAGATTCATGGAGTGACGCCGGAATTTATCGACGCCATTCGCTCGTCGGGCTTGAATGTTTCGGAGAGCGACAAATTCATTGCGTTCCGGATCCATGGGGTATCGCCCGAATTCATTTCCGGGATTCGTTCGGCGGGACTGAGTATTTCGGATGCCGACAAGCTGATCGCCTTCCGCATTCACGGGGTGAGCCCGGAGATGATTCGGACCCTGCACCAGGCCGGGTACACGCCGGATGCCGACAAGCTGATTGCCATGAGAATTCACGGCGCAACGCCGGAATGGGTCGAGGAATTGAAAAAAGAAGGCTACGACCACGTGGAGCTCGACAAACTGATCGCGTTTCGAATTCACGGAGTCTCGCCGGAGTTTATCGATCAGCTGAAGAAGCTGGGGTTCGCGCACCCGGAGCCGGATCAGCTCATCGCCATGCGCATTCACGGAGTAACGCCGGAATTCATCACCGGGCTGCAGTCGCGAGGAATGAAAAACCTGACCGTCGACCAGCTCGTGAGCCTACGAATCCACGGAATCGATTAAGGCACACCCCAAAGCTCACCGCAGCGAAGCCGCCCAGAGAAGGCCCACGTAGAGACCAAAACAATCGCGGCGAGGAAGACTAAGACTTGGGTGGCGCGGCCGGGGGAGCGGGCGGTACTGGTTGCAACTCCGCAAGTCTCGCTTTCAAACGATCGAGTGCCTGTTGCGCGTCATCGACCTGCTGCTTGATTCCATCCACCTTGGCTTTTCCAGGTGTGTCGTGGATATAGTCGGGCTTGGAGAAATAGTTGTCCTGCTCCAATGAAAGCTGGCGTTGAAGCAGATCGAGGTCGCTCTGCGCCTGCTTGATGTGCTCCTTCAGCGCAGCGATTTCCTTAGCATTCTCGGCCTGGTTCGCGGAGGACGGCGTATTGGCAGCAGCCGGTTGGCCTTGCGTTTCTGGGGTGCCTGGCATTCTGAGCTGCTCCGCCGTGGCGCTCTGCACGTCACCCTTCTTTACTTCCAGAGTGTCATCCGTGATGACTTTGGCAGGCTTTTCGGGTTTTTTCTTCTGCTCGCGAGCGCGGCGGGCGGCGTCCGCGACGGACTGAGAATCCTGGGATTGCGCGAAGGAAGCTACAGGAAGCAGAGCGGAAGCCAAGACAACGGAAAGGGCCAGGCGCAACGGGATGAAGCGCAACATGGTGCAACTCCTCATAGAAGGCTTAACTGGGACAATTCTCAAGATACGCCCGAAGTAGCCGGAAGCGCAATTGCTCCGCGAAAAAGCGGAGCTAATCCGGCAACGGCGAACTCATTAACAGAATCGGCCGACGAGGCCAGCCGCTTATGCGCGCTCAAACTGAGCGCAAGTTTGTGCTCAATGTCCGGCCGTGACTTCCGGCGAAGGAGCCACATTGCGGAAAGCGAAGTGCGTCTGGAGATTCTTCACCGGCTGGCCGTTGGATTCCGCGTAGGGATAGATGAAATAGTTCAGCGGATCGCCTTTCTGTTCGGGCGAAAGATGGATGTCACGGCCGTAGGTGAACAAAACACGGTTGGTGTCATGCGCGCCGAAAAAATAATCGCGCTTGGAGGGATTTTTCCAGGCTTCCGAAGCATCGACGGGAACCCAGCCGACTCCATCGAGATAGAATTCGGCCCAGCAGTGGTAGCCGGAGATGTCGCCTTCGGTCTTGGCTTCCGGGAGGGGGAATCCGATCTCGAAGCGGGCGGGAATGCCGGAGGAGCGCATCATGCCGATGAAGAGGGAGTGAAAGTCGGTGCAGTTGCCGCGCTTGGCGGTGCAGGCCCAGATGGCGTCGCCGCGGCCCCAGCCTTCGCCGGATTTGTCATAGCGCATAGTAGCGACGACGTATTCGTAGATGTCGCGAGCTTTTTGGATGGGCGTGGTGTCGCCGGCGGTGCGCTCCTTGGCAAGTTCGGCGATCGTGCCGCTAAGGGGGACGAGTTTGTCCGGCTCGAGGTAGCGCTTCATCGTCGGGTCGTTGGCGCTGGAGGCGGAAACTTTTTGGAGTGACGCAACGTCGGGAGGGACCTTATGCTCGCGGCGCGTCGCGGTAAAGCGCATGGTAACGTCAAAGCCCGAAGTAGCTTGCGCTGGTGATGGCGTGAACATGGCAAAGGTGTTGCCGTATTCAGGTTCGCGGCCCTGCTTGTACAACACGGGACTGTCGATTTGTAAATTCCGGATATCCTGATAGGCATCGGGCTGCGGCAGGGGAATCCAAAGGTGCGTGGCGGCAGCGTCCGCGTTCGCAGGCACATGGACCTGGTAGGTGAATTCGAACGAACGCGTTGGAGTGGTTTCGCTGGAATCTGGCGCGGGAGGACGGCCGGCGTGGGCGGTGAAGATGGCGGTGGCGCCAATTGCGAGAATTGAAGACAGAATCAAGCGGAATCGGATCATGGGAGGACTCCTAAGTGGTCAGAGTGGCTCGAGGTCGAGCGGGTGCGATTATACTGAAGCGGGTCAAAATGAAAAAGCAGAGTGTAGCAGGAGCAGGAAATTGCCGACTCGCAGAATGATTGCGTTGCTTGTGTTGATGGCGCCAATGAGCGCGACCAGGATTTGCGCCCAGGATTCATCGACGGCGCAGGCGCCGCCAGAGAAAAATACAAACCAAGCGGCAGCTGCCGAAACCAAAGTGATGAGACCGGAACACCGCTTCTGGGACAAAGAGAACGCTTGGCTGTTTGCCGGAGTAGGGGCATCGCGAACGCTCGATTATTTTTCGACCTTGAATCTGCGGCGCCGGCACGACCAGGAGATTCTGGTCACCAACGATCTGGTGGACAATCATGTGGCTTTTGCGGTGGTTGAGGCCGCGGGAACAGGGGTTTCGATCGGAGCATCGTGTTTGTTCCACCGCTATGGACATCACAAACTGGAACGCTGGACTTCGATCGTGCACATCGGTCTGACGACGACGGGCGCAGTGCGAAACTATTCCTTGAAAACTGCACATCCAAAGACCTCGCCTTAAGATGCATCGCCTCCATCGGGTGGAAACATTTGTTCGTTTCCACTCATCTCATTCAATGGCGTGAATTGTTGCGATTAGGAAGACGCTGCGGCATACTCGCGGCGCGTGAGGGCCTTGGCCGAGGGCGCAAGGGAAATAGCGGCAAGAAAAATGCGAGGAGGCTTTATGGGACGGTACGTCTTCCGTCACCATTTTTGTTTGATTCTTTGCGGGTGTTTGTGTTTCACCGCCATTTCACGCGGCGCCACGAATCCAAACTTAGGTGCCCCTCTTAACACACCGCTGGAGCAAACCCCGCCACTTCCGAGCAGTTCCCCGCAAACACCGCCTGGTGAATTGAATAGCAACGCGGAGAAGGCAACCGAGCAGTACGCGCTGTCGCATGAGCGGTATGAGAAAGCGGTAGCGTATTCGAAGGCGGGTTATACGCTGTATTTTGTTTCCTATGCGCTGAGCGGGATTGTACTGTTCCTGATGCTTCGTCTGGGAGTGGCAGCAAAATTTCGCGACATTGCCGAAAACCTGAGCGACAGCCGATGGACGCAGGCGTTTGTTTTTGTTCCGCTGCTGTTTGTGACCATCAACCTTTTCAAATTTCCTTTGCGTGCCTACTGGCACGCCCTTTCACGGCACTATGAACAGTCGATTCAGGGCTGGGGCTCCTGGTTGTGGGATTGGGCAAAAGGCGCGCTCCTGGATATGGCATTTGCGATGGTGATCATCTTGATTTTATTTGCGGTGATGCGGCGCAGCCCGCGGCGTTGGTGGCTGTATTTCTGGTTTCCGGCGGTGGCAATCCTGCTTGGCCGGCTTGTGCTAACTCCTCTGGTGATCGACCCACTCTTCAACAAATTTGAACCGCTGAACAAAGAACATCCGGACCTCGTTGTAAAGGTTGAAAGACTCACGGAGCGTGCGGGCGTTCCCATTCCAGAGAACCGCATGTTCCTGATGGTGGCGAGCGGAAAGACAAACGCGCTGAATGCCTACGTAACCGGCTTGGGTGCTTCCAAACGCATCGTGATCTGGGATACCACGATTCAGAGGATGACACCCGACGAAACCTTGTACATTGTGGGACATGAGCTCGGCCACTATGTACTGGGCCACGTGGGCCGGGGATTTCTGATTGGCGCCGCGGGCCTCTTCATCGCGCTTTATCTTCTGTTTCGAGGATTGCACTGGGCGCTCGACCGCTGGGCGAAGGACTGGAAGATCTATGGGCAGGAGGATTGGGCATGCGTGGTGGTGCTGCTTCTGCTGCTGCAGGCATTGCTGTTTTTCTCTTCGCCGGTGATCAATGGGCTCAGCCGGATGGAAGAGCACGACGCGGACATATACGGATTGGAGGTGATTCACGGGCAGGTGCCGAACCCGGAGGAGGTCGCGGCGCACGCGTTTCAGGTGCTTGGGGAGCTGGATTTGGCGGATCCAAATCCGCCTGGCTTTATCACTTTTTGGCTGTATTCCCACCCGCCAATGGCGGAGCGGTTGGTATTCGCGCACAGCTATGATCCCTGGGCAAAAGGAGAATCGCCGAAGTACGTCAAGTGAGAGAGCGACGCGTGATTCGCTCCCGGTCAGGAATACTGCGGCGGTGTGGAATGTTTGCGCGCAAAGGCTGCGACCTTGTTGCGGTTTCCGCAGATGGCCATGGAACACCAGCGGCGGCGGTGCGTGCGGGAATTATCGTAAAAGAAGAGGCCGCAACGCGGATTGGCGCAGAGCCTCAGCCGTGCGCCGGGGCCCTCGGCGACGAGTTCCGCTGCAGAACGGGCTACCGCAGCGAGCAGCCAGTCGAGGCCGCCCTCACGGGCTATGAATTCGATTCGCCACACGCCGTTTTCGAAGACAAGTTCGTCGTGTCCTTCGGTGATGCGCAGGATATCGTTGACAGACTCGGCCCATTCGCTGGCTATTTTTTGCTTGCGGTGCATGGCTGTGAAGACCTTACGCAGGGAGACGCAGAGCTGACGGGCTTTCTGAAGCAAACCCTCCGCAGCCTGAGGATCGGATTCGGGCAAGGCCAAGAGTTGAGCACCGCGTTCGGAGGAAATAACGCGGGAGACTCCTAGGAAGTGAATGAGCTCGTCCCAGGAAAGAGATGAAGGAGCGACAGAAGTATTTACGAAATCGAGGCAAAGCCGACCGCCGAGGAGTGGAGAAGTAGCAGAAATGGACACAGAAAACCTTAAATAACCGGTTAACACTAGCATGGCAGTTAATCCAAAGCAATGGGTTAGCCCCATTCAGGTCCGGTAACCTAATGCCAGCAAGCGAATCCTATGCATAGCACCTAGGAGCGAACTTCTGATGAAAACATTTTATGCCGGGTTGATGGTTCTTGGCCTCTGCGCTCTGGCCGCCGCGGAGGGGTTGCGGTCGCGCTGGCAGTCATCCTCTGTTTCAGCAGGCGCGATGCGCACACCTGTGGTGGTCGAGTTGTTTACGTCCGAGGGGTGTTCCAGCTGCCCTCCGGCGGATTCATTGCTTGCGGGACTGGCGCTGCAGCAGCCGATAGAGAATGCGTCAGTCATCGCGTTGGAGGAACACGTGGATTACTGGAATGAGCTGGGTTGGGTAGACCCGTTTTCGTCGCATGGCTGGACAGCTCGCCAGTATCAGTACGCCGAAGTTCTGAGAAACGGCAATCCGTACACGCCGCAGATGGTCGTGGATGGGCGTGCCGAATTAGTCGGGAGCCAGGGACGGAAAGCGCGGCAGACCATCGCGGATTCGGCGCAAACGGAGAAGACACAAGTGACATTGGGCCACGGCGACGCGGGCAAGCCGGGAGAAGAACGGTTTTCGGTGAAGATTGGAAGACTGGCAGGAGCGAAGCAGCACGACACGGTGGAAGTTTGGCTGGCGATTACCGAAACGGGCCTGCATTCCGCGGTGAAGCGGGGTGAAAACGCCGGAGAAGATTTGCATCACGCGGCGATTGTTCGAAGCATTCAAAAAATCGGGGAAGCGAAGGCCGGAGAAGAAACCTCGTTTACCGGAGACGCGAACGCAGCGCTGCAGATGGACTGGAAACGCGAGAACCTGAAGGCAGTGGTTTTTGTGCAGGAGAAGAAAAGCCGCCGGATTCTTGGCGCGGTAGAACTGCCTGTGGCACGATAGGGAAGGCCAGCCCTGAATTCCGGATTAGGCGTCGAGTGGCGCTGCAAATCAGGGGATCATTCATTCCCGGGCAACTTAGAGTCAAGCGTTGACCGAATCCGCCGCTCAAAGGTTTTTTTTGAGATAAAACCCTTCAGAGTTTGAGACGATTCAGGCTTACGGTGGCGCAATGAGCCCGTCCGACAGGGATATGTGCCCGCATGGCTTGTTGAGGTGATTATTGGACATCGAAACATCTCCAAATCCTCCCTCAGTTCCGCCTTTTTCGGCCCCGCCCCCCGAAGGTCTTAAAGCAATCTTCTTTCAAGACGATGGAGGATTGCGCGCGGGATGGCGATTGCTGCTCTACTCGACCTTCGTGGCCGGACTTGGCTTTGCTGCGGGCATCCTGCTTTTACTGTTGGCACCGCCCTCGCGACTGCAGTTTTTTCCTGTCTCATTGTTTGTCGAGGATGCCTTCGGCTTCCTTGTGATACTTGGGGCAGCGCTGATCATGTCGCAGATCGAACATCGGCCGGTGGGGGTCTACGGGCTGCCGGTGCCAGGCGCATTTGGAAAAATGTTCTGGCGAGGCTGGCTCTTCGGATTGGTGGAAATCTCCGCGCTCGTCGGGCTGATTTACGCCTTTGGAGGATATAGGTTCGGAAGTCTCGCCCTGCACGGCTGGGAAATAGCTCGTTGGGGAATGATTTGGGCGATTGCATTTGTATTTGTAGGTCTCTTTGAAGAGTTTTTGTTTCGCGGCTATACCCAATATACGCTCGCAGATGGAATTGGTTTCTGGCCGGCGGCGATTCTGCTTTCCTGCTCGTTCGGGGCTGTACACTTGCGGAACCCTGGGGAAGATTCAGTGGGCGCCGCAAGTGTGGTGATGACCGGACTGGTTTTTGCTTTTGGCTTGCGGCGCACCGGCAATCTCTGGTTCGTGGTCGGCTGGCACGCAAGCTTTGATTTCGGCGAAACGTTTCTGTTTTCGGTACCAGACAGCGGCTTGCTCTTCGATGGACATCTTTCGAACGCCACCTTGCTGGGCCAGAAGTGGCTCACCGGGGGCTCTGTTGGTCCCGAAGGCAGCGTGTTCAGTTTTCTCACGATGGCAGTTCTTGCCCTGCTGATTCACTTTCTTTTTCCAGCGAAAAACTCAAGTCCTGGCGCCAACTAGAAACTTTGAAGTTTGCCTAGTGGACGAGGTCGGAGGCGAAGACCAGTTGCACGCCTTGCGCCCGCGCTTGCGGCAGGACCTCGCGCAGAGCCTGGAGCGTTGCGGCATGCGGGTGCCCGATGGCAATGGCTTCACCCTTTTCTCGAGCGCCGCGCAGGGCCAGCTGCAGCTGCTTGCGGACGGCCGCGACTTCGGGCACATCATCGAGGAATGGGACGTTGCGGAAGGCGGAGCGAACACCGAATTCCTGCGCCGTGTCAAACGCCACCGTGACTGCCGTCGTGCGGCTATCGACGTAGAAGAGATGGCGATCACACAACACCGGCATGAGCTCGGACATAAGCTCCGGATCAGAAGTGGCTTGCGAACCCTGATGATTGTTGACGCCTGCCACTCCGGGAACATTCTGCAAAAACCGCTGGACTAGCGCGGATACGTCCGCCGATTGCATTCCAGAATGCAATTCCTGCGGTTCCGGGTGTTCGTTGGCAACGGATTGCATGGGCAGATGGAGCAGGACCTGAAAGCCATGGCGTTGCGCTTCATTGGCGATCTCTATGGAATGTTCGTGATCAGGTAAAACGGAAATCGTCAGTGGATAAGGAAGAGCAAAGATGGCGTCAGCAGCAGCGCGGTCGCTCCCAAGATCGTCGAGAATGATCGCCAGCCTCGGCGCAGACGAATTCCCCGGAGTGGTACCCGCCCGCGGAGGAGCCTTTGAACCGGTATGAATGCGAATGGTGTGCGTTCGCACGCCTGTTCTCAGATAAAAGAAGAGGATTCCTTCGCGGTTTTCCGATAGCTCTTCCGTCAAACTGTTGCGCGTGGCCACGGCACCGAGAGATTGAAGGATTTTCGCGACCTGAGAGCGCGTCGCGGAGTCCGCTGCATCCGAAAGAATTGTGATATCCAGATGATCGGTGGACTCTGCGCCTCTGTCGGATACCTGAAACGCGATGCGAATCTCGGAGCCAGAAGGGGCTGCCGCTTTGGCGGCCGCCGCGAGTTCCCGCGTAATGGCACGAATTCTCGATGGAGGCAGGCGCGCCGGCTCCGGCGTTTTGCAGCCAGTGGCCGGAAGAATTAGAGCAAAAAGGCAAAAGAGCAAGTAAAAACTGGAGAATCCAGTCTTAGTATCCAATGAATGAGAAAAATCGGATTTGATGCCAGCGAGCCGACAGGCCACGGAATACTAAGCAGCCTTTTTCACGGGAGCCTTCAAGAGATCCAGCGCGCGGTGGAAGATGGGATCTTCAGGTGAAAGCGGGCGCGGACCAAGGCCGGGTTCTTTCACTGCCTCAGGCGCAGGCGCGGCATCTTCCTCGCCGGAATCGGAATCGTCTTCAGGGACGGCGCGCACCACTTCCGTGGGCGTGACGCCTTCTTCCAGGATCGATTTTCCGCCGGGATTGTAGTAGTTGGCCACGGTGAGAATCAGCGCAGCGCCATCATCCATGGTGATCAGCTTCTGCTCGGAGGCCAGGCCAAAGGTGCGCTCGCCGACGACATCGCCGCGATGATTGGCAAGGATGGAAGAAGCGAGAACTTCTGCGGCGCCCGAAGTTGTGGCATCCACCAATACGGAAACCGGATTTTTCCAGATAACCTGCTTGGACTCGGCCGAGAAGACCTGCGTCGAGACGGTTTGACCGCGAAGGGTCGTCAGGGTGCCGGATGGAACGAAGAGACGCGCGATGGAGATAGCTTCGGATACCGGGCCGCGGCCACATTCGCGAACATCCAGAATCACTTTGTGAATGCCCTGCTTCTCCGCATCGATCAGCCGGTTGCGTACTTCGTCAGCGCGGCCTGCATCAAGGGAGGGCAGGCGCATCACGAGAATATCCGGGTCCGCCTTCTGAAAAATGATTTTGGGCGCGGCCATTTTTTCGCGTACCAGGTCGACTTCCTCAGGCGTGGCTTTGCCGCGGCGGATGACCGCCACCTTGACGCCGGTGCCGGGCTGACCGGTGAGGAGGTTTAGAGCCTGGCCGACGGACATGTCGCGCGTGGTGAAGCCGCCGATGGATTCAAAAATGTCGCCGCTGCGAATGCCAGCTTTGGTTCCCGGGCTGTCGGGAAGAACGGAAAGAACGATCACGTATCCGTAGCGCTTGCTGATGGTCAGGCCGGTCTCGCCCGTTCCGGAGTTTTGAAGCTTCTTTTTGTACTCATCATATTCGCGGGGCGTGAGGTAGCTGGATTGCGGATCCAGCGATTCGAGCAGGCCATGGAGAGACCCGGCAGTCACCGTGTGCATGTTCGGGTCGTCGACGTAATCCTGTTGAATCTTCTGGAGTACTTCTGCGTAAACCGTGAGCGATTTATACGCTTTGTCATCGGTGGCATGCCCCAGGACGTGCCCCAGGCCAGCGTAGCAGAAGATAACTACCGAAACGGAGATTATGCCAATGCGGGCTGCTCGATTCATTCCTCACCCATCCTCAGAAAGCTGCAAAATCTGATTATAGCACCGCCAGGGTTTGGGACGCGCTAAGAATGAAAAAGGAAGCCTGGAGAAGGTAACGGAAAGAGTTCAAAATGGGAAAGAGACACAGGCAATTGCAAGAATGTTGTGCAATTGCCACACCACTGACGAATTGAGAAGTCGAAGGCTTCTTAAAGTATTGATACTAAAGCACAAAATGACCTGGGGGTGGTATACAACATGCTAGGATTAAGAGTGGGGCATGTTCCAAACTACCATCGCTAGCGGTGCCGTCGCGGAGGGTGTGGGTCTGCACACCGGAGTGTTCGGTCGTGTCCGCCTAGTTCCTGCACCGGCGGAAACCGGGATCGTTTTTCGTCGGGTGGATCTCGACAATTTCTCCATCGAAGCACAAGGCCAGAACGTTGCGCGGGTAAGCTACGCCACAAGCCTGATGAAGCAGGGTGTCTTGCTCTCCACCACCGAGCATCTCCTTGCCGCGATCTACTCTTGCGGGATCGACAACATCTATATCGACATTGACTCGATTGAGGTGCCGATCTTGGACGGTTCCGCAGAACCTTTCATGCAGATGCTGGAGCGGTGCGGCATTCGAAAGCTGCGCAGGAAGCGGCGCTACCTGAAGGTCTTGAAGCCGCTGGAAGTGTCGGAAGGCGACCGCCGAATAGGAATATATCCTGCGGACGAATTTCGAGTGCGCTGCTACGTGGATTTTCCCCACCCGCTGGTCGGCCAGCAGGAAGTGGAGATGGTCGTCGGCCCCGAGGCCTTTCGGTACCTGTTGGCGCGTGCCCGCACCTTTTGCTTTGAACGCGACATTGAGCCGCTCAAGGCCATGGGGCTGATACGCGGCGGGTCGCTGGAAAATGCCATTGTCCTCACAAATGACGGGGTCATGAACGGGCCTTTGCGGTTTCCTGACGAATTCGGCCGGCACAAAGCATTGGATTTGATTGGGGATCTGGCACTCGCGGGGCTTCCGCTGTTGGCCCGCGTGGAGGCCTATAAGGCGGGCCATGCCCTGCACACGCAGTTGGTCAGCCGGCTCCTGGCTGATCCTTCCCTCTGGACCATCACTACGGAGGAGGCCTCCCGCACCGGAATGGATGAGGCCTACCTGACCGCGCTGTCACCCGCCCCCGCTGCTGATTAGGCATTCGCCGCGTCATTTGCATCCCTGCATTGCGAAATGCCCGCTGCTCCCGCAGAATGGGCTGAAAACTTATGTCCAACAATGACCTCGCCATCGTGATCCTGGCCGCAGGAAAAGGCACGCGGCTGAAATCCAGCATCGCCAAAGTGCTGCACCGGGCAGGAGGACGAACGCTGGTCGAGCAGGTGGTACACGCCTGCGCGCCGTTGAAACCGAGGGAAACGATTGTTGTCGTCGGCCACCAGGCCGAGCAAGTTATGGCTGTGGTCGAGCCGCTCGGTGCAGTTACGGTTTTGCAGCAGCCGCAAAATGGCACGGGCCACGCCATGCAAGTGGCCAAGCGTGCCGTGGTCCGGGCAAAGTTTGCGATTGTGCTCGCGGGAGATGCGCCACTGGTGCGCACGGAAACAATAAAGGCGCTCGCCGCCACGCATCACAAAGGAAATGCCGCTGCTACGATCCTCTCCGCGGTAGTGGCCGATCCTACCGGTTATGGACGAGTCGTGCGGAAGTCCGAGACTCTCGTATCCGCGATCGTCGAGGAATCGCAGCTGAACGACGAGCAGCGCCAGATCAACGAGATCAATTCCGCGATTTACTGCTTCACGCTGGAAAAACTCTGGCCCGCGCTTGCCCAGGTGAAACCCAATAACACGCATCGAGAACTCTATTTGACGGATGCCATCGGCGTCTTGAACGCCAAGGGTGAGACGGTGCTGGCTCATGTGGCCGAGGACCCGCGGGAAGTTCTCGGTTGCAACACGCGCGCGGACCTCGCCGAAGTCGACCGCATTTTTCGCGAGAGAAAACGCGGCGCACTTATGGATGCGGGCGTGACCATCCAGTTGCCGGAGACGGTGTTGATCGATCCGGAAGTGACCGCGGGCGAAGACACCATCGTCGAACCCGGCGTCCAGTTGCTGGGGAAAACGAAAATCGGCGCGCGATGCACGATTCGAACCGGCAGTGTGCTGAGAGACGCGATACTGGGCGATGACGTGACAGTGGAACCGCATTGCGTGGTGGCGCAGAGCCGCCTGGATGACCGCGTCATCATCGGGCCGTTCGCAAGGTTGCGTCCGGACAATCATTTGAAGGCGAACGCGCGCATCGGTAATTTCGTGGAGCTGAAGAGGAGCACCATCGGCGAAGGCACCAAGGCCATGCATCTGAGTTATCTCGGCGATACGAAGATCGGCAAAAAATCGAACGTCGGCGCCGGCACCATCACTTGTAACTATGACGGCTTTCATAAATATCCAACGACCATCGGGAACAAAGCTTTCATCGGCAGCGATTCAACGCTGGTGGCGCCTGTGCGCATCAGCGACGGCGCGTACATTGCCGCGGGATCGACGATCACGGAAAATGTTCCCTCCGATGGATTGGGAATCGCGCGAGGGCGCCAGGTCAACAAGCCCGGCTGGGCGGCGAAGAAGCGGCGCGAATTGGCCGCCGCCGAGAAACCTGCAAAACGAAAAAAGAAATCGAAGTCCAGCGGATCGGCCAGAAAGAGCAAGAAGCGAAAGTAGCGCCTTTCGGAACAAGCGCGGTTTGAACTGAGCCTGTGCCCGCATTTCCTCCACGAATCATTGAATCCAACTGACCTGAATGCTATCGTCCGCGGTACGCGAAGCGGAAGGAGTATCTCTGTGGGCAATTGGGTGAATTGGCTGCTGGTGATCGGCGGAATCGTTTGCGTGATCATCGAGCTGGCGCTTGGTGCACTGACGGGATTCGATCTGGCGCTACTTGGGACATCGCTGGCGGTCGGCGGCGGAATTGGACTCGCAGCAGGTTCGGCAAAGATAGGTTTGATTGCGGCGGGAGTGCTTGCGCTGCTCTATCTGGCGGTGTTTCGAAGTTGGCTGAAAAAGAAACTGACGGTGAAGGATCAGGCCAGTAACGTGGATGCAGTGGTGGGAAAAACCGGCGTGGTTACCAGGCGCATCGCGGTTCGCGAACCGGGCATGGTGAAAGTCGGGGCGGAAATTTGGCGAGCGGAATTGGCCGGTGGGGATGAAGCTGCCCGCGATGCCGGTGCCGTGGTGGTGGTGCAATCGGTCGAAGGCGTGACGCTCAAGGTGAGGTGAGTGGCTATGGGTACGGATGCGATCGGCGGCTTGGTGATGGTAGCGATTTTTGCTTTTCTGGTGCTTGGCTTGGTGGCGCTGGCTAAGGGCGCGCGAACCGTCAAGCAATATGAAAAAGGATTGATCACGCGGCTGGGGAAGTACCACGGAATGGCGCCCTCGGGACTGACCTTCATCGTCCCCTTCGTGGACGATATCGTGCGCGTGGACATGCGCGAGCAGGTCATCACCGTGCCGCCGCAGAAGCTTATTACCAAGGACAACGTGACCGTGGAAGTGGATGCCGTTGTCTATTACAAGGTGATCGATCCGGTGAAATCGCAATATGAAGTGCAGGATTTCGGCTATGCGTGTACCACATTGGCGCAGACGAATCTGCGCAACCTGATCGGCGATCGTACACTCGATGAAACGCTCGTTGCCCGCGACATGATCAATACCAACCTGCGCGAGGTGCTCGACGAGGCCACTAACGGCTGGGGCGTGAAGGTGACGCGTGTGGAGGTGCAGAAGATTGAACCGCCGCGGGACATCACCGACGCAATGTCGCGCCAGATGAAAGCGGAACGCGAGAAGCGCGCCGCCGTGCTGGAGGCTGAAGGCATCAAGCAAAGCCAGATTTTACAAGCTGAAGGCAAGAAACAATCCGAGATATTGAAGGCCGAGGGCGACGCGCAGGCCCGCGTCACGCGCGCCAATGCCGAGGCCGAAGCCATCAAGCTGGTTTCCAACGCCGCCGAAACCTATTTCAAGGAGCGCGCCGAAATGATGCGGCGCCTCGAAGTCCTGAACAATACCCTCGCGCAAAATACGAAATACATCGTGCCCTCGAATTCCAGCCTGGTAAATGTTCTGGGCCTCGATGCGGCCGCGCAATCGTTGCCCAAGCCACCGGGGGAGGCGCCGGCGCACACGACTTCCGGACCCACAGGCCGTTCAATCTGATCGCAAGGGAAAACTTGCCATGGCAGAGGCAAAAAGCAAACTAGCAGTGCGGCTCACCTCAGTTTCACCTCAATTTGTGGTCCCCGATGTTGTGGCGGCGGCGGAATACTATCGGGACGTTCTTGGTTTCCGCATACTCGGGTATTTCCTCGATCCGCCGGTCTACGCCATGGTGGGGCGAGACACCGTTGAAATTCACTTCGGAAAAGCCAGCGATGGTGTGCTGCCTTCCCCGAACTCCGAACGTCGCGGGCGTGGCCTCGGTCTCGACGCCTACATCTGGGTGAACGATCTCGATCCGCTTCATGAGGAGTTGAAGAGGCGCGGCGCGAAAATCGTTGAAGCTCCCGCGCTGCGCGTCTACAAGTGTTACGAGATGGTGATCGAGGACAATTTCGGCTTCCGCCTGTGTTTTTCGATGGATCACAGCATGAAAGAAAGCTGAAATAGAGAAAGGCCGTCTCTTCTCAGCGATTTCTCTGCGTCCCTGCGTCTCTGCGTTGTCTCTCTTTTCGTTTGATCCTCCCGCATCCGAACTCGCGTGTGTGTGCTAAAATAGGAGTTCCCGCAACGCTACAGGGAGCTGCAACCGCATGAAATTTGGAGTCGTTGTTTTTCCCGGGTCCAATTGCGACCACGACGCGTTCTACGCCATCGGCAACGTTCTGCACAAACCCGTCGAATTCATCTGGCACCAATCCGAGGATCTTGCAAACTGCGACGCCATCATCCTGCCCGGCGGTTTTGCGCATGGCGATTATCTGCGCACCGGAGCGATCGCGCGGTTTTCGCCCGTGATGAAGTCTGTCGAAAAATTTGCCAACAGCGGCGGTACCGTGCTGGGCATCTGCAACGGCTTTCAGATTTTGCTGGAAGCAGGCCTTCTTCCCGGGGCCATGATGCGCAACTCCGGCCTGCGTTACATCTGCCGCCACGTTTACATTCGCGTCGAGCAAACCGATACGCCGTTCACCAACACCGCGGCAAAGGACCAAATCCTGAAAGTTCCCATCGCCCACAACGACGGCAACTACACCTGCGATGAAGCCACGCTCGCTGAGTTGGAGAAAAACCGGCAGGTCATTTTCCGCTACACGACGCCGGACGGTTCCGATGACGCTGCGGGCAATCCCAACGGCTCGATGAACAACATCGCCGGTATCTGCAACCGCGAGCGCAACGTCGGTGGCTTGATGCCCCATCCGGAGCGCGTCGTCGAATCGGCGCTCGGCTCTGCCGATGGGCTGGTGATTCTCCGCTCCATGGTAGAAGCGCTGGTCGGCGCCGCAAAGGCGACCGCTTGACTAGTTTCGCAAGTGAGATTTTCTTTGTAGGGGCGCAGCATTGCTGCGCCCTTTCCACCTAGGCGAACGAATGGCCACGGCTAGCGCAGAAATTCGAGTGACTCCCGAAATCGCCGCCGAACACGGCCTGAGCGCCGAAGAATACGCCCGCGTGAAGCAGATCCTTGGGCGCGAGCCAAACATCACCGAGCTAGGAATTTTCAGCGTGATGTGGAGCGAGCACTGCTCGTACAAATCGAGCAAGGTGCACCTGAAGCGCCTGCCGACGCGGGGCAAGCTCGTCGTGCAAGGCCCGGGAGAGAACGCCGGCGTTGTGGACATCGGCGACGGCCTTGTCGCGGCTTTCAAGATCGAATCGCACAATCATCCAAGCTATGTGGAACCGTTCCAAGGTGCCACGACTGGCGTGGGCGGGATCCTGCGCGACATTTTCACCATGGGCGCCCGCCCCATCGCCATCCTCGATTCCCTCCGCTTCGGTCCGATAACAGCGGACAGCGACGTTGATCTCCGGTCCTCTAACTCGTCACTCGCCGCTCGCCACTCGCCACTTTCCGTCAACCGCCGCATTCTCGACGGCGTGATTCGCGGAATTGGCAACTACGGAAACTGTTTTGGCGTGCCCACGGTTGGCGGCGAAGTTGGCTTTGAACCCTGCTACTCGCAAAACCCGCTCGTGAATGCCCTCGCGCTCGGCATTGCAAAAAAGGAAGAAATCTTTCTGGCCAAAGCCAAGGGCATCGGCAATCCCGTGATCTACGTCGGTGCAAAGACCGGCCGCGACGGCATTCACGGTGCGTCGCTCTTGGCCTCCGCTGAGTTCACAGAAGAATCGAAGCAGAAGCGCCCCAACGTGCAAGTGGGCGACCCGTTCCTGGAAAAGCTGCTGCTGGAAGCCTGCCTGGAAGCCATGCAGACCGGCGCGGTCGTCGCCATTCAGGACATGGGCGCGGCGGGGCTGACGTGCTCCACCATGGAAATGGCCTCGCGCGGCGGCACCGGCATCGAGATCGACCTCGCCAGAGTTCCGCAGCGCGAAACCGGCATGACGCCGTACGAAATCATGCTCAGCGAATCGCAGGAGCGCATGCTGCTCATTGCGGAAAAAGGACGCGAGCACGAAGTCCTCGGCGTTTTCAAAAAGTGGGGACTGGACGCCATGGTCGTCGGCCAGGTCACCGAAGGCGGCATCGCCCGGATCAAGAACAACGGCAGAGTCGCCGCGGAAATCCCCGCGCATCCGCTCGCTGAAGAAGGCCCGGTCTACAATCGTCCCATCGCCGCGCCCGCGCCGCGCGTCGAATCGGAAAAAGATTGGTTCGCGTTTGCCCCCGAAGGCACAAACCTCACGCAGAATTTCTTAAAGCTTTTGTCCTCACCCGCCATTGCATCGAAACGCTGGATCACTGAGCAGTACGACACCAGCGTGCGCACGAACACACTCGCAGGCCCCGGCGCGAGCGATGCCGCCGTCGTACGCATCAAAGACCCTAAGACGGGAGCAGTGAAGCGCGCCCTCGCTCTCTCGACCGACGGCAACGGCCGGTGGTGCCAGTTGAATCCGCGCGTGGGCGCCATGCATGCCGTCGCGGAAGCGGCGCGCAACGTCGCGGCCAGCGGGGCGCGTCCCATCGCCGCAACGAATTGCCTCAATTTCGGCAGCCCGGAAAAGCCCGAAGTCATGTGGCAATTTTCCCAGGCCGTCGACGGCTTAACCGAAGCCTGCACCGCCCTGGGCACGCCCATCACTGGCGGCAACGTCAGCTTCTACAACGAGACCCTCGGCAAATCCATTTACCCCACGCCGGTCATCGGTGTCCTCGGCATCCTTGACGACGCCTCCAAGGTTTTGAACATTGGCTTCCAAAACGCTGGCGACACGATTGTCTTGTTAGACGGTCATAACGCGGAATCTGCTGCGCTCGCCACTCGCCACTCGCCACTCGCCACTTCTCAATTCGCCCGCGAATTCTCCTCAAGCGAATACTCCAAAACCATTGCTGGCATCGTCGCCGGCGAACCACCCGCGATCGACCTCGCCGCCGAAAAACGCCTAATCGATTGCCTGATTGCGCTCGCCTCCGAAGGCGCGGTGCAATCCGCCCACGACCTCAGCGATGGCGGCCTCGCTGTCACTCTCGCCGAATCCTGCTTCGCCTCGCTGTCTTCTCTTGTAGGGGCGCAGCATGCTGCGCCCATGCTTGGCGCGAACGTAAATCTGAGCGATGAACCATCAGCCACGGAGGCCGCTCTCTTCAACGAACGCGGCGCCCGCGCCATCATCTCCGTCATCCCATCAAAACTTGCCGATGTTCTCAATACTGCGAGACAATACAACGTGGCGGCGCACCAGATCGGCCAGGTCATCCGCGGTGATGCTTTCCGCATCCAATACAATGGGAACGCGGTGATCGATAGTTCCGTCGAAGCGCTCCGCGACGCCTGGGCCCATTCGCTCGAACGCACGTTGGCACAGAGATGACCGTTACATCGGTCCAGATCGGTCAAAGTCGAGTTGTTTGGTTCCTTACGTTAGTTTTTCTTTTTGGCGGGTTCGGCATAACACGGACATTGCTGTCTGGACAAAATGTTAGCGTGCCTTTTACTGCTGGCTGGTGTGCATTCGTTTTGCTTACGGGAACTGCCGCTTGGTGTCTCTACGTCTCCAAGAGAGCTGGTTGGTATTTGAGCCTGATCGTTGCTTTAATTTGGCTCGCGAGCCTGATCACGGTGAGATGGAGCTTATTCACGATTGTTTTGACTGTGGGGATGGTCAAGGTTTTGGTCTGGTTGTTTCTGCCGGGAGTTACGGCACATTTTGGTGTGAAGATTTGATTCTATGAGCGTCCTCACCAATCCGTTCGACGATCACTTCCACGACGAATGTGGAGTGTTCGGCGTTTTCGGCCATCCTGAGGCCGCCAACCTTGCCTATCTCGGCCTCTATGCCCTGCAGCATCGCGGGCAGGAGTCCGCCGGCATCGTTTCCAGCGATGGCACGGAGCTGCACCTTCATCGCGCGATGGGTGAAGTCGAAGAAATCTTTCAACCCGGCGTGCTCGCACAACTCCCCGGCAGCCTCGCTATCGGCCACACACGCTATTCCACGGCGGGCGACAAGGCTTTGCTCAACGCGCAGCCCATCATGATCGACTGCAACAAAGGCAAAGTCGCGCTCGGCCACAATGGCAACCTCACGAACGCCGCCGAGTGGCGCCGCAAACTCGAACATCGCGGTTCCATCTTCCAGACCAACAGCGACACCGAAGTCATCGTGCACCTGATCGCGCGCTCGCAAGCGCGAAATCTTTCCGGCGCGCTGGGCGATGCCCTCAACCAAGTCGAAGGCGCGTATTCGCTGGTGATGCTGACGCAGGATGAGTTGTACGCGGTGCGCGATCCGCGCGGCTTCCGTCCGCTGGTGCTGGGGAAATTGATCACGCCCGGCGGCTTCGTTTCCTGGCTGGTGGCGTCGGAAACCTGCGCGTTCGATCTCCTCAACGCGCAATACGTCCGCGAGATCGAGCCCGGCGAAATGGTGCGCATCTCGAAATCCGGCATCGAGTCCATCCGCTTCGCGCCGGCAAAGCCGCTCCAGCAGTGCATTTTCGAGCACGTCTATTTTTCCCGTCCGGACAGCATCATTTTTGGCCGCTCCGTAAACGAAAGCCGCGAAATGCTTGGCCGTCTTCTCGCCAAGGAACATCCGGTCGACGCGGACATCGTTGTGCCCGTGCCGGATTCCGGCGTACCTGCTGCGGTCGGCTACGCGCTCGAATCCAAGATTCCGTTTCGCATGGGCCTGATCCGCAATCACTACATCGGCCGCACGTTTATCGAGCCGTCGCAAGCCATCCGCAATTTCGGCGTGAAGCTGAAATTGAATCCCATCCGCGGCCTGATCGAAGGCCAGCGCGTGATTCTCGTCGACGATTCCATCGTGCGCGGCACTACCAGCCGCAAAATCGTCCGCATGGTCCGCGAAGCCGGCGCAAAAGAAGTCCACGTGCGCATTAGTTGCCCGCCCACGATTTCGCCGTGCTACTACGGCGTGGACACTCCCACGCGCGAAGAATTGATTGCCTCCTCCAATTCGCCGGAAGAAATCTGCAAATTCCTCGGCGCCGATTCGCTCGGCTACGTTTCGCTCCCGGCGCTTCGGCAAGCCCTCAGCGATACCGAAGGCAAGTTTTGTACGTCTTGTTATACGGGGAACTACCCGACCGATCTCGTACAGTTGGAAGTGCGCGAAAGCGCCTCCAACGGCAAGGCCGGCGAAGTTATCCAAAGCAACGGCAGTGAACCTGCGCCCGCCGAGCGCCCAGTAACGGTGGAACGTGAAAGCTGAAAAAAAGAAAACGCAAGAAGAAGAAAACGTGCCCGTAAAAACCAAAATCCAGCGCGAAATCATCGCCTGGTTCTGGGTAGGCCTCGCCTTTCTTTTGATTAACGGCACCATCGGCCAGGCGCGCGTGATTCCCTCCGGCTCCATGGAGAACACGCTGCTGATCGGCGACCACCTCATCATGAGCCGCATCGGCTACGATGCCGGCGTACCCTTCACCAACTGGCATGTGCCTCTGTGGCGAAACCCCAAGCGCCAGCAAGTCATCATCTTCAAGCCGCCCTTTGCGCCGGAAACGCCGGACTACGTGAAGCGTGTCATCGGATTGCCCGGCGACACCATCGACATTCACGACGGCGCCGTGTGGGTCAACGGCCAGAAGCAGATCGAAAAATACACCACCGGGCCCACCGAGCCTCCGCCCGCGGACTACTACTCACCCTATCCCGGATTCGACGCGCTGCGCTTTCCGTACAAGGTTCCTCCGAACTGTTACCTGGTACTCGGTGACAATCGAGGCAACTCGCTGGACAGCCGCTTCTGGGGCTGCGTCCCGCGCACTAATATTATTGGCACCCCGGTGATGATTTATATGTCGCTGGACGTCTCGTCAGTGGCTTGGGAACCGGGGCAGATTCGCGAGCGTTTCTTTGCCTACGCGAACGCCATTTTGCATCCCGGCACCGTGCGTTGGAAGCGGATTTTCAACACGTTTTGAATCGTCTCTTGATGAGCCCTCGCAGTTGGCAGCACCCGCCGCGGCCCAGCGCGGCACTCGAGTGAATTCCTCAACGAGGACTGCGGGCGGAACTCTGCGCCCGGACAAACAACGGAAGCGGACAGGTCGCTCATGAAATACGCCGATGCTGGGGTGAACATCGCCGTCGCCGACGACGTCAAGCAAAGAATCCGTCATCACGCCAGCCACACGTTCACTCCTGGCGTGCTCGGCGGCATCGGCAGCTTCGGAGCGCTCTTCGCGCTCGACCGCAAAAAATGGAAAGAGCCCGTGCTGGTTTCAAGCGCCGACGGCGTGGGCACCAAGCTCAAAGTGGCCATGGCCATGGGCGTACACTCCACCGTCGGCGGCGATCTCGTCAATCACTGCATCAACGACATCCTCGTGCAGGGCGCGGAGCCGCTTTTTTTTCTGGATTACCTCGCGATGGGCAAGCTCGATCCACAAGTCGTCGAGCAGCTTGTGGAAGGCATGAGCCGTTCGTGCCGCAAAGCCGGCTGCGCTCTGATCGGCGGAGAGACCGCGGAGATGCCCGGGTTTTATCCGCCCGGCGAATACGATCTCGCGGGCTTCATCGTTGGCGTCGTCGAACACAAGAAATTATTGACAGGCAAAAACGTCCAGCCGGGCGATACATTAATCGCGTTGCCGTCCGCGGGCCTGCACACCAACGGCTACTCGCTCGCGCGAAAGCTCGTTTTTGAAGTTGCAAAATTGAAGCCGGACACCTACGTCGCCGAAGTGGGAAACAAGATCGGCGCGGAACTGCTGAAGCCCCACCTCTGTTACGAGCCTGCCCTGAAAAATATCGTCGCTCGCGGCTGGATCTCCGCCATGGCGCACATCACTGGAGGGGGCATTCCAGGAAATCTTCCGCGTGTGCTGCCCAGCGGTGTAAAGGCCCAGATCGATCTTGGATCGTGGCCAGTCCCGGCAATCTTCAAATATCTCGCCAACCTCGGCAAAATGGATACCGACGAATTGTTGCAATCCTTCAATATGGGCGTGGGCATGATTCTCATCGTCCCGCCGAAAAACGTGAAGCCCGTTGAAGTCGCGCTCAAAAAACACCGCGAAAAATTCTTCCGCATTGGCCGCATCGAACGCAGCGAATCCGGCAAAGCCCGCGTCGCCTACTCCGGTTCCCTCAACGTCTAACTTCGGTTGCCCCAGTCCGCCCGAGGTAGTGGCCGGTCTTGAGACCGGTGTTTCTCCCGGTCGTCCTCAATCTCTTCTGGATTCTTCCCCTGCATAAGTCGGCCGCCGCGCCCGTTCGCGCATCGGCAACTCTATCTTCAGCTTTTTCAGCCAGCGCAGCTCCGTTCGAAACTGCTCGATCATCAGGCTGATCATCCACACCGCTTCATGGTGGGGATGTCCGACTTCCTCCAACACGGACTTGAGCGTTTCCTCCTCTCGCGCCACCTCTCGCTTCAGAAACTCTTCGCGTCTCGCAATTTGTTTTTCCATCATCCCCGGCCGCGCCAGCCAGGAAAGCGCAATCCAGGTTAAAAACGGTGGTCGGTCCCTCTGCATGGCCCACTCTTCACGTTCCAGAGCGTCGGCGAGTGCCGCGCGACCTTTCGCGGTCGTTTCAAAACTGCTGCGCTCCGGCCCTGCGGCCGGTTCACCTGTCTCCAAAGTGCGGATCATGCTTGCCTGCGCCAGCTTGTCGAGCGAGTAATAAACCTGCGGCCGCGAAATTCCCGCCCAATCCCGGATCTCGCGCCGCTCCAGCTCCAGGTTGGCTTGATAGCCGTGCATCGGCCGCTCCGCCAGCAGGCTCAGCAGCACCAGGTCTGGCGTCGTCAACGGTAATTTTCTGGTTGCGCGCACAGTGCGCTGCAGTCTCTCCGCGCTCCTCAGCGCACTCTGCGTCCCTGCGTCATATTTTCTCTTCATTTTTTTCTCGTTTTGCGCTTTCTGCTCCAATACCACCACAGGCATTGCTCCGCCGGCAGCCGTGGATTCCGCGCCTGCGCCACCGCCGCGCAGAATGTATCCAGCACGCAGATATCCTGATGCTGCCTCGCCACACGCCCCAACTTGTCATATAAGCGTTGCGGATTTTGCCGCGCCAGCTGCGGCACACTACGAATCCCCAGCAGCTCAAAATCCCGCAGCATCGCCGGCCCAATGGAGATCAGGTCGCCAAGCTGGCGAATTGTGGTAGCCATAAAATCTCCTTGACTTCGAATTTGCCTTTCTCTATCCTTAGCTAGTCTAATTAAGACTAGAGTCTTCGTCAAGGAGAAAATTCAACATGCGTACATTCGCTATGGCCGCCGCTGCTCTCGCGCTCTCTTTCGGTTTTGCTACTCTGCACGCCAATCAAACTCAGGAGAAAAAGCCCATGAACGTTAAGCGCATCACCCCGGTCCTGCTCGTCAAGGAAATCGAGCCTATCGTGCCCTTCTGGGTCGATCGCCTCGGCTTCACCAAGACTGTCGAGGTTCCCGATGGCAACAAGCTCGGCTTCGTGGCATTTCAAAAGGGTGCTGCTGAAGTGATGTACCAGACCTACGCCAGCGTCGAAAAGGACGCCCCACCCTCCATGTCCGCCGAAGCCAGGAAAGGCCCCACGTATCTCTACATGGAAGTCGATGATTTCGACGCCGTCCTTGCCGCCATGAAAGACGTGAAAATGGTCATGCCCGTCCGCACTGCCTTCTACGGCATGAAAGAATTCGCCGTCCAGGATCCCGGCGGTCACTTCATCACTTTTGCCCAACAAGTCGCCGCGCCTCAGCATTAGAGTGCAACCAGTCCATCGGGCCCGAGTAGATGGCCCTTATTCACGCTCTTTTAGGGCATTCGAACGGGCCTGCAACTCTTTTCCACCCTTGGGGTTTAACCAAGTACAGGGGGCGCTTCAGACTAACCTGAGGCACCAGTAGGCCTTTCAGATCTAGTTAGGTTTAGAACAGGTCTTCCGGATCTGAGGAAAGGTCTAACATGCGCTACTTAAAGTATCTCGCTTTACTCGCATTTTTCCTGCTTACGGCCAGTTACTCGCAGGCTCAAGTTTCGGTTGGGATTGGAGTTGGCCCGGGCTACGTCGGCGTAGCTCCCGTTTGCTCCTACGGTTACTACGACTATTACCCATACGAATGCGCGCCATACGGCTTCTACGGTCCTGACTACTTTGTAGGCGGTGTCTTTATCGGCGCCGGCCCGTGGTACCACGGCTACTATGGGCGTGGCGGATACGGCTTCTCCGGGCGTGGACGTGGCTTCGATCGCGGTTTCGATCGGGGCTACAATCGCGGCTTCTCCAACGATCGCTTCAATGGGCGTGGCAACGGTCGGAGCTTTAACAACGACCGCAACTTCGGCCGTGGCAACGGCTTCAATGGCAACCGCAATCGCGACTCCGGCCGCGGCGATCGCAACTTTAGTCGCGGCAACGGAAACTCCGATCGCGGCCGTGGTAACTTCGGCCGTGGTAACGGCAACTCCGGCTCGGGCGGCAACGGCCATGGCGGCGGAAATGGACGCGGTTCAGGAGGCGGTGGAAACCATGGCAGTCATGGAAGCGATGGCTCCCACGGCAGCCGAGGCGGCGGATCGCGCGGCGACGGACATCGGTAAGTCGTCCCGATTCATCCAATAGAGAAGAGGAGCGGCTGGCAGCATCTGCTGCCAGCCGTTTTTCATTTCGAGGCTGCGTTCCGCCGTAGTTTGAGATAACTCGAAATCACTGTTTAGCCGGTGCGGGCAGCGGCGGAGGCCGGCGTTCGATTTCGGTAGGAACGGCAATCGAGCGAGCGCCATTCTTACCTACGGCGCGAACGGCAAAAAAGTGATTGTCGGTGGAAACGCCTTTCAGAACCGTTTCGCCCGATGCTGCCGCAAACTCATAAACCTGCCAGCGCGGATCGGTCGTTTCGCGCCACAGAATTTCAAATCCGGCACGGTCGGGATCGTCCTC
>Ga0207101_1024_pt3 | contig 29357 bp, 28 predicted proteins | sample Alteio_BWMinHeat_83_FD_153581 | JGI IMG/M metagenome (GOLD analysis project Ga0207101, IMG submission 153581) | Enriched cells from forest soil in Barre Woods Harvard Forest LTER site, Petersham, Massachusetts, United States -... | ecosystem: Environmental > Terrestrial > Soil > Temperate forest >...
GCTGCGTTACATCGTGAACCCGCCCGGCGCCAAGGCGCGAGTACACCAGCACCTCGACATCGGCCAGGGTGAGATCGACTGGGAGCTGTTCTTCTCGACGCTCGCCGACATGAAGTTCGACGGCGTCCTTTCGAACTGCGTCTTCGCCTGGGAGGACCGGGCGGAAGACAGTGCCCGCTTCATGCTGGCGGAAACCAAGCGCTACGTCGGCAAATACTGGCAGGGCTGATCTCGGAGGGATCGCATTGGAAACGGAGCAGGCGGATATGAAGAGACTGGACGTCATCACGATCGGCCGTTCATCGGTTGACCTTTACGGGACGCAGATTGGGGGCCGTCTCGAGGACATGGGGTCGTTCCGCAAATATATCGGCGGCTCGCCGACGAATATGGCGGCAGGGACGGTGCGCCTTGGGCTAAAGTCGGCGCTGATCACCCGGGTCGGCGACGAGCACATGGGCCGCTTCATTCGGGAGGAGCTGCTGAAGGAGGGCGTGGACGTGCGCGGGGTCAAGACCGACCCCGCGCGCCAGACCGCGCTGGTACTGCTCGGTATCCGCGACCAGGAGCGCTTTCCGCTGATCTTCTACCGCAGCGACTGCGCGGACATGGCCCTATGCGAGGACGATATCGACGAGGGCTTGATTTCCGAGGCGCGATCGGTCGTGGCCACCGGCACGCACTTGAGCCACCCGCGCACCGAGGCGGCCGTCCTGAAGGCGCTGCGGCTCGCAAGGCAGCATTGCGCGCGCACAGCCCTCGACATCGACTATCGCCCAAACCTATGGGGCCTGGCCGGGCATGATGCAGGCGAGAGCCGCTTCATCGAGAGCGCAGCGGTGACGGCAAAGCTCAAAAGCCACCTGCATTTGTTCGACCTGATCGTCGGAACGGAGGAGGAGTTCCATATCGCCGGCGGGGACACGGAGACGATTGCTGCCCTGCGGGCCGTGCGCGCCGTGTCTTCGGCCGTGCTCGTCTGCAAGCGCGGGGCGGCGGGTGCGGTCGCCTTTACCGGCGACATCCCCGACAGCCTCGATGAGGGCGAGATGGGTCCGGGCTTTCCGGTCGAAGTTTTCAACGTGCTGGGCGCGGGCGACGGCTTCATGTCGGGCCTGATCAAGGGATGGCTCGAGGATGAGCCTTGGCCGGGGGCATTGAGATATGCCAATGCCTGCGGGGCTTTCGCGGTCAGCCGCCACGGCTGCACGCCTGCCTATCCCTCGCTGACGGAGCTGGAGCTCTTCCTGGAACGCGGCGTGGTCACGCCAGCGCTGCGCAATGATGCGGCGCTGGAGCAGCTTCACTGGTCCACCAACCGACATGGCGACTGGTCGACCATGCGGGTCTTCGCCTTCGATCACCGGATGCAACTGGAGACGATGGAGGGGGCGAGCCCGGCGAAGATCGGCGCCTTCAAGGAACTTTGCCTGCAGGCGGCGCTCAAGGTGCAGGGTGGGCGGCCGGGCTATGGCATCCTCTGCGACAGCCGGCTGGGACGGGACGCGCTGCACGCCGCAGCCGGTACGGGCCTGTGGATCGGCAGGCCGGTCGAGTGGCCCGGCTCGCGCCCGTTGACGCTCGAACCCGAACTCGGTCCCGATTACGGCGCGCTTGCCGAATGGCCGCTCGAGCATGTGGTGAAAGTCCTGTGCTTCTGCCATCCCGACGATACGCCGGAGATGCGGGCCGAACAGGAGGCGGTAGTGACCCGACTCTTCCATGCCGCGCGCCGCAACCGGCTGGAATTCCTACTGGAGATCATCCCCTCGAACGTCGGGCCGGTCGATGGCGAAACGAGCGCGACCCTCATCCGCCGTTTCTATGAGATCGGGATTTACCCGGACTGGTGGAAGCTGGAGCCTATGGCGAGCGCGGCGGCCTGGGCAGCGAGCTGCGCGGCCATCGAGGAGCACGATCCTTATACGCGTGGCATCGTCGTGCTGGGGTTGGAAGCGCCCGAGGCGGAACTGGCCGAGAGCTTTCGGATCGCGGCCGGCTTCGATCTCGTGAAGGGCTTTGCCGTGGGCCGGACGATCTTTGACCAGGTGGCGCGCGACTGGTTGGCGGGCCGGATGGGTGATGACGAAGCGGTCGCGGAGATGGTGCGCCGCTATGCGCGACTCTGCGCGGTCTGGGACGCCGGGAAGGACGTTGCGGGCTTAAGAGTCGAGAAGGAGCGAGTATGATGACGACGATCCGGTTGACGGCGGCGCAGGCGATGATGCGCTGGCTTTCGGTGCAGATCACGCCCGAGGAGGAGCGCTTCATTGAGGGGGTCTGGGCGATCTTCGGTCATGGCAACGTGGCCGGGATTGGCGAGGCGCTGGCAAAGATTGGCGACGCACTGCCGACCTGGCGCGGCCAGAACGAGCAGACGATGGCCCATGCGGCCATCGCCTATGCCAAGACGAAGCGACGCCGGAAGGCGATGGCCGTCACATCGTCGATCGGGCCGGGGGCCACGAACATGGTGACGGCGGCGGCTCTGGCGCATGTAAACCGCTTGCCGGTGCTTCTGATACCCGGCGATGTCTTCGCCAACCGGCGCCCCGACCCGGTCCTGCAGCAGATCGAGGATTTTGATGACGCGACGGTGTCGGCCAATGATTGCTTCCGCCCAGTCAGCCGCTATTTCGACCGGATCACGAGGCCCGAGCACCTCTTGACCGCGCTGCCGCGCGCCATGCAGGTGATGACCGATCCGGCCAACTGCGGGCCAGTGACGCTCGCCTTCTGCCAGGACGTGCAGGCCGAGGCCTATGACTGGCCCGAAGCGTTCTTTGCGCCGAAGGTGTGGTACATTCGTCGCCCGGAACCCGACCGGCGTGAACTCTCGCACGTGATCGATGTGATCCGCGCGGCTGAGAAGCCGGTGATTGTCTCGGGTGGGGGCGTGCTCTACTCCGGCGCCGATCGGGATCTCGCGGCCTTCGCGGCGAAGCACAATATCCCCATGGTCGAGACGCAGGCCGGCAAGGGTGCGATCGATTGGCAGGATCCGTTGAATTTCGGCTCACCCGGCGTGACGGGCAGCGACTGCGCGAACCAAATATGCGCCGAGGCCGACCTGATCATCGGAGTAGGCACGCGCTTCCAGGACTTCACGACCGGCAGTTGGACGGCCTTCCGCAATCCCGCGCGCAAGCTCGTGTCGATCAATCTCACCGGTTATGACGCGGCCAAGCATGGCGCGGTGCCGCTGGTCGCTGATGCGAGGATCGCGCTGGCCGCGATCACCACCGGGCTTGGCGATCACCGTTTCGCCGGGCCGGACGCCAGGCTGCGCACGGGCTGGTTCGCCGCGACGGACAAGGTCATGGCGGCGCCCAAAGGTAAGGCAGCGAACGACCTGCCGACGGACGCCGAGGTGATCGGGGCCGTGCAACGCCATGCGGGCGTCGACACTGTGGTGATGTGCGCGGCCGGTACCATGCCCGGCGCGCTGCAGGTGCTGTGGCGCTCGGCTCCGGGCGGCTACCACATGGAATACGGCTATTCCTGCATGGGCTACGAGGTGGCGGGCGCCATGGGCATCGCGCTGGCCGCGCCCGAGAAGGAGGTGATCTGCTTCGTCGGCGATGGCAGCTACATGATGGCCAATTCCGAGCTTGCCACGGCGGCGATGATGAATGTGCCCTTCACCATCGTTCTGACCGACAATCGCGGTTATGGCTGCATCAATCGGCTGCAGATCGAGTGCGGCGGTGCGCCTTTCAACAACATGTATTTGGACAGCCGTCACAAGACCTTCCCCGAGATCGATTTCGTCGCCCATGCTCGCTCGATGGGCGCCCTGGCGATCAAGGTCGCCGACATTGCAGGTTTGGAAGCGGAACTCGCGAAGCCTCGTGACCGCAAGGGTCCGCGCGTGATCCTGATCGACACCGAAGCTGACAGCAGCATCGGCGTCGGTGGTGCCTGGTGGGACGTGGTCGTGCCGCAAGTGGGCACGACCGAGGTCCTGCGCGCGGCCCGCAAACACTATGACACCAACGCCGCCCTCCAGAGGGCGTTCGACTGACAAGCATCGGGGGCGCCCCAGCGCCCCAGCCCCCCGGGCCATTTCCGAGCAAGCGAAGGGCAGGACGAGCGCATGGGTCAGTTCTGCGGCGATCGAAGGAGACGACATGATGGCAAACCTGCTGCGTAAGCCCTTTGGCACCCACGGCAAGGTGCATGAGATCACGCCGCAAGCGGCGGGCTGGCGCTACGTCGGCTTCTCGCTCCACCGGCTGCGGGCGGGCGAGGCGGTGGGCGAGGCGACCGGCGGCAACGAGGTCATCCTCCTTATGGTCGAGGGCAAGGCCAGGTTCACCGCTGCCGGAACTGTCTGGGGTGAGCTGGGCGACCGGATGGATGTCTTCGAAAAGACACCTCCGCATTGCCTCTATGTCCCCAATGGCGAAAGTTGGGAAGCGGTGGCAGTCACGGATTGCACGGTTGCGGTGTGTGCTGCTCCAGGCAAGGGAGGCCATGGGGCGCGGCGGATCGGACCGGAAGGCATTTCGCTCATGGAGCGCGGGAAAGGTGCGAATACGCGCTATATCAACAATATTGCCATGGAGAACGAGGACTTTTGCGACTCGCTCCTTGTAACTGAGGTGTTCACACCGGCGGGCAACTGGTCCAGTTATCCGTCTCACCGCCATGACGAAGATGATTTTCCGCGGATCACCTATCTTGAGGAAACTTACTATCATCGCCTGAACCCCGCCCAAGGTTTTGGTATCCAGCGCGTCTATACCGATGACGGTCTGCTCGACGAAACCATGGCCGTCGCTGATGGTGATGTTGTGCTTGTGCCGCGCGGCCATCATCCCTGCGGCGCGCCCTATGGTTTTGAGATGTATTATCTCAATGTCATGGCGGGTCCGCTGCGCAAATGGCGCTTCGTTCCCGACCCGGCGGTGAAGTGGATCATAGAGCGGGATGCGTAAGTTGCGGCGGATATGAAAGGAGCAGCTGCTCCGACAGCGCTGCTGCAGCCAGGGCGAAAGACGACTCCGACGTACGTGCCCTAGAATCTGGGACAAGCTGATTAGAAAGGAAGCATCTGAGATGCCTCTTCTAAAGTTTCATGTCTTCAAGGGCCGGTCTCTCGATGAGGTCAACCTGCTCCTGGATACAGCCCATCAATCAATGCTTCGTTCGTTCGCCGTTCCTGAACGCGACCGGTACCAGGTCCTTTTTGAGCACGAACGATCGCATATGCGTGCCTTGGACACTGGACTCGGCATCGAGAGAACGGATCGTTTCGTCCTCCTGGAGGTTGTATCGCGACCGCGAGCAAGAGATGAGAAAACTGCGTTCTATGAAAATCTATGTACCGATCTGCAGGAAAAATGCGGCGTTCAATCGTCAGATGTAATGATCTCCTTCGTCGAGAATACCGATGAAGACTGGTCGTTTGGTCTTGGCCGTGCCCAGTTCGTAGCTGGGGACCTGTAGCGCGGCACCGATCTTCGCGTTGCGGCGGCCACACGTCTGACCGCTCACCGTGCCGGGACTGGTGGGAAGGGGACGGGGAAGCTGGTGCCCATCGAGGCAAAGCCGGCGTCCACTCACGAATTCCGTAACACAACAAGGGGGATCGGCACTGAAGCTGCGGCCCCCGAGGAAAGGAAGACCATGATTCTCTATGGAACCAACCCCATCGCCTGGTCGAATGATGACGGCCAGAGCGTCGGCGCGCACTTGACGCTGGACGACTGCCTCTCGGACTGTCGAAAGATCGGTTTCGACGGAATCGAGAAGGGGCACAAGATGCCCAGCGATGGAGCCTTGCTGAAGGCGCGGCTGGCCGAATACGGGCTGCGGTATGCCGCCGGCTGGCATTCGACCAATCTTCTTGTCAACGACATCGACACGGAAAAGTCCTCGCTGGCGCAGTTCATCAGATGACGAAGGCGGCGGGTGGCGACCACATCAACGCCTGCAAATGCTCCAGCACAGTGCACGGCAATGCCGCGGTGCCGGTGAACGACCGTCCGATCATGACCGATGCCCAATGGGAGCGCTTCTCAGCCGGATATGAGGAGCTGTCGCGGTTCGCCGCCGACCGAGGAGTGAAGATGGGCTACCATCACCACATGGGGACGATCATCGAAAGCGGCGCGGATATCGATCGTTTCATGACCATGGCCGGGTCGCATACGCGTCTGCTGCTCGACGCCGGTCACTGCACTTTTGGTGGTAGGAATCCGGCCACGGTCGCAGAGAAATACATGGGTCGCGTGACCCACATCCATTGCAAGAACATTAGGCCCGAGATCATGCGGCAGGTTCGCGAGGACAATCTCTCGTTTCTGGAAGGGGTGCGCCGCGGCGCCTTCACCGTGCCGGGGGATCCGGAGGGCTGTGTCGATTTTGCGCCAGTATTGCGGGTCGCTGCGGAACATGGGTATTCGGGTTGGCTGGTGATCGAGGCAGAGCAGGACAGCCTCGTGCGCGAGCCGTTCGTCTACCAGAGCATGGGTCTCGCGGCGTTGAGGAGCATGACGCAGGCAGTGGGAATCGATTAAGCGGGCTATTTGGTGGGCTATTTTGTATGAGGCTGGTGGCGTTTCGCGCTGGCAAAGCGTGAAAGAAATAGGCAAATAGCGGCGGCGGGGTTGTCAATAGCCAATTAGCTTGTCCGATTTTGGTAGCATATCATATGTCCGCTGCTTCTGGTTTTGTTCTCCTGTGGGCGGGGTGGGCAAGTCGAAGACTTGTCCATGCCGTCCGTAGGCGTGCCGCCGAGCGGATTCAAGTGGCGTTTTGGATATCCACGGCGAGGCCTTTGTGGTGTAGCGACCCAGGCAGCGCGGGCCGTGTAAGATGGCATGGCTGCCTTCATGATAGTGGCGGACCTTGACCTGCGCCTTGACGAAGCGGGGGTCGGAAAATCGCAGGCAGATGTTGGCCGATCCCGCCATCGGGTTTCTCTCGACAGATCGGAGAGAGTGGAACGCCGACGGGAAGAGCTACATCAACGGCTTATTCAAAATGCTCCGCCCGGACGGCTCCCACCCCGGCCCTTCGAACGAGGATCAATGCACCTTCCGGCTCCACATCGTGCTGGTCACGGCGCGCGTCGTGCCGCACCTAATGATGAGACAGCGGGCCCAACGAAATCAACATGTTAGGTTTGTGCTTAATCTAAGAATTTGTGCTTAATTTGAGTTTCGTGGTCCTCATACTGTATTTAATGTGAGATTTCGCACCCCGAATGTGAGCCGCTGCAAAGGACAGTATGATCGTCGGGCGGGCAGCGTCTGAGAATTGTCGGTGAACTTCAGCGCCGAACCATTGGTTCAAAATCTTATGCCTCTCGGGGCCATCGCCGCTCGAATAATCAAACTAATTTCGATCACTGCAGTTAGATTGAGATTCCTGCAGCACGAGTCTTATCTTTGAATGCAGCATTTGATCGAAATGGTCACAATCTCACGATTAAGTGCAGCGCGACACACCCCGAATGGTGCACAAAACGATCAGCAGGCGGCGTCCCTGCGTGCAACGGCGCCAAGCTGCAAAGGAGAGGTTTATGTCTGCGATGTCATCTGACGATCTGAAGGCATTTCGGATCAGACGTGCGCCAAGCGGAGGCCGCAAGCCCGCGCCTGGACCGGACATCGAAGCCAAGATCCTCGATGCAGCCGAGTTCGTCTTCGGCCATTTCGGCTTTCGAGGCGCCACCACGGCACTCATCGCCAAGAAGGCTGCAATCGCCAAACCTCACATCTACTACTACTTCGAAGATAAGGAAGACCTTTACCGTGCCATTCTGGAGCGCGCCATGAACATGTGGGCCCGAGAGATGGAAACACTCGACACCGCAACCGACATCCAGACGATCCTCACCCGTTACATCCACAAGAAGGTCGACTTCTCACGCGACCATCCGGACCTGTCCCGGCTCTATGCCAACGAGATTATCAGTGGTGCGACGTTTGTTGGCAGTTTTATCGAAAAGGTCTCGACGCCGTTGCTGCTGGAGAAGGTCACGACGGTGGAGGCTTGGGCGGCCAGAGGCGCGGTTCGTCCTATCAGCGCTGTCGATCTGTTCTTCTGCATTTGGGCGATGACGCAGGCCTATGCCGACTTTGCGGGCCAAATGACGATCATGAAGCGCAAGAGAGTCCTGGACGAAGCTGACTACGATGCGGCGAAAGCAACCATTGTCCAGTTGGTTCTAGGCGGGCTTGGCCTGGCGCGCGATGACCGCCGGCCGGTAATTGGTTCTCGCAAGCCGGTCAAAAAATAGCCACTTGTCTCGCGCCAGTGCAATTCATGTAGCACCACCCTCGGTGGAAGCATCATGGAGACGTTCCTTTTTTTGAAGAAAGAGTATCGGCTTTGCTCCGCCTCGGGCACGATTCCGCGGTCAGGGCAGTCCATCGAGTCGTCTGTACGATCGTTCAAATAGTTTTATCGATCGTTATAAATTGGCATACGCTTTGCTTCGCCCACCATGCTTCGCATGGTGCGCGGCGCCAGACGGTGAGCCTTTAGCCGCCTGGGGGTCAGTCGATGGTGCGGATGCACAAACTGTAATCATCACGCGCCATTCAACGACAGTGAGGTCAAGCCATGACGTCTAACAGCGGCGACGTGCCTACAATTGTCATAACCGGGGCTCATCCACAGCTCTACAATCATGATCTCGCGCCGACCGCTCCGGAGGGGCGGACATGGGGCGCCTTCAGCTTGTTCGCGATGTGGATGTCCGATGTCCACTCGGTCGGCGGCTACACCTTTGCCGCTAGCCTGTTTTTCCTCGGGCTGACGGGATGGCAGGTGCTGATCTCCATGTTGGTGGGGATCACGGCCGTCTACTTCCTTATGAACCTGATCGGACGGCCATCGCTACGATACGGTATTCCCTTCCCGGTCATGGCCCGCGTCTCCTTCGGCGTGATGGGCGCCAACCTCGCAGCGATCGTTCGGGGTGTAGTGGGCATCGTCTGGTATGGCGTGCAGACCTACTTCGCCTCCAAGGCGGTGCAGGTACTAATCATCACGCTCGTGCCGTCGGCAGTCGACCTGACCCATAACAGCATCATCGGTCTCTCGACGCTGGCGTGGTTCAGCTTCCTGTTCATGTGGTTCTTCCAGCTGATCATCTTCCTCAGCGGCATGGAGCGCATTCGCAGGTTCATCGATTTCTGCGGGCCGGTCGTCTATGTCGTCATGTTCGTGCTGGCGATCTGGATGCTCTATCAGGCCGGCTTCTCCAGCCTTACGCTGCAACTCAGTCCCCCGGCATCTTCCACCACCGCGACGGTCGGCGTCATGGCCAACGCAGCGATGCTGATCGTGGCCTACTTCTCGGCGCTGCTGCTCAATTTCGGCGACTTCGCGCGCTTCGGCAAGAACGAGGCTGCGATGAAGACCGGCAACTTGCTCGGCCTCCCCGTAAATTTCCTGGTGTTCTCGATCATCACCGTGATCGTGACGGCGGGAACGCTAAAGGTATTCGGGGAGGCGATCATGGACCCTGTCCTAATCGTCGAGAAGATCGGTAGCCCAATTGTCGCGATCATCGGTTCGATTACGTTCATCGTCGCCACCATGGGTATCAACATCGTCGCGAACTTCGTCTCACCCGCCTACGACATCTCGAACCTCAAACCGGAGAAGATCAACTTCAAGATGGGCGGGCTGATCACATCCATCCTGTCGGTACTTGTCTGCCCCTGGCTGTTCGTCGCGAGCCCGTCGGCCATTACGCTGTTCGTCAGCATTTTCGGCTCCGTTCTGGGACCGATGTTCGGGATCATGATCGCTGACTACTATCTGGTGAAGAAGCAAGCCGTGAAGGTTGAGGACCTCTACACGATGTCGTCCGACGGCGAGTACAACTATGACGGCGGCTGGAACCATAAGGCGCTGATCGCGCTGGCGATGTCTGGCGCCTTATCGATCGGTCTCTCTCTGCTGGGAGCTTACGGGCTCATGTTCAACGTCGGTGATTGGGGGTGGCTCATCGGCGCGGGCGCGGGCGCTCTAATCTATCGCGGCCTATCCGGACAGGGCGACCCTCAGGCTGCGGTCGCCGCGCAAAATTGATGCTTCCAGATGTGGGGTGCTCTCACCCTCGACGAAAGCGGTCCTTCCAGAGTTCATGACGGAGCGACCGTTTTCGATTCAAATCCATCGCACACTCAGTCTGGTCAAGCGGCTTGACGAGAAAGCACGAGCGCACGTGTGGTTCGACCCACCCCATGCAGGAGAGCATAAGAAGGCAGGGGCGCCTCTGGCGTTGCGGTAATCCGGATTTCGTGTCCGACGTTGCTACGCCCGTTGTCTATCAGCTCAAGGTAAGTCTGCGCGGCATCTCGCCGATGACGATCCGGAATATCGGCGGCCGAGACAAATGGCGTTGGCCGGAAGGCCCCCTCTTGACAGCCTCACTAAAAAAATGGAATTATAATTCTAATTTCTAATAAAAACGGTTTATTCATTCTATTTTGAATGAATGGGCTCGGGATGGGTAACGCTCGACTTAGGGGCAGGCACGTCTTCCCCGCGTCGTATCTGAAACAACGCGGCGCGATCAGCGCCAAGGGGAATAACCCATGGAACGGGAAGCCGTGCTCTCCGCGCTCAATGATATGACCGCGCCCAAGCTGCGGTTGCCGGGGTGCTTTAGCTCTCAAAAGGGCCTGGTATCTCACGCGTCGAAATCCCCCCTTCAGCCAATACTAATCCCGACGCAATGGCCGCGACCTACATCCGAGAAGCCGCAGGGCATTTGGCAAAATAAGAAAGCGGCATAGAGCACTCTTCGTCGATGAAATGGCGAAAAGTGCTCTAAGAAGCCGCCACCGCCGGCCTGTCACTACTTCTCCGAAGCAAGGTCAAAATTGTTCAAATCTTTAGTTAAGCGCTCTTGGAGCCAGTCTAAATGGCCAGTTCAAATAAGGAGCGGGAAATGGGCGAAACCCGATGGACTAAAAACGATGCGGAGAAGGTCTACCGTTAGTATCTCACCGACCCAGCTGCCGGCAAATCGAACTATCTCCATGATCACTTTCGGCACGGCCTTGCTGGGATGGCAGAGCCCCTGAAATCTCAGGTACTTGCACATGCAGCCTGGCGGGCTAGCAGGGAAGCTGCTTGCCGGCAGGCCGAATAGTCTAACTTGGGAGTACCTTCAGATGTTGATACACATCAGACCGTCATGTTTTTCGGAATATCGACAAGTCGATTTGATCGATGTGGAAATCCCGGAATTTGCTCTGTGCTTACGGCAGGGCCGAGAACTCAATGCTCGCCGCCCGTATCCAAGCGAGCAGTGGGTCGTGGCCAGCGCTGCTGCAGAACGCCGTGCCAAGAGCGGATTCTTCATTCAGATGCCGGGTCAATACGACACGTTCACTACAATCGCTCGTTGGTCGGTGGATGCCGAAGAAATCGTCAAGCACGTTGTCGAATATCAAGTTCTGGACAATGAATTCGATGCTGTGAGCGATGACCCGATCTTATGGTATGGCATCAGGGATGAGTACGGCAGGTGGGAGAAGCGGTGGCCAGACTGCATCCCGCCCGATCCTCCTGAGGAGTTGCAGCCGCGGCTGCAGCTTCGTTCCGATGGAGGCGCTGAGCGAACTTCCGAGGTCTTCCGCATGCCAACCTTGGAGCGTGGGCGGATTCTCACTTGCTCTGGGACATTTTACCCCGGAAACCCAGCGCCCAACGAGACTCACGCCTTTGTGGGCAAAACCATTATCTCGGTGTGAGTCGATCGTCCAATTCGGGAGCGGGAACTATGAACGCATGGCGATCTATCGTTGATAAAGTGGTGCACGCCAACAGGGCGCTTCGATTTACGTTTGCGGCTGGCAAAGTCAGCTATGCACCAGTGCGCTTAATTTAGCGCACGTAGTCATAAATTTCGGGAGGCCAGCTTCGCGCCGAAAGCGACCGAGATTATTGCGGTGACGCAGTATGTCGCGATGGACCACTGGCAGCCCACGTTCGGGATCTCGATAGTCCCAGAGTGCACGCACTAAATTTGCGATTCCATTTTCGATTCTGGGCTGTTTTGCCCCTGGCGTGGCTCTGTCCAAGCCAGTAGCCGCTGAATGTTGGCACGATGGCGGACAATCACGTAAATGCTACCTGCAATCACCAGTAACCGGTAGGGCGACAGCTTCTCGGAGCAGCACGCCGGCTTGGACTGAACCACGCCACCGTGGGGCGCCAGCTCAAAGCCCTGGAAGATGCGTTTGGCACGCGTCTGGTTTGAGCGCCAGACGCAAGGCTGCGCCCTTACCGCAGCGGGGGAAACCCTGCTGCGGTAAGGGCGCAGCCGAAAGGGCGGCCGCCAGATCACGCGTACCCAGTGTAGGTGTTCAGCAGCCGGCGCGAACTTGCAAATTTAGCCTGACCTTGTCGTAGGCGCGGCTGATTCTATGTGCCAGCGCACGCTCGGAGGCCACCGAGTCTTTGTTCGAGCGATGGCGATAGCTTTCCTCAAGGAGATGGCGGAACTCGGTGTGGTACCATTGTGCAGCCGAAAGGCCGATCTTGACCGCCCGCTGCCCATCGCGCCCGATCAAGCTATAATCTCTCTTCGTTGGCCGATAGTCATTGGCCACAACGGTTGCGCTCATCATGGCCTCTCAGAGGTTAGGTCAGGGCAAACATTCGCCCCGGGGCAATGTTGGTCTTGACCTACCGTCGTCACGCGACAGGCGGCGGATGGTCCTCGGGGCCGACCAGATACGACTCGATTTCAGCCTCAAGCTCGGCCATGTGCTCGCCGCCGGCCATGAGGTCCGTGATCTCCTCACGGCTCTTCTCGCCCTTGCGAAAATCGGCGGCCTTGGCGCCCTTGATGAGGACGGCGAAATGGTCTCCAACCGTGAGCGCATGTACGACGTTATGGGTGATGAAGATGACGGCTATGCCTTTTTGGCGTGCCTGCAGAACGATGCGCAGAACGTGGGCTGCCTCCTTTACGCCAAGGGCGGCAGTCGGTTCGTCCAGGATCAGAACGCGGGCCCCGAAGTGCACGGCCCGGGCGATGGCAAGTGCTTGACGCTCACCCCCCGAAAGGCCACCGACGAGACGATCACCGTCGTCGATGCGCGTGATGCCAAGTTCCCGCACTGCCTTCACGGCGATTTGGTTGGCGAGCTTACGATCGTAAATCTTCAGCGGGCCCCAACCCTTCTTGGGCTCCTCGCCAACGAAGAATGAGCGTCCGATGCTCATAAGCGCGAATGTGCCGCCAAACTGGTGGACGGTCGCAATGCCATTTTTGCTTGCTTCGCGCGGGCTGTTGAAATTCATGACCTTGCCCAGCATCTCGATTATGCCGGAACTTGGCCTGAAAACGCCCGAGAGAATCTTGATGAGGGTCGATTTCCCGGCCCCGTTGTCGCCAAGCAGGCACAAGACCTCGCCTGCATTCACCTCCAGCGAGATGGCGTGGAGAACATCAATAGGCCCGAAAGATTTGTTGATGCCGGTCAGCTTGAGCAGGGGCGATGTCATTTCTTGGCCCTTCCTTTTGAGGAGGTGTAGGTCAACGCCAATTTGCGGAATCGCGTGTTCATCAAAACTGCCAGGAGCAAGAGGACGCCAATAATCAGGCTGGCCCAATTGGCATCGAAGGCCGTGTAGTAGATGCCCTGGTTGACGATGGCGAAGGTCAGCGTACCCAGCACAATGCCGACCACCGAGCCATACCCGCCAGTGAGCAGCACCCCGCCGACGACAACCGCGACGATCGAGTTGAAGATATAGGATTGCCCTGCGGAAACCTGCGCGCTGTTATAAAGGATAGCCTGGGACATGCCGACAAAAGTCGCGCTTGCACCGCTGCACATGAACAACAAGACGGTCATACGTTCGGTAGGAATACCGGCGTTACGCGCGCTGACCTTGTCGCCGCCCATGGCGAGGATCCAGTTCCCCCAGTGCGAATAATGCAGGATGAACCCGAAAACGATCGCAGCGGCGATCCACCAGAAGATCGTGACCTGAAAGATGCCGCCGATGAAGCGTCCAAGCAGCCACTTTGCTTCCGGCCCGGCAACGAGCGGGACACTAGTCGTCCCGGTCAAGATAACCGAGAAGCCTAGCGTGAGGCCCGCCATCGCAAAAAGCGTCCCCATAGTAACGATAAACGAGGGAACTGCAGTTCGAAGTACCAAAATTCCGTTTATGAGACCAACAACCGCGCCAAGAGCCAGTGCTGCTCCTATGCCGACGAGAATTGGCGCATGGAAATGACCCGAAATGATCGCGGTCGTCATGGACCCCGCAGGGACCAGCGAACCGATGGAGATATCGAGCTCCCCGGCAATCATGAGCAAGCCAATAGGAATGGCGACGATTCCGAGTGAGGCCGCAACGTTAAGCCAGCTCGCCGCGCCCGTAATGGAGGCGAAGTTCTTGCCGCCAAAAATTGCAAAAAATACGAAGACAGCCACTAGTCCGAGGAAGGAGCCCGTCTCGGGTCGACGCAGGAGGCTGCCTAGAGAAAAGCCACGACCTGATGAGGAGACTTGGCTCGCCAAGGAGGCTTGGCCGAGCGAAGAGCCTTGGGTCTTGTTATTCATTGGATGATCCCCCAGTTGAGACTTGAGCAATCCAGGCGCTGCCGTCCGCGTGTGGGATGCAGCCGCGATTGTGCCCAGCCCGCCGCTTTGGCGACGAGCCGGACGTCAAGGCATCTTGGCCTAGCGATAGCCGGCCTTCGAGCCGGCGATCACCGTGTCGATGTTGGAGGCATCGACGATACCAGGCCCGGTGAGGATCGGAGCGGTCGCGGATTTGAGGCCATAATTGGCGTATGCATCCGCAAGCGTCACAGCCAGGAAGCCCTGCAGCCAAGGCTGCTGGTCGATGGCGAATAGCTGGGTACCAGCCTTGATGCGATCGAGGTTGGTTTCGTCCATGTCGAAGGAGCCCAGCTTAATCTTGTCCGTGAGACCGGCTTGCTGAATGCCATTGGCGGCACTGTTGCCATCTGCAGCCGAAATCGCGACGACCCCATCAATGGTGGAGTCCTTTAGCAGAGTTGCCTTAATGGCCTCGGCGACCGCGGTCGGATTACCAAAACTGGATGACGGGAGCGGCAACTCTTTCGAAACCCCGCCTTGCTTGGCTATGCCATCGGCAACGCCTCTGCATCGAGACTCCAAGTTTTCTGCACCAGGAACAGTGTTAACACAGATGACGTTTTTGGCGCCATGTGTCCCAAAATATTCACCGCCAGCGAGACCCGCAGGGTACTCCTCGTTGCCAATATAGTTGATAGCGCCGAGCTCTTTTGCCTTGTCGGCGCCACCCGAATTATACAGCATCACAGGAATACCTGCGGCGGTCGCCGCCTTGTAGGCTTCGTCTTCCGAACCGGGAACCCAGTTTGGAGCGGCGATAACGCCGGGATGCTGGCCAATTGCCGTCCGGATGAGGTTGGCGGCGTCTCCGCCAATATTGTCATAAGTCTGAAGTTGCAGATAGTTCACCGAACCACCATGGGCCTTAACGACAAGAGCCGCGTCGTCGACACCCTTCTTGATTTTTGCAAAGAAGGGATCGTCGGTCTTACCGCCGATTATAGCGATATTGGCGCCATCGGCGAGGACAGCGGTGGTGCTTAGAGCCAATACTGCCGCAGTGGCCATCGCTCTTAGGAATAGCGTCGTTTGTTTCATGATGTATTTCCTCCCTTTTGTCCGCCCTTTGGCGAGCTAATTAAGCTTGTTAGTCTTTCGAAGTTGTTTGGATCTCATTCCAAGACTTCGATCTGCTCAGATGATAATGATGTCTGTTTGTTTTCCGAACACGGTAGTTTCTGCGTACTACTCCGCTGAACGGAGGACGTTCCAAGTACGACTTAGTGCTAAGCCAACGAAATCCTGCTCATCAGGCGACTGGCCTACTTTCCGGGCGGCTTGGCGTTCATCTTGGCTTGCTTGCGCTGGAACCTAGCATCCATGAGCACGTCGCCTTTCTTGGTGCCGTCGTGCCAAGTACCGAACCAGCTATCGATCGGCACGGTCCCGTCGCCGTAGTTCACTTCGAAATATTTGTGGTGAAGGTAGTGCGCGAACGCGTGGGTCTCGATTGCCGATTCTTCGCCAGCAACAATCTTGTCGAAGCCAACATGCCCTACGACTGCGCCGGTTCCGGTGATCTGGAGATTGTAGAGCAGCAGGAGCGGGTGCGATGGCACGATAAGGTGGATGAGAGAGTCCGACCAATAGAGGAGATGCTCAACCGGATGCATCGACAGGCTCGACCACGGGCTCGGGTTTACCGAGTTGTGATGGACCGAATGGACCCACTTGTAGAGGATCGGCACGTGAATTAGTCGATGGATGCAGTAAAAGTGCACCTCGTGGTAGATCGGCAGAACGAGTCCAAAGGCTGCAAGCCAGATCGGATGTTCAGCAAACGTCGTCCAGGGTCCCCAGCCATTGGCGTAGCACCAAAGGCCCAGCACCTCGTAGCCCGTCCAGATCGGCAACCCGGTGGCGAAAGTGCGGATGATGTTGTCGATGTTCTGGCTCTTGAACATGAAAACATTGCTGCGATTGTCGGACGGCCATTTGCCGTTGAACTTGAAAGAAGTTCCCTGCCTACGCAGCACGTAGAGCCGAAATTCCAGCGCGCCGTAAAAGACAAGAACGGTGGCCATATTCCGGGCCAGCAGATAGACGATCCAACCTACGGAAAGCGTCTTCATGGTTTCGATCGACGGCGTTAGCCAGAACCAATAAACCACCGCGATTGCCATAAACATGACGTTCCATGGCAGAAAATAACCGGGCAACCACCTGAGAAACTTCAAGGGTCGGGGAGGGAAAATCAAAATTGGCGCTGTTTCAAGCGCTTCCTTCGGCGCCCAGTCGCCGCGTTTGTTCCTGGTTCCAAACTGGAGGTCGTCCATCGAAACATCTCCTTGAATACCCGGACCCGCATCGCGCGGTAACGGCCTTTGTGTTTACCGTCCGGTCGCGAGCCAGCGGCGCGGTCGCTCAGCTCAGATTTGCGTAACCTTGATCATCGCGCGCCTTGGCAGCTTCCCGCCCGACCGGCTGTTCCAAAAGGATGCGATTGCCGGCCCGCTGGGCGCGACTTGCCTGTTCAAGATGGCAATCGGTTGGGAGCACACGAGCAGCCCTTTGATGGCACGATCCCGCCGACGGGCCTCAAGGCTCTCATGTGCAGGCGTGTCATGGTTCTTTGCGAAAGCTTGCCGAGCGCGAGGCCGAGCTCCGCGAAGCCTAGCAGCTCGCCTCTCCAGCAGCGCAAGTGCATGGAGCCCTGCCACGCCGCCGACTGCGATGAATGCCATTCCCAACATGGGGGCGTCGGTCGGCCGCGACCTTTCGACGAATGTCATCAGTTTGGGCTCCCTTGGCGTCACTTTGGCAGCGCTTTTGCGCCTTGCGTCCAACCTTCTGACGGGCCGGATCTTGAGATCTCTTCTAATGACTCTTGACAAGTAACCGGAGCGGAAACCTGATGGGAATCAATCAGACCACTCAGTTCAGGGTTGGCATCGGCTAGGGTTGGAAACGATGGCAAAGAGTAACGATCGACATCGAGTTACTTTGAGCGAAGTAGCTATTCGAGCCGGGGTTGCTAGCGCTACTGTTGACCGGGTGATCAATGAACGCGGCAATGTCAGAGAAGAAGTTCGCCGTCGCGTTTTAGAGGCGGCCCGCGACCTCGGACTGAAGCGTATTTTGCCGGTCAGCCATCATCGCATGGTTCGCATCAACGTGATCCTGGCCCGCCCCGAGCTACCACTGATCCGCCGGATGGGGATCGAGTTCCAGCGTAATGCCCAAAGGATGGATCGCTCAGTGGTGATTCATCGAACGTTGCTTGAGGACGAAACACCCGCAACAATTGCCGCGGCGTTGCGGCGCGGCCAATATGACGCCACTATCGTCTATGCTCAGGACCATCCGCTGATCCATACCGCGATCGCAGATCTTAGTGCCCTCGGCAAACCAGTGGTGACGATGATTTCGGACCTGCCCGGTTCGGCAAGGCTGGCCTATGCCGGCACCGATCACTATAAGGCCGGGCGGTCAGCCGGGTACTTTCTGGGCCGAATGTGTTCGCCCGGCGAAGTTATCATCTTGTGCAATCATCTGGGATTCCATTCCCACGCCCAGCGAGTTCGCGGCGTAACCGACCAGCTTGCCGCATCTGCCCCGGCTCTAAAGATCACCAGCATCGTGGAAGGCCGGGACGATCCGGGACAATCAGAGATCCGACTTAAAGAAGCCTTTCGCAATCATCCCAATGCCGTGGCGATCTACAACGTTGGTGCCGCCAATCGTGGTGTCGCCGCCGCCATTCGCGCCGATATCTTGTGCAAGAGGCCGGTCTTCATAGGGCATGAGCTGTACAAATTTACTCATGAAATCCTGCGCGAGGGCCTGATGACCCTGGCAATTGACCAAAGTCCCGAACTCCAGGCGCTGTTCGCTCTTGATGTCTTGCTCAATCATTTCGGCTTTGCCGGCGCAACGCATGTCACCCCGCCTTACATCTCGACAGTGCCCATTGTGCTCTACGGACCGGAAAATCTGCCCGACGCCTTCCCAGAGTGATTGAAATCCATCAATTGCGCGTATCGGCCCTCGCCTGACACCAGCGAATTGGGCAAGGTCGATTTCCAAGGTCGCCACGCGTGCGACGAGGGCGATTGTGGGGAAGCAACATGCGTTATCGTCCATTTGGCAGAACCGGCTGGAGCGTATCCGAGATCGGGTTCGGCGGCTGGCAGATCGGCGGTGCGTGGGGAAAAGTCGATGATGCCGCTTCGGTGAGGACACTGCTTCATGCCTTCGACAACGGCATCAATTTTGTCGATACCGCCCAGTTGTACGGAGCGGGTCACTCTGAGACCGTGATCGGTGATGCTCTGCGTCAATGGAGGGGCAATAAGATCTACGTAGCCACCAAAGCGCAGCCTACGGTATGGCCGGACCCTGACGACCCTGCGCCGCAATTTCGCGGTCGGTTTCCCGATTGGCACTTGCGTAAAAATGTAGAGGCATCGCTTGGGAGGTTGGGCGTCGAACGGCTGGATCTATTCCAACTCCATAGTTGGGGCCCGATGGGCCACCGTGAACTCGACTGGCTTGAGACCCTCAATGACCTTCGGGTTGAGGGCAAGATCGACCAGATTGGCGTCTCCTTGCGCGACAATCACCCGGAGGAAGGTGTTGCTGCGGCGAGGCTAGGGTTGGTCGCCTCACAGCAAGTGATCTTCAACATGTTCGAACAGCATCCCATTGACGCGCTCTTGCCAGCCGCACGGTCAAGTGAAACCGCCATCATTGCTCGCGTCCCGCTTGATTCTGGTTCGCTCGTTGGCAATTGGGGCCCCGATAGCTATGCTCGGTTCGAACCCGGATCACAGCAGCACCAGATGTTCCGAGGTGACAGGTTTTCTGAGACGCTTCGTCGGCTTGAAGCGCTCAAAGGGGATGTCGCGCCCCATTTCGCGTCGCTAGCCGAAGCGGCGATGCGCTATGTTTTGGCCCATGATGCGGTCAGCGTCGTGATCCCAGGCATGAAAACCCCAGAGGAAGTCGATATGAATATCCGGTATTCGGACGGCGGAAGCTTCCCCAGCGAACTTCTATCTTTGATGCCTCGACACGCCTGGATCCGGAACTTCTACCAATGACCCGGCAGATTGAACGTCTACGCCCGCACCAAATCCGTGATGCTTTGGCAAAATGCTCGCTTATCTACCTGCCACTGGGAACGATTGAATGGCATTGCGAACATTTACCCGTTGGACTTGACGCTCTTACAGCACACGGACTTTGCCTGAATGCCGCTGAGGAGACAGGTGGGTTGGTCTGGCCGCCACTGTATTATGGCACCGGCGGCGGTCACGGTGGATTTCCCTGGACGGTGATGATGCCACACGAGGCTGAAATAGCGGCGCTGATCCGCAATACTCTTCTGCGGCTTAGCGATCTGGGTGTCGCGAGAGTTGTGTTGTTCTCTGGGCATTTTGCCGAGGCGCAACTTGCAATGATCGATTCAATCGCTGCTCATTGGAATTCGACAGGCAAACTTACTCAGGTCGTTGCCACAGCTGTCAATCGCGCGGATATCGACGGTTTCCCCCCCGATCATGCGGGGTTGTTCGAGACGACACTGCTGGCAGGCCTTGCGCCGGAGCTCGTCGATATCAACCAGCTTGCTCCGATTGCAGTACAAGACAGCAAACTTGATAGATTTGATCCAGCCTCTCCCATCTGGGGCGTCGTCGGCGCCGACCCTCGACAAACGGCTCCAATGTTACCAAAGACTTTGGTCGAGCGGGTTGTCCGATCATTGATCGATTTCGTCAAACTGAGGGATGAAAAGGCCCTAAGAACCTGAATCAATGTTTTGAGCAATCAGTCAGGCAATTTCACTTTGTCTTGGCAAGCCGCGAGATTTTTTCTCGCCACATGGCAGTTTGATGGAAGACATCGCGTTCACGACCGTTCGGACAAGTGTTGACTGTCCATCCCCCGCCCACCACATAGCTCCTCTCTTGGCGATCGTGAAGCCGCGTTGATCGCCATGTAATTCAATTGCTCGATCGTAGCCAGGACACGATCGGTGACCTCAACTGACACGGTTTGCGATTTCAAAACGCGATGCACTGTTCCAACACCCAAGCCAGATGCCAGGGCGATTTCCTTAACCGTGCACAACCGTCGAAAGCCGATCGTGTCGGCGGTACGTTTGCCTCCCATCGCTCTCTCCTCAGACTCTCAAATTCCAAGTTCTCACGAGAACACCATGCAACCGCTGCAATGGGCTGTCTCAAGCAACAAGAAACGTCGTGGATTTGATGTCGGCGGAAGCGATGGCTTGCGGTGAGCGGCGTGCACACCTGGCGATCAGCATTTCCCCGAGCCTGGCATCGCGTAACCAAATTGCCTGGCCGACGCCGCTGCCGCCACGGGTCGCCCAAATGTTAGGTCAAAGAGGCGCTTCCACAATCCTGATACTGGCGTGAAGCTCGCTCTCCAAGTTGGGTGAAGCGTGAACGGACGCTGAAAAACATTCGTAAGAGTAGGATCTTGAGTAGCCACCTTCACGAAGTACTTTAATTTGATCGATATTCCCCAGACGGTCCTCCTTCGTGACGAGAATGCGATGCCCATCTTGCATGTCTTGAGGCGCAACCATCGCATCTGACACACCCGAGATATGAACAATCCCAGTTTGATCCGGGAAGAACTCGCTTTCGCCGGCAAGGAAATGATGAAAAGTGTCGTGTACCAACTTGAAGCGGTTCTCGCCCTTGACAGCGCAGATTGCTTCGACCGCTTCGCGTTTGTATCGAAGAGATGACGTTGTAAAGCCGAGCGGCTCGACGAGTGCGATCATGTTCGCCTCGTCGAGCATCGGAAGAATGTTAGAAAGCGCGCGCCGCAGATTTTCAAGCCGCGTTGCGTCGGCAAGGTTTTCGCCGTCATTGCTTGGGATGAGGCTGATTGATTCAGCACCTGCTTGCTTGGCCTGGTCGATGAGACGCGCAGTCTTGTCCTGCATCTCCGCCGACCATTTATTGAAGCCATAGACTTCGGAAAGTCCAAGCAGGCGAATACCCTTGCTACGGGCATACTCTCCAATCTTGACCGGATGTTCTCCATCAAAGAATGGCTGATTGGTCAGCTGTTTGTCGGCCAAATCATTGCGAAGCTCAATTCCAATGCAACCAAGCTGCGCCGCTAGATCGACGAACTTTCTGCAACTGAGCCGAGGTGCCGTGATGTGATTTAATGCAATATTGATTGTGCCGTTCACGACGACTCCTCCCAGGTAACAGCCGTCCCGGCTGACGATGTAGATTGTGGTTCTGGCTCAATCCGCGATCAAAGCAAATCTTGATTGAAATCGCTCAATTTCGAATGCAGTTGAACGCAAATAAACCCGGCTTGGCGCTGGTATCGACAACGTCGTGGATTTCAGCGCCGAGCCGGTCAAGACCGTCACGATCATTCAATGACCTTCAATTGCGGCGACGATCTTTGGAAGCTCGTTGCTCGCTAGCAATGGAGCCCGCAGCTCGATTCCTTGGACGCTAAAAGAGCCGCGACGCAAAGGACACCAAGGTGATTTTCCTGCAGAGGGGGGCGGGCGCCATGGCATGCCATGGAAACATGATCCGAGGGCACCTTGTCGTAGACGTCAAGACAGCGCCGGCCATCGGCCCAATACATTCAGGCGCGCTCGACGCGCACGATTTCGATCGGATCAGCTTAGAACAGCCCGGAACCACTGCCGCACGAACGAAGGCGAAGTTCGACGGCAAGACGGGTCTGCTCACTGCCACATGCTGGATGTGGATCTAACACATTCAGGGCCAGGATTTCTTTTCAATCCGCATGACCCGATTCCCAGCCACGGGGCTGGCTGGCGCTGGGCTGCGCCCTGGCTGGAGGTTGCGTGACTTTGCAAGCTAGCATCTGACCCTGTGCGAGTCTCCACAGTCCGCCTCAGGGAGCGTAAGCAGAAAGCAACGAATTTGCGGGATACCAGCGTCGTCGTCTCAACGAGGCGTGAGCTGTCTCGGCGATTGTTTTACAAAAATTGCCCACGTACTCAAAAAATACAAGTGCGGCGACGAAACGAGAGGATTGGAAAAATAGAGGATAGTTCCTCATTTTTTGTGGACATTCCACATTATGCGATGCAATCTTTTGCTTGTCCGGACAGACGGCAGCCTCAGTTTCTCGGCAATTATTCGTGACAGGAAGGTGTTCGATGGACAGCGATATGCCGTCCGCAGCCAAAGACAATCGGCTTCCCCGGCCAGCCCAGCAGGGCCAGGAGCGAGACCGGCTTTCCAAGGTAGTGCGCCAGCAGCGGATCGTCGCGCAACTGGCTGCCGCCCCGACGCTGCGGGCCTCCGAACTCGCGGCAGCCCTCGGCGTTTCGGGTGAGACCATTCGGCGGGATCTGCTCGAGTTGCAAGAACAAGGGCTGATCAACCGCACCTACGGGGGGGCCTCCCGGCCCTTTGCCCTGGAAGCCTCGCGCACCGATCGCCGGCAGGTAATGGTCGCCGAACGGGAGGCCATCGCTGCCGCAGTGTCAGCCATGATCCTCCCCAAGGAGGTCCTGATGCTGGGAGGGGGGGCGACAACCTACCACGTGGCTCGGTTCCTTGCCGCGCGCAACCGCGACATTACCGTCATCACCCATGATTTCGCCAGCGCGACGGCGCTCGGTACCAATCCGACTATCCGCGTGCTGTTCTGCGCCGGCCGCCTGCATGCGGGCGAGGGCTATCTGCTTGGCTCGCAAACGATCGCCAGCATTAATGGCTACGAGGCCAACCGCGCCATCGTCGGCGCCACGGGCCTGGGCGCGCGCGGCATCTACGACGCCGATGAGGAAGCCGGCGCCGTCTATGCCGCGATGATCCAGCGGGCGGCCGAAGCGATCGTGGTCGCGGACCACAGCAAGTTCGATCAGCTCGCCGTGGCGATTTGCTCGCGATGGGATGCCATTGACCGCCTCGTCACGGACAAACAGCCCGTGGGCGCCCTGGCCGGCGCCCTTAAGGAAGCAGGGACGGAGGTCGTCGTCGCCGAGATGTGAAGTCAGCCCAATAACAACGAACCACCATTATCCACTCAGACGGGACAGGACCTAACCCATGCATAATCCTGGCATCCGCACCAGACTTGCTACGCAGCGGCAGATCCATATCGGTCGGCTCGTTCTGGATGTCGCACTCGCCGAAACCAGGCTGGTCAGCAGCCGCGAGCACGTGAAGGGCATCGGCGATTCCTCGTACATGCTCGTCGTGCCCCTGAACGAGAAGCTGCGCTACAGCCAGAGTGGCCGAACCGGCACGATCGAGGCCGGCGAATATGTGCTGCTCAGCCAGATGGAGTTCTACGAGTTTTCGTCGCAGGCAGATGCGGTCTTGCTAATGCTTCGCATCCCGGCCGTGGAGCTGCGCGGGCGCCTGACCTCCGTCGACGATCACATCGGCCGCCGCTTTGGTGCCAATGAGCAGATGGCCCGTCTGCTGGTAGATCTGTTGCGCAGCGTGGCCGAGGTCTTTACTGAAAGTCCGCCCCCCAATCCGGAGGCACTGGCGACGGAGATCTTCAGCTTCATCGCCCTTGCCATCGGCTCCGAGGATCGGGGCTCGACCGTCGATGTGCGCAACGCGCGCTATCATCTGCGCCGCCGCATTTTCGACTTCATCGAGAAAAATCTCGGCGATCAGGATCTCACACCGAGGAAGATCGCCGCCAGCAGCAGGATTTCGCTGAGCTACCTCTACAGCCTCTTCAACGACGATGATACCACTGTCAGCCAGTTCATGCAGGTTAAGCGCCTACAGCGTGCCTACGAGCTGCTGGTCGCCGATCCCAAGGGCCATCTCACGGTCTCGGAGATCGCCTATCAGGTCGGCTTCAAGAATGTCTCGCACTTTTCGCGCAGCTTTAGCCGGCACTTCAGCATGGCCCCCCGCGATGCCCGCCGGATTGCCTCGTCCCCGCTTCAGACAGGCTCGCAACTGCCGGTCGGCGACAAACACAAGAGAATTGCAGGCCATCGTTTCACGACAAGCGCGCTGGAGGCTGCGCCATAGGAGGCGCTTTGCAATGAAATCTGGCTGGCTTAGATCGCCCTGAGCCAGCTTTCCCAGCGCGGATCGTACATCACTTGCCGGGCGCGCATATATTTCCACACACCGTATTTCTGGTAATCGAAGTCCCAGCTATTAAGCTTGCGGTTGACGATTGCCCATGTCGCCCATTTGACGTCGGCAAGCGCACGGTTGAGCATCACGCGGGCGACCATATCGGGCCTTACAGCGCCGGAATATTGTTCGATCAGCCCCAGTGTGACCTCCTCGTCATAGAACATTTCGGCAAAGAGCACGCCGAGCTCGTAGGCACGTTCGTTGTTGGAAGCGAATTCATAGTCGATCAACTTCATCGGCCGCGGATCGGTGGCCGGGTCGTGACTGATCAGGAAGTTACCGGGCATCGGATCGTTGAAGCAGGGCACGAGATCGAGGCCGGATGCCGTGAAGGCCGCCTTTGCCTGCTGGTAGCGATGCTTGATCCAGGACATCGACGGCGGAAAATGTGCGCCCAGCTCCAGACCCTGTTCGATATGCTCCTCGATCATGTCGAAGACCGTCTTGGTGAGGGTAAGAGGCTGGCTAGAATGCAGGCGGCGGTAGATGCCGAGCACATCGCCCTGGATCTGCGGATCAGAGAAATCCGCATTGGTGCAGGCTCTGTAACCGTCGAGGAACTCGCTGATCTCCAGGCCGTCGGCGACGTCGAAGAACACCACTTCCGGGGCAATGCCGATAGAGTGGGCGTTGCGCGCGGCTTCATTGGCGGCGACACGGTCGATGAACATTTCCGAGCCAGCGCCGGGGACTTTGACGAAGTATTTTCGAATGTCGCCATCAACTTCGACTACCCAATTGTGGTTCATCAGCCCGCCCACCAGTGAAGCGTAGCGGATCTCGCGTCCCCGCCAGGACACGACCCGGGCAACGGCCTGCTCCAGTTTATGTTCGGGCTCGCTGGTGGCCTCGCCGAGGCGCTTCTTGACCGACATTAGAGCCTCCGCAACGCTTCGCCGAAACGCGGCGAGTGCACGGCCATGCGGCAACGTACGAAGCGCCAACTAGCAAATTTGTGAAACTCTAGCGTGTTGCGAGGTGATCTCGCCGCCACCAGCGTGCCGATCAGTCCCCATCGCAGGTCGTCCGCCACACCATAGAGCCATGCGCGATTGTAGGCCTTCTCGTCAAAGCCAACATTGATCCGGGTGAAGGCGTCGCGTGCCTCGGGCTCCTCGTCGAAAGCCTCCACCAGGAAACTGCCGAGATCTTCCAGCGGATCGGCATTGGTGGCTCGATCCCAATCGATAAGGCGTATCTCGCCAGCAGTACTGATAAGAATATTCGAGACATTGCCGTCGCCATGCACCGGCACCGTGTGCCGTGCCAGGCTAGTCATCGCCTCGGCCGCGAGGCGCAATTCGGCCAGCAACCAATCCGCGTCCGCGGGCAATTGCGCGCCGGCTTTCCGGCCATCGGTATGGAAGCGCTCGATCTCATCGAACACGTTCGCCGTACGGGGCAGGGCCGGCCCACCCTGGAACCGCCTGCGCGCAGCGACGACACGATCGACGATGTCTGGATCCAGCAACCGCTCGAGCGTGCCGGTGGTCCAACCGGTGTCGAGGTCCTCCATCACCAGCACGCCGGAGGCCGCGTCCGCCGACAGCACTTTCGGGCCGATGCCGAAATCGGAGGCGCGCTGGGCGGCCTCGAAAGCACAGGTCACGTCGATATAGAAGGCAGCGTCGGGATCCATGTGCTTGACGAACAGGCTGTCGCTGCTCGCCTTGTCGCGCACCCGCCAGGGCGAGCCGTCGACGCCGCGCCAGCTCGGTGAAGCGAGAATGGGTATGGCGGGGTCAACGGTGATGACGCGCGCTTCCCAACCGGGCACCCGGCGAACATGAGCTTCAACCCGTGTTCGCTCCTCCTCGAATTTGTTCATTAAGGTCGTGGTCCCATTTCGATGGCAGTTTATGGGGATCGGGCCGCATACAGTCCGCTCCGATTTTATCTTCGCCGCTAACAACGCGGGTGAGGATGCCTGATGCTCCATCATTTCTTGTCCGGGAGACCGCGCCTCTACCGGAGCTACGGCAAAAGCCGCTAGGTCTTGAGGTATCACCGGTGTTCTCGTCTGCGCCGGATTCCTGGGAGTTATTCATGTCCATCAATAGCCTGGTTGCTATGAGCGTCGGTGAACTCGTCGACGCCTATGCGGCAGGAGACCTTTCGCCGGTCGAGGTCACCCGTACCGTCATCGACCATTCCCAGGCAACGAATCCGTCCGTCAACGCCCTTTTCAGTTTTCGGCCGGAAGAAGCGCTCGCTACAGCCAAGGCGTCCGAAGCTCGCTATAGGGCGGGGTCGCCGGCAGGTTTGCTGGATGGTGTGCCCGTCACCGTCAAGGACAGCGTCGCCATTGTCGGCTGGCCCTATGCCCACGGCATCGCCGCCAATCGCGATCTGCCAACATCCAACTACAATGCACCGCCCGCCCTTGCGCTGATCAATTCCGGCGCCCCAATCTTCGCCAAGACGACCATGCCCGATTGCGGCCTGATGGCCTCGGGCATCAGTTCGTTGCACGGCATCACTCGCAATCCCTGGGGCTTGTCCTGGAACACGGGCGGGTCCTCCTCCGGCGCCGGAGCGTCGGTTGCCGCCGGCATGGGGTTCCTCTCGGTCGGCACGGATATCGCCGGTTCGGTCCGCCTGCCTTCTTCCCATTGCGGCCTCGCCTCCCTGAAGCCGACTCAGGGCCGCGTACCACATTTGCCGCCGGACCCCATGCGCATGGCCGGGCCGATGGGCCGGCGTGTTGACGATATTGCCCGCATGCTGACGGTTCTGGCCCGCCCGGATGAGCGTGATACCTGGAGCTTTCCGGACGAAGCGATCCACTATCACGAGCATCTCAACCGAGATCTCAAGGATATGCGCATCGGTGTCCTCACCGATATGGGGTTCGGCCCCAAGCCGGAGCGGGCTGTCCGCGAGGCTGTAGAGGCTGCCGGTCGGCTGCTGGAAGGGGCAGGGGCGATCGTCGAGCCCTTCACCTCCCCGCTTGATCACGACGCTTATGCGCCCATCGATCGCTACCTACAGGTGCGCGGCTTTGTCGAATATAGCGACTTGCCACCCCATGGCGGCAACGGCATCAATGCCTATCTCCGCGATTGGGCGATGCAGGGCGGTCTGCTTTCGGGCGTCGATATCTATCGCAACCTCGGCGCGATCACTAAGATGAAGGCGGACTTGTTTGCGGCCTTTGAAGGCTGGGACTATGTCCTTGCCCCTACACTGCCGGTGGTGAATTTCCCGGCGGAGGAGCCGGGCCTTTCACGCGAAGTACCTTTGGCACACACCGTCTTCACGGCGCTGTTCAATCAAACCGGTCAGCCGGCTTCTACCGTCTGCACCGCATTCGACGACCGGCATCTGCCTATCGGCGTCCAGGTCATCGGCCACCGCTGCGACGATCTCGGCGTGCTGCAGGTCACCAAGGCGCTGGAGGATATGCGAGAGATCTCCATGGATTGGCCACTCCTGCCGCGGGCCTGAGGTTGCGATGCCCGGTACCCTTCACGATCTTATCGCGACCTTTGCTCGCTTGGGCGGAACGCCGGATGGCGGCGTCCGGCGATTGACGGCTTCCCCCGAAGATGGCGCGGCCCGTGATCTGCTGGCGGTGGAAATCAGACGCAGGGGGCTGAGGCTCCATGTCGATCCAATCGGAAACATGTTCGGCGTGGCCAAGTTGGCTCCGGCCTCAAACGAGGCCGTGATCGTCGGCTCGCATCTCGACAGCCAGCCGACGGGCGGGCGCTATGACGGCGCCTATGGGGTGTTGGCAGGGCTTCTGGCGGTGGAAGCCGTCGCTGCCCGCGCGGCGGCCCAACCTGGTGCGGCCAAACGCAGCCTCGTGCTCGGCAACTGAACCAATGAGGGAGGTGCGCGGTTCCAACCGAGCCTGACTGGCAGCTCGGTATTTGCCGGTGTGCTTCCTCTCAAGGTCGCCAGTACGCTTGCCGATGGCGACGGTATCTGGCTTGGAGATGCCTTGGCCGCCATCGACTACCAGGGTGAGACGGAGTTGCCTTTCAATGGCCGCCGCTATGTGGAACTGCATGTCGAGCAGGGCATCAAGCTCGAGGCGGATGCTATCGATATCGGCATCGTCACCGCCGCCTGGGCGGCGCGCAAGTTGTCGTTGATCTTCCGCGGCGAGCCCTCCCACACCGGCCCGATGCCGATGGGACGCCGGCGCGATGCCTTGCGGGCGGCAGCCCGCGCCATCGAGCTGCATTACGAGGAAATCGAAGCGAGCGGCACCGGTGCCCATGCCTCGGCGGCGCGGATCACCATATTTCCCAATTCGCCCAATGTGACACCGAGCCGGGTGCAAGTCTGGTTCGAGTTCCGCCATGAAGACGAGAAGGTCGCCTTTGATCTGGGTGATCGCTTCCTTGCCAAGGCTACTGCAGCGGCCAACACGCTAGGCGTAGCCATCGAGGTCGCGGTCGATGAAAGGCGCGGTGCTGCCATGCTTGACCCTTATGGCGCGGCTCTGGCGCTCGCGGTGGCTGGGGACCTCGGGTTTTCCACGCTCGAGATGAAAACCGTGGCCGGCCATGATGCGCTGGCCTTGCAAAAGCGCATGCCGGCTTCCTTGATCTTCGTGCCGAGCCAGGACGGTGTCAGCCATAACGCGGCAGAGTTCACCAACGAAGCCGCCCTCGACAAGGGGCTG
>Ga0207101_1030_pt1 | contig 29335 bp, 28 predicted proteins | sample Alteio_BWMinHeat_83_FD_153581 | JGI IMG/M metagenome (GOLD analysis project Ga0207101, IMG submission 153581) | Enriched cells from forest soil in Barre Woods Harvard Forest LTER site, Petersham, Massachusetts, United States -... | ecosystem: Environmental > Terrestrial > Soil > Temperate forest >...
CTGGTCGCGTGGGTCAGCGCGCTGATCGAAATCCGGCGGTTTGGCTGGATGCTGGGGCTGGGCCAGCGCTGGACGCCGGGCGAAAAACTGAAGCTGCTGTTTGCGGGGTACAACGGCACGCGGAATACGGGGAGCGACGTGCGCGTGCAGGAAATGCTGCGGCAGATCCGGCACGTGCTGGGCGCCGAGCACGCCGAGTTCAGCGTGATGACGCAAAGTTTCGACCGCACGAAGGACTATTTCGAAGGGACGCGGCAGGTTTATCTTCCCGATGTTTATCCGCCGTTTCTTTTTCGCGAAGTGCGGCAGAATCATGGCGTAGTCGCGTGCGAAGGCTCGATGTTCAAGAGCAAATTTGCGAACGCGCTGACGACGATGATGATCGGGTCGCTGGGGCTGGCTTCGGCGGAGAACAAACTTTCGCTGGCGTACGGCGGTGAAGCGGGGCACATGGACGGACTGATTCAATCGATGTGCGCGCGATACGTGCATGATTCGCTGGTGATCACGCGCAACGTGGAGTCGCAAACACTGTTGAGTTCGCTGGGCATTCCGACGGAGCTTGGGACGGATACGGCGTGGACTTTTGAGCCGCATCCGCCGGAGTACGCGCGCAAGGTGCTGCGGGAAGCCGGGTGGGATGAGAAGACCCCGATCCTGGTGCTCTGCCCGATTCATCCGTTTGTCTGGCCAGTGAAAGCATCGATTGCGAAATATATTGCGCGGGCTACAACGGGCGCTTACAAGGACAGCCAGTACCGCACGGTTTATTTTTTTGAGTCGGGGGCGGAGATGGACCGGAAATACCGGCACTACATTTCCGGGTTTACGAAGGCGACGCAGGCGTTCGTACAGCGGCATCGCGTGTTTCCGATCCTGGTGGCGATGGAGCGGCTGGACGCGTCGGCCTGCCGCGACATGGCGGCGCAAATGCCGGGGACGCCGATTTTCACGTCCGACGACTACGATATGTTTCAGCTCGTTTCGATCCTGCTCGCGGGGACGTACATGGTTTCGTCGCGTTATCACGGAATTGTGACTTGCATGCCGAGCCTGGTGGCTTCGGCCGGCGTCACCATGGACGAGCGCATTCGCAACCTGATGCGCGAGCGCGGACATGAACATTTGTTTTTGACGGTGGAGGACCCCGAGCTGGAGACAAAGCTGCTTCAAATCATGGAGACGCTGGTGGCAGAGGCGGAGACCGTCCAGGAAGGGATTGGGCGCACGGTGGTCCGCAATCTGAAAGTGATGGCGCGCATGGGAACGTTTCTTGAGGATGCCATGCGCCGGACTTATCCGGAATTTCCGCTGCGCTCGGGCGTTCTTGGATGGGAAGACTATCTTCCGCCGCTCAATCGAAATCTGCTGGAGCTTGCGGAACGCTATGATTCTTCGCCGTCGGCACTTGCGGCAGTACGCTGATCATTCATGACGAATTTCCTGGAAAATATTTTTGCGCAGCTCAAGCGCGCGGACGACCGCGTCGTTCTTCGCGAGATTCGCGGCGAGCAATTCGTCAGCGTGACGGGCGGGGAGCTGCTGGGGCAGATTCAGCGCGTGCGGGGATATTTGCGGCGGGCGGGGCTGCAGCCGGGGGACCGGTGCGCGCTACTGGCGGCGAATTCTGTGCGGTGGGCGGCCTTTGACCTGGCGCTGATGGCCGAAGGCGCGATTGCTGTGCCGCTCTATTCACGGCAGGCGCCGGCAGAGCTGGCGGGAATGATGAAGGATTGCCAGGCGCGATTGCTATTTGTGGGCGACGTTGAGCTGGGGGAGAGCGTGGCGCAGGCGTGGGTTCACCCGCCGCGGCGCGTGCCGTTCGAGGAAGCTTTGCAGCCATCAGCGTCCGCGCAGATTGTGCCAGAGTTTCCCAATCCGCGCCGGGATACGGACCTCGTCACTATCCTCTATACGTCGGGGACGTCGGGCGAACCGAAGGGCGTGTGCCTCAATGTTGGGAACGTGACGCACATGATTTCGTGCACGACGGAGCGGCTGGATCAATTGATGGGGGAGACGCACGAGCCCGACCGTGTGTTCCACTATTTGCCATTCAATTTTGCGGCTTCGTGGATTGTGCTGCTGACTTACCTGACGCGCGAGAGTGTACTGACGCTTTCCACGGATCTTAATAAGCTGGCGGATGAAATTCGGCTGGCTTCGCCACACTATTTTCTGAATGTGCCGACGCTGTTGGAACGCGTGCGGCGCGGCGTGGAAGAAGCGCTCTCGAAACGGCCGGCGATTATTCGTTCGCTCTTTGCGAAGACGAGCGATGCGTGGCAGCGCCTGCGAGTCGGGCGCGGGCGCCCGATGGATGCGGTTTGGCTTGGGCTGGGGCGAAAACTTATCTTTGGCAAGATCAAAGAGCGCTTTGGCAAGCATCTGCGGACGCTAATTTGCGGGTCGGCGCCGCTTTCGCCGGAGACGCAACAGTTTTTTCTGATGCTAGGGATACCGGTGCTGCAAGGCTACGGGCTCACCGAGACCACGGGCATTTGCACGCTGGACGATCCGCGCGTGCCGGTGGAGCCGGGCTACGTGGGCACGGCCATCAGCGGGATTGAGATGAGGATCGCGGAGAATGAAGAGATAGTAGTGCGTGGGCCGCACATTTTTCCCGGGTATTGGAACCGGCCGGAGGAAACGGCGCGAGTGTTGCAGGACGGGTGGTTTCACACCGGGGATCAGGGCGAAGTCAACGTGCGGGGAAACTGGCGAATCAGTGGACGGATCAAAAACCTCATTATTTTGAATTCCGGGCACAATATTGCGCCGGAACCGATTGAGGAACGAATCGCGAGGCTGCTGCCGTCAGCGCAGCAAGTGGTAGTGGTTGGCAATGGGCGCGGCTATCTCTGCGCGCTGCTCACCGGAAGCGTCGAGCCGGCAGCGGTTCAGGCCGTGCTGGATTCTTTCAATCCAGAGCTACCGCACTACCGGCAGATTCGGAATTTCACGGTGATTCCGGAGGCGTTCACGCTTGAAAACGGTTTGCTGACGGCGAACGGCAAGGTTCGCCGAGGGGCCATCAACGCGCGCTACGCTGCGGAAATCAAGGCCATTTACGATGGCGCGGGAGCACGCGAGGCGGCCAGCGGGAAACACGGATGAAAAGTTTCACGGGCAAAACGCTGCGTTGGGAATGGCGCGAAGGGGTCATCGAGCTGACGCTGGATCATGCGCCGGCCAATGAAATCGGCACTGCGATGCTCGGGGAGCTGGAGAAATTTGTTGGCTTGTTCGGAGTGCTTGCGCCGGAGACCTCGGTTTGCATCATTGCGAGCGCGCGCAAGTCCGTTTTTTCCGCGGGCGGGGATTTGCGCGAGTTGTATGAAACTGCGGCGGCTGTTGCGGCGAAGGATCGGGCTGCGGGAGTGCGGGCTTTCCTGGAACGCATCCACGCGGTCATGAATGCGATTGATGGGGCGCCGTTTGTCACCATTGCTGCCGTGCATGGCGCTTGCCTGGGCGGAGGGCTGGAGTTAGCTCTGGCTTGTGACGTGATCATTGCCGACAAAATGGCACGGTTTGCGTTCCCCGAACTGCGCCTCGGATTCATTCCCGGCTTCGGAGGGATTCCGCGGTTGAAACGCGATCTTGGCAATGCCTTCGTCCGGGATTTGCTGTTCACCGGGCGAACGGTTAACGCTACGCGGGCCCAAGCCGTGGGCCTCGTGGCGCAACTCGCCGGTGAAGGCGAAGCGCTTCGAATCGCCCGTTCAACCGCCGCGCAGATTACCAAATACGACGCGGTGGCGCGAGCAGCGGCCAAGAAATTTATCAAGCCCATCCCACACGAGGAGCTTCGCCGCGAGATCGACCTATTTTGTGAGCTCTTTACGCGCCCGGAGGTGATGGCGGCTCTCAAGAAATTTGTGGAAGATTCCGGCCCCATGCCGTATCTGCCCTAGATGCGAACCGAAGCACTCCTCACCTAGCTGAAATTCCAGGTCCTGACCTAGCCATCTGGCGGATGTATACGCCCCCGCTCCTGTTGCATCTTGTTCATGGAGGTGGGGAAATGTCAGCAGAACTCATTGAACTTTCGAATGCGTTGGCCCAGGCCACCGAGCATGCCGCGGCGTCCGTGGTTGCCATTCACACCGAGGCACGTGGTTCGTCAAGCGGCGTCATTTGGCGCGATGGAGTGATTGTCACAGCGGAACACGCACTTCGACGCGATGAAGAAATTCAAGCGACGCTGCGCGATGGCCGCATTGTGCCTGCAATTCTCGCCGGCCGCGATCCTTCGACCGATCTTGCGGTTCTAAGATGCGCGGAGGCAGGCAACCGGCTAGTCGAGCTTGGCGATTCCTCAGCAATTAAGCCCGGCAGCATCACTCTGGTCGTGGGGCGGACGCGCGCCAGCGGTCCCGTGGCGGCGCTGGGAGTTGTAAGCCTCGTTGTTGCCGAACGCCGCGCCTGGAGTGGTTCCTTGCTTGCTCCCTATATTCGGCTGGACGTCGGCCTGCAACCGACCGCTGTCGGCGGCGCCGTAGTTGACGTGTACGGTAAAGTTCTGGGTATCGCATCGCCGCGCTTTGCGCGATTCGGCGCTATTGCGATTCCCGCCGCCACTGTCGATCGCGTTGCTGAAACCCTGTTGAAAAAAGGCCGCATCCCGCGCGGGTATCTCGGCGTGGCGTTGCAGCCCGTTCGTCTCCCGGATCATCTGCGGCAGTCGTTGCAACACAGCGAGAAGACCGCGGCCATCATTCTCGAAGTCGAGGCAGATGGACCAGCTCACAAAGCGGGAATTGTTATCGGCGATATCCTGGTGTCTTTGGCGGGGCAGCCTATTTCCCGTCCCGAAAATGTCCAACCTCATCTCCAAGGCGAAAACATAGGCAAGCCTCTGAGCGCCAGGATTGTTCGCGGTGGTGCGATCCGCGATGTGTCGATTTCGGTCGGTGACCGCGCAAACGGAGGCGAGTGATATGGCCATAGCCGGATTTGGTGAGATTGCAGAGCAACTTCGGCGCTCGACGGTCCTGATTCATTCCGGAGGCCGCGGGAGCGGATCCGGTGTGATCTGGTCCAGCGAAGGCGTGATCGTAACAAATGCCCATGTCGTGCGCGGTTCGAACGTGCGCGTTCAGCTTTGGGACGGACGCGAGTTCGATGCATCAATAACCGCCTGCGATCCACGGCGCGACCTGGCGGAGCTTCGAATCGATGCGTCTTCTTTGCCCGCAGCGTGCCCAGCGGATTCATCGCAACTGCGTCCGGGTGAGCTTGCTATTGCGATAGGCAATCCGCTCGGATTTGTCGGTGCCCTCACAACCGGAGTGATTTACGCCATCGGTCCTTTGCGCGCGCTGGGCTCGCAAACTTGGGTGCAGGCCAGTGTGCGGCTCGCTCCCGGGAATTCCGGCGGGCCGCTGGCTGACGCGCATGGTCATGTGATGGGCATCAACACCATGGTTGCTGGCCGCCTCGCGCTCGCCATTCCAAGCAATGCGGTTCGTGATTTTCTTGCGGCCGGACCATACAGCGCGTGGCTCGGCGTTTCCGTCCATCCCGTACGCTTGCCGCGCGCCAGCGGTCACAAGTTCGGACTGGTCTTGCTGGACGTCGAGCCTGGCAGCCCAGCCGCCCAGGCGTCGCTCATGGCCGGCGACATTTTGATCGGCACGGAGGAAAAGCCTTTTCAATCGCTCGACGATCTGGCCGAAGCGATAGATGGGAAAGGCCTCCGCCTGCTACGGCTCGAATTCCTTCGCGGCGATTACTCACGAGTCCGGCGCGTGACCGTGCGCCTCGGGGGTTCGTATGACGGAAAGGACCGCATAGCCGCGTGATTCGCGTTTTTATCGTCGCAGCTTCGCCGCTGATTCGCGGTGGCCTGCAGAGTGTGTTGGCGGATAGCCGCTTCGATGTTGTTGGAAGCGCGGTAAACCTCGAATCCGTCTCCGGCCAGTTCGTCGACGTTGAGCCGGATGTTGTTTTGGTGGAGGCCGCCGCGGACGCCCAGGAAGAGTTGTTGAATGTGCTTGAGGAGGCGGGAGTCGCTCAAGAATATGCAGTCATCGTGCTATCGGAGCAACCAAAGTCCGGTTGGCTCTCCAGGGCGCTTCGGGCGGGAGTTCGGGCTGTCTTGCCCCGTGATGCCAATGCGGAACAACTCCGCGCCGCTCTCGAAGCCGCCGCGGCTGGGCTGGTGGTCGTTCATCCCGGCGAAATGAGCGCCGTTCTTCAGGCGCCCGCTGCGTTGTCCTCACCTATCAGCGAGCTGCCGGAGCAACTCACACCACGCGAACGCCAAGTGCTGCAGATGGTCTCCGCTGGACTCGGCAACAAAGAAATTGCCGGGCGCTTGTCGATCTCCGAGCACACCGTGAAATTCCATGTGGCTTCCATCTTGGGGAAACTTGGCGCCTCCACCCGTACGGAAGCTGTTTCCATAGGAATTCGTCACGGCCTCGTCTTGCTTTAGAACCGCCCATTGGCAAAACCCGCAACGCACCAGGACCAGTACTCATTGAATTTTCTTTCCCGGCTTGAGAGTGATAAATTTGTTCTTCCATGCGCACGCTGGAACAAACGACACAGGAAGTGCTCGACTTGGCGGCAACTCACTTTCAGTTGCCGGCGGGCTCGCTCGCGCCCGGGGATGATTTCTTCAAGAAGCTGGGGATTGACAGCCTGCAGACGCTGGAGATGCTCTCGCGCATCGAGAATCATTTCGGTATCGAGCTGCCAGACTACGAAGTGCAGGGCGTCAGTGACTTCAAAACGCTGGCGGAGCGGATTCAGTCCCGCCTGTAATGCTGGACCTTTCCAAGTGTCAATCCATCGGGCAGGCGCTGAAGGATGCGCTGGATCAATTTGCGGATGAAGTGTGTTTGATAGAAGCGGACCGCGAACGGGAGAAAGAACGACTGACGTATCGCGAGTTCAAGGCGCGCGCGCATCCGCTGGCCAAGGCTTTGCAGGAAGCAAATTTCGCAGCGGGCGATCGCGCCAGCATTATCATGACGAATCAGTCGAAGTGGCTGATCTCGGCTTACGCCATATTTTTTGCGGGAGGCACGCTGGTTCCACTCGACTATAAGCTGACGCCGGATGAACAGTGGCAGCTCCTCAAGCATTCCGGTGTCAGTGTTCTCATTACGGAATATCCCATTTGGCGGCAGCTTAGCGGTGCCGCAGGCCGTGGGGCTGCGATGGACCTGCGCACGATTCTCGTGACAGAGGCGCCGGCAAATGCCGACCTCGCTGGCGCGAAACGCTGGGAAGAATTTCGCGGAGAGGGAGAACCGGCCTTCGTTCCGCGCGAGCGCAAAGACACGGCGTGCATTGTCTACTCTTCCGGGACCGGCGGTCGTCCCAAGGGCTGCATGATGACGCACGAAAACTATCTGGAGCAGTGCGTGGCGCTCACTTCGATTTATCCGTTTTGGCCGGGAGTGCGCTACCTGAGCATCCTGCCAACGAATCACGCCATCGATTTCATGGTGGGCTTTTTCGGGCCGTTCACTTGCGGGGCTACAGTCGTGCACTTGCGTACGCTGCGGCCGGAATATGTGCGAGAAGCTTTTCCGAAATACAAAATTACTTACGTCAGTGTCGTTCCGCTGGTGCTGAAGAATTTGCAGAAGGGTTTGCAGGCGCGCTTTGACGCGCTTCCGCCCGGCAAGCGCAAAATATTCAATGCGCTTGTGGCCGTCAACAAAGCGCTGACAAAAAGCCGGCCGCGGCCGGGGATCAGCCGCCGGCTGCTGAAGCAAGTGCATGACGCGTTTGGAGGGGAACTGCTCACCATCATTGTGGGCGGCGCGTTCACCGAGCCGCAGACGCTGCAATTTTTCTACGATCTGGGGATTCCGGTGGCTAACGGTTACGGCCTCACCGAGGCGGGCACAGCCATCACCGTCAATGACCTGAGACCCTTCCGCGCCGACACCGTCGGCAAGCCGCTGCCGGGCATGGAAGTGCGCATCGTAAATCCCGCTACTGACGGCATCGGCGAAGTTTCCGTACGCAGTAAAACAGTTATGGCGGGTTACTTGAACGAGCCGGAGCTCACCGCCGAAACCATCGTCGATAGCTGGCTGATGACCGGGGACCTTGGGCGGTTGGACGCGGCCGGGCACTTGCAGCTCAGCGGCCGCAAGAAAAACATGATTGTCACGGAAGAAGGAAAGAACATTTATCCCGAGGACATTGAGGCCGTGTTTGAGAGTGTGCCGGTGAAAGAGTTTTGCGTTTTCGCCGCCAACTACATTTGGCCGAAACGAACGATGGTTGGCGAGAAACTGGTGCTCGTGCTCCATCTTGAGGCGGGGCAGCGGTTCACGGATCAACTGCGCCAGGACATCAACGCACGGAACAGCCGCCTGTTAAACTACAAGCGCGTCCACGGAGTCGTCCTGCTCGACGAAGATTTTCCACGGACAGCTTCATTGAAAATAAAAAGGAATGTTCTGGCGGAACGCCTTGCAAGCCTGGACAGCGCCACCGCAGTTCTGCCGTTGTGAAAGCAGTTTGAAAACAGCAAGTTGAACAGGAGTCGGCAACTCGAGTTCGTTTGCTCCTCCAAATGGATCGCTTCTTTGCTATCGTCAACCCCGCCGCCGGTGGCGGCCGTTCCGCGAAACTTGCCGGACCAGCTCTCGCACGGTTGCGCGAAAAGGGATTGCAGATTGACGTCATCGCGTCCACCGGCCCAGGCCACGCGGTGCAGCTCGCGCGCGAGGCTTATGTGCAGGGTTACCGGCGATTTCTTGCTGTGGGCGGCGACGGAACGGCGCACGAAATTCTCAATGGCGTGTTTGCCGGCCGCGCGGCGGTGCAACGCGTCGCGCTTGGTTTTCTTCCTCTTGGGACGGGAAATTCATTCCTGCGCGATTTTACTCAGAACGGCGCGGAAGTCTCGATGCAAGCGCTTGTTGAAAACCGCAAGCGATCCGTGGATTTGATTCGGCTGACGCATGCCGCGGGCGAAGTTTATTCGTTCAATCTGCTGAGTGTCGGATTCACCGCCGACGTGGCGGCGCTCACCAATCGCATGTTCAAGCCGTTCGGCCACCTCGGTTACTTGCTCGGAGTCTTCGTCCGTGTAGTGCAATTGCGCCGGCGCGCCTTCGCGCTGCGCTGCGACGATGACAAGGAGTGGGACGAGCGCCGCTCGCTCTTCCTGACGTTCAACAATAGCAAGTATACCGGCGGCACAATGCTGATTGCGCCGCAGGCCGATCCCACCGATGGGCTCATCGAGTTTGTTCGCTGGGGTCCCATCGGGCGGCTGGGCTTGTTGCGCAACCTGCCGCGGCTGTACGACGGAACGCACATCAAACACCCGCTGGCTTCGCGCCGGGCGGTGCGCCGCGTCGAGTTCAACGCGGGAGTGCCGGTCGACGTGATGATTGATGGAGAAGTCGCCACTCTGGAATGCCGTTCCCTCGACGTGCTTCCCGCCGCGGTGGACATCTATATATGAAAAAGCCCTGGCTGGCTCTGCGCAGCGCGATTCTATGGGTTTTCAGCGGCCTGCACTTTTTCATCGTTGTGCCGGTGCTTATCTTCTTGGGCGTTTTTCTAGATCCTCACAAGCACGATTGGCTGCAGCGCAGCCTCTGCCGACGCATCGCGTTTCTTTCCGGCGCGCAGGTGGAGGTTCGGCGTTCTCCGGGCTTCGATTCCAAACGGACATGCATCTTCATGTCCAATCACGTAAATCTTTTCGACCCCTTCATGCTTTATTGCGCGATTCCGCAGTTTGTTCGCGGATGGGAGCTGGAATCGCATTTCAAGATTCCCGCGTACGGCTGGCTCATGAAGCGTTTCGGAAACGTTCCCGTCCCGAACATTCGGCGTCCGTCGGACCTAAAACGCATGTGGCGCTTGACGCAGGACGCCATCAGTGGAGGCACAAGCCTGATCATATTTCCCGAAGCCAAACGCACGCGGGACGGCCACGTGGACCAATTCCAGGACGGGGGCTTTCGCGTGGCACAGCAGCTTGGCATTCCGATCGTGCCCGTCAGCTTGGTGGGATCCTTCCAGCATCATCGTACGGGACACTGGATGCTGTGGCCGGCCAAAATCACGGTATATCTGCACGACACCATCGATACAAAGGGACTCACAAAGGAGGATGTTCCGGCGCTGCGCGAACGCGTACGTGAAATTATCGCAGCCCCTGTGGAAGAGCCCTCGAAGGGCGGCGCGAAGCTATAGCGAGAGTTTGATTCCGGGAATAGTGCGGCCGGCGCGGGTTTCCTGCCAGGTGTAGACGATGCGGTGGATGACGGTGATCGTGGAAACCACGGCGATCACCCAGAGCACTGGCCCCATGCGGTTGAAGAGACCGCCGATGATCAGCAGCACGAGACGCTCGGGGCGCTCCATGAAGCCGACTTTGCAGAGCGGAATGAGCGACTCGGCACGCGCGCGCGCGTAGCTCACCATGACCGAACCCGCGGTGGCTACGGCCGCCAGGATCACATACGGCGTGCGCCCGCTAACGGAGTAATAGACGAGCAGGCCCATGTAAAGAGCCATGTCCGCATAACGGTCCAGCGTCGAATCGTAGAATGCGCCGAAGGCGGTGACGCGGTTTTGCCGCCGCGCGACCTGCCCATCCAGCATGTCCAGGAAACCAGCAAACAAGATAATTAGTGCGCCGGTGAAGAAGCTGCCTACCGCAAAAAAGGCTGCCGCGATGAAATTCACGACCAGGCCAAGAAACGTCAAAAAATTAGGATTGATCCCCGTGGCCGCGACGGCGCCGACAATTCTGTCCAGCAGCCACTTGCTGCCGGTTCCAATCATGCCTGTGAATGTTGCCATGCCTTCAGTAGTGTCTCAAATCGCAGCCATTTTCGCGAAATCGCCGGAACGGGCTCAATTCTGCGGCATCCTACACTAGCCCTGCAGCAGACGGCAAACCGCGAAGCGTTCTCCGGCGGCTTCTTTGCATCATTCGAATCCATCGCATCTGTCATTTTTTCTTGACGGCGAGTCGCCTACAGCCTACAGTCGGCAAGTTCAAGGACAATCCGTCGAAGATGACTAATGAGCTTAGCCGCCGCACCTTTCTGGCGCGTGCGGGAACCGGTCTCAGCGCCGCTTGGGTCACAGCAAATTGGCCCGCACTTCTGTCTGCGGCAAAACACGCCCATCACGCCGCGCAAGCGGCAAAGCCGCCCAAGCTGGAATTTCTTACCGCCGAACAGGCGATGGAGATCGACGCCATCACCGCACGCATTATTCCCACCGACGACACGCCCGGAGCCCGCGAAGCTGGCGTGGTCTATTTCATCGATCGCGGTCTCGCGACATTTGCGGCTGACGAACAGAAAACGTATCGGGAAGGCCTGCCCGAATTGCAGGCCCGGGTGAACGAGATGTTCCTCGGCATTCAGAAATTCTCCGCCGCGACTCCCGAGCAGCAAGATGAAATTCTCCACTCGTTCGATGAGAATGCGAAACCATCCCGGCGGCCCTTCCGAGCGCGTCCCGGAGCTCAAGACTTCTTTGAAACATTGCGCCAACACACCATCACTGGATTCCTGATCGATCCTGATTACGGCGTGAACGACAGCGGGGCCGGCTGGAACGTCATCGGGCGGGAGCGCGAACACATTTTCCAGGCGCCGTTTGGGTACTACGACAAAGACTATCCGGGTTGGGAAGCAGCGGCGAAAGAAGCGGAAAAGAAATGACCGTCGAGCAACCCAAGTACAAGACTTCAGAGGAGGTCGATTTTGTGATCATTGGCTCCGGCGCGGCCGGGGGAATTCTGGCCAAGGAGCTTTCGACCAACGGTTTTCGCGTTGTGGTGCTGGAGCAAGGGCCGTATCTGACGGAAGCCGATTTCACTCACAACGAAATCGAAATCCTGGCCCAAGACAAACTCACCAATCATCCGAAACTTCAGCCGAATACCTTCCGCAAGACACCGCAGGAGAAAGCCAAGCCACAGCGCGCGCTGGTGTATGGACGATGCGTCGGCGGGACCAGCGTGCACTTCACCGCCAATTTTTGGCGCTTTCACGAAATCGATTTCATCGAGCGCAACAAAGTAGGCCCTATCCCCGGCACGACGTTTGCCGATTGGCCCATTACTTATGCAGACCTCGAACCGTATTACACGAAAGTAGAATGGGAGATCGGAGTTTCGGGTCTCGCGGGCGCCAGTCCGTTTGATCCTCCACGTTCGAAACCCTATCCGATGCCGCCGCTGCCGGTGAAGGCTTCGGGCGTGTTGTTCGAACGCGCCGCGCGCAAACTGGGCTGGCATCCTTTTCCTGCGCCGATGGCGATTCTATCGCAGCCGCGCCCCGGGCGCAGCGCTTGCATCAATTGCGGATTCTGCCTGGGCTTCGGTTGCGAAGTCGGCGCCAAATCCAGTTCGCTGGCCACCGCGATTCGAATGGCGGAGAAGACCGGCCGCTGCGAGATTCGCCCGAACTCGTATGTTCACAGGATTGAGACAGACGCAAACGGACGGGCGGTCGGTGCGCTCTATTTTGACGAGAAGCGCAACACGCACCTGCAGAAGGCCAAAGCGGTGGTGGTTTGCGCCAACGGAGCGGAGACTCCGCGCCTGCTGCTGCTTTCTGCCAACAAGCAATTTCCGGATGGGCTGGCGAACTCCAGCGGCTACGTCGGCAAGAATCTAATGCTCAACAGCGGCGGCAACGTTTACGCGCAGTTTGAGCACCCTCTCAACGACTACAAAGGCTTCGCTGTCAGCCGCATCTTGCATGATTTTTACGAACTGGATCACGATAAGGTCGGCTTCTACGGGGGTGGCGGCCTCGACGCGCGTTTCGATTTCACTCCGATTGGCTTTGCGTTCGGCGGTCTTCCGACCGATACGCCGCGCTGGGGCAAGGAATTCAAAGCCGCTCTCGCTCAAGATTTCACTCGCACCATGCAGATTTTCTGCCACGGTACTTCGTTGCCGGTCGAAAACAACAGCTTTTCGCTCGATCCCGAGCTGAAGGATGCCTGGGGGCTGCCCGCGTTGCGTATGACCTACAAGGATCATCCCGACGATCTAAAGCTCGCGAACTGGATGTTTGCACGCGCTCACGAAATATTGGAAGCCGCGGGCGCAAAGAAGCACTGGGGTTTCCCTGCCCAGGAGGCGCAATTCGCGGTGCATCTGCTGGGCACCTGCCGCATGGGAAACGATCCGAAGACGTCGGTGATCAATGCTGATCACCGCACCCATGACGTCAAGAATCTCTTCCTTTGCGATGGCAGCAGCCTGGTGACCTCCGGGCGCGGCCAGCCCACCATGACCATCGAGGCGCTGGCCTTCCGCGCTGCCGACCGCATCACCGCGCTCGCGAAGCGCGGCGAGATCAGCGCCTGAACGCTCTTCCGCCCGATAATGGATCCGAATCAGATTTTTGTGACCGCGCTGCGCGCGCGTTCGCTAAATTTTACGCGAAGGTGAATCCATTTGGTGGAATTGCCGGAGTTGTTTGCTTGTGACTGGCGGGATGACACTGAGTCTTGCAATGGCTCTGGCGGCCACAGGCCGTGGCGTGTGAGCTGCCTGAAGTCGCAAGTTTTTGGTTGCACGTCTCTCCAATTTCCATGAAACTCGGTGCCGCATTTCTAAAGCAACGGAGGATTGATGATCAGGCTGCGCGGCTTGGTTCTCGCCATGGTGATGTGCATTTCGATTTCCTTACTGGCGCAGTCTCCACAATCCGCAGTTGCTCCCAAGCCTCCGGCGGCTCCCGTCGCCGAGAAATCATCGGAGGCCATCCCGCCAAGCTCACCCCACGTACTGGAGAAAGCTGACCTCGAAGCCTTTTTCGACGGCATTGTGCCGCTGCAGTTGGAGCGCAGCGATGTGGCCGGCGCGACCGTGCTGGTAATGAAGGACGGTAGGGAGCTGCTAAAGAAGGGCTACGGATTTGTCGATGTCGCGAAGAAAAAACCGGTTGATCCGGAAACCAGTATTTTCCGTCTTGCCTCAATCTCCAAACTTTTTACCTGGATCTCGGCGATGCAGCTTGTAGAGCAAGGCAAGCTGGATCTCGATACCGACGTCAACAAGTATCTTGATTTTCAAATTGTCCCGGCTTTTGGAAAGCCCATCACGCTGCGAAATCTCATGACCCACACGGGCGGGTTTGAGGAAGAGATCCGGGACGTGCTCATCACCGATCCGAAGAAAGCGACTCCTCTGAGGGAATTCCTAATTAGGAATCAGCCGCACCGGATCTTTCCGCCGGGGGAAGTGCCTGCGTATTCGAATTATGGCGTTGGACTCGGGGGCTACATCGTACAGCGCGTGAGCAGGGAGCCGTTTGAGAAATATGTTGATGAGCATATTTTCCAGCCGCTGGGGATGAAGCATTCCAGCTTCAATCAGCCGCTTGCCGAGGGGCTTTCCCCATTCGCTTCGGATGGCTACCGCAGCAATACAGAAAAGCCCGCGATTGGTTTTGAGATCTTCAGTCCGGCTCCAGCCGGCGGAGTCTCCTCAACTGCGTCGGACATGGGCCGGTTCGCTCAGGCGCTCTTGAATGGCGGCGAATGGGAAGGCCACCGGATTCTTAAGACCGAATCGTTGCAAGCGATGTGGACGAAGCAGTTTGTGGCTTCTGACGCGCTGCCTCCGATGTGCATGGGGTTCTACCAGACCTGGCGCAACGGGCTGCATTTCATCGGGCACGATGGCGACCTCATCGCCTTCCACAGTACGTTTCTGCTGGAGCCCAAAGAGAAGCTGGTCCTGTTCGTTTCCTATAATTCCGCGGGCTCAGCCAGCAAGTCGCGGCCAGAGATCGTGACGGCGTTTGCTGACCGCTATTATCCCTACGCGGAAAAAACTGAGGTTCAAAAAGTTTCTCCCGACGAACTGAATGCCATCGCCGGCACTTTTATGTCCACGCGGCGATTCGAAAGCACACGTCTCAAGTTGGGAAACCTCATCGGGCAAAGTGACGCTGCGGTGGACAAAGATGGCGTTCTGAAGCTGGAGGATTTCAAGGATTTGCGCGGCCACGTTCGCCGATGGAAGGCCGTCGGCAAGGATTTGTGGCAGGAAGAAAATGAGCAAAGGCGGATGTTCGCGATCCGTGACAGCTCGGGAAAGATCGTACGTATCGCTGTTGGTTTTCCGGGAGTGCAATTCGAACGCGTTCCCTGGTATGAGAACAGCCAATCGGTTTTTCCGGCTCTGGGATGCAGCATGGTAATCGTTCTGTTGGTGGTCGTCGCAACCTTGCTCCGCCTAGGTCGGCGAGTCTTCTTGTCGAAACGGCCCGCGCTGAAGGAGCAAGCAGGAACAGTGTGGCTAACGATGGGTCCGAGGCTGTCAGCATCTGCATGGACCGTCCTGGTGGTGGGAACGGCGGTGCTGATGTCCCGCCTGGCGAACGAGACGGTCCTGCCGACGCACGCCGTAGATAAATATTTTGTGATGATGAACGGGGTGACCGGAGCGGCGATTTTTCTGAGCATATTCGCAATTGTGGCTGGACTGCGGATCTGGCGCCGCTCTGAGATTCGCGTCATCTCCAAGGTCAAGTTTTCACTTGTCGCCGCCGCCTGCTTGTTTCTCACCTGGTTCTCCGTCCATTGGCACGTCATCGGCCCCGCGCACCGTTTTTAGTAAGGGGGTTTGGAACGATATTGCGAGGAGATTGTGAGCAGACTAGGGCGCAGGACAACACGTCCCGAACTGGAATTGTTCTGAAGAATGGTGGGCCTGGGTGGACTTGAACCACCGACCTCGCCCTTATCAGGGGCGCGCTCTAGCCACCTGAGCTACAGGCCCAATCGTGGAACGACTCCAAAATTCTAGCAGGCAGATGATGTCCCGCACAACTGAAAGCTAGCTACCAAGTTGCGTAGCGTGTCCAGCTGAAACCTGAAAACCATGGCCTCTACTGCACGAAGCCCACGTTCGGCGCCGGGGCACTCCCTTCCGGCGATTCCTTGATGTTCCCAAACTGCGCCTCGTAGCGCGCGAGATTTTCTCCCAGCGCCCGCCAGATGCGCTTGGCGTGCCCCGGACTGACAATCGTGCTGTTGAGTAGCTTGCCTTGCGCGCCGTTGGGAAAAATGTAGATAAAATTCAGCGTGAACTCTTCCAGATTGTGATGAATCATCACTAGGTTGCTGTATTGCCCCTGCAGTTCCTTCTCGTCCGCCTTGATCTGTACCTGGCCCTGCACCGGCTGCTGTTGGTCCATCTCGTTCCTCTCCCGGAATGCCGCTTCGAACTTACCACAAGCACAGTCGGTTGGCTCGCTTCCCAGCTCGCTCCAAACTCCTCTCTGACTTTGTTATCAAAGAACAACCGGAGTCCCATTGACATTCGGTTGTATTAAATGTAGTTTATGGTTTGTATTTAGCATAGTTAACTCAATCCATGGCACGCACGGTCCCGCCACAACTCGAAAGCGATCCACCCGCCGCAAGAGAAACTTCCGTCGACTTTTACTCTCCAGCGGAAACCAGCGCCCGGGTGATGTCGCCTTCCTTGCCGGAGGCCCACCGCACCATCGCCTTCTCGGCAGGCGCCTCGTGGTTCCGCAAGGTGTTTGCGTTTGCCGGTCCTGGCTATCTCGTGGCCGTCGGCTACATGGACCCCGGCAACTGGGCCACGGATATCGGCGGCGGCTCGAAGTTTGGCTACACGCTTCTCAGTGTCGTGCTCATCAGCAACCTGATGGCGATGTTTCTGCAGGCGCTCTCGGCGAAGCTGGGCATCGCCTCCGGCCGCGATCTGGCCCAAGCCTGCCGGGAGCACTATTCCGCACGCACCGGAATCTTTCTCTGGATCGTTTGCGAGATTGCCATCGCCGCTTGCGACCTTGCCGAAGTTCTGGGCTCCGCTGTTGCCCTCAAACTCCTGTTCGGTCTGCCCCTGCTCGCCGGCGTGCTGATTACCGCGTTCGACGTGCTCATTGTTCTCGCGCTTCAGGGCCGGGGCTTTCGGCTCATCGAAGCGTTCGTCGTCACGCTCATTGCCTCCATCGCTGCCTGTTTCGCTTACGAAATCTTCTTCGCCCAGCCGCTCTGGCGCGAAGCCGCTATCGGTTTCCTGCCGCGCGCGGAAATACTGCGTAATCGCGAGATGCTGTACATCGCCATCGGCATCCTCGGCGCCACGGTGATGCCTCACAATCTCTATCTTCACTCCAGCATCGTTCAGACGCGGGCGTTTGGCGCCTCCACGCGCGATCGCCGCGAAGCCATTCGCTATGCGGTGTTCGATTCCACTCTCGCGCTAGGCTTTGCCCTCTTCATCAATGCTGCCATCCTGGTCCTGGGCGCCGCTGCTTTCCATACCCGCGGCCTGAACAACGTCGGTGAAATCGCCGACGCCTACAAACTTCTTAGTCCGGTCCTTGGAGCCAGCCTCGCCAGCACGCTCTTCGCTTGTGCGTTGCTAGCCTCCGGGCAGAACTCCACGCTGACCGGCACTCTCGCGGGCCAAATCGTCATGGAAGGGTTCCTGGATATCCGCCTTAAACCTTGGCTGCGGCGCCTGATTACCCGCTCCATAGCCATCATTCCGGCCGCGCTCGTGATTGGCATCGCCGGGGAGGGCAAAGTCACCTCGCTCCTCATCCTCAGCCAGGTCATCCTCAGTTTTCAGTTGCCTTTTGCCGTGATCCCGCTGATCCAGTTCACCAGTAGCCGCGCCAAAATGGGTGAGTTCGTCAACTCGCGCCTCACCATCGTCGTCGCCTGGATCGTGGCCACTGCCATCCTCTTCTTCAACGGCGAACTGCTCTGGCTCATCTTCCGCTCGGCCTGAGCTTTCGCTGTCGCCGCAGTTGTGCGAAGATTCTCCCTGCCGTCATGGCCGCAAGCACCCTGCAAGATCTCAAAACACGCAAAACCCTGTTTGCCTTGCTTCTGGCCCTCATTGTTGTCGTGGCTGCTTACACAATTTTTCAAGAGAACAAACCATGGGTCATCCCCGAAGAAGCCAAGAGTCGCAAGAACCCCCTTCAACCTTCGGAGGCTGCGGTCATTGCGGCCAAGGGCTTGTACAAAGAAAACTGCGCCAATTGTCACGGCGACACTGGGAAAGGCGATGGCTCTGAAGCCCTCAGGTATGACCCCAAACCTGCCGACTTCACCGACGCCCAACATATGAACACCGTCACCGACGGCGCTCTCTTTTACCAGATCAGCCAGGGCAGAAAACCAATGCCATCTTTCAAGCGCCGCATGACCGAGGACCAGCGCTGGCAGCTTGTTCTCCTCATCCGCTCTTTCGCCGCAGCCCGCGCCGGGAAGCAACTTGAACCGCAGTCCTCCTCAAAACCCGAAGCGAGCAAGCCACCGTCGACTGGCCCGGCGAACTGATTTTCGGCTGTAGCCGCTGCTCACTTCAGTAGGATAAAGAACATGCACAAACACTTGGCGGCTATTCTCGGTGTCCTGCTCGGGGTAAACGCGCTGTGGATGCTTGCAAATCCATTTCATTGGTACGCGAATGTTCCCGGCGTCAATGACACTGGGCCCGCCAACGCGCACCTGATCCGTGATGTGGGTTGCGCCTTTCTGGTCGGGGCTCTCGCACTGCTATGGTTCGTCGCGGCTCCAAATCGTGCGTGGCCTGCGGTTCTTGCCGGCGGCGCCTTTCTCTTTTTTCACTCGCTGATTCACGTGTGGGACACGATCGCTGGTCGCGAGCATCCCCATCGTCTGCTGGCCGAAATTCCCACGATCCTCGTGCCGGCTCTTCTGACCCTTTGGATCGGGTGGCCCTCCCGTTCTGTTTCCAGAAATGAGCCCTAAGAGGGTTCGCCACGCCATTTCGCGCCAAAAAAGAAAAGCGGGCCGACAACAACCGGCCCGCTTTTCTTTTCCTTGCTTCCTTAGTTCAGTATTTCCTCTTTACGCCGTCGCCGCCTTCACCTGCGACAGCGCCGCCGCCACTTCCTTCAAGTCCGGCACGACGGGAATGTCATAGTTCTTGAACCACGCTACCTTCCCCGCCTTATTGACAATGGCTATCGCCCGCCCGGTGATTCCTTTGTCTGCCAGGTAAATCCCATACTTCTCGCTCATCGCCCCGCGCGGATGAAAATCCGCCAGCAGCGAATACTTGATCCCCATCTTCTCCGCATACGCCTTGTGCGACCACACGCTGTCCACGCTCACCCCGAGCACTTCCGCGTCCAGCGTTTCGAACGAGCGCATATCATTCACGAAGCACATATGCTCGTTCGTGCACGTCGGGCTCCAGTCCAGCGGATACCACACCAGCACCACGTTCTTCTTTCCCGCAAAATCCGAGAGCTTCACTTCCTTCTTTTCCTGATTCATCAGCGTGAAATCCGGCGCCGTTTGTCCCACCGCAATACTCATGTCATTCCTCCAGTCGAGTTCGATTCCGCCCAAGCATCTTACCAACCCCGCTGCGAAGCGCCAAATGCCGCGCGAACCTCTATCTCCGCGTCCTCCGTGTCGCCGTTTATCCCGACCGCGTATGGACGTTAAGTTCTTTTCTTCCTTTCCGGCCCAAAGTACACTCTGCCAGGAGAATTCCATGAGCGCCGAAGCCGCTCGCCGCGCTCCTCTCATGCCCCTGAGCGAACTTGTCCGCTTGTACCGTAGCCACGCAGCCAATTTCGGCGAGCCCGTCTCTCTCTCCGTCTTCGGCCTCACCGCCCAGGAAACCGAACGCCTCTTCTCCAGCTACGACGAGGACTATCACATCAGCCGCTTCTTCCATTTCTCCGAATCCTCCGGCCCCAAATTCTCCATCAACGGCTTCGTCGCCACCCACGTGTCCCTCGACGTGGAAATCGAAACCATCCTCTGATTCGATATGTTCCGCAGGCCGACATAAAATTCATTTGAAAAAATCCGTAATTTGACTACCCTACACCACGCCGGAGGTCTTTCGATGGCTGGTTCCCCGACTCTTTTGCCCGAGTCCCGACTCGGCAGCACCCTGCGCCGCGATCCTTGGTGGTTGGAGATTCTTCCGGTGGTCATTGTGCTCGGCGGTTTTGGCATTTACGCCACCCTGCGAGCTTTCGAAGGCAACTACTATTCCTGGGGGCCATACCTCTCGCCCTTCTACTCGCCATTGATAGACCAGAATCATCACTGGTGGCCGAAATCTCCTGCACTGTTGATCCTGGCTGGCCCGCTCGGCTTTCGCGCTACCTGCTACTACTACCGCAAAGCCTACTACCGCGCGTTTTTCCTCGATCCGCCTGCTTGTGCCGTCAGTGAATCTCCTCGCCGCAAGTATCGCGGCGAGACGGCGTTTCCCTTTATCCTGCAAAACGTCCATCGCTACTTTTTTTATCTCGCGGTTCTCTTCATCGCCTTCCTTTGGCACGACGCGATTCGGTCTTTCTTCTTCGGCGGTCAATTCGGCATCGGCGTCGGCTCGCTCGTCCTGACGATCAATGTCATTCTTCTTTCGCTCTACACCTTTTCCTGCCACTCGCTGCGTCATCTTGCCGGCGGCAAACTCGACTGCTTTTCCTGCGCGACGTTTGGCCGCTCGCGTTTTGAAGTTTGGCGCGGTTTCAGTTTCTTGAACGAGCGCCACATGCTCTTCGCCTGGTGTAGCCTCGTTTCCGTCGGCTTCGCCGATTTCTACATCCGCCTGCTCGCCACCGGCGCCATCCATGACCTGAGGCTCCTGTGACCACCAGCTACGAGACCCGCGAGCACGACGTTCTCATCATCGGCGCCGGCGGTGCGGGGTTGCGCGCCTCCCTCGAAGCCCTCGCGCAGGGTGCTTCGGTTGGCGTCGTTTGCAAATCGCTCCTCGGAAAAGCCCACACCGTCATGGCTGAAGGCGGCATCGCCGCAGCCATGGCAAACGTGGACACCGCCGACGATTGGAAAACTCATTTCCGCGACACCATGCGCGGCGGAAAACTCCTCAATAACTGGCGCATGGCCCAGCTTCACGCGCTGGAATCTCCTGACCGCGTCCGCGAACTCGAACAGTGGGGTGCCCTCTTCGACCGCACTGAGAAGGGCGAGATTCTCCAGCGCGCCTTCGGCGGCCACACATTCAAACGCCTCTGCCACGTCGGCGACCGCACTGGCCTTGAAATGATTCGCACCCTGCAGGATCGCGGCGTCCAGCAGGGCATCGACGTCTACATGGAGTGCACCGTCACACGCCTCTTGACCGACGGTGGTCGCATCGCCGGCGCCTTCGCCTACTGGCGCGAGACCGGCCGCTTCATCGTTTTCAAAGCCAAGTCCATCGTCATCGCCACCGGCGGCATCGGCAAAGCTTGGCGTGTCACGTCCAATTCATGGGAATACACAGGCGACGGAATGGCCCTCGCTTACGAGGCCGGTGCCGAGCTCATGGACATGGAGTTCGTGCAGTTCCATCCCACTGGCATGGTCTGGCCGCCCGGCGTGCAAGGTATCCTGGTCACCGAAGCCGTTCGCGGCGAAGGCGGCATTCTCCGCAACAAACTTGGCGAACGCTTCATGGAAAAGTACGATCCCAAGCGCATGGAGCTTTCCACCCGCGACGTCGTCGCCCGATCCATCTACACAGAAGTCAAGGAAGGCCGCGGCACCGAGCACCGTGGCGCCTATCTCGACATTTCCCACAAGCCCGCCGAATACGTGAAGAAAAAACTCCCCAGCATGTATCACCAGTTCAAGGAACTCGCCGACGTGGACATCACCAAGGGCCCCATGGAAGTCGGTCCAACTTGCCATTACGTGATGGGCGGCATCCGCGTCGATGCGGAAACCGCCCAATCCACTGTGCCCGGCCTGTTCGCCGCCGGCGAAGCCGCTGCCGGTCTTCACGGCGCGAATCGTCTCGGCGGCAACTCGCTCTCCGATCTGCTCGTTTTCGGCCGCCGCGCAGGACTCGCGGCCGCTCAGCACGCCAAAAAAGTCGCCGCGCCTTCGACCGACAAGGCGCAGATTGAGTCAGCCGAAAAGGAATTGCTCGCCCCGTTTTCCAACACTGGCGCCGAAAGCCCTTACGCAGTACATCGCGACTTGCAGGAAGTCATGCAGAATCTCGTCGGAATCTTCCGCACCGAGGAAGATTTGAAGAAAGCCCTCGTCGAGCTCGAAAAACTGAAAGCCCGCGCCGCCAAAGCCGGCGTCGAAGGTTCCCGCCTCTTCAATCCCGGCTGGCATCTGTCCTACGACTTGAAATCCATGCTCACCGTTTCCGAAGCCGTCACCCAAAGCGCGCTGGCGCGCGCGGAAAGCCGTGGCGCGCATAGCCGCATCGATTTCCCAAAGCCCGACACGGTCTGGGAAAAGAAACACAACATCATCGTCAAGGAATCCGGCGCCATGAAGCGCCGCGAAAATCCCGTCGATGAAATGCCCGCGGAGCTCAAACAACTTCTTGCCGAGGACAAATCATGATTCGAATCGCGCTTTGTCCCGCAGTATGACTGGGAGACCCATCGCCATGGATTCACCGTGGATCACATTTGCGCCCGCCGTTGCAGATCGCGAATATCTCGCGCTTCTCTCGTACTTACCTCTCAACAAGTACCGGGCTATCCCTGGTTTCATCCGGTTCTCGTTTCAAATCCAGAAGCAATTGCGCGGCACTCCCGGCGCCATCGGATACTCTCTCCGCGCCAAGCTGGTAAGCCGTAATTTTTGGACGCTCTCTGCTTGGGAGAACCAGAAGACATTGATGGATTTTGTCGCCAAGATTCCGCATGAAGGAGCGATGAAGGCTATGGCTCCTCACATGGGCCCAACAAAATTCACGCAATGGAAAGTTGCCGGGTCATCTTTGCCTCTAAGCTGGGAGGAAGCCATGCGGCGCTCGCAAAAGGGAAGTCAATCATGAGCGAAGCAACCCTGCGCGTTTTCCGCGGCGATTCGAACGCCGGACAAACCGTCGACTACCGCGTCCCCGTCGCTCCCGGCATGGTCGTTCTCGACGCGCTCCATCACATTCAAGGCCACCTCGCTCCGGACCTCGCCGTCCGCTGGAACTGCAAAGCCGGGAAGTGCGGCTCCTGCTCCGCCGAAGTCAACGGCCGTCCTCGCCTCACCTGCAAAACGCGCATGGACGAACTCCCGCAAGACCAGCCCATCACCGTCCTGCCCATGAAGTCCTTTCCCCGCATCAAAGACCTTGTCACCGACGTTTCCTGGAATTACCGTGTCAACCGGAAAATCCCTGCGTTCACGCCGCGCCCCGGCGCCGACTGGAAAATCTCCCAGCTCGATGTCGATCGCGTGCAGGAGTTCCGCAAATGTATCGAATGCTTTCTCTGTCAAAACGTCTGTCACGTTCTTCGCGAGCACGATCAGAAGGAACAATTCGGTGGCCCGCGCTTCTTCGTTCGAATCGCCGGCCTCGAAATGCACCCGCTCGACGGTGCCAACCGCGCCGCCTTGCTCAAGGACGAACTCGGCATCGGTCTTTGCAACATCACCAAATGTTGTACGGAAGTTTGCCCCGAGGAGATTCGTATCACCGACAACGCCATCATTCCGCTCAAAGAGCGCGTGGTGGATGAGTTTTACGATCCGCTGACCATGCTGTTTCGCAAGCTTCGCGGCAAGTAACAAGGACTCGCCGCTTTCACAGTTGCAAGAGGAGGTTCCATGGGCCACCAGCTAAAATCCATCTCCAAAGCCGGCATTCCAGAGGCCGTCGCTAAGGCGGAGCTCTACCGGTACATCAACGAGCCCGAAGAAGCCGAGTCCATCTGCCGTGACATCCTTGCCATCGTTCCCGATCACCAGCTCGCTCTCCGCATGCTCGGCCTCGCCATCACCGACCAGTTCCTCGGCGCCTCCGGCGACCGCTATCCCGAAGCGCTCTCCATTTTCCAGAGTTTGCGCGATCCCTACGAGCAGTTTTACTACACTGGCTTGCTTTACGAACGGCGCGCTAAGGCCCAGCTCCTCGTCGGCTATGCCGCACACATCCTCCTTCCCCTCATCGAAGAAGCCATGCGCTGCTTCGCGGAGGCGGAAAAAATCCGCCCGGTCGGGAATGACGACAGCATTCTCCGCTGGAACCGTTGCGTCCGGCTCCTGGAAAGCCGCCCCGATTTTCATTTTGACCGCGGCCCCGCGGCGTTCGACGCCGAGGATTCACCGCCCGTCAGCACACCCACCCGCCGCGCTGGCGGTCATCACTGAAGCTGGAATTTGTTTTGCCTTACGCGCCGCGCAGCCAGTGGAACGCAATCGGAAATCACAGAAGGCAAGTCGCCGACAATTCCAACGAGTCAACTCTTGCTCGCACTCGGTTTCCACTTATTGAGAAAATCTAGAATGTCTTCCGGCGCCATCGAACGCGCCGCTTCGAACTCACCGCGTTTCTGGCTGAACAGCAGTTTCCCGTCGCTTTCCAATACCGCTATGGCCGGGACGCCGCGGTCCAGCGGCACATCATATCGCTTCGCGACGTCCAGATTCTTGTCCATCTGGCCTATATCCACGTGCACTACTTCAAACGATTTCTCCATCGTCGGAGAAATCTCCGGGCTGTGAAACGCTTCGTCCAGTACGTGGCAGTCGTAGCACCAGTTCCCTCCAAAAACAATCAGCACGCGTTTGCGAGTGCCTGTCGCCCGGTGCACGGCCTCCGCAATCTCCGCTTTTGCATCCGCCGACGCAGGGTACAAATCTTTTTTCTCCATCGGCTGTTTTAATCTTGCCGCTTCTTGTCTCTGTACGTAGACAATTCGCCAGGTCTCCCCCACCTGCGCCCAGGCCTGCGCCATCCCCACGTAGTATTTTTTGACCCCGCCGTCCGTTTTCACGGACATCACTATCTGCGCCACCACCACATGCACTTTGGGCTGCGGATCCTGTTCCTGTGCGATTTCTACTCGCACATCGGATAGACCTTTGGTTTTCCACCCCGTCCAGAAGTTCACTTCGTCCTGCACGGCAATGGGTTTTTCATCTGCGCTTTTGATTTGCGGTGGCGGAGAAGTAGTGAACATGTTCGTCAACGCCGCCGTATCGCCCCCCGCGACGGCGAGCCGCCATTGCTCCATGGGCGCGAAGCTTGCTGCTGGCCGCTCCTGTGACTTCGCAGGGATCGCCGCGCAGGCAAGGGTAAAAAGGAGAAAAAGAATACAAATCGTGTCGCGGCGCATTCGCATCTCCGGGGAGGAGGCTTTACTCTAGCAGGAATTTACTGGTTTTTATCGGGCGGCGCCCGCTACGCGCTCGAATCGTCGCGCCAGCTTTTCGTGTTCTTCGCGAATCTCGCGCGGCAGCCGCTTTCCGAATTTCTCGAAAAACAGTTTGGAGTCTCCCATTTCCAGTTCCCAATCATCGGGACTCACGCGCAGCAATTCGCCCAGCGCTTCATCGGAAATCTTTAGTCCATCGAGCGTCAGGCCGTTCTTTGCCGGAACATGGCCGATCGGCGTCTCTTCTGCCGCACCGCTGCCCTCCACGCGTTCCAGGATCCACTTCAGCACGCGCACATTTTCTCCGTACCCCGGCCACAGAAATTTTCCATCCGCATTTTTCCGGAACCAGTTCACATGGAAAATCTTCGGTGGCTTCGGAATCCTCTTTCCCATTGCCAGCCAGTGTCCGAAATAATCCGCCATGTTGTATCCACAGAAGGGCAACATGGCCATCGGATCGCGCCGCGTGATTCCTACCTCGCCCGTTGCCGCTGCCGTCGTCTCCGATCCCATCATCGCGCCGACAAACACGCCGTGCTGCCAGTCGAAAGATTGGTACACCAGCGGCGCCACTCGTGCTCTCCGCCCGCCAAAAATGAACGCCGAAATCGGCACGCCTTCGGCAGCCCCCCACTGCGGCGAAATACTCGGCGACTGTCCCGCAGGCACCGTATACCGCGCATTCGGATGCGCCGCTGCGCCCTTCGACGAATCCCATTTCTCGCCCTTCCAATTGATCAATCCCGCAGGCGGATCCTCGCCGATCCCTTCCCACCACGGCTCGCGCTCCGGCGTCATCGCCACGTTTGTAAACAGTGTGTTCTTCGTCAATGCACCCATCACGTTCGGATTGGTCCTCATCCCCGTGCCTGGCGCCACCCCAAAAAATCCCGCTTCCGGATTGATGGCGCGCAAATATCCGTCGTCGCCAATCTTCATCCAAGCAATGTCGTCTCCCACCGTCCACACGCGATAGCCCTGGCCCTCCAACGCGGACACCATCATCGCCAGGTTTGTCTTTCCGCAGGCGCTCGGGAACGCCGCACCCATGTACGTCACCTTGCCGCCTGGCGACTCCAGCCCCAGGATCAGCATGTGCTCCGCCATCCAGCCCTGCTCGCGCGCCATTACGCTGGCGATGCGCAGGGCAAAGCATTTTTTCCCCAGCAGAGCGTTTCCACCGTACCCCGATCCCACGCTCCAGATCAGTTTTTCTTCCGGAAAATGCATGATGTAGCGCCGTGTCGGGTCCAAATCCCCAAGCGAATGCAGCCCCGGCACAAACTCGCTTGACGCTCCCAGCCGCTCCATCGCCACCTTGCCCATCCGCGACATGATTCGCATGCTCGCCACCACGTACGGGCTGTCCGTCACTTCCACGCCCATCTTGCTGATTGGTGAGCCCACCGGCCCCATGATGTACGGCACCACGTACATTGTCCGCCCGCGCATCGCCCCATCCAGCAGCGCACCCACTTTGTGCTTCGCTGCGCCGGGATCCATCCAATTGTTGGTCGGCCCGGCATCGTCCTTGTCCCGCGAGCAAATAAATGTCAGGTGCTCCGTGCGCGCCACATCGTTCGCGCTGCTACGGTGCAGAAAGCAGTTCGGATAGGTGCGCTCGTTGAGCTGCAGGGAATCGCCGCCCCGCACCATTTCCGCGGTCATCCGCTGATACTCCGCTTCGGATCCGTCGCAATAGACCAGGCGGTCCGGCTTCGTCAGCGCCGCCGCTTCATTCACCCAGGCTTCCAGTGGAGTTGCCAAGCTCTTCTCCCTGCCGGTCCACCAGCACAACGCCGCGCAATCCAAGCCCGCCGCACCAGCCGCTTGTGCCTGTAGGATACTCGGAATTAGGACCCCGACGGATCGAGGTCGTGCCGCGAAGGAACTTACCGTGCCAGCCGGCCCAATAAGGCGCGAACTTCCGGCCGCCCGGCAACGGTTTTTATCTACCCGGCCACAGTCTATGTTACCGCTCGCCGCCCATGCAAGCCGAGGCACGTCTCGGTGGTACTCGCCTTTCTCCTTGCCGCGGCGGAGAATAGACGCCGTTCCTTGTCCGCCCGTTCCCAACTCGACCAGTTGCGCGTCGTCCTCGTCAACACGCGCAATCCTCTCAATATCGGCGCCGCCGCCCGCGCCATGAGCAACTTCGGTTTCTTCCACCTCCGCGTCGTCAATCCTTACGAACTGGCCTTCCGCGAAGCGCGCTCCGCCGTCGGCGCCTCTCCCATCCTCGCCGCCGCTGAAGAATTTCCCTCCCTCGCTGAAGCCGTCGCGGATTGTACTCTCGTCATCGGCACCACCGCCGTCGGCCATCGCGAATTGCAGCATCCCGTCAAACGCCTCGAGCAAGCCGCTCCGCTGATTCGCAAACGCCTCGCCGCCAGCCGTGTCGCCCTTCTCTTCGGCTCCGAAAAGCGCGGCCTCTCCAACGAAGACCTCAGCCACTGTCACTGGCTCCTCCGCATTCCCACTCGCGAAGAGCATCGCTCCATGAACCTCGGCCAGGCTGTCGCTGTCTGCCTCTACGAACTCGCTCGCGATCCCCGCGCCGCAGTGCCCTCGGAAAAACGCACCCCTGCCTCCGCCTCTGCTACCGCAGATCACCTCGAGCGCATCACCTCCGTCCTCCTCGATGCCCTCCGCGCCAGCGGCTACTTGAAATCCTCTCCCGCCGGCTCCCCCAAACGCCGCTCCGCCGCCCCCACCGACGAAAAAATTCGCCGCCTCATCCACCGTCTCAACTTTTCCTCCTCCGACGCCGAACTCTGTCTCGGCATCCTCCGCCAAATCCTGTGGAAATCCCGCTCCGGCAGCGACCCCGCCGCTTGAGCGCATAGCTAAACCTGTCCCTATTCGCACAGACACTCCGCTCGCGAAGTATTACTCTAGTCTTGGATTCTGATTCTCTAGGGTCCTCAGTCCCGTCTGTCTCGAGCCAGGAATGAAACTACGCGCTAACTCCGGGATGCAAAGCCTCTTATTGATGCTTGCGGCTTCAGGAGCTCTCTTTGCGCAAAGCAGCGGCCCGGACAAATCTCCGAACCAAGCAACCGTCCTGGATGCCCGCCAGATCATGGCGCAATCGATTGCCGCCACCGAGCGCAGCTGGCAGGCGCGGGACCATTACACCTTTACCGAGCGCGACGTGGATCGCCGCCTCGACGATCTCGGCCGCCTTAAATCCGAAAACATCGATGTCACCAGGATGACTCTGGTCAATGGTGCTCGCTTTGAGCAGCTCATGGAACATAATGGTCAGCTTCCATCCGCCGACGAACAGAAAAAAAGTAACAAGGACCTCGAGAAACTGAAGCGCGAGACGCCCGCCGAGCAGGCTGCGCGGCTCCTCAAGACCCAGGAAAACAGGTCTTTCCTTCACGATCTGCTCGAAGCCTTCGACTTCCATCTCCTCGGCGAAGAGCTCGTGGCCGGCCGGCCCGCCTACATCCTTCAAGCCACTCCGCATCCCGGCTACCACGCGCACGGCAGGTACGGCAAGCTTCTCTCCCGGGTGGAGGGCAAGCTCTGGGTCGACAAGCAGGACTTCGCTTGGGTCAAGGTCGACGGCGAGGTTACCCAGTCCTTCTCCATCGGACTGCTTGTGGCCCGCGTGCAGCGCGGTTCGCACATTCTTATGGAGCAGACCTGTGTAGGTGACGCCGTCTGGGTGCCCAAACGCCTCGAAATGCGCGCAAGCGCCACCATCCTCTTCCTCAAAAGCCTCGAAGTCGAAAGGATCCTCACCTATTCCGACTATCGCCCGGCGTCCGACGGCTCGTACTCCGTAAGCCGATAATCAGCGGACAAGTCCTGGAAGAAGTTAAAACTCGGCGCCCGCATCCACGTCATCCGCTGACTGCCATTTCTGCCCGTGCCTCGACACTCTCGCCTCCCGGGCTTCCTCTTGCCCATACGTACCATACGTGGTATACGTATGCTACGTGTTGCACGTTGGGCACGTGTCATCGATAGGAGGACCGGATGCCATGAAACAGAACGTCACCATCAGCTTGGACCGCCAAACCATTCGTAAAGCCAAAATCATCGCGGCCCGGCGGGACACCTCCATTAGCGGATTGCTGTCTCAGCAGATTGAAATCCTGGTGGGCGAGGAAGAAGCCTACGAACAGGCCGAGCGCCAGGCCGTGGCGCTCCTCGACCAAGGTTTTCACTTGGGAGGCGGTGCTCCTGCCAGCCGGGAAGAGCTGCATGAACGGTAGAACCTTCGTCGA
>Ga0207101_1031_pt1 | contig 29050 bp, 22 predicted proteins | sample Alteio_BWMinHeat_83_FD_153581 | JGI IMG/M metagenome (GOLD analysis project Ga0207101, IMG submission 153581) | Enriched cells from forest soil in Barre Woods Harvard Forest LTER site, Petersham, Massachusetts, United States -... | ecosystem: Environmental > Terrestrial > Soil > Temperate forest >...
TCGGCCTGCTTGTCCAGCACGTCCATGGACTTTGTCCCCGTCGCCGTCTTCTCGAGAACGCTGTCGGTCAGCAGCAACTCGTTGATCTTGCTGTCCGTGTAGGAACTCTCCGCCTGATTCAGCGACGCTCGCTGGGTGGCAGCATCCCCTTTGGTGATCAGACCTGCCGCCAGGTCTTTGTCGATGGCGGCTTCCACTTCCTTGATCTGCATCATGACCGCTTGCGTTTTCTGGTTGTCGGCTTGTTTCTGCTTGTCCAGTTCCGCCAACTGAGGACCGGTGGCCTGGTTGTGTTTCTTTTCCCGGGTGATCGCTGCTCTTAGTTCGGGCTCCAGCGCCAACAGAGCATCGCGGTGCTGATTCATTTCTTCGACGCCACCGTCGAGCCGCCTGACATCTACGTTTAAGTCTTCCAACGTCTGCTTGCTGGTCACCAGCTTCTCAGTGAAATCGAGGCTTTTGTCATCCGTCGGAGAAAGAATCACCGGCGCGGCCCACGATGTGCTCAGGGCGTAGAAACCCATGACGAAGCCGTACGCCAGCACGCCACCGAGCACCACGTAGAGCGTCAAGATCGCGAAGATCCGGTAAATCGTGACCACCGATTTGTACATCATCGGCTGAAACAGAAAAGGTTTTGCATCAACCGGCATTTTCTTGACCGGTGGCGTCGCCATCGCTAGCCTCCTGTTCCTTGGTTCGCGTTCCCCAATCCTTGGAGTCCATGGTGCACAGCGCCAGCGTGGTAATGAATAAACTGCTGACCAGCGACCACGCTAAATACGCGCCGAAAGCGAGCGGATTGTTAATCGCTTCCCTGGCGCTGTACTTTCGGATCACCCAGCTGAGAACGGCCGCAATTCCCAAGTACGCGATCAGCGGCGCCGGGCCGGCCCAGGACATGGGATTGCCGGAGAGCATGGTGATGGCCACCAGCAATCCAAGGAGCGCCCCGAGCGGCGTCAGCACCAGCGTCAGCACGGTATTGGGGTGCAGCGTCCAGACGTGCTGCGGCAGCGTCCGCAGCGTGTAGAAAAGATCGCGCACGATGCTGCGCCGCCAACGCAGCTGTTGCTTGAAGAGCTCGGGCAACGTGACGGGCACCGTGGTCCAGCACAAGGCATCTGTGTTGATGTAAGTGCCGTAACCGCGCAGGAGCGTTTGGTGAGTCAAGAACCGGTCTTCGCCCTGGTTGACCGGAATGCCGAACCAGTGGCGGCTGCGAATTTTCGGCTCGATCTCCAGCAGCAGCTCGCGCCGGATGGCAAACAGGCATCCACTGATGCAGCCCACGCTGCGCGTCCAGTTCTCCGGCACCTTGTAGACCTGAAACGCGGTGTAGTAGATAAACGTCTGGATCGCCGTGACCGTGCTTTCGTTGGGATTTCTTACTCCCACTCTGCCGCCCACCGACCCGATCTTCGGCTCCGAGAAGCACGCCGTCAGCTCCCGGATCGCGTCCGGATGAAAGATGCAATCGGAGTCAATGGAGATCACCAGCTCGGCCGTTGAGAGTTTCAGCGCGTTACACACGCTGCGGGCCTTACCGCTGTTGGTGGTATTCCGTCCCACTCGTACTTTTATGTTGGTAAAGTCACTCTGCGCCTTGAGCATCCACTCATAACTGTCGTCCACCGAGCAGTCGTCCTGCGCGATCACTTCAAATTTGTCGTTTGGATAATTGCTCTTGCTGATGCTCTCGATGGTTTCGTAAACCGTCTTGCCTTCATTGAAACAAGGCATGAGCACGCTCACCTTAGGCTGGTAGGTGTAGTCTTTCTTGACCGTTGCTCCTGGCACCGACCACTTCAGGATCAGCGCGAACGTGTATTTAACAATGGAAATCAGCAGGCACAGGATCAGAATGAGCCAGACTAGAACCGGAGCCATGGCGGCCTCGCTGGCGAAACCTGGAAGTCGGCGTCAAAAATTTGCATTTGCGTCGTGCCCTTATCCGGGCTGACGCGATTGCAAAGAACGCGACTTGGCCTGTCTGCGAACATAGCTCCACGATCCCATTCAACTTCTGGCTCTCTCTTGCCCGCGCAATGGCGAGCGCTTGTTTGAATATGTGACGGACGAAGCGCAGCGCAGGTTTCGGCTGCGCCCATGATCGCTGTTTTGAAATACGCAACTCTGCCAGGTATCACCACCAAAATGGCGAACGCATGCATTCTTGAATCTTATCAGCGGCCTCTCAGGCCTCCTCTGAATTCCCCGTTCACGCTGCGAAAAGTCTACTAAGGCAGTTGCTCTGGACCGCGCGCGAAGCGTTATTGGACGCGTAGCAGGATGATCAGGCTAAGGTCGCTTGAGATCGTTTTCCAGGGTTATAATCACGCCAAATATGCCCCTCGTCCCTGGCACTCAACTTGGCCCTTATGAAATTCTTTCCCCGCTCGGCGCTGGCGGCATGGGAGAGGTTTACCGTGCGCGTGACACTCGGCTGGACCGCACTGTCGCCATCAAGATTCTTCCCGCTCAGTTTTCTTCCGATTCCGTTCGCAAGCAGCGGTTCGACCGCGAAGCAAAGACCATCTCCAGCCTGAATCATCCCAACATCTGCGTGCTTTTTGATGTCGGCCGGCAAGACGGCACCGACTATCTCGTGATGGAGTGCGTTGAAGGGGAAACTCTTGCCACTCGTCTGGAGAGAGGCCCTCTCCCTCTCGATCAAGTTCTCAAGTTCGGCGCCCAGATCGCCGATGCCCTCGACAAAGCCCACCGCTCCGGCATTGTCCATCGAGACCTGAAGCCCGCCAATATCATCCTGTCTTCTATCGGCGCGAAACTTTTGGATTTCGGTCTGGCCCGGCCCGCTGTTCCTCTGGCCACCGCGGCAACGTTGACCATGGCTGCGTCTTCCTCCCCCATGACCGAAGAGGGCACCATTCTCGGAACGTATCAGTACATGTCACCCGAGCAGTTGCAAGGCAACGAACTCGACGCTCGCAGCGACATTTTTTCGTTTGGCGCTGTGCTCTACGAGATGATCACGGGTAAGCGCGCCTTTGACGGCAAGAGTCAACTCAGTGTCGCCACCGCGATCCTGGAGAAGGATCCAGAACCGCTCAGCGCCATCAAGCCGATGCTTCCGCTCTCCCTGGATCACACCATTCGCCGCTGCCTTGCCAAAGACCCTGAAAATCGCTGGCAAACCGCACGCGACCTCGCCCTCGAGCTGAAATGGACAACGGAAAGTGGGACTCAAGCCAACCCTTCAGTCAATTTGCCGCAAGGCCGCAAGAGCTTGGCCCGCGTCGCCGGTTTGGTTGCCGCCGTGTCCCTGCTTTTGATCGGAGGAGGTGCCACTTGGTGGATTCGCGCAAGAGAGACGCCGCGGACGCTGCACTTTAATAGCCCTGTCACGCTTCCGGCCAATCATTTAGCGCTGTCGCCCGATGGACGCACGCTGGCAATGGTCGCCTATTCAAGTGCGGCAAACAAATACGTACTCTGGACGTACGAAGTGGGGGGCAGGGGCACAAAACTTGTTCAGGGAACCGAAGATGCTTCCTACCCGTTCTGGTCTCCAGACGGCAGGTCCGTCGGGTTCTTTTCTCAAGGAAAACTCAAACGCGTTGACGTGTTTTCGGGAAGATCTCCACAAGTGGTCTGCGATGCCGCTCACGGACGCGGCGGCGCATGGAGCCGGGATGGGGTGATCTTGTTTGCCCCAGAAGGATACGGGGGGCTCTACCGAGTCTCCTCAGCCGGCGGAACTGCGGTGGAAGTGACAAAGGCGTCTGGTTCCGAATTTAGCCACCGGTGGCCCGTCTTCCTGCCGGATGGCAAGCACTTCCTTTTTCTGGCGGCCAACTTCTCGGGGCACTTCGAAAAAAATGCTATTTGTCTGGGAACGTTGGATTCATCCGAATGGCGCCCCATTGCGAATGCCAGTTCGAATGCAGGTTACGCCGATCCCGGCTTTCTACTCTATGTGCGGGACAATGCTTTGGTCGCACAACACTTTGATTCTCGTGGCTATGTTTTGAGCGGGGAGCCTCAAACCGTCAGCGACGAAGTCCAATACTTCCCCATTGTTGACTACGGTGTTTTCGCCGTGGCTGGCAAAGGGACTCTGGTCGTCCAGACTGGCGCCGGAGAAGCCAAATCGCAGCTGGCGTGGTTCGACCGAAGTGGGAAACCCTCCGGCACCGTCGGGCCACCTGGTCGTATCGCCAACCTGAGCCTCTCACGCGATGGCCGCCGTATTGTGGTTGATGAGATGGATAGAGATCAGCGCCATGTAAACATTTGGGTCAATGACTTGGCCAGTGGCGCAGCGACGCGTCTCACTTTCAACCTCGCCGTGGACCAGTGCCCCATCTGGAGTCCCGACGGCAAGCGGATTGTATTCAGCTCGAATCGAAAGTTCCATTTCTCGCTGTATCAGAAAAACTCCGATGGCTCTGGGTCCGACCAGGAGATTGCCGATTTGGGTGTGTCCCAGCAAGCTTTGTGGGACTGGTCTCGTGACGGCAAATACCTATTGGTCCAGAAGAGTTCAGAACTGTGGTACATGTCGTCCTCCGATTGGCAAGCCAAGCCCTACCTGCTCGCGAAGGAAAATGTTCGAAACGCCCAGTTTTCCCCGGATGGCAAATGGGTGGCTTACGCATCCAACGAAACCGGGAATTGGGAAGTCTACGTCTCCCCGTTTCCTACTCCGAACAGTAAATGGCAAGTGTCTAGGGCCGGTGGAGAGGAGCCCCGGTGGAGGAGTGACGGCAAAGAACTGTTTTATCTGTCGGCGGAAGGCAACGTGATTGCCGTGCCCGTAAAAGCAGCTGCTAATTTTGAAGCAGGGCCTCCCGTCACGCTATTTCAGACGCACACGCGCCAGCCAATTTCAATGATGGACGCATTTACTTACGATGTTTCGCGCGATGGCCAAAAATTCCTCATCAACACAAGAATGGATGAGTCCAACGCGGCACCCCTTTCTATAATTCTGAACTGGTCCTCCGAATTGGAGAAGTAGCTGGGGCATGCCGCAGGCGGCTCGTGGTGCAGGTAACCAAACACCCCTAGTTGGTCACCTTGCTCCCAATTCTACGGCGCAGGGTGAATGATCCACTCCGTAATGTACTGCCGGATTTTCTCCCGGTGGGCGTCGCGGTAGTTTGGGTAGTCTTTGGCGATACCTTGATCCGCGCGGCTGATCAGCACAAACGCCTCCAGCAAATTCTCGTCAGCTAACTTGACAAGCGTGGCCAGCGCCGGATCCAGCTGCCTGATCTCTTTTTTCTTTAAACCCTCTTTCACTTGGCTGACGACCATCTGGAATCCGTCCACCTCTTCGGCAAGACTGTGCCGGTATTCCTTTTCTTTCGGGAACTCCTTCTGAAATCGTTCCCCATGCCAGACCGCTTTCGACAACGTATAAATAAACCAGGCATTTGTGCCATCCTTCTTCGCGGTCGAATTCATTGTCGAAGGGTCGATGGTAATCGTGGTCTGCGCCCTGCCTTTGTCGTCCTTTCCCTTGTCTTCCACTTTTCCCGGCGGATCGATTCGCGGATTCCCCAGCATCTGTTTCTGCTTCGGGGCCCATTGTGACAATCCGATCCAGGCGATGCGCGTGTACGGTTCTGCCACAATTGCGTCGATGAATTGCTCCTTCGCTTCATTCATGCGCCCTTGCGCTACTAGGTCATCTCCCCAATACCGGTGAGCTGTCTCCCGGTTCGGATCGATCTGGATCGCACGCAGAAACCACTCTCCCGCTCGAACGTGGTCGCCTTTCTTGAAATAAACGTCTCCGCTGAAAAGCGCCGCGTCGTAAACGTTGGGATCCAGCGCTAGCGCCCGGCTGTAGGCGGAAAGCGCGCCTTCAAAATCACCTTTTGCAAAAGCGGCTTCTCCCTCCTGCATCGTCGATTGCACCATGGCATCGCTCGAAAACGTGGTTTCGCCCCCATCCTCAGGTACGTCGAGAAGTACCTTTAGCATGTTGCTGTTGTCGCCCGCGGCCTTCGCTTCCTCGGCGAGTTTCCGGGCCTTGGCGCGCTCCGCCTTGCGCCCGGCTGGATCACCAATCGTCGCTGAATTCGCCAGGGTCGCAAAACTCAGGTGCTCCGCTACCACTATGTCGCTTGGCTTTTCCGCGTGCAGTTTTGCAAGAATCGGCAGGGCATCTACGAAGCGTCCCTGCCCGTACAGGTCAAGCGCTTGTTTCCTTCTTTCGTCGTAGCTTTCCTCGCTCTGCGCCCGGATGGAGTTTGGCGCAAGCAGCAGCAAAAGGAGAAAACCCAGGATTAGGCACTCGCGCTTTTTCACCCATAAACGGGACAACGGCACCAGTGCTTTCCTCATCGCCCCTCTTTTCCGCTTATGCAGGCTCGCCGTTGAATTGGACACCGCTCCTCACCGGGGAGTTGCCGAGATGATACTGCAATCAACCCTCAAGACCACAGTCGAGGGACATCGCCCCACTTCTGCCCTCTCTTCCAGTATCTACCGGCCATTCCTTCCTGCAAACTAACTCCGTTGATGTATGCTCTTGGTGTGTGTTCGCAAAGATGCGCAAACTACTCCACCTCAGCGCTGCCTTAATGGGTTTGTCCTTTGCAGGCTGTGCTGCCGCCACCTCAGGATATGAGCAGCCGCCTCCCCCTCCGCCCCCGTCGATCGCCGTTCTCGTCGCGCCGCCCACCGCAAACATTCGAACGGGCGATTCCCTAGCCTTCACCGCTGCCGTTTCAGGCACAACAAACACAGCTGTGACTTGGTCTGTCAACGGAACCGCCGGCGGTTCCCCGACCCTCGGAACCATTTCCATGAACGGCAGCTACACCTCTCCCGCTGTGCTTCCCAGTCCCAATACCATTTCTGTCCGCGCCACCAGCGCCGCATCTTCCTCCGCCAGCGGGGCCAGTAATGTCAGTCTTTTGAATCCCACACCTATCCTCAGTGGGATCACTCCCACTAGCGTTGCTGCGGGCAACTTTACACTCACTGTAACCGGCAGCAAATTCGTAAACGGCGCGCAGGTCCTCTTGGGCGCCGCTCCTCTTCAAACTACCTTCAATTCCGCAACGCAGCTCACCGCCAATGGCGTGGCCAATTCCGCCGGTACCTTCGCCGTCAGCGTCAGCAATCCCGACCCTGGCAGCAGTTCCTCCTCCAACGTCAACTTGCAGGTGACCGGCTCCACGCAAGGCTCGGCTTGCGGCTCCATGGTTCCCGGTCAAGGTGCTAGCCTCGGTGGCTTCTTGCCCTTCCCTGCCAACAGTCTCTGGAACACAGACATTTCCACCGCGCCCGTCGACCCCAAATCCTCCGCCATCATCAATTTCATCGGCGGCACCACCGGCATCCATGCCGACTTTGGCGCCGGCCAGTATCAAGGCTCTACCATCGGCATCCCCTATCTCATCGTCGGCAGCCAGCAGCCTCCCGTTACCATCAACTTCACGGCCTATGGAAGCGAAAGCGACCCTGGCCCGATGCCCATTCCGGTGACCGCGCCGATCGAAGGCTTCCCAAATCCGGGCGACCAGCACGTCCTCGTTCTCGACAATTCGAATTGCTTCCTCTACGAACTCTTCGGTTCCGCGGTTTCCGGAAATTCCTGGAACGCCGGCGCCGCTGCCATCTGGGATCTTCTTTCGAACGAACAACGCCCCTACACCTGGACTAGTGCGGACGCCGCAGGCCTACCGATTCTTCCCGGCCTTGTCCGCTACGACGAAGTTTCCGCCGGCCAGGTGCAGCACGCTTTCCGTTTCACGCTGCGAAACAGCAGCCCCGCCTTCACCCCGCCCGCCTCCCACTGGGCCTCCACTTCCGGCGGCGCCTCCGCAGCCCCCATGGGCATGCGCATGCGCTTGAAAGCCAGCTTTGATGTCTCCGGTTTCTCCGCCGCAAACCAGGTGATCCTCAAAGCCCTGAAAAAATACGGCATGATCATGGCCGACAACGGTTCGAACATGTACCTCAGCGGAACACCCGACGGCCGTTGGGACAACAACGATCTCCACAACCTCGGACTGGTCACCACTTCCGATTTCGAAGTCATTCAGATGACGCCCCTCTACACGCAGAACAATGTGCCCAACGGCGCCGCTCCGCAAATTAATTCCTTTACCGCAAGCGCCAATTCCGTCGCCGCCGGCACTCCCGTCACCCTCTCTTGGCAAACTACCGGCGCCTCTTACGTTATCGTCTCCCCCGCAATCGGCGCCATTCGAACCACCACCGTTTCCGTTTCTCCCGCGCAAACGACCACTTACACGCTCTACGCTACCAACGCTTTCGGACGCGCCATGGCTGCCGTCACCATCAGCGTCCATTAAACGGTTTTCTCTCTGCCGGGCACACTCCCGTTCGAACTCAGTTCGAACGGGAGTTTTTCCTTAAGGCAGCTTGGAATAACGACTCTAACAATTCAAGCAAACGAAGGTGCTTAAGAGGAGGGATTGCTGTTAGAGAATTCGGAAGGAAACAAAGTTACTTGGAAATCTGGTTTTCGCCGAGCCGCTTCAGCCGGTCCCGCAGCCGCCTCTGCAGCGGCGTCGGCGTGTTGGGATTGAACGCCACCAGGTACCACAGCGGTTGGCTGCGATCCTTGCTCAGCGAAGTCAGAGTGGCCGCGTCCGCGTTCGGATGCCGCGCCACGTTTTCGCGAATCGCTCCGTAGGAATGTTTCGCCAGCTTCTGCAGAGTTTTTGCGTTCGCGCGCGGATGCTCGCTGATCAGCCGCAGCAAATAAAAATCTTCCGCCGGCGCTTGCTTCACCAGTTTTTCCAGCATTTCCGGCTTGGCGTCCGCGCTCAGTACCAATCCAATTTTTTCGTCCCACGCCGTGTTGATTTGATTCAAATCCCGCGTCCGCGCATGAATCAATTCTTCCAGGATGCGCCGCTCCTGCTGTAGCCGCGCGATCGGCAAATCCGAGCCTTCCAAGGAATCCAGCACGCGCAACAGGTGCTGCCGCTCACCAAAAACAATCTGTGAGGTGCGCGTGGCGGCGCCTTTTTCCCTTTCCTTATGCTGCACCAGGTCGGAACGTCGCATCGTTTGGCTGCTCCAGCCCAATCCCTTCCCAAATCCTTCGAGGGACCAGACGCTCACTGCACGATTCAAATTCGCGCCACGCAAAAGCTGGCAACAACTCCAGAATGGCTGATGCAAATTATGTTCCGCGGGCCCGATGGGGTAAAGTTTGCTTCGAAGCGGGTGTGCCCGATGTGCAACTCCACCCGGCGGCAGCTGGAAGAGGAAAACCGACGATGTCCGCATTCGAGGAACACAAAGAAGAGCTGGAAAAATTCGAACAGATGTTCGGGCGCGAGCGCGGGCGGCTGGCCGTTTCGCTCGACCGCTTAACCAATGCGCTGGTGCTGGTGGGCCAGCACGGGGTATATTGCACCAGCGCTCGTAATCCGATGTTGCCGGCGATGGACTTGCGGATGATCAATCAGGAGCTGGTACACGCGAAAGAACTGGTGCAATCGGTGATGGAAGAGTTGCGGCTAGCGAAACAAAAACCGCAAGCCTGAGCCAGCAAACTTTTCCTTTGGAACTTCCGCCAAGTTCCATTATTTTATCGTGCAGCTTTTCATTTACTCCAGAATTTCTGTCACGGCTGCAAAAACGGATTCAAGTGGCGCTCCTGGCCGATGGTGGTGACCGGGCCGTGGCCGGGATACACGACGGTTTCATCGGGCAGGCCCATGAGTTTGGTGCGCAGTGAATCCATGATTTGAGCGAGGGACCCGCCCCACAGATCGGTGCGGCCGATGCTTCCGGCAAAAAGCGTGTCACCGGAAAAAAGGTGTGGCGCGTGCGGCGCCGCTTTTTCTTGTTCTTCCGCCGGTTCCGGCGGGACATAGTTTTCGAGACCGGAGGCCTTTCTCACAAGATCGTCGAGGGAGACTTCTTCGCCCGCTTCATTCTTGAAAATAAACGATGACTTTGGCGCGGGAGCGGCCGTGACTTTACCGGCATCGTGTGGGAGGTAGAGCGAGACGCTTCCGGGCGTGTGGCCCGGCGTGTGGATGACCTGGGCCTCGAACGATCCCCAGCGCAGCGAGTCGCCATCCTTCAGGAGCTGATCGATTTCCGCAAGATCAGGTGGATGAACGCCAAGGAAAGACGCCTGCATATCCATCGCTTGATAGAGCGGCAAATCATCACGGTGCATGAGCACCGGCGCGCCGGTGTATTGATGGAGCTTGCTGAGGCCGCCAACGTGATCGATGTGCGCGTGCGTGCTGACAATGGCTTTCACCGTGAGCTTGTGGCGGCCGAGCAGGTCCAGGATGCGATGGACTTCATCGCCGGGATCGATGACCAGGGCTTCGCGCGTGAGGGGATCGCCGATGATGGAGCAATTGCAGTGCAACATTCCCACAGGAATGGTGATGTGAATCATGCCTTCGGTGGCGGCGTTCAGGGTGGGCAGACCTTCACTCATGGTCGGAGTATACCATTTGGAGCGGAATGGAGTGCCGGGGCCGCTACGTTGGCCGCTGCAGCATTTGATAGACTTAAGGTTGGAGGATGCGCAAGCAAGTGGGAAACGCTGCAACAGGCACAGCTCTCGATACGCCGCTGGCCGCGATGCACAAGCGGGCGGGCGCGAAGATGGGAGTGTGGTTCGGGTGCGCGCTGCCCGATGATTTCGGCGATGCGGCAGCCGAATTTCGCGGGGCGAGAGAGAGCGTGGCGCTGATCGACAAGAATTATCGCGCTTATCTTTCGTTCACCGGGCCCGACCGGGATCGCTATCTGAATGCGATTCTGACGAACAACGTCAAGGACTTGTCCATTGGAAGCGGCAACGTGTCGCTGCTGCTGAATCCGCAGGGGCACATTCTCGCGGAGATTGAGACGTACGCGTTTGCCGACAAACTTTTCTGTGTTTCCTACGCGATGATTCGCGAACGGCTGATCGAAGTGCTGGATAAATTCATCATCATGGACGACGTGACGCTGTCCGATGAGACGCATCGCTTCGGCACACTGGCGCTGGAAGGACCGAAAGCCGCTGCGATTGTGCGTGAACTTTCCGGCGTGGACATCGTGCCGCTTGGCGAACTGACTTCCACGGACGGCGCTGTGGATGCAATTCCCTGCCGCATCGTAAAACGATCGCCGGGCGACGTTGCCGGCGCGGAATTTGTTTTGCAGACGGAAAACTTGGCAGCGCTCTGGGAAGTTCTTCTTGCAGCCGCGCGCAAGCACGGCGGCGGGCCGATGGGTTACACGGCGCTGAGCGGGTTTCGGCTCGCGCAAGGAGTGCCGTGGTTTGGCTACGACTTTGGCGAGAAGCAGATCCCGCACGAAGCGGGATTGCAGGACAGCCACATCAGCTACACCAAGGGCTGCTACACCGGCCAGGAAATCGTGGAGCGCGTGCGGTCGCGCGGGCAGGTGAACCGCCAGCGCGTGAGGTTGGTTTTCTCCGGCGAAGTGGTACCGGAAGCGGGTGCGCCGCTGACCGTGGACGGCAAGGAAGTCGGCTTCGTAACGCGCGCGGCGAAGGCTTGGGACGCTGTTCCGCCACGAGTTCTGGGCATGGGCTACGTTCGGCGAGAGGCGGGCGCACCGAAAAGTGTGCTGCAGTGGGGGGGCGGGACGGCGATCGTCGGAACATCTTAACGTCTGAACGTCGGAACGTCCAAAAACCTCAACGTCGAAACACTGGCTGGAGTGAACCGGAGCGCATTGCGTTCCCCTCGGTCCTCGGGGTGAACCAAAATGGGAATTGTTGGTGTACACCCGGCAGTTTTCGTAAGAGTGGCAAATACAGGACTTACACGAATTTGAATTTTGCGGAGTTTGCAGCGCGTTGAAGGCAAGGGATTTAGAAATACGCTTGCCGCGCAAAAGTGTCTCATGTGTGGTGAGACTAGCGGCAAGACAGGTGGGGGTATACCGCCCGTCACAAGGAAAAGAGTGCGGAATCAGCTGATTCCACAAGAGATGCCGAATCGCCTTGGGGCAAAAGAGTGCGGAAGAGCATGAAAGAAAAGAAGTTAGATGTAAAGCGGTGGAACTAAGGGGCATCCGGCGAGGGTGCCCTTCGCAAAGGGCGCTCTGGGTAAAGTGGCTGTGGAACACAACTCACGTTAACAGATAGGTACCGTATCTGTCAAGGAAAAGTTGCTTGGAATTTATTAAGTGGATGAATAGAAAGGGGATAGATCGGAAACACGTTGGAAGGTTGCACGTTGGAAGGTTTGAAGGTTGGGAAGAACACCCTTGCGATCAAGCACGGTGGTTGGATACGGTCTTGCGTTCTGATTCTGGCTGCTGTCCAATAAGGTGTATTGACACGAGGTCGCTGTGCAAAGCAAATTCAAGAAAACGACGACTGTGCGGCGGGCCGCAGCCATCCTGGAAGAGCACTTCGCTGGTCTTCCGAAGAACGAAGAAGTCAAGGCCCGGAAAGAACTCACCAAGCTGGCTACAACCGTTTCCCGCCGTGCTCGGGCATGAGGTTCGATCCTCTCTGAGATCGACGTGGTACCGTAACGCACCGCAGCAATAAGGTATCGCTTTACAACGCTTTCGCTCTCATCGAGGGCCACCCGACGGGAGGAGCCCATGAAAAAACCGAGGTCAAAAACCGCACCCTGAAGACCACAGGGATGCGGCACCCAAAGGCGTTTTTCGGAATTAAGGCGCGGCCACCCGCCTATTCTCTTGGTTGTGCTGTCTCAACCGAGGTAGCAATTTTGGTGAAGGCCAGTTCGCCGTTTTTCTGCCGCACTTCGAACAGATGACTTATGGCGTAGGGAGAATTCCTAGTTTGTCCCTTCCATTTGCCATGCTCGAAAGTCCATTGGAAAGGACCGTCAATATCCATGAAAGTGACGCAGACAGCCAAATAGGAAGTTGGGGATGGCGTTTCGCGGTCAATAGTTATCTCAAGGGGTTGCTCAGTGCCTTGGAAAATCGCCGGGCCAGCCTTTTCCCAATCCATCGATTTGTCGAAATCCATACAAATGTCATATCGCCATTCGTTCGTGAATTCCTTTTTAAATACGCCATGCGCATAAACGGCCCTAGCTGGAGTCACTCCATAATTCCGCACAGTAGCGGAGAGTTTCCCGGCTTTCAATTTTTGATGAGGAATCGGTTCTACAATTCCAACATACGGACGGCGTTCAAGGCGAAACTTGAGACGGTCAGCTTTGCCGGTTTCAATGAAATTGTTTTGAGTGTTCTTAATGGAGATTTCAGTGAGATTATTGGTTCTCCGCATTTCTTTCCATTGATTGCAACTGACAAACGTATATGTGACTACCACGCCGAACGCAGCGATCTCGAGCCAGGTCTTAAGTTCGCAGATTTTAGTCTTGACGTCTTCCCAGAGAGCGCGGAGAAGATCATTAAGCCAGTGAGAGTGATTTTTGCCTTTCTTTCCGCCATTATTTTCTTTCTCTTTGGCATCGTTTCCATTCATTCCCAAGTACCTCGGACGGGTGGCCCAGGTATGACTTCGCAAATGCCCTTTCTTCCTGATGCCCTCGCACGATGAGAGAATACCATCTTCATACTTCACCGGGGGATTAGAATGTAAGGCCGCCCAACACGGTGGGTGGCCGCGCCTTAATTCCGAAAAACGCGTTTGGGTGCCGCGTCCCTGCGATTTTCAGGGTAGGGGGCCGGCGCCAAGCAAACGACAAGACAAATTAACTTAGCACGGCACTCTGAGGGATTCTCTACTCTACGAGGCGGAACTCGATGCGAATGCGGGCGGGAGAATCAACGGGCTTGCCATCGCGCATTGCGGGCGTGAAGCGAATCCGCTGCGCGGCTTGAATGGCTTCGTCGTCCATACCGAAGCCGAGACCGCTCACCACGCGGGTCACTTTAATCTGGCCTGAGGCGAGGAAGATCACCTCCAGCACTACGTCGCCCTGGATCTTGCGCTCAAGCCCATCGCCGGAATAGCGCGGCTTTGGCTTGTACAGAATAGTCACACCAGCCGAAGCGCTTGCGGCAGCGCCTCCGCCACGGCCGGAGCCATCCGAAGCCACGGTGCCGCGCAGGCCTTGCGCGCCTCCGGTGCCGTTGCCATAGCCAGGGCCTCCGGGCAAACCGGGCGAGCCGGCCTGGTTGATGTTGCCGCGGCGGTTCGGATTTCCCGGTCCGGCGATTCCGTTTGGGTCTCCAAAGCCGCCGGTCTGCACTTTGCTCAATGCGGCATTCACTGTGCCCGGCGCAGGATTGCCGGCACCCGGATTGGGCTTCACTTCTTCCTTGGGAGCTTTTGGACCGTTCGACGACAGAACAATCTCGGGTTGCTTCAGATTTTGCTTCAGCTCGAGGGGCTTCACCTCCACCGTGTGCGCCTTGGGCGCTAGCGGTTTGAGAATCAGAAAAACGTGCGGCTGCTTGGGACTCAGCTGCGGCATTAGGGGAGGAGGTTCGGGCACTTCCGGCTTCAGGTCCGGCGCCTTGGGCTCGACTTTGGGCTTGGGTTTTGGCTTCGGTGGCGGTCGAGGCGCGGGAGGCTTCGGCGTTTCGGGCGCCACGGGAATTTCGGTCACCGGCTGCATCAGCTCGATCACATCAAATTTGAGCGCCGTCTTCATCGTCTGCGGAAAGATCATCGGACTGAGAAGCGCGAGGCCCAAGATCACCAATTGTCCCGCGGCGCTCAGGCCGAGCTGGTTCCAGCGCGGCTTGGCGTCGGGCAAAAGCTCGAATCGAGCAGAAACGCCCTGCCGCACTAGCGGGCTCCTGGGCGGGGAGAGCGTGGGGATTTTCAGTGGCTCCGGATTTTCGAGGACCGGTTTCAGCTGCGCGCGCGGGGGAGGCGGCGGAGCAGGTTTTCTCTCGAAGATCGGCGTGTGGATAGGGACCGGCCGCAGTGGGACCGAAGGTGTCGAGGCAATTCCGGGCGGAGGCGCCAAGCCTCTTTGTAGCGCGGGGTTCCCGCGGCTGAGACCTGAATCGATGGCCAGGTGAAACGTAGCTGGTTTTCCTTCCACAAGTCCCGGTGCGGGAACGAGGCCCTTGCGGCTGGGTTCCACGTTCCCGGCCGGCGCGAGCCCCTTGTAAAGGGGATCTGTCGGCGGGTTCGGACGCAGCGGCGATGGCCTGGATTCAGCAGGGCGGGGCCGCAGCGATTCCGCTTCGACTAGAGAAGTATCGATCTCGCCGGGCTGCGCATAAGCGCTGCGAGGTCTATATCTTGGAGAATCCCCCATGAGCGCAGGCTAGCCCTCATGCGGCTAGGTGTCATCTGTACAAAGGGTCAGTTTCCGGACAGGGTCCCGCCCTAAAGGGACAGATCAAGTGCGAACTTTCCCGGTAAGGCGGGCGGTCTCGAGAATGCTCCCGATGAAAAATCGCTTTGCAGTATCGCGAGTAAGCGAGGCGGGTGTACTATGGCGCCGTTTTCGAGGCCAAAAAGCAAATTCTGGGTAAGGCATGAACTTGCATAGATTTCTGGCCTATGCGTTGCTTGCGTGTTGGATTGGCCTGACTCCGGTGACCGTCGGAACCGCAATTCAATGGTCTGCGGCGCGCGCCATTTCTGTAGTGAAGGTTCAGCGGGCTCTGGATGCGCAGAAACTGGCGAATGCCAGTTTCGCTCACACGACGCCACGGGACTCGAATGCTTTGCCCGGGGACCAAGACGCAATGACACAGCTGCAGCGTAGCAATGACCGGGCGGTTGCGAAAGCCGAGGATGCCAGCGAGGCCATGGCAGAAGCGCTCAATTTCGAGCTAGTCGAACGAAATCAATTTTGGTGGGAACTCGCGGTATGGGGTTGTCTGACCCTGCTTGTAAGCGCGGTGCTTGCCGAGCGGAGGGATGGGGAGGAGAGTCGTCCTCCCACAAGAGTAGCTGGCTAACCACGTAAACGTGGTTACCGAACAACGGATTGCTCTGCTGATTGGTGTTGCGGCCTGTGGGACTACATCGGGTGGATATTGGACACTCGCAACGCCGCTCCGCATCCAAAGAGCCTTTGCACAGCATTGCGGGTGCCGTTGGGCTGGTGTTTGGAGTTTTCTTATTGGTTGCCACTCCTGCTTGGTAACTTGTAGGGCGATATATCTTGCCCTCTCTTCCTTTGTCGTCAGCCGCACACCCGCTTCTTGCATTTCGAAAAACAAAATCCAACGTCAAAGACCGCACCCTAAAAACCGTAGGGTGCGGCACCCAAAGGCGTTTTTCGAAATCAAGGCGCGGCCACCCACCTGAGCATTCTGACCTTCGCAAGGAGCGACAGATCCTTGCTTCGACCCCACTCGGTCGCCGCGCCCAACTCTCCGAAATCGCAGGACCGGTCGTCTTTCTCGCTTCGGAAGCTGCCTCGTGCGTAACTGGAACGGTGTTGTTCGTTGATGGCGGCTATAACTGCATGCTGAGTCGTTTTCGTCCACGAGCGCGAGACGATGAAACATAGCATTGTCCACTTATTTCAGAAATACCTGTTCAACCCGCCTATCAAGTTTCTGTTTGCGATCGGCCTAGTGCCCCGAGGATGGACTCGCGCTGTCCCGAAGTGTACAGACATTTCTTCTTGCAACGCGCAAGCTAGGTCTGCAAAAAACTCTAGCCAACGTGAAATACGGAGGCATAACACATCGAATGTTGAATGGGGCCACACCTTTTTTCTTTCGGCACGACAAAATAGAAAGAAGCTGGCGAATGACCGGCTGAAGCACGGATTAGCAGGTTCATACGGGAGTAGTAGCTTTAGTGTTTCGTCAGAGGAGGAAAAATGAGAGGTCGAGTCTGCGCACACCCCGGCTGTGGATGCGCCATTGTGCCGGGTAAGGCCGTCACCCAGCACGGTATAGAATATTGCAGTGAATACTGTGCCTATCGCGGAGTATCTATTTCAGCCAACTGCAACTGCGGTGATTCCGAATGCCACGATGACGGGCAGTTTCAAGCTGTATCCAAATTGCAGGTGGCTGCGGGAAGATGAAAGGCATCAAGGGCTCAGGCGCCTGTAGTGGCCAACCCTTGCGATCCTGTTTTTTGCAAGAGTGGGGCTGGCGCGTTGCCGCGCCTTAATTCCGAAAAACGCCTTTGGTACGCCGCCCTATTTTGCAGAACCCATCCAATAGTAGCGGTCGAGGTCGCGGTAGGGTGTGGACAGGAACTTGATCACCTCACAGTTGAGCAATTCCGGTTGTTCGAGAGGAACCAAGTGGGAAGCGCCGGGGACAATCCACAATTGGGAATGAGGCAGGCTCCGGAACAACGAAATGGTATGGTCCAGACTGATGGCGTCATGATCTCCAGCAACAACAAGAACCGGAGCCTCGATCTGTTTGAGCTGTTCCACCGTAAGATTTGGATACTTTTCCATTAAATCAGAGAGTTTCTTTCTTACGGCGGGAGAGAGTTTCTCCAGTCCCTGCATGTATTTCTGCAACGCGGGCGTGGTCTTCAGGATCCTGGGATCGTTTGGTTCCATGGCGACATTGTCAGGCGGAGCCTCGAAGTTCTCATGGGTGTAGTTGGCGCCGAAGGTGACCAGTTTCTTGACCTTTTGAGGATGGGCCAAAGCCAATTCCAGTCCAACGTTGCCACCATCACTCCAACCCACGACATGAACACTGCCGAGATTGAGTTTGTCCATCAGCGCGCTCATGTCTGAAGCCATGAGCGCGTAGGTAATCTCCTGATCGGAGTCTGTCGATTTGCCTTGGGCCCTGCTATCAACGGCGATGACTTTGAAATGTTTGGACAATTCCGGAATCTGTTGCGAAAAACTCTCCATCGATCCGCTGTTGCCGTGCAGCAAGAGCAGGGGCTCGCCCGCTCCGTAGATTTCGTAGTAGACCTTGATGCCGTTCACATCGGCATACTTGCCCACTCGTTCGTTGGAGCCATAGTTGGTCTGGCATTCCGCGGCAGTCGCGAGGAGCAGTAGCAGCAAGATTGTCAGTGAACGGAATAGAGTTTGCATGTCTCCACCTGTCCTCAAAAACGCTGAAATGTGGCGGTGCCCTTCCCCCGAATAGTACGCCTAGCGGCGGCGGGTGGCGGCCCCTTAATTCCGAAAAACGCCTTTGTGAAAACGGTGTTCCGGGGAGCTAGCCGTTGGCGAGCCGATTCAGGGCGTCTGCTTCCAAGAGGACTTGTCTCCATTCATCGAAAAACTCGGCTCCTAGAGACTTGTAGAATTTAATTGCCGACTCATTCCAATCCAGAACTTCCCAGCGAATTCCGAAAGAGCCTTCCTGCCGGGCAATACGAGCGACCTCAGACAGAAGCGCTCTTCCTATGCCTCGGCCGCGAAACGCTTCCTGTACGAAGAGGTCCTCCAGGAAGATACCGGAACCTTTCCAGCTGGAATAAAAGCCAAAGAAGAGCGCATAGCCAATCGCTTGTCCGTCCCATTCCGCAATCAGGCTGCGGAACTTTGGTTGAGGTCCAAAGCCGTCCGTGATCAGCGTTTCTTCGTTAATGACGACCGCATCGGGATGGCGCTCGAACACCGCGAATTCGCGGGAGAATTTCAACAGCAACGGCACATCGCTGGCAATGGCAGCGCGAATTAAGAGCATCAGGGATTCCTCCGTCACGCAAAACGTAGTGTAGTCAAAATCGATGCGGGTGGCGGCGCCTTAATCCGAAAAACAATTTTGGGGCCGCTTCCCTGCGGTTTTCAGGGCTGCCTTTCGCTAGCCTCAGTTCGGGCACTTGCCCGGTGATCCGACTTACTAGGACCTTACTCCAGTGGGTTTGTTTGAACGAATTTACCGGCACTTTCTTTTTGCCGAAGTGTCCCAAAGCGGGCAGACGGGGATGAGCTAAATATCCATTATCAAGAAGCGACCCCATTGAGTGCTTTCGGGAATTCGGGGAACCCGGCGCAGTGTGCAGGCCTCCGCTATGGTTCCATTGCGGAGGTGTGCGATGAAACGTCTAGTTCCGATTCCGAGTGGATGTGTCGAGCACCTGGATGGAGTTAAAGAGACAGGGATCGGTTATCAGGTTGTTTCGGTAGAACTCAAGGACGGTAGGTTTTTCGACCAGGTCGTTGCGAGCGAGGGCTGCATCATAGAGGTCCGTGGGTATGAGGAGATTCCTTTTGCGCCTGATGACATGGCATTGGTAAAAGTCAATCACAAACGTTGGAATTTCAGAGATGGGTCAGACGCACGGGCCAAGAACAGGGCTGCGACGGCTTGATCTCTTCCGTCGATGATTGCTCTTGACGCGAAATGGATTCCGCTCACTTCGGGGTCTCCGGTACCCAAGGTGAAGATATGATTCTCGTCCACGAGCACGAGACGATGAAACATGGCATTGTCCACTTTCTTCAGAAATACCTGTTGAACCCGCCTATCAAGTTTCTGTTTGCGATCGGCCTGGTTCCCCCAGGATATGGGCTACTGGAAACGACCGGCCGCAAGACCGGAAAGCCGCGCCGCACCCCCGTGGGCAACGGACTCGTGGCCGGGCAGTTTTGGATCGTGGCAGAGCACGGCCAGAAAGCTGGGTACGTTCGCAATATTATGGGTAATCCGCACGTGCGCCTGAAACTGCGCGATGGGCTGCGGGCTCGCTGGTACACTGGGATAGCCCATTTGCTTTCCGACGATGATCCACGCGAACGTCAACGATGGCTCGCGAATAAGCTGCGGAGCAGCGCCAGCAATGCTGCCGCAGTCCGCTTCTTCGGTACTCAACTGCTAACGGTTCGGATTGATCTGGACGCCTGATAGCGACGGTCAGTCTAGAATTGTGGTATTCGCTTCATGCCGGTGTCTCGCTTATACTCCGCCGATGCGCCGAAACCTCTTGATTACATGCAGCGTATTCATCCTCGTGCTGGCCGCCGCGGGTTGTGTGCTCGCCCAGGCCAATCCCGACTGGACAGAACCGTTTCCATCGTTTCGAATCGCAGATAACCTGTACTACGTTGGGAGCAAGGGGCTGGCGAATTATCTAGTCACAACGCCGCAGGGGAATATCCTGATCAACAGCGACATGGAAGCCAATGTGCCGCTGATTGAGGCGAGCATTGAAAAACTCGGGTTCAAGTTCAAGGACACAAAGATTCTTCTGATCAGCCACGCGCACTGGGATCACGATGCCGGGAGCGCGATGATCAAAGAGATGACCGGGGCGAAGTACATGGTGATGGACGCGGACGTTGCCGTGGTCGAATCGGGCGGCAAGGCTGATTTTGCGTACAACAGTGCTGAATTTCTGTACCGGCCGACCAAGGTGGACCGCGTATTACACGATGGCGACGAGGTGCGGCTTGGCGGCACAGTGCTCGTCGCGCACCTCACGCCGGGGCACACCAAGGGCTGTACCACGTGGACGATGGCGGTGACAGACCGCGGCAAGACTTACAACGTGGTGATCCTGGGCAGCCCGAATGTGAACCCCGGTTACAAGCTCGTTGGCAATAAGGCTTACCCCGAGATCGCCGAAGACTACGAGCGCATGTGGCGCGTTCTGAAAACATTGCCGGGCGAACTATTCCTCGGTGCGCATGGCAGTTACTTCGGACTTGAGGAAAAGTACCCTCTCCTGAAAGAAGGAAGTGCGAACCCTTTCGTCGATCCAAGCGGCTACAAAAAGTACATTGCCCAAAAGGAGCAGGATTTCCGCACCGAATTGGCAAGACAGAAAACCGCCGCCAAGTGAAAGGGGGAGCGAAAGAGAAAGACTGCTCGCCTCCCAAGATCAACCTGGCAGATGTCCGGTAATTTGACTTACCAGGACTGAACCTAAGTCCATGATATAGACTTGCGGTCCGGTTTCAGCGAATCCGCGATTTTGCAAATTATCATGCGTCCAGTCATTCAAGTGTCTGGAGTCCGCAAGACCTACGGCAAAACGGTAGCTGTCGACGAGGTGTCGTTCGAGGTCAACGACGGCGAGATATTTGGTTTGATCGGGCCAAATGGCGCGGGAAAAACCACCACGATGGAATGCATCGAAGGTCTGCGCACGCCCGACCGGGGCAGCATCTCCGTTCTGGGTCTGGATCCGTTTCGGCAAGTCTACAAGCTGCAGGAACGCATCGGGGTTCAGCTCCAGCAGGCGCAGTTGCAGAAGCGGATCAAAGTGTGGGAGGCGGTAGACCTGTGGGCTTCGCTGTACCAGAAGAAAGCGATCGACGGCGAACGCCTGCTCGAACAGCTCGGCCTCAGGGATAAGCGCAACGCATGGTTTATGAACCTCTCCGGAGGCCAGAAGCAACGGCTGTTTATTGCGCTTGCGCTGATCAACGATCCGGAGGTGGTGTTTCTCGATGAGCTGACCACCGGGCTGGACCCGCAGTCGCGGCGGGCCATCTGGGAGCTGGTGCGCGGCATCCGCGAGCGCGGCAAGACCGTGTTTTTGACCACGCATCTGATGGAGGAAGCCGAACGGTTGTGCGACCGGGTAGCCATCATCGAGCACGGACGGATCATCGACATCGACAGTCCGGACAAGCTTGTTGACCGGCACTGCCCGGAGCGAACCGTCGTTCTCACCACGAACAACCCGGCCGCTGAAGAGCGCTTTCGGGCGATCCCCGGAGTTGAAGCGGTGAACTGCGCTGATTTTCGATTCACCATTCGCGGCCGGGGCGACGACCTGGTGACCGAGGTGATTCATTGTTTGTCCGAGAATAGGATCCGGGTCACGGATTTCCGCACGATTCTCCCCAACCTTGAGGACGTCTTTCTCAAACTGACAGGTCATTTGATTCGCGAGTAGGGGCTACTATGATGCTGCGTGGGCTTTGGAAACTGACTTGGATCGAGATCAAGATATTCCTTCGCGAGCCGCTTGGGGCGTTCGGAACGATCGGTTTCCCGGTGCTATTTTTCCTGGTGTTAGGTCAAGTAGTCGGCCGCAGACTCGCACCGACTTCACTGGCGGCCAGCAGTTTCATCCACGTGGGCCTGCCGGTTCTCGCTTCGGTTCTGATCGCCATCAGCGCAGTGCTTTCGCTGGTCACAATTATCTCGATCTACCGCGAGGGTGGCATCCTCAAGCGACTGCGCGCTACGCCGCTGCGCCCGCAGACCATCCTTACCGCCCACGTGATCGTCAAGCTGTTACTGACCGCGGCCACGCTGGCCTTAATGGTCCTGGCAGGCAAACGCTACTACCCGACCGGCGTTCATGTTCCATTTTTCTCGTTCACGATCGCGCTGCTGATAAGCACCTGGAGCATCCTGTCGATCGGGTTTCTGATTGCCAGCATCGTTCCGACGGCGCGCTTTGCGCAGCCAATTGGGGCCGTCATTCTGTACCCAATGATGGCCGTCTCGGGACTCTTCGTGCCTATTGAAGCGCTGCCGCCAGTTCTGCATGCGGTGGCGAGAGTGCTGCCGCTGGGCTACGCAGTGCCGCTGCTCCAGGGAATCTGGAACGGCGACAAGTGGTCGGCGCACGCCGGTGACGTAGCAGCACTGGCAGTAGTTTTTGTGGTTTGCACCGCGCTTTCCGCGAAAGTGTTTCGTTGGGAGTAACCCGTGTTGCGCGGCAATTTGGTGAAGGTGGGCGCTGCGCCTGCGGCTAATTGCTTGGAGCTGGAAACACTTGCATGGGGAAACCGGAGGCAACGGCAGCGTCGGTTGCGGGCATGAGGACGAGGAAACAGTCTTTGGTGTAGATGGAGCAACTAAGGGTGGCTTTGCGAATGATGCGCGCCGGAGTGTCATCGGGCGCGGGCTGAGAAAATTTGGCGGCGGCGATCGAGGCGATGCCGTTGCGAAGTTCCTCGTTGCCATCGAGGAAGACGACGTTCTCGACCCGCGAACTGTTCAGGAACGAGATTACAAAATGAGCGGTTCCGGAGTTGCCTTTGAGTTTGCTAGGGGAAGGGACTTTCAGAGTGCGCATGTTCGAGAGCGCCATGGCGCCATCCGGCGGGCCGGAATGGGATAAACGGCCGGCAAGAGCCTTCAGGAAAGGTCGAAGGCGATCCATCTCCGCGGAGAGCTTGTGGTTGAGGTCCGTCGAAGCCATCGTGGCGAGCGCCATGTTGCAGATGGCGGCGGCTTTTTCCTTCTTGCCATTCTTTTCGTAGGCTTCCACGAGATGTTCGCCAATTTCTGAGGATTGCGTGAGCTGCCAGGCAGCTTCGAGATATTTCTCGGAGGCGGGAAAATCGCCGAGGCGGAATTTGATCCAGCCGAGGGTGTCCCAATTGGCAGCGAGCGCGGTCATGAGAGCGAAGTCCGAAGGTTCCGCGTCGTCGGGAGAGATGTCCATGGTTTTGGAAGAGAGATCGGAAACGGCGCGTTTGGAGTATTCGAGCGCCTCGGGGAGATGGACACCGGCTTCGGCGAGGGAGTACGCGGAGCTGTTCAGCTCCTCGGGCTCGGCTTTCTCGTCGAGGAGAGGCTTAAGCGTAGCCATGGCTTTGTCCGCATCTGGAACGCGGAGGTAGGCCTGGCCTAGGGCAAGCGAAAGATGGCGAGGGACGTCGGCGCGGTGCCCGATGGATTTCTGGAGCAACATGACGGCATCGGCGGCGCGGCCGGCGTCGATGTAGGCCTGGCTCAGGCGTTCGATCAGGGCATTATTATCGGAGTCCGAGGCCAGCATCTTCTCCAGAATGGAGACACGCTCTTCGGGCTTGGCGTTGGCGAATCCAGGCGGAGGCGGACTTGGGCCCGCCATTCCCATCACGAGCGGAAAGTTGCCGCCAACAAAAATGTAGCGGCGCTGGGCTTCGTCGATGGCTTTAGCCATGGCGCTGAAGTCGCTGCGCTCGGTGCCCGGAACTTCGTGGAGAAGAGTCTTTAAGTGCAAGGTTCCGTGGAGAACGCCGTCCTCATACGAGTATGCAGCGGCAAACTCGGCAAAATCGTATTTGCGATCCGGCGCAGCTGGAAGGACAGGAGTATACCCCTTGGAAAATTTGATAGTGGTTTCGTAGGTTACATCCTGAAGCGCGCCGAGAGGGAGCGGATCTTTGGAAAGTTTCTGTTCCTCGGTGAGATCGCGGAGGAAAAAAGGAGGAGCAGGAAGAACCATGCGATGGTTCTTCCAATCGGGAAAGTCCGTGCGATGGTAAGAGAAGGAAAATGCGAAGGGTTTAGAAGTGTCTTCCGGCTGCACGACATCGACATCGCTCACGGATCCTGCGAAGCCCATGCTGGCGACAATCCTTTGCGTCAAATCCTGCCATTTGTTTTGTGGCGTGGCACGATAAGCCAGGCGCAAGGCGACTTCCGAATCGCCGCGTTCTTCGAGGCGCATTTTCGCGTCGAGAGTTCCTTTTTCATCGATGGAAGAATCGATACGGACACGTTCGTAGTTGGAGAAGGGCGGATCGGCCGGAGTGGTGACAAGGCGGGCGGAGCCAGAGGTGGGAGCGACCAGGGCTTGCCGATCGCGGATATTGAATAGGAGAAGGCCGAAGGGGGCGACTTCCGGAGTGGTATCGAGAAACAGAAAGGAATCGCCGCGCGGAATCGCGGTGATGACGTGATCGAAGAGGCTGACGGTGGGAAAAGAAGGATCGATGCGGTAGTTCGAACTGATTAGAACAGGATAGGCGGAAATGCCGATGCTCTGAAGGAGCGCTGCAAACAAGGTGTGCTTATCCTTGCAATCTCCGTAGTGGTTGGTGAGCACGTCGGAGGCGGCGTGCGGCGTGTAGCGGCTGAGGCCGAGGTCGATGCCGATGTAACGGAAGCGGCTGGAAACGAAATCGTAGAGAGCGTGGATTTTTTCGTCGTCGGTGGTCTTTCCCTTGGTTAGTTCTTCGGCTTTCGCGCGAATCTCCGGAGTAACGGCGATTTTGGGTTGCGCGAGAGCGGCAAACCACGCGCCAACTTCACTCCAGGAGTTGAAGGAGGAGAGTTGGACATCTGGCGGATTCAGTCCGTGATAGTTCTTTTCCCAAGCTGGGATTTTTGATTCCTCGGGCTTTTTGAGATTAGAACTCTCGAAGCGATAGATGCGGCGGCCGTTCTCTTCCCGGGCTACGGGATGCAGGTCGCTGTTGCGGAGCTTAACGGGAAGATTGAGCGGAACATCGAGCTCAAGGATTTCCTGGAGGCAGATGCCCTCGTGAAAGAAGGAATGGTTGAACCAGAAGTGGCCGGGCGCGATGGGATCATGAACGGTCCAGCGCAGATGGGCTTCCAGGATGTCGCCTACGGAAAGAGATTTAATGGCCACGTGCTTTTCGCGCTGGTCGGTGTACATGGGGGCTTCGCGGCTGACGGCGGAATCCAATTCCTGGACATCGGAGGCGGGCGTTTCCACGATGGTGCCGTCGGGCTTGCGAACGCGAGCGTAGAGGACGTCCAAGGATTCAAAACTGGAAGCGAAGTTGTAGACCAGCAGGCCAAATTCGTGAACGGCGGATTCGGATTGGATACGCGCGCGAAGCGTTAGATCGCGCTGGCCCTTGCCATCGGCTTCATAGCGAACGGTGTTTTGGATGAGTTCGAAGGTGTAAGGCTCCTTGGCGTTGGAATCTTCGGCGGGATGAGTGGCGGGTTTGGAAGCGGTGGGAGCAGGCGCGGGGGGAGTCTGCCCCTGGAGAATTGGGGAAGAAAAGCACAACAAGATGAAGCAGACAATAAGCGAGAGGATCGAACGCATCAAAAGCCTTCCCAAGTCGAAGCGCGTAATGACATGTTAACTCATATCAGTCTCTTCCTCAGTGGATATTCCTGGTAGCAGCAATCTAATTGCGGAGAGAGGATTAAGGAAAGCAAGCAATTCATGATTGGTTCTACGGCTTTTCGTCGGGGGTGGCGGCGGAGAGCTGTTCGAGGAATTCCTCGGCGCTGCGCTGAATATGATCGTCGGGATCGTGGAGGGCGAGTTCGGCGGCGCGCTTTGGGGCGTCACCGGGGGCTCTTCGGAGCAGGCCGAAGGCGGCTTGGCGCGCTTCGTAGTCCGGATGCGATTTCAAAATCTGGAAGAGAGACTCGAGCATGTCCTTGGATAATGCAGCTTTGTCGAAGCCGATCAGGGGCTCGAGGGTGAGCACTGCCGATTGTTGCACACCGGTATCGGCATCGCTCAAAGCCGCGGTCACCACTCGCACAATCCGTGGGTCGATCTGGTCTGCCCGTAAGATGATGGAGAGCAGGCCTCCTTGTGCGGCGGTCTGGCGGCACGCGCTGTGATCGCGGAGCATGGCGAGAAGCTGGTCGAGCCCCGAGGAATCGGTATTGGCGAGTGCCGCGCCAGCCCATTGAATGAATCGTTGCGACTTCATGGCCTGGCCGTCTTCTGCGGTTAATTCCTGCGCGGACGAATCGTCCGAGTACTTGGCTGGCGGTTTCCAGGAGGTGCAGACTTCGGACAAGGCCTTGAGAAGTTCTTTGCGGGCAGGCTCGCCTCTTAGAAACTCTTCCATTCCGCGAGGAATCTGGTCGGCACGACGCGCGAGCTGGACCAGAGGCGCGGCTACTTGCGCGTCCGGGAATCTTACGAGCACATCCAGCAGCTTTGGGGCGTTTTCGGGATCGACGTCGGCAAGGGCCGCAAGCAGCGGCGGGACAAGAACGTTGGGATCCTGGATCTCATCCAATTCGCGCATTACAAGCTCCCACTGAAAACCTTCGGCGGCCTGCAGACGTTGGAGCAACTCTGCGACGGTGGGCTTCTTCTCCGACTGAGCGAAGGCGGCGGACAACCCGAAGAAAAAGGTTAAACCGAAAGCAAAGACAGCGAGGCGAAGTTTCCAGTTCATGGCACCCAACGCTTTCTTTTCAGAGACAGTTTCATTCTTTCGCCCTAGAAGGGGCAGGGCAAGGGCCATAGCCAGTGGCGCATCGTAAGTGATATGAGGGAAAGAGCTTATTTACGACGCGGGAGGGAGAACCGCGGGCCCGGAGTGCGGGAGCCACGCCACGCTGTGTTGTACGGGACGCGGGGGCGTGTAGTGGACGGGGAGGTGTGCAAAAGTGGACAGCGTGACAGCCAGATTTTGCCCCATCTTATAGAACGAAAGCTGTGTGGCCGAGCTGGAAACCCTCTCTTGCCAGTTTTGGCCATGAAGTGGGCCGCGAATTCCAATTGGACCACAATCGATCGTAAGGAGGGCAGGAGAGAAATGCGAATTCAAGTCAAAAAGGTGTTTTGGGTGAGGGCGGCGCTTGCGACCGTGGCGCTGGCCGGTGCGCTCCTATTCATCGGAGTACCGGGGGTACGCGCCGATGAAGGATCGTGCCAGCGTCGGATCGCGAAAGCGGATCATCGTCTGCACGAAGCGGTTGAACATCATGGATGGGAAAGCAGGCAAGCGGTAAACGCGCGGCAGCAATTGCATGAAGCGCGGGAGTACTGCTGGTCGCATGCGCACAAGTGGTGGGATGAAGATGGCCATCGGTGGCATACCGATCGAGACTGGGACGATCACGACCACGATCATGGCCGCGATCATGATCGGGACCACAACTAGGCCAAGTCCAATCTTTGTCCCCGGAAGGGGCGTAACCGAGCGTGACCGGTTGCGCCCTTTTTTTATGCGGAAACGAGGGCGACGGTGGCCGCTCTGGCAGTCCGTGGGCTGACGTTGGGGGGTAGATCACATTCCCCGAGCAGGATCGCCTGTTAACAATCTTGTCCGGTATGGCGTCTTGGAAGGCAGTAGGCGAAGAATCGCTGACCCTTTTCGGGAGGACTGGCCATGACGCGAAAACATTCACGCGCAATGTCTTACATTCTGCTGGTTTGCTGCCTGGCGATTTCATCGGGGCTGCTAGGGAGGGAGGCTCGTCCGGTGGCCCCCGGATTGACGGCGCACGAATGGGGCACGTTTACATCGATTGCCGGGGAGAAGGGCCAGGCAGTGGAGTGGTCGGCGCTGAGCGGAGCGACGGACCTGCCGGGATTCGTAGAACATTTTCGCAATGCAGGGTTCAAGCTGGGGCTGCGGGGAACGGTGCGCATGGAGACGCCGGTGATTTATTTCTACGATTCGCGGGAGACTACCGTGTCGGTGAAGGTGAGTTTTTCGAGAGGGGTGATCACCGAGTGGTATCCGCACGCTAACCGGGTTGAGCCGCAAACGCCGCTGTACGACGCGGCGCTCTCCAGCAAAAAACCGGATGGAAGCATCGCGTGGGACGCGGTTACGGTGGCGCCCAATCTGCGGGCGGACTTCCCTGCGGAAGGCCGCGAAAGCCACTACTACGCTGCGCGGCAGACTTCCGCGACGCCGCTGCGGGTAGAGACGTCAAGCGGCGAGCAGAAGGAAAAGTTTCTTTTCTATCGAGGCGTCGCCGCGTTTGCGTTGCCGATTTCGGCCAGGCTCACGGCCGAGGGCAACGTGGTGGCTGAGAATCACGCGGAACAAGAAATACCCAACGTGATTCTGTTCGAACGGCGCGGGGAGAGAGTCGGATACCGCCTCGGCGGCGCGGTGGAAAGCAAGATGACGCTTGAGCCGCCTCCGCTTACGGAAACCATCGATTCGCTGAGCCGAGAATTGGAAGGGGTGCTGATTTCGCAGGGACTGTATCAGGACGAGGCGCAAGCCATGGTGGAGACGTGGCGGAATTCGTGGTTCGAGGAAGGCAGCCGGCTGTTGTACATCGTGCCGACAGGATTCGTGAACAGGGTGCTGCCGCTAACGATAAGTCCCGCGCCGGTGCAGACGGTGCGCGTGTTTGTGGGACGACTGGAACTGGTTACTCCTGCAACGGAAAGAGCCGTGGAACGTGCGGTGGCGAGCAAGGATCAAGTGACGCTGGCGAAATACGGACGCTTCCTGGAGCCCATTCTGGAGGCGATGATGAAGAAAGAGCGGAATCCGGCGAGACTGCAACAACTTCAGCAGTCGCTAAATGCGGTCTACAGTGCAGTGGTGGCGGAGAACCTGGGCAGGTATTGAACCCAGACAGTTTTGGGTACAACTGCACTTTTGGCGGCAACGAAACGCCCTGCTTATTTTGCGGCCGGGAGTAGTTCCGGGCCGTAGAACTCCTTTACCGGAATGTAGACGGAACCGAGGCCGCCGGAGCCAACATCGCGCAGGACCACGCGAATTTCGCTGGACTCCGGCAACACCCCGACACTTCGCTGAAGAATGATTCCGACCTTGCAAAAGTATTCGTACTGTTTTTGATCGAAATTGATGTCGAAGTGCTGCTTGTCGGCAGCGATGATGTTACCTGCGGC
>Ga0207101_1032_pt1 | contig 28912 bp, 20 predicted proteins | sample Alteio_BWMinHeat_83_FD_153581 | JGI IMG/M metagenome (GOLD analysis project Ga0207101, IMG submission 153581) | Enriched cells from forest soil in Barre Woods Harvard Forest LTER site, Petersham, Massachusetts, United States -... | ecosystem: Environmental > Terrestrial > Soil > Temperate forest >...
ATTGTGCTTCCCGGTAACGAATCAAAAAGTTCCCGCACATTTACTCCAGCCACTCGCCAAGATCCGTGGCGCGAGGCAGAAGCGCGAGCGCGCCGAGTTCGCGAAAGCGCTCCGCACGCTGGCGATAGCGATGTTCGCCACGCGCGATGATAGCCATGAAAGGAACGCGCGCGTCGCGTGCGGCGAGAGCATCATCTATATTGTCGCCGAGGTAGAGCGCCGTCGCGGGATCGCGTCCATCAAGAATCTTGTGCAGGCCTTCAGGATCGGGCTTCCTCTTCGCGTCATTCATGGTGATGACGCTGCGAAAGTGTTTCGTGGCAGGCCAGCGTTCGAACGTGAATGAAAATTCCTGCCGCGTGCGCCCGGTAAATAAATTCAATTCGTAGCGCCGCGCCCAGCGCTCGATGTGTTTCGGAGTAACAATTATCTTTTCGTTTCGAACGTTTCCCGGCTTGCCGTCCGTCCCCCAGTAGAATTTCTCAAACGCTGCCCGTGCCTCCTCGTAGGTCGTGGGCCGCCCGAGCGAACTCACCCACGCGGACACCATGCTCCAGTCGTCGTTGAAGCCCGGCTTGCTCTTCCACTGGTGCAGCTCGGCATAAGTAACGCGCTTCCCCGTAAGCTGTCGCACCGTTTCCAGTGCCGACCGCCAATACGTGCCGCGCACATCGACGAGAACACCGTCCACATCAAAGACCAGGATTTTCGTTTGGGTTGCGAGATGCTTGCCGCGCGGTGCAGTCTTCTTGCGGGACAAATTGTATTTCGGCACAGATGCCCTTCGAAAATATATTTCTTTCAGTCAAAAGAAAAGTGTCTCCGCTGACCGCCGCCGCGTCAAGCGTGTGTCATGCATCATTCGCAATGAGCGCCACGCGCCGTGGTTGCTGGTGAATCCGACAGGTTGTTACACTCTACGAGGCGCGCGGCGCAAGGAGCGATCATGGCGGGATACGGCGGAGTGGATTTTATCGATTTTGATTCGCAGTTGAACGACGAAGAAAAGCTGGTGCGGCAGACGGCGCGGCAATTCGTCGAAAACGAAGTTATTCCCATCATCGAGAAACACAGCCGCGAAGCGACGTTTCCGAAGCATTTGATTCCGCAACTTGGCGAGCTGGGATTTTTCGGCGCGAACCTGCACGGTTACGGCTGTGCGGGAATGTCCAACGTGGCCTACGGATTAATGACCCAGGAACTGGAGCGCGGCGATTCCGGTTTGCGCAGTTTTGTTTCCGTGCAGGGCGCGCTGGTGATGTATCCGATTTTCACTTTTGGCAGCGAAGCGCAGAAAAATAAATGGCTGCCACTTTTGCAGCAGGGAAAAGCCATCGGCTGCTTCGGATTGACAGAACCGCAGTTTGGATCGAATCCAGGTGGGATGCTGACGCGCGCGGTGAAGAAGGGCAACAAATATATTTTGAACGGCGAGAAGATGTGGATCACCAGCGGATCGATCGCGGACGTGGCGGTGGTCTGGGCCAAAGCGGAGGACGACAAGATTCGCGGGTTTCTCGTGGAAAAAGGCACGCTGGGATTCAAAGCCTGGGACGTGCACGGAAAATGGTCGCTGCGCGCTTCGGTGACTTCGGGTCTGGCGTTCACCGATTGCGAAATTCCGGAAGAGAATCTCTTGCCGGGCGTCGTCGGATTGAAAGGGCCGCTGAGTTGCTTGAACCAGGCGCGTTACGGCATCGGCTGGGGTGCGCTAGGCGCGGCGATGGCGTGCTACGACACCGCACTGCAATATGCGAAAACGCGCAAACAGTTTGCGAACAAGCCTATCGCTTCGCACCAGCTGGTGCAGGAAAAACTGGCGTGGATGATCACCGAAATCGTAAAAGGCCAGTTGCTAGCGCTGCACGTCGGACGATTGAAGGACAATGGAAAAGTGGACCCGTCACACATCTCGATGCTGAAGATGAACAACGTGGGCATTGCGCTGGACACCGCGCGCAAAGCGCGCGACATTCTCGGCGCAAACGGCATCGTCGACGATTACTGCATCATGCGGCACATGAACAACCTCGAAAGCGTATTCACCTACGAAGGCACCAACGACATTCACAAGCTGGTGATCGGCGAGCGCATCACCGGCATCGCCGCGTACGTGTAGAGATCAAAAGGGCGGACCGAAGTCCGCCCCTACACTTTCTTTGCAACCAATCTGCCTGGAAGCTGAATCTTGTATGCTGCAGGGGCACGATGTATCGTGCCCCTACGGGAGATTTCTCATGCTCATTCTTGCCCGCTTTCGGTCTTGCCAATTCGTTTCGATTGCGATTGCGATTGCGTTTAGCGCGATCTGTGTCTGTTCTGCTAGCGCGCAACAGAAAACTGCGGCAGACCCGGCGAAGCCGAAGATACGAGCGATTACGGCGTTTATCAATTTGGATCGCGCGCAGTACAAGGAGCAGGTGGCCGATGCGCTGAAGTTGCTGCGGCGGGCGCAGACGACTTTTGAATCGCGCGGATACCAGGTGCAGACGATCCGCATCGCCACGCAACCGTTTCCGGAATACACGAAAGGATTGACGAACGAGCAGGCGCTGGCGTTTTTCAAGGAGTACGACGCGCTGGCGGTGCGGGAAAAATTCGCGGCGTCGATCGGACCAGCGATGCTGAATGCGGACGACAGCGAGGCCCAGGCGGATTTGCTCGCGGAAATTCTGAGCAATACGAAATCATTGAACGGCAGCGTGTCCGTTGCGGGCGAAGACGGCGTGAACTGGAGAGCCGTGGGCGCGGCGGCGCGGGTGATGAAAAAACTGGAATCAGCGACGCTGCACAGCCAGGGAAATTTCCACTTCGCGGCGATCGCGATGGTGCCGCCGCTGACACCATTTTTTCCTGCGGCGTATCACAATGGATTCGGGCATCAGTTTGCGATCGCGCTGGAATCGGCCAACGTTGTGGCAGCAGCGTTCAAGAATGCGCCAGACCTGGCAACGGCGAAACGGCGGCTGACGGATTCGCTGGCGGCCAGCGCATTCGATATTCAACGCCATGCGGGGCGCATCGACATGGAGACCGGCTGGACATACATGGGCATCGATCTATCGCCGGCGCCTTCGGGAAATGTTTCCATCGGCGAGGCCATCGAGAATCTGACCGCACAACCGTTCGGGATGAGCGGGACGCTGACGGCGGCGGCGACGATTACCGCCGCGGTGAAAGACGTTAAAGCAAAACAGACGGGCTATTCCGGCCTAATGCTGCCAATTCTGGAAGACACGCGGCTGGCGCAGCGCTGGAGCGACGGACACGTTTCGCTTGACGCGCTGCTGAGTTATTCCGCGGTGTGCGGCACGGGGCTCGACACGATTCCGCTGCCGGGCGACATCAGCGCGGAGCAGCTTGCGCTGATCATCGGGGACGTGGCCAGCCTGGCGGTGAAGTGGCACAAGCCGCTATCGGCGCGGTTGCTGCCGGTGCTTGGCAAGGGCTGGGGTGAGATGACGGAGTTTGATGATCCGTTCCTGGTGAATGCGAAGCTACAGCCGCTGGACATGAAATAGAGTCCTCAGTGTTCATTTGTCAGTTCTCAGTAAAAGAAGATGAAATCTGCTTGAGGTTACGAAGTTGTACGCGCCCGGCAGCAGATGAAGTTCTCAGAATGCGGCTGCGCGGTGAAGTGGAGCGCGCCCGGGCTTACCGTTTGGCGAAACGCACTTTTTGTCCCAGCCGCCGAGTTGGAGGGCCATGGCGGTGCAGGCGGCACGCAAATCATCGGCGAGAGCGCGGTCAACCATGGTGCGGGCCACGACCATTCCACCGATGGATAAAGCCGCGATGCTCTGCGCGGTAATGCGGCGACGGCGGCCCTTTTCGAGCAAGCTGCGCTCCAGGACGCTGACCATGGCCTTGAAGACGGTCTCGAAGGCACGCTTGGCGTCGACGCCGCTGCGGGCGACGTCGGTAGGCAAGGCGACCATGGGACAGGAGTTTTCGACGTCCTCGTAGTGCTGGCGGGAGAGATAGGCACGAACGACTTGCGCGCCGACGTCGGTGGAGGACAGGTCAACGTGGACGCCTTCCCAGCAGCTTTTCCATTCGGGGTCAGTGAAAAAGCAGCCAAGAACGGCAGCGTAGAGATCGCTTTTGCTTTTGAAATAGCTGTAGAAGCCGCCGTGGGTGAGGCCGGCGCCAGCCATGATTTGGTGGAGAGAGACGCTTTCAAAGCCGTGGCGGTTAAAGAGCTTGCGCGCGCTGTTGATGATGGACTTCTTTACGGCTTCACGATGACCGGCGGGGTAAGGCATGAGGCCTCCTTGAGGCAGGGTGAGGAAGTATGGCTCGAACGGCGCTGGCTGCCTACGAAAATATTATGTTGAACATATTTTCGCAGGGTGCTCAGATGCAGGCGCGGTTGAGAAGAAATGGGAGGATGAGGATGAGCGAAAGCAAAATTGTGGCAGGGCAGGCGCATGGGCCCACGCGGCGGCAGGCGATTGTTGGCGTGGCTGCTGTATTCGGCGGGCTGGCGCTGGGTTCAGGCAAAGCTTGGGCGGGAGCTGAGGACGAGATTTCTCACAACTGTGAAGCCATTCACCAGGAAGTGGTTTTCAAGGCGAGCCGGAAGCGCGTGTATGAAGCGCTCACGGAGACCAAACAGTTCGACAAGGTGGTGCGGCTGAGCGAAGCGATGAAGGGCGGAATGCCTGCGGGGGCCGCACCGACAGAGATCGGCCGTGAAGCGGGCGGAGCCTTCGCGCTTTTCGGCGGTTATGTCACGGGAAGACACATCGAACTGGTCCCGAACGAGAGAATTGTGCAGGCTTGGCGCCCGGCCAGCTGGAAACCGGGTATCTACTCGATTGCGAAGTTTGAGCTTGTGGAGCAGGGCGCAGGAACGAAAGTCGTGCTGGATCACACCGGATTCCCCGATGGCACGGCGCAGCATCTTGCCGAAGGCTGGAAACAAAACTATTGGGAGCCACTGCAGAAATATTTGGCTTAGATAAAACGGCATTCAGCGGTGCCGGCCAGGTCAGAAAGAGGGTGGGCGCTCGGCGGCGACGGCGAAGGCGCGCTCGAGGGCGATGCCGACGCGGCCGAGAGTGCCTTCCTCGAAGTGGCGAGCGAGCAGCGTGACGCCGTGAGGAACGCGGCGGGGCGGGGAAAATTTTGGCAAAGGATTTTTCGGATCGGGGGCCCAGTCCGAACGGGCTTCGGCGACTTCGACGAAGCCGGCGCGCAGCGTGAGCGACGGGTGGCCGGTGTGATTGCTTATGGTGAGCATTTCATCGCGGAGCGAAGGGACGAGAAGCAGGTCCACCTGAGAAAAAATGCGGGCCATTTCCTGCGCGACTTTGCGGCGGAAGCGATCGGCCTGGACGAAGTCCACGGCGGAGAGAAAATGCGCCTGGCGAAGAATGTTGGGCCAGGCGTCGGACGTCTGGATTTTGAGTTGGTCGACGCCGCGGCTGAGCGTGAGTTCCTCGAAGGCGGCGGCGCCTTCGGCGAAAAGAATCAAGTCGAGCGAGCCGTAGGGCCAATTGGGAAGAGAAACTTCAACGGGAACGAGGCCCAGCTTTGGAAGCGCGGCGAGGGCGGCGCGGTCCACATCGGTGGCAGGAGGCTGCTGCATCCACGCGGGGATATAGCCGACGCGCAAACCCTTGATGGAGGCGCTGGAATCGAAGTCGAGACGGCTGGGGACGCAGGAAACATCGCCGGGGTCAGGGCCGGAGATAGCTTGCAGCACGAGCAGGGCATCTTCGACAGTGCGGGTCATGGGGCCGAGCTTGTCGAGAGACCAGCAGAGAGTCATGGCGCCAGTGCGCGGGACGCGGCCGAACGTAGGACGCAAACCGGTGATGCCGCAGCGCATGCTGGGGCTGACGATGCTTCCGCCAGTTTCGCTGCCGATGGAAAAGCCGACGAGGCCTGCGGCCGTGGCAGCACCGGGGCCGGCGCTGGAGCCGGACGCGCCTTCTTCGAGGAGCCAGGGATTAACGGTTTGTCCGCCGAACCAAATGTCATTGAGGGCGAGAGCACCGAGGCTGAGCTTGGCGAGGAGCACCGCGCCGGCGGCATGCAGGCGCTTGACGACGGCGGCATCTTCCGTGGGAATGCGATTGCGGTACGGTTCCGCGCCGTAAGTGGTGGGGATTCCAGCGGTGTCGAGAAGATCCTTGCCGCCCCAGGGGATGCCATGGAGCGGGCCGCGATATTTTCCGGCGGCGATTTCTGCGTCGGCCTTCCTAGCTTGTGCGAGCGCGAGATCGCGCGTGAGGGTGATGACGCAGCGGAGCTTGGGATCGAATTGTTCGATGCGACGGAGATAGATTTGCGTGAGTCGCTCGGAAGTGAGCTTGCGTTGTTCAATCCAGCGCGAGAGTTGCGTTACCGAGGCGAACGCAATGTCCGCGTCGTTGGCGGGAAGAGCGCCGGGATCGGTTTTGGTGCGGATGAATTGATCGTGTTGCGGGCCCGAGGGCTGATCGAGTGAAACGGAATTGGAGCGCGACCAGGGCGCGAGCGTGGGCTCGAGGGCGATGTTGCGGGGGCCGGTGCGGCGCTCGTAGACGTAGGCCATGCTGACGCGCCAGGATTCCGCGGCGATGGCGCGATCGGCCGCGTTGAATTCCACGCGGACGAGTTTTTCCGCTTCGGCGAACGTCGCGGGCGAGACGACGGGGCCGACGGGAGGAGCGGTGCCGAAGGCGGGCGGCGCGCCGGGAGGGAGCTGCGCGGGGTCTTGCGCGAGTTCCGCGGTGAGAGTCTGCGGGTCGGCGCTGGTAGCAACGGCTGCACCGAGAATACCGAGCGAAGTCTGGGTCAGGAATTGCCTGCGCGATTTGGACATGGAGCCTCCGCGGAGCATTGTAGCCGAGTCAAGACGCGAAGTTCTTGGACTCGCGCGACTACTTTGTGGCCGGAGCGGCGGCGCTGCCGGCGTCGAGGTGGTCGAAATTGAGAATGGCGTTGAAGACGAGGAAGTAGCTGCCGGAAGTTTCGCCGCGCCACATGGGATTGTTGGCAAAGAGGACGACGTGGCCCTTGCCGTGGGGGACATCGACTACGGCAGGCTTCTCGGCTATTTCATTGCCGCCGGTGATCATGCCGCTGAGGAGCAAGTCTTTTTCGGCGGCGAAGCGCAGGACGACGCGGGGCTGCTGGTCCTTTGGAGGAATGGCGAAGCGGACAAAGTCCGGGAGATCTTCGGGAATGTAGAGCTCCTGCTCGCGCGGAGTGCGCTTCACGGGCTTTTCGGGAGGCTCGTAGGGGCGGGCCTGAATAATGTCCGGATCGCTGGCGGTGCCGCGTCCGCTGGAACGCGCGGAGCCGCCGCCTTCCTCGGGGCCGCCGCCGAAATTGCCACCGACGGTGATTACGGGACCCTGGCGAAAATAGACGTAAAGCTTGTCCTCGTAACCGTAGGTGATGGGGCTCTTCTTGTCGTCGATGGTGGAGAGCACGACGCTGCCTGGCGCTTGCATAGTGCGCGCCTCGGAGACATTCACCATTTCCGTCATGCCGCCGGCGACAGGCAGCGAGGCGCTGGATTGCACGGCGATAAGCAAGCCGCCTTCGCGGACGAAGCGCTCGAGATTGGCGAGACCCTGATAGCCGAGGCCGCCGCGAATATCGTCGGTGGAATCCAAACCGGGAGACACAAAATTGGGAGTTTCGTCGGAGTTTTTCCAGGGACGCGGCGCGCCACGCATGGGCAAACCGCGAAGCATGGCGCTCAGGGCCGCGGTGCCGCCGCCACCCATGGGAGGAAGGATGATGACGTCAAATTTCTCACGGAGGTTCTGGTTCTCGCGGAGCCAGGTATCAGCGACGTAGGTGTAAGGGATTTTCAGTTCGTCCATTGAAATCCGGAACCAGCCATCATTTTGGGTGTTCTGCCAATTGTGGACGAGAGCGACGCGAGGAGCGGTGAGCGGATGCGTGCTTACGTTCAAGCTGGCGTTGGTGGCGTGGATTTTTATTCCAAGATCCTTGGCAGCTCTCTCGAGTTGGGCGCGGTCCGCGTTTCGAATGACGAAGGAGCCTGCTTTGAACTTGATGCCATCGGCTTCGAAGGAATCTTCGGCGGCTTCCATGACAACTCCGGTGAGGCGGAAGCGCAGTGTGGCGAGAGGGTTGTCTGTATTGTGCTGAATGAGGAAGGTCTTGCCTTGGGAGTCGATTCCGCCCGGAGGATCGATCTTGCTCATTTTTTGCATGGCGGCGCTAAGAATGGATAGATCGGTGACGCGCGTGGTTTTCACGTTGCGCAACGCTCCAAGAGTCCAGCCGGTGTCGTCATAGGAACGAGGATCGCGCGGACTGTAAAACTGCGTGTCGAGAGCCATGTCCGCGAGGCGGCTGTAAGGCTGGTCCATGCGCACGACGTAGCTTCCCGCAGGGATGATCGTTTCGGCGGGTTTCTTTTCTTCTTTCGGTTTGGCGGCTGCGTCAGATTTTTCGGCTGATTTTTCTTTGACTTTTTCTTTGCCGGTATCACCTTCCTTGTCGCTCTGAGCAGTCGGGATGTGTAAGTCCTTTTCTAGGCGATGAACTTCGACACCCTGCAGCTGCAAAAGACTGAGGAGGCTGGCCTGTTCGGCAGTACGCGGATCGTCCGCCGGAAAGACCCAGGCGGCGGGGCCTTCGGTGCGGGCTTTATCGACGGAGCGCTTGCTCTTCAAATAGAAATTGTTGAGAAACTTCTGTCCGTTGGAGGCGAGGTTGTTCATGCCAAAGAGAATGGCGCTCTCCTGCATGTTGATATTGTCGCGGGCAGACCATTTCACTTTGGCGAGAGGAGGATTGGGGCGATACCATTCGCGGCTGGTGTCCGGCGGACGCAGAGTTCGAATGCGGGTATCGGCGCCGCCATTGCCAAAGGTTTCGTAGAATCGGCCAATGGCATTGTGATTGTTGGCGATGGAGAGCAGATAGTTGGGCGCCCAGCCGTCGTAAAAACCGTGTGTCCAGACGCCGATGACGCCGCGCTTGGTCATCTCCTCGATTTCGTGATAGGCCATCTCCTGCCATTCGCTGATCACGATGGGATCGAGCCAGGCGTTGTACGGACCGGTGCCGGTCATGATGTAGAGATACGGAACGGACTCGTGGAGATCGTGCATGACGGTGGGATGCCAGTCGAGAAAAGTCTTGAGCATGTTGCGCGAAAGGGCCAGGCTGATGCCAAGATTGTCGCGGTTGTTGTCGTGCGAGACGTAGTGTCCCCACCAGATGAGCGGATAGGGCGGCTGGTCGGGGCGCTTTTTGTGTTGCATGTAAATGTCGACCATGCGGTCGTGACCATCGGTTTCAACGATGGGTGTGATCAGCACGATGGCATCGCGGCGGATTTTTTGGATGAAGGGTGTGTCTTCGACAGCCAGGCGATAGGCGAGTTCCATAAGCATTTCCGGAGCGCCGGTTTCAGGAGAATGGATGCTGCCGTCGGCCCAGTAGATGGGCTTGCCCTCGGCGATGAGCTTTTGCGCTTCGGCTTCCGGGAGGCCGCGAGGATCGGCAAGGCGGGCAGTGATTTCTTTGTAGCGGTCGAGCTTGGCGAGATTCGCTTCGTCGGAGACGGCCACGACGAGCATCTCGCGACCTTCTTCGGAGGTGCCCATGCTCCAGACTTTTACGCGAGTGCTCTTGTCAGCGAGCAGGCGGAGATAGGCGTTGATATCCTTGGTGTAATCGAGAACGTCGGGGGCACCGACAATGTGATGGAGAAAAACGTCCGGGGCCGGGACGCAAGAGCTGAGAGGAAGGTGGTCGACGAGTTCGGTGCTGAAGAAAGATTCGGTGGTGAATTCCTTGATTTTCTTGGTGTACTCCGCGTGGTCGCTGAGGGTACAGGGGCTGGACTGGGCAAAACTGGAGACCGCGAAGAAAGACAGTGAGAAGACAACGCCGAGCGAGCTGCGCATCATGGAAACACCTCAGGGCAGTAAAGCCGCGGGGGATTATACAGGCTGTTCGCCGCGGAGATACAACCCAATCGTCGCGGAGGTCGACGGTAAGAGGGCAATTGGCCTATGATTGGCCGCTGGCGCGGCCGGGAATTGAGGAGAGAGACGGATGGAAGAACAACTAAGCCTGGAGTTTTTGCGCGTGGTGGAAAACGCGGCGATTGCGGCGGCGCGCACGATGGGATTCGGTGATCGGCACCATGCCGATGAAGTGGCCGTCGAGGCCATGCGCAAGACGATGGACTCCGTGGAGATCGACGGGACGATCGTGATCGGCGAAGGCGAGCGCGATGAAGCGCCGATGCTGTACATTGGGGAAAAGGTGGGGCTGTCGACGCATGCGCCGAAATCACTTTTTCCGCAGGTGGACATCGCCGTCGATCCGCTGGAGGGCACCAACCTGTGCGCGACGGGGGCAGCGAACGCCATCGCAGTGCTGGCGGCCAGCGACCGCGGCGGATTGTTGCACGCGCCGGACCTGTACATGGAAAAAATGGTGGTGGGGCCAAGCTGCAAGGGCGCGGTCGATCTGGATGCTCCGGTGCTGGACAATTTGAAGTCGATCGCCAAGCGGCTGGAGCGCGACGTGGAGGATTTAGTGGTGGTGGTGCTGGATCGCCCGCGGCACGAGAAGCTGATCGAAGATATCCGCGCGGCGGGCGCGAGGATTCGGCTGATTGGCGATGGTGACCTTTCGGCCGGGATCTCCTCGGCGGTGGTAGGCACAGGCGTGCACGCGGTGATGGGCACGGGTGGCGCGCCGGAAGGCGTGCTGACGGCAGCGGCGCTACGCTGCTTGAACGGGCAAATCCTCGCGCGGCTGGTCATCGGCAAGCCGGAGCACGTGGAGCGGCTGGCAAAGATGGGCGTGAAAGATCCCAAACGGATTTACGACACGGAAGATCTGGCGCCGGGAAAGAAGATGATTTTCGCGTGCACGGGCGTTACGGACGGAAACCTGCTGAAGGGCGTGCGGTTTTTCGGCGAGGGCATTCGAACGAGCTCCATGATTCTGACGCTGGACGAGCGCCAAGTGCGGTTCATCGATTCAGTTCATTTGGAAAAGCGGCCAGATATTAAGGTGCGGTTCAACTGATTCTGGTGTCGGCGCTTTGCATCGCTTGAAAATGAAGTAATGGGCTATACGGCCCGGAACGCAGGCGGCGTTGCTCACGCAATTGGGCCAGGCCTCAGTGGTTTCCCCGCTCCGGTGCAATAGGGAATGTCGGAAACTACGGTGAACGTTGCTCGGGTATTTGCGCAACGGGAGCAAAGAGCAAGAGAATCAGGCCGGCAAAATAAAGCCGCATGGACGCGATCAGTGTTGCTGGTTCGCAACGGCCAGGAAGATGCGATCGTCGACCGCGACGGAGCGCTTGAACAGCGTGGCCGTGTCGCCGCCGACGATCGCGACGTGATTGGAGTCGCCGCTCAACGCGGGTCCGGCGGGCTTGGCGCCGCTTCCGGCGCCATCGCCGGGCTGAAGTGAAATGCGCATTGTTTTCGGCGTGCAATTGGCCGCTCGAAGGCAGGTATCGCGGATGAACACTTGGCGGAAGCCGCTGTTGACGCTACTTGCCGGCGTCTTGGTAGGAGCAGAAGCCGGACTCGACGAATGGCTGGGGGTGATGGCCAGGAAAGCTACGAAGCGTCCCGAGGAGCTCACGGAAGGCAGAATACTTTCCGCACCCAGAAGCGCGCCGTTCGAATCGAGTGAGACGAGGGTTGTCGATGCTTTGCAGGAATCGCCGGCGCCTGCGCAAGTATCTCGCAAATAGATTTGGCGTCCGGCAGGCGCGTTTTCGACCAGGTTAGTCGCAGCGGAGCTGAACGCGACGTAGCGTCCATCGGAGCTCATGGAAGGCGCGTGGCTTTCGTCGTTCGCGGCGGTACCGTCGGCGGTGACAGAGAGCAAAGCCGTGCGCGGGATGCAGCCTGAGGCAGTGCCTTCACAAGTGTCACGCAGAAAAATCTGCGCGTGCTCGTTCTGTACCGCGGTATAGGAAACGTAGCGGCCATCGAGGCTGACTGCCGGAGTTTCTTCCGCAACCGCGGCAGCTGCGCTTGCCGGCGCGGCACCGACGCATGGCGCCGTCGCGCAGATTGTAAATGTCAATTGAGCCGTTGAACCGCCGCCACCCCCGCCGGTACAAAGCACGGTACAACCCGGCGGCGGTGGAGAACCCGGACTGAAAACCCACACGTTGGCCGTGCCAGCGGTGGCCAGCACCGCCGCCGGGATGGTGGCTTGAATTTGCGTGGAGGTGATGTTTCCAACAGCCAATTTCGTCGTCGTTGCTCCCGACGCCCAGTTCACCTGGGAAGCCAGGGTTGGGTCGGAATTCGAAATGAAGTTGGTGCCGGTCAAAGTAATGCTCAGCGGCGTGGCGGGCCCCGCTACCGCGGCGTTCGGACTGACCCCGGACAGTGTTGGCGGCGGATTCCTCGGAGGATTGATGTTGAATGACAGCGGATTGGAGAGGCCATTGTTGCCGGCGCCGGTGGCAGGGCTCAGAGTGATTATGCTGGCAACCCCGGGCTTGGCCACCAGATCTGCAGTAATTGTTGCGGTAGCGATATTCCCAAGTATGTTTCCCAAGCTGTCGGTCGGAAGGATGGTGGTGAGACTCTTCCCATTCCACTGAATGACCGTCCCTTTCACAAACGTGCCTCCGAACACGGTGAGGGTAAAAGAACCGTCGCCGGCGTCCCACTGGGACGGCGAAACCGAGGTGATGGTAGCGCCCGTGTTGTTCTGAAAGGTGTTGCCGTAATCGTTGCAACCGGCTACCGCCAAAACCGCCGCTACCGCGACAGTCAATGCTGCCCAACGCATCATTGATACTCCTTGATCTTTTCTGGCGGCCCCGACCAAGTCGGGGTTGGCCTGTCCAGGCGAACCGCGGGGAACCCGCGGCGCCAGTGTACTTTTGTACTTTGGGGGTGAGATGCCGATATCGCGCTGCGCGTTGACCGCCACAGTGCGGAGATCCGTGCCACGCTGCCCTGCCCGTTTACACCCCTGCTTCCAGCCGCACTTTGCCCCGAATCATGGGGCTCACGCAACCCTACATGCTTATCATCCTGGCAGGAAAAACGTCAATGCGCAATCCGGCCGCGCGGAAGTGCGATTGGGCTGGCGGAGCCGGATCATGACGAAGTTAGTGCGGGCTGTCCGTGGCAATCCGGCCGAGTGCTTCGATCGAAACTCGGGCCAACTCACGGACATGCGTCTGGCATTCGTCGTCCTGGATCTTCAGGCCGGCGGCAGCGCGATAGCATAGCAGCGCTTTTTCTTTGCGGCCGAGTTTCGCGTAAAGATCTCCCCGCGCCAGCTGAAAAATAGGGTTCGCTGGATACTTTTCGGCTAACGGGTCGATGACCGCCAGGGCCTTTTCATATTGCTCATCATAGCGGTGCAGATTCATTGCTAGATAGAAACGGGCGAGTTCTGATGTAAGGACGCCTTCGGCAATCGCGTGCTCCAGCAGACGTACGCCTTCTTGCTTGGAGCCGCCGGGGATGCCCATCAGGAAACGCAAGACGCGGGCCATCGCGTTAAGTGTGTCGACGTAATAGTTGTAGAGACCGAGGCCCAGGTCGGCGTCAGCCAGACTGGGATCCAGGGTTTTTGCGCGCAGGAGGTGTTCGCGCCCGCGCACACCTGAGCGGGCAGTGTTGCGATTTTCCCAGCGCAGCCCGTAAAGCCGTGCTGCGGCGGCGTCTGCCATCCCCGCGTGGAACTGCATCTCCGCGGTTTCGTGCTGCTTGATCTGCGCCTCCGCCAGCGACGAAGCTTTGGCGGCGAGTTGAAAATAGTGCTGGTCGGATTCGAGCTTTGGCCGGCGCCTTGCGTCGCTCATGCCATATTTGAACTCCGCCGAGGCGCACCAGATTCTCCACCATAAAGCTTCCGCTTCGAGCAAATAGCCGAGAGGATGCTCGGGGTGTTCCAATTCCATGCGCTTCGCGGCTTCGACGGCTCCATCGATGTCAAAGGAGTAGATTTTTTCGAGGACGACAGCCGTTTCGGCTGGCAGGGTGAGCTTGGCGGCGCCTGCTGTCGCAGCCGAAAAGGCAAAGAGGAGGAGAAAAACCGTGCAGGCGTTGCGGCGTGCTCGCATGGAAGCGCTGACCCGTCTCTGAAGAAGTTTATGCACCATCCGTCTTTTGGCTCTGCGCTCAACCAGTCTAAGCGGTTCGGCGAGAGTTGCAAACTGAAATGGTCTGGCAGGGTTTTTCTCTCCAATCGGGAGATTGGCGGTCCCGGGGTTAGGCGGGGCGCGGCGCATTTGTTATTCTCGGCGGGCCAATGAACACCGGTGACAAAGCGGGAGGCGTGGCGCTGGAGCGCGGTCTGGGCCTGAAAGAGGCCGTCGCGCTCAACATGATCGAGATGGTGGGCATCGGTCCCTTCGTGGTGATTCCCCTGGTTATTAAAGCCATGGGTGGGCCGCAGGCGCTGCTGGCGTGGGTGGCAGGTGCGGTCCTGGCGCTGCTTGATGGGTTTGTTTGGTCAGAACTTGGCGCGGCCATGCCGCTGGCCGGTGGCAGCTACGTTTTTCTCCGCGAGGCCTATGGCCCAGGGCGTTTCGGCCGCATGATGTCCTTCCTTTTCGTCTGGCAAACGCTGATTCAGGCGCCCCTGAGCTTGGCTTCGGGCGCGATCGGCTTTTCTCAGTACGCATCGTATTTACATCCGCTCGGGAAGTACGGCGAGAAGGCCGTCTCCGGCGCACTGGTAATTGTTCTTGTCGCGCTGCTCTACCGGCGTATTACTTCCATTGGGAAAATTTCGATGTTTCTGTGGCTGGGCGTCATCGGCACGATCCTCTGGCTCATTTGGGGCGGAGCCACGCATTTCAATCCGCGGCTGGTCTTCACCTACGTTCCCGGAACGTGGAATCTTTCGTGGATTTTCTTTGCAGGGCTTGGCTCGGCGACGGTCAACACCATTTACACCTACTGGGGTTACTACAATATTTGTCATCTCGGCGGGGAGATTCGCAATCCTCAGAAAAACATCCCGCGAGGCATTTTCATTTCGATCGCGGGAATCGCCTTGCTCTATCTGGTCATGCAAACGAGCATCCTCGGCGTTCTCCCCTGGCAGCAGGCACAGGATTCTCCGTTCATTGTGAGCGCCTTCGTCGAGAAGCTCTACGGGTCGGGGGCGGCGCGCTTCGCAACGTTGATGGTTTTGTGGATCGCCTTTGCGTCGCTTTTTTCCTCGATGCTGGGGTATTCGCGCGTGCCGTTTTCGGCGGCACTGGATGGAAATTTCTTTCGCGTGTTTGCGCGCGTGCATCCGGAGAAGAAATTCCCGCACATTTCGCTGCTGTTCCTGGGCGCGCTCACTTTTGTTTTCAGTCTGCTGTTTAAACTGAAGACGGTGATCACCGCGGTGCTGGCGATGCGCTTGATCATCCAGTTCATTGGCCAGGCGGTAGGCGTGATGCTGCTAAGGCGGCGCTGGCCCCCGGAGCGGCTGCCCTTTAAGATGTGGTTGTACCCTTTGCCGGCGCTCCTGACCATCGTAGGCTGGCTGTGGCTTTTTTCGCGCACGGGAAGCGCCATCTGGTGGGGCGTGCTGGTGATCGTTTTGGGTCTGATCGTCTTTTTTGTGCAGGCGCGCGTTCGAAAGGAATGGCCTTTCGGGGCGCCAAACTCCGAGGTTGCCGAATGAAAATCTTCGTGCGTTTTATCCAGCGCGCCGCCGCCCTATTCTGTGCGGTGCTTCTCACGGTCCCTACGCAGCCCCTGGCTGCGCAATTCGCACCCGCACCAGGCACCGGCCCCGGTCTCCCTGAAACCATCGAAGCAATCGAGAACGCGCGCGTTACCACGCGCATCCTCTATATCACCGCGCATCCTGATGACGAATCCGGGGCGGTCCTTACATACCTCGCCCGCGGACTGCACGCCGATGTCGCATTGCTCTCGCTCACCCGTGGCGAAGGCGGGCAGAACGACCTCGGCCCGGAGCAAGCTCCGCAACTGGGCCTGATTCGAACGCAGGAGCTTCTTGCCGCCGCACGCGGCTACGGCGTGAAGTTGTACTTCACGCGCGCGAAAGATTTTGGCTATTCGAAAACGCCCGAAGAAACTGAAAAGGTCTGGGGTGACGAAGTCCTTCACGACATGGTGCAAGTCATTCGCACGTTTCGCCCCAACGTTGTCTTAAACGGCTGGGGCGGAGTGCACACCGGGCACGGCCACCATCAAGCTGCAGGTCTGCTTACGCCGAAGGCCGTGCAACTCGCCGCAGATCCTTCCTACAAGTTAGGTGGATCGAAAATTGAAGAACAAGATCTGGGGCCCTGGGGCGATCGAAAACCCGTCGTCTTGCTGGACGTGGATCGGAGTGAGGCGCCAAAGGGCTACTTGCTGCCCCTGGGCGATGTTTCCCCGCTCTACGGAAAATCCTGGCGCGAAATTGGCCTGGATGCGTTCGCCAATCATCGCACGCAAGGAATCACGGGATTCCTGGGTTCGCCTTTCCTGCGACGTCCCATCGCCCTCAAACGCGAGGATGGCGGTGATTTCGATCCGGCGCTGCTTGCGCAGCCGCTCGGCCCGCTCGATGAAGACTATGAAGTGGGAAACATGGGCGTAGATCCGCTGATGCGAACTGTGGACGCAGCCTTGGTCGCCGCGCGTGACGCCGCGCTGCGGCTGGATTGGAAGGCGTCGGCAGATTCCCTTGTCGCGGCAGGCAAAAAGATTGATGAAGTGCCTCGGCCCGCTGTTTCCTCGCAAACTCCGGCTCCCGTCGTGTCTCTGGTGCGAAGTCTGGGGCGCAAGCGCGAAAAAATCGACCGAGCGCTGGCGCTCGTTGCCGGGCTCAGTCTAGATGCGTTAGCCGACCGCAGCGAAATCGTGGACGGTGAATCGTTCACCGTTCGGGTAGAACCCCATCATCGGGAAGGCATCGCCGGAGACTTCCAGAAACCGTCGCTCGTGCTTCCCCCCGAGTGGAGCGCATCCAAAGAGGAGCCGGAAGCGGGTGGGTCCATTCGCTTTACGATTTCTGTTGCACAGAGCCCACAGCATCGCGTGGACAGCTCAGCAGCCATTCTTCCGGAACCACCTCCGCTTCTCACAGCTACTCAAGCGGCGGCGATCAACGGTTATTCCTTCATGATCACTTCGCCGGTGACCAGCGTGCACGCCACTTCCACGCGAGCGGATCGTATCGCTCCGCGGATGGTGCCTGCGTACACGCTGGCGGTCGAGCCAAAGCAGGTGATCGAAATCGTGGCCAAGCCGCGCAAACCTTTCGATGTACTGCTTCGAGTACATTCCTATGCCACGCAGCCGGGTCAAATACGCGTGGGGATCACTGCCCCGCGAGGGTGGCGGGCCAGCGCACCGGTCTCTCTTAAATTTGCCGGGGCTGGAGACCAATACACAAAATTGACGGTGACGCCGCCGCTAAAGCTCGGCGCGGGGAATTACAAGATTGCGGCGTATGCGGAGCGCGGCGGCGGCCGCAATCAAGCGGCAAAAGCAGAGAAATTCACCGCTTCGCTCGAGCCGTTGCCCACGTTGCCCACGCAACTTTGGAGCGAACCGGCGCAATGTGTCGTGCACGCCTTTGCCGTTACCGTGCCGCTGAATCTGCGCGTCGGCTACATTACGGCGGAGAGCGAGCCGGTGCCCGAGGCCCTGCAGCGCCTCGGCATCCACGTGGAGATGCTGGACGCGTCCGCGCTGGCCTTCACCAATTTGTCACGCTTCGACGCTATCGTGGTGGGCGTCCGCGCGTATGAGTTGCGCCCGGAGCTCCCCGGCGCCAATCAACGGCTGCTGGACTACGTTTCGAAAGGCGGGACGCTAGTCGTGCAGTACCAGCGCGAGTTCGCCTGGGACCGATTCAAGTACGCACCGTACCCGGCGCTGATTTCGCCGCCGCTTTCTCCGGCGAAGGAAGGCGTTCCGCAAACGCCGCGGCCCCTGCCGCGCATCACCGATGAAACTTCGCCGGTAAAATTCTTGAAGCCTGCCGATCGGCTGTTGAACACCCCGAACAAAATTACGCAGGCCGATTTCAAGGGCTGGGTGCAGGAGCGCGGCCTCTATTTCTGGACGCAATTTGATCCGAAGTACACGCCGCTTCTGACCATGAACGACCCCGGTGAACCTGAACTGAATGGCGCACTCGTTTACACGCGCTTCGGCAAAGGCACGTACATCTATACCGGCCTGGCCTTCTTCCGCCAGCTGCCCGAAGGTGTGCCCGGCGCCTACCGCCTGTTCGTCAATCTCCTCAGCGCTTCGCGCGCCAAGTAAACCAACTGGGCACAGCGCCGCCGCTTGCGAATCACCGTGCTATCCTCTTCACCCAGAGGAGCCGCACGCGAATGAAAAAGTATTTCGCAATTCGTTTTTTCACAAGAAGCATTCACACCGTCTTACTTTTCTTTCTGGCAGCCGCGCTCTTGCTCACCTGCGTTTCGCCCGCCGCAGCGCAGAAAGACAAGAAAAAGAAGAAAGACGCTCCTCCTCCGGACACCTCCACGGACGTGAGCAACTTGCCGGATGAGCAGCAGATCGAGTACATGCTTTCCGAGATGCTGGGTGCGTGGCAGTTGGGGGATATTGATCGGCTGCACAAGGATTACGCCGACGATGTCTCCGTCGTGAACGGCGCTTGGGCGCCTCCGGTCTTCAGCTGGACAAATTATCTTGCGGTCTACCAGCAGCAGCGCACGCGCATGCAGCAAGTGCGCATGGATCGCTCCAATACCTTCATCAAGGTGAGAGGTACGATGGCGTGGGCGTGTTACCAGTGGGATTTTGCTGCCCTGGTCGACGGCCAGCCGGCGGCATCACAGGGCCATACGACGGTGGTCCTCGAAAAGCGCAACGGTCATTGGGTTATCGTGCACAACCACACGTCGCAGGTGCCGGGGCCTCCCCCGATGGCGCCGGCAAAACCGGCAGATCCGCCCTCAAAGCCCGCGCAGCTCTAAGGCAGGAAGATCGCGCCCACCCGAGGACTAGAGGCTCTTCAGCGCGGGGTAGAGCCACACTCCGGCGATCGCCAGAAGCAATACGCCTGCCAGGATGCCCGTCCCCATGATGGGCTTGGAAAGCGCGTCGATCTTGGCCACAAGCTCGCGCTGCTCCCTGGCCATGTGCTCTTGGGCGGCATCGAGAAAGATCTGATCATCCTCGTGACTGGCGAGCAGGCTCCGCCGCAGAAGCAGTATCAGGAATATGGCGGTTACAACTCCCCAAGCAATCAGCAGATAAAGCAGTGGCCCCGTTAATGGTGTAGATTCCCCCATGGTGACCTCCCGTAGGAACCGCTCCGCGGTGCCGGCCCCGACCGGACCGGCAAGGGGTATTAGACTTTATAGGCGGAGTATAACACTCTGCATTTGAATTTCCAGTCCCAGCTATTTGAGAAACCGATAGTGGGGCCGGCTGTACGGGATACCTCCGGAGCGCGTTCTCCGCAGCAGTGGAGGCCGATATTCAGCGTTCCCCGCGCCGCGTTGACAAAGCCCGCAATCGAAGGGCACAATGAAATTGCCTCACATCCAGCACTTGTGCCCGAATGGCGGAATTGGCAGACGCGCTAGCTTCAGGAGCTAGTTCTCGCAAGGGAGTGGAGGTTCGAGTCCTCTTTCGGGCACCAACTTTTCGCAAGTTTCATCCTCACGCCCCCCGGAAGTAAAAGGCTTGGTCGCCCCCGCCAGACCGTCGGCGTACCCCCACTTTTCCCCTTGCACTTCTACAGGAGAGGCGGTATTTTCCCTGTAGAAGCAACAGGGGTAAAAATGCCGGAACCGCGAGTCGATCTTCCGCAAGGTACTTTGGACCTCCTCATTCTGCGCACCCTGGCGCTCGAACCCCAGCACGGCTGGGCCATCTCCGAACGCATCCACCAGATTTCCAGCAAAGTCCTCTTCGTGCAGCAAGGTTCCCTGTATCCTGCGCTGCACCGATTGGAGCGCCGCGGCTGGATCAAATCGCGCTGGGGCTCTTCCGAGAATAACCGCCGCGCGAAATTCTATGAATTGACCAAGCTGGGGCAAAAACAACTGGAGCTCGAAGAAAACACCTGGCGCAAACTCGCCGCCGCAGTTGCGCAAATCCTGGAGACCAATTAGGAGCCTTCCATGTTCAACGACGTAATGCTGCGTTTGCGCTCTCTCTTCCGCCGCAAGACGGTCGAATCGGAAATGGATGAGGAACTGCGCTTTCACTTTGAAAAACAGGTTGAGAAGTTGGTCCGCTCGGGCATTGTTCCCGCGGAAGCCCGACGCCGCGCGCGGCTGGAATTCGGCGGCATCGACCAAGTAAAAGAAGAATACCGCGAGGCTCGCGGCATAAGCTTCCTCGAAACGTTGGTGCAGGACATCCGCTACGGTCTCCGCATCCTCGGCCGTACTCCTGTGATCACCTTCGTCGCGATTCTTTCCCTCGCTTTGGGCATCGGCGCTAACACCGCCATCTTCAGCCTGATCGATACCGTGATGTTGCGGATGCTTCCGGTGCAAAAGCCCGAGGAGCTGATTCAAGTTCTCAGGAAGAGTCCCAGGGCGGGAAGCGAACCCACCTCATCTTTCACGAATCCCCTTTGGGAACAAGTCCGCGATCATCAGGATATCTTTTCGGGGGCCTTTGCCTGGGAGGACACGCATTTCGATCTCTCGAAAGGTGGCGCAGTCCATCTCGCCAACGGGCTCTTTGTGAGTGGCGATTATTTCAAAACGCTCGGTGTGCGGCCCGTCGCCGGGCGCTTGATGAACGCGGCTGACGATCAACGCGGCTGCCAAGGCGTCGCAGTCTTGGGCTACGGCTTCTGGCAAGAGCAGTTCGGGGCGGCAGAAAGCGCCATCGGCAGCACGATTTCTCTCGACCATCATATTTTTCAGATTGTGGGAGTCACTGCCCCCGGCTTTTACGGTGTGGACATCGGCCAGAAATTCGACGTGGCTATTCCCATTTGCAGCGCCGCCCTTTTCGACGGCAAATCATCCCGGCTCGAACACCGTTCCTGGTGGTGGCTAAACATCATCGGCCGCGCGAAGCCCGGGATGAGCGAGGAACAACTGAAGGCCAGGCTGGATGTGATTGCGCCACAGATTTTTGGTGGAGCTGTGCCGCAGGACTGGAATCCCGAGGAACAGAAAGACTTTCTCAACCGAACGCTGCTCGCGGTGCCGGCCTCCGCGGGCACGTCCGGTCTTCGCCGCCAATTCGGGGAACCGCTGAACATCCTGATGTCCGTGGTGGGGCTTGTGCTGTTCATCGCCTGCGCGAATATCGCCAGCCTCATGTTGGCACGGGCTGCCGCGAGGAATAAAGAGATCGCGGTTCGCAAAGTGCTCGGCGCATCCCGAGGGCGTCTGATTCGCCAACTGCTGACCGAGTGCATTTTGCTGTCCTCGGCGGGAGCCGCTTTGGGAATACTCTTCGCGCGTTGGGGAAACGCGCTTCTGGTTCGTTACATCTCAACGGGCAGCAATCAGGTCTTTCTGGACCTTTCGCTCGACGGCCGTGTCCTGGTTTTCACCGCAGTCATCGCCGTTCTCACGGGCACGTTGTTCGGCGTGCTCCCAGCGCTGCGCTCGACGCGGGTCTCTCTGTCTTCCGCGATGAAAGGAAGCCAGGCGGAAGAGAGTGAACACGGCGCGCGATTCCGCCCCGGAAGATGGATTGTGGCTTCTCAAGTGGCGCTTTCGCTGGTCCTGCTCGTCACCGCCGGTTTGTTTCTGCGCAGTTTCGTGAAGCTCATCACTCTCGATATAGGATTTGACCGGGACAATGTGCTCCTGGTGAGTGCCAACCTCAAGACCGCCAAAGTGCCGCCGGATCGCTACCTCGCCACCTTCGAAGACCTGGAGAAACGTTTGCGCTCTCTTCCGGGCGTCGTTTCGGCTGGCCGGTCGATAATGACCCCCATCAGCGGCTTCGAATGGAATAACAATGTTCACGTGGATTCGCCGGACGCGCCCACGGGAGATGAGGCCCTCGTCGATTTTAACTTTGTTTCGCCGGGTTATTTCCAGACGCTGCGCACACCCATCCTGGCGGGCCGCGGTTTCGACGGCCGCGATACGAAGACCGCGCCGCAAGTCGCCATCATTAACCAAACCATGGTGCAAAAATTCTTTCATGGCGCAAATCCCACGGGAAAATATTTCAAGCTGGATCCGTGGAAGCCGGGAGAGCCTGCACCGGTGATTGAAGTCGTGGGGGTCATCAAGGATTCCAAGTACGAGTCTCTTCGGGAGAACACTCCGCCAACGGCATTTTTTCCCATCACGCAGATTCCGGAGATGGACGAGTCCGCCACATTCGAACTGCGTTCACTGACGCCGCCTGCCGGCCTCATTCCTGCCGTACAAGAAAGCGCCGCCGCTGTGAACAAGGAGATTCCACTGCAGTTCCGCACGCTCGCCAAACAAGTCGATGATTCTCTTGTGCAAGAACGTTTGCTCGCCACGCTTTCGGGATTCTTCGGCGGGCTGGCGCTGCTGCTCGCGATGATCGGTCTCTACGGCGCGCTGAGCTACGCCGTCACGATGCGCAGGACGGAATTCGGCGTTCGGATGGCGCTCGGCGCCCTGCCGGGCTCGATCCTTCGCATCGTCATGAAGGATGTTGCGGTTGTGCTGTCGGCAGGTCTGCTGTCTGGCGCGGCTATTTCCTTTGTTGCGGTCCGTCTGCTTGAGAAGTTGCTTTTCGGCCTGGCGGCCCGCGATCCGCTCACGATCGCAACGGCAATCGTTGTTCTTTCTGCTGTAGCGCTTCTTGCAGCCTATTTGCCCGCGCGGCGCGCCATGCGCGTGGATCCCATGGTGGCGCTGCGGTACGAATAGCGCGTCATTTCATCTTATGCTTTCGCGGCGAGATTCTCTCCATCTAGTTTGACCACATTTGAAGAAATCGCCCAAGCAGCGCGATCCCCGCCCGGCAAGACTAAATATGCATGTGCTGGCGTTCTGCAACCCCGGCGGTGCTAGAATCCAGCCAGAGTCAGCCTCCGGATAAGGCGGTACGGACAGTTCCCTTTCAAGTAGACAGCCATCGGACCAAGGAAATGCCCCCGAGGCCAGACGGACCGCGAAAGGAGAATTCCAATGCGAAAATCCGGGATTACCCTGGCATGTTTTCTTTTTTTCCTGGTGGCCGCGGTCATTGTGGCGTGCGCGAAACCCTATCATGAAGAAAATGAACGTTACGTCTTCGTTGCGACCAACATTAATTTGCCTTACTGGCAGGAAGCCCAGGCCGGCTTTTTGGACGCCGCCAAGGCGCTCGGTGTAAAGGCCGAACTGACCGGCCCTACATCATATGACCCCGCCGGAGAGGTAGGAATCTTCCGGCAGGTGGTGGACCAGCACCCCACGGGAATCTGTCTTTCCGCAGCGCGGCCCGATGTCTTTCAAGCCGAGATTGACAAAGCGGTGGCGCAAGGCATTCCGGTCGTCTGCGTGGATGCCGATGTGCCGGACTCCAAGCGCGTGCTGTACATCGGAACGGATAATTTCAAGGCCGGCCGCGAGAGCTTGAAGCACATGGCCGCGCTCGTCTCCGGTAAAGGCAACATTGTGGTCATCTCCATTCCGGGACAGCACAATCTCGACGATCGCGTTGCCGGCGTGGCTGACGCGCTGAAGAATTTTCCGGCCTTGAAGCTTTCGAAGATCCTTGATGACAAGGGCGATTTGCGGAACGCCTTTGACCAGATTTACGCGCTGCTCAACAAAAAAGAAAAAATAGACGGAATTATTTGCCTGGAAGCGACAGGGGGCCCCGGTGCCGCGAGCGCCCTGCACCAGTTCAGTTTGGAGGGCAAGGTGCCCATCGTAGCGTTCGACAAAGACCCCGAGACACTGAGCTTGATCGAGAGCGGGGCTATTTCTTCGACGATCGCCCAGAAACCCTACGTCATGAGCTACTACGGCCTGAAATTCCTGGACGACCTGCATCACAACGCAGTGCGGGAATTTAAGGACTGGCACACCGCCCCGGCGTCCCCTCTGCCAAGCTGGGTCGATACCGGCACGGCGGTCGTCGATAAGAACAATCTGGCGGCGTTTCGCGACGCGCTGACAGCGCTCCCCAAGGCACAATAAGCGGACGCGGCGATTGAGAGGTATCTGAGCGATAGCACAGCTCCATGGTCGCAGGCCGCGCGCGTTGCCGATTGACGGCAGGCTCCACGATTCGTTAGGGTGTCTTCGCAGGACGATCCGGAAAGTATCCGAGGTACACGCATGCTTTTCCCCCTGCTGGTGCTTTCGTTCCCGGAGTGGCAGCCGCACTTCTCTTTCCTGGATACACCTCACGCCAATGAAATGATTGCCTTGCGCTGGCTGCATCTCGTTTTCGGCGTCATCTGGATTGGCTTGCTCTACTTTTTCAATCTGGTGCTGACGCCGGCGATGAAAAAATACGATCCCCAGCTGCGCATCAAGATTTATCCCGACCTGATGTCCGGCGCGATGGGCTGGTTCCGTTCGTCGTCCGTGGTCACGGTCCTCGTAGGCCTCCGCTATTTTACGATTCATCTCGCCGCGGATGCGAAACTTGCCGGCGATCGCTCCTTCATCGGCAAGTGGTTTGGTTTGTGGTTTCTGGTGTGGTTCGTCGCGTACGGATTCATCTACGCGTTGCAACTCCCCGCCAAGGGAATCCTCAATAACGCGTGGTTCCGCGTCATCGGAGTCTCTCTGGTCGTGATCGCCGCGTCCTGGCTGGTCCTTGTCCTGAACGGCGGCCCCAGCGTGTCGAACGCGCATCTCGCCATCAGCGTCGGCGGCGGGCTCGGCCTGGTCATGCTGCTCAATACCTGGGGAGTCGTATGGCGCATCCAGAAGCGCCTCATCAAGTGGTCTCGCACCAGCAACACGCAAGGAGTGCCTATGCCGCCAGAAACCGAGCGCCTGATGCGCTGGAATTTTCTTACCGCGCGCACATCGTTCTGGCTGTCGTTTCCCATGCTCTTCTTCATGGGCGCCGCCAGCCACTACCCTTTCCTCAGCACCGTCGCCCATTAGCGCAGCAGATTTCGAACGGTCGTTGCCCCCAGCGGATCCCTTCCTCTAGTACCTTCCGTAATACGATTGACTTCAGCAAACCGCGGTGTTACAAACAAATTCCCGGCGGCTTTCTCCCACCAGCCGGGCTCCCGGTCCCTCTTCCAATCGTCCCCTAGGAGGACCCCATGCAATCGCATCGTCGTACCATCCGTGCCATAGTCTCTCTCGCAGTCTGTTTTCTTACTCTCTCGCGTACAACGAGAGCGCAGGACTATAAAAAACAGGTCATCTATCAAATCGTCACCGATCGCTTCTTCAACGGCGACACTTCCAACGACAACCCTTCCCAAAGCTCCGGCCTTTTCGATTCCACAAAAACCAACTGGCAACTCTACTGGGGCGGCGATCTCGCCGGCATCCAGCAGAAAATGTCTTACCTGAGCGGCATGGGAGTCACCGCCATCTGGATTTCCCCTCCCGTTGACAACATCAACGTCAACATTCCCGATGGCAGCGGCAATGCTACTGCTCCGTATCACGGTTACGCGGCTCGCGACATGAAGCGCATTGAGGAGCATTTCGGTTCCACCAACAACTCATGGACGGCGTTCGATGCCCTGGTTTCCGCCGCGCACACGAATGGCATCAAGGTGATCGTCGACTTCGCGCCCAACCACACCAACAACAACAGCGCCGGCGAAAATGGCGCGCTCTACGACAACGGCACGCTGGTCACTACCTACCCCACGGATACTAGCGGCTACTTCCACCACAACGCTAACATCAGCGATTTCAACGATCGTTACCAACTGCAGTACTACACGCTTTTCAGCCTTGCCGACCTCAATCAGGAAAACGCCACGATCGACAGTTACCTGAAAGCGGCCATGCAGTTATTACAGAGCCACGGCGCGGACGCGTTCCGCATCGATGCCGTGAAGCATGTCACCTGGGGCTGGGAATACAGCATGGCCAACGCCGTGTTCATTAATAGTCCCAGCTTTCTCTTCGGCGAATGGTTTCAGGGCAACACCAACGACACGCTCTATCATGACTCCTACAAATTCGCGAACCATAGCGGTATCTCGCTCCTCGATTTTCCGCTCAACACCGCCATCCGCGACGTCTTCGCCAGCAACAACAACTTCTCCGAAATCGACAATACCCTCAGCGCGGAAAACACCAACTTTACTTGGCAGAACGACCTAGTCACCTTCATCGACAACCACGACATGCCGCGCTTTCTCTCCGTGAACAACAATCAGAATCGCTACAATGAAGCTCTTACGTTCCTGCTCACCTGCCGCGGTATTCCTACTCTCTATTACGCCGACGAACAGTATCTCCACAATGACACCAACGGCGGCGGCGATCCGTACACGCGTCTCTGGATGAGTTCCTTCAGCACCACGACGAACGCCTACTCCGTCACCCACACGCTCGCCGGTCTTCGTCAGTCCAATAACGCATTGGGCTACGGTTCTTCCACGCAACGCTGGATGAACAATGATGTCTACATCTTCGAGCGTAGATTCTTCAACGATGTCGTCCTCATTGCGATCAACAAGAATGACACCTCCAGCTATGGCATCAGCGGCCTGAATACCGCGCTTCCGGCTGGCACGTATTCCGATTATCTCAGCGGCTTGCTCGGCGGCTCGTCCATCACCGTCTCCTCAGGATCCGGCGGCAACAATCCTGTTACCACCTTCACGCTAGGCGCCCACACCGCCGCAGTCTGGCAATTTACCTCCACCGTTACTTCTCCTGAGGTCGGCTCCATCGGCCCGACCGTGGGACACCCGGGCTTGAAAGTCACCATCGCCGGCAAGGGCTTCGGCTCGGCCACGGGAAGCGTCCTCTTTGGAACTACGGCCGCAACGATTTCCTCCTGGTCGGATTCCTCCGTCAGTTTTACCGTCCCTAGCGTGACCAACGGCGTCTACAACGTTCAGTTGAAGAACAGCGGCGGCACTGCAGCCAACACCATTCAGTTCATCGTGTTGCAGGCCAAACTCATTCCCGTCACCTTCACCGTGAACAACGCCACCCCCACAAACGTCGGCGACTACATCTTCCTGACCGGCAACACCATCGAGCTCGGCAATTGGGCCACCACCTGGGATGGCGCCATCGGCCCCATGCTCGATCCCAACTACCCCAATTGGTTCCTCAATGTTTCCGTACCGTCAGGAGCCAACTTGCAGTTCAAATTCATCAAGATCGCCGCCAACGGCACGGTAACTTGGGAAGGCGGCTCGAATCACACGTATACCGTCCCCACCAGCGGCACTGGATTCGTAAATGTCAACTGGCAGAATTGACCGGTAGAACCTGAGAGCGTTTTCCCCGGGGCGTGGCCGCATGGATTTGCAGCTGCGCCCTTCGTTTGTGAGAATGGACTCAGGACGAACAGCAAACGTGGCGCACACCATGTCCGACGAAAAGAACTATAACGTTTTCACCGCGGAAACGGGCGTGCCCATCAAAGCCTGGACTAAGGGCGTCCAGCTCGAAGATCAGGCGCGTAAGCAACTCTTGAACGTCGCGCAGCTTCCCTTCATCTTCAAGTGGGTGGCGGCCATGCCGGATGTTCACTGGGGCATCGGCGCAACGGTTGGCAGCGTGATTCCGACGAAGGGCGCAATCATTCCCGCGGCCGTGGGCGTGGACATCGGCTGCGGCATGATGGCTGTGCAGACCGATCTAAACGCGCGCGATCTGCCCGACAACCTGAAAAACATCCGCAGCGCCATCGAAAAAGCCGTTCCTCACGGCCGCACAAATCACGGCGGCCGCGGCGACGCTGGTGCCTGGGGCGAAATTCCCGCGCGCAACAACGAAGTCTGGCAGACGCTGAAACCGCGCTACGACGCCATCCTCGAAAAGCACTCCAAGCTCGATCGCGGCAATCATTCCAATCATCTCGGCACCCTCGGCACAGGAAACCATTTCATCGAAGTCTGCCTCGATGAATCGGAAAACGTCTGGTTCATGCTGCACAGCGGCTCCCGCGGCGTCGGCAACCGCATGGGTAGCTACTTCATCGAACTCGCGCGAAAAGACATGGAGAAGTTCTTCATCCATTTGCCGGACAAGGACCTCGCGTATTTTTCCGAAGGCACCGAGCACTTCGACGATTACGTCGAAGCCGTCGAGTGGGCGCAGGACTTCGCTCGCTTCAACCGCGACCTGATGATGGAGCAAATTGTCGGCGCGGTTCGCGCTTCCGGTGAAGTCCGTCCTTTTGTCGCCGAGCGGAAGGCCATCAACTGCCACCACAACTACGTTGCGCGCGAACGCCACTACGGCCAGAACATTCTGGTCACGCGCAAGGGCGCCGTTCGCGCCCGCGAAGATGACATGGGCATCATTCCCGGCAGCATGGGAGCGCGCTCCTACATTGTCCGCGGCAAGGGCAACTTGGAAAGTTTCACGAGCTGCAGCCACGGCGCAGGCCGCGCCATGTCCCGAACCGAAGCCAAGCGCCGCTTCTCCGTGGAAGACCACAAGCGCATGACCGAGGGCATCGAATGCCGCAAAGACGCCGAGGTCATCGACGAAACCCCGGCGGCCTACAAGTCCATCGAAGCGGTCATGGCCGCGCAGAGTGATCTGGTCGAAATCGTCCACACTCTGCGCCAGGTTGTCTGTGTGAAAGGTTGACCCGAGAGGTAAAAAAATAGAGAGGCGGGCCAGGTCGTCCCGCCTCCCCTATTTTCCCCTTACGGGGAACCCAGCCAGTCTGACGGAGGGTGACTGGCCGGTCGTGTGTTGGCCTGTCTGTATAATCCCGGAATCTCGAAAAAAAGTTCCGGAAGAACGGGGAAAAATCGCTAGAATCACGGTGTATAACTTGCGTCCACCCGTGGTGCCAAATCCCATGCCTCGCCCTTCCCATCTCAGCCCCGATAACATCTTGCGTTTTCTACAAATTACGAGCCAACCCGCCTCCGCCAGCGAGATCACGCAAGG
>Ga0207101_1035_pt1 | contig 28341 bp, 31 predicted proteins | sample Alteio_BWMinHeat_83_FD_153581 | JGI IMG/M metagenome (GOLD analysis project Ga0207101, IMG submission 153581) | Enriched cells from forest soil in Barre Woods Harvard Forest LTER site, Petersham, Massachusetts, United States -... | ecosystem: Environmental > Terrestrial > Soil > Temperate forest >...
CTACAGGTCAGAGAACTCCGCGTCGTCGAAGGTCTTACTCCCACGTAGCACATCGCTGTCGCTGGCCGTCCAGCCTTCACTGGAAGAGATGGAGAACGAAACGGTAGCGTCCTGGTCTGGATGCGCGAGCGTGTGGAACTGCGCTCCGTTGAACCGAGTCTGACCAGGAACGAAGTTGCTGATCAAATCGGTGCCTTCGACAGAGATTTGAAAGCCGGCGATGAGCGCCGGGCCGCCGGCGGGAACGCCCAGATCGTAGCTTGCTTTTACGCCAGCATGGTCTTTTTCAAATCTTATCTGGTAGGTGATGGGAATAGTATCGTTCGCCACAAGCAGCCTCCTTCTCTAGTGAATCACTAGTGGCTCTGTAGCATCAAGGGGGGTGAAAACAGAAACTAGAAAAGAGAAGAACTACTCTTTGCAAAAAACAAGAGCACAAAGGGAAGGGCACCGGACGGAAAAGTCAGAAACCGCATCCTGAAAACCGCAGGGATGCGGCACCCGGCCAGGGTTGAGGGTCAAGAATTCCAGGTGATGTGGGTCAGCTGTTTCCGTCGAGATTCCCATTCGGTGCCGGAGAGGATGCGCGGGGCGACGTCGATCAGGCGAGGCGTGAGCTTGAACACGCCAGCGGCGCTCCAGGGTCGGCCGTCGCGGGTGCGATATTCGCGGACATTGAGGGCGTCGGCCATGCTGGTGAAAGAGATGTCCTGGACGATCATCTCGGCGAGGAACTTGAGGGTTTGCATTTCGAGGGGGTCGTCCTCCAAATGATGGCAGTCGGAGGAGATGCGCAGGCCGAAGGGAATTTCCTCAGAAGCGGCAGGGACCTCCGGCTCGGCGGACGGGGCAGAAGATTCGACTTCGCGCTCCCATTCGAGGGCCACCAGGCTCCAACCCGCATCATGCATTTTGGAGAGGTAAACGGAAGTTGGGAGGATGGTGACCTTCTCCCGCATGCGATCGATTTTCTTCATGGCGACTCCTTGAGGCATCCCACAACGAAGCAAGCAGAACTGGCCGCGGCTAACAGGGCAATTCCGTTGCCGCATTCGGACGAAACCGAAGTTATAGCAAAATAAGGGCTTGCCGGAAGCGGGGTACTGCGGGAACGGGCTGCTACGTCCGTGGGTGGGATGAGAGTGTCGCGTTGCCGGACACTTTAAATTGCCGGAAAAAGGGCCTGTGCCATCTAGGGTAGAATCACCATGCGGAAATTTCTCCGGAGGAAACGATGGCGAAGAAGCCGACTGTAGAGGAAGCGCGATTGATCCTGGAGCTTTACAACATCAGGCGCGAGCCGGAATTGCGCAAGGCCAGGCAATGGTGGCTTACAACGTTCTGGCCCAAGGACGCGGATGAGTTTATGAAAGTGGCGATGGACTTCGGCTCGCAGGAGAACAACTGGCTACGGCAGGCGGGAAGCTACTGGGGAATCGCGACGTCTTTCGTGTTGAACGGGGTGGTGAGCGAGAAACTGTTTTTTGAGCCGGCATTTTGCGGAGAACTGTACTTCATGTTTGCCAAGGTGCGGCCCTTCTTGAAAGAGCTGCGTGAGAAGGCAAAGAACCCCGACCTGTTTATGCTGTCGGAGAAAGCCATCCTGGGGTCGAAAATAGGGCGCGCGCAATTCGCCAAGGTGGAACCGCGCGTGACAATGATGCGGCAGCAGCGTTCATGAGGATGCGAAGTTCGAATCCAATTCGAAAGTGGCGGTATTGGTTTGCGGTGGTGTGCTTCGCGCCGGGAGCTCTCGCGCTTCCGGCCGACGCTATGGCTCAGGAAGCGAGTTCCTGCAGCGCCGGAAGCGAAATGCGCCTGAGCGCGCCGGAATCGAGCCAGGGAAGCTTGTTGTTGGTGGAGGTGAAGAGCGCTAAACCACTCGCGGAAATCAGAGGAGATTGGGGCGGGCGCAGGGTTCCCTTCTGGCAGGAGGCCGGCGGGGAATTACTGCAAAAAGCGCTAGTTGGCGTTGACCTTGAAAAGGCGCCCGGCGAGTACGAGTTAACGGCGACAGGGCAAACGGCGGGAGGAGAGAAGGTTAGCTGCAGCGCCAAGGTGCAGGTGAAAGCAGGACGGTTCACCACAGAGAAATTGACCGTGGGGAAGCAGTTCGTTGAGCCGAGCCCGGAACAAATCAAGCGCGCCGACGAAGAGCGTCAAAAACTGCGCGACATTTTCGACCGGGTTACGCCGCAACGTTTGTGGGATGGGAATTTTCGCGTGCCGTTGGAGGGAGTGACGGAGGGGTCTAATTTTGGGAAGCGGCGCATTCTGAACGGGAATCCCGGCTCGCCCCACGGCGGAGCGGACCTGCATGGTGCCACGGGGACACCCGTACACGCGGCGCAACGCGGGCGGGTGGTGTTGGCCGAGGAGTTATTCTTTGCCGGGAACACTGTGGTGATTGACCATGGGCTGGGGATCTACACGTTTTACGGGCATCTCTCCGAGATTGGGGTAAAGGTGGACGAAGTTCTGGATGCAGGGGCGGTTCTGGGGAAAGTAGGTGCTACCGGACGGGTCACGGGACCGCACCTCCATTGGGGATTGACCGTCGGGAAAGCTCGGGTGAATCCGTTGCAAATCGTCAAGCTCCTGGGGCCGTGAGGGAGCGTTAGCAGGCGGGCCGATGTCGAGCGGAAATCCTGAGACGTGAAACGGATTCTCGAACTGGAACACAATAGAGAAGCCGCTATCCCAAAAGTACAGGTTGGTGGATAAGAATCGCGAAATATTTTTCCACAGGCAAACCGGGAAAATGTTCTCAGGCAGAGTCCGGGTGGGTTGGGATATTCAAGCGGGTGAGAGCCTTGCGCAACTGATTGATAATAAATTAGATAGATAGGTGACGTAGGGAAATTGGTACAGTAGCCAAGGTAGAGAGCCTGGCAGAACCCAGAAGGCACGCTGGCGCGCAACTTGCACTCTGTGTTGACCGGCTGGGCACCGCAAAAGCGGGGAGGTACAGGGGTACTGTTTTGGGACGGGGATTTATGGTACCGTTCAGCCATTGTGGCTGAAGGGTCCAGAAGGCAGACTTGGGACTGTGTGGGCAAGATTTGTACTTCTAAGCTCTATCCTGTTGTTCTTTCGCTTCAGCACCCTGTTGACGCGAAATAGCCTGACGAGGCCCGTCGCTCGAAAGTAGCCAAAGGCCAGCAGTAAAGAAATCAAGATTTGAGGTCCCGGTTAGAAATGTCTCTACTCCATTTTCGGTGCAAAGAACGGCGTCGGACACTTCGGGTAGCTTTAACAGTTCCCCTGACGGTGCGCGGGAAAACGGATTCGGGCGAGAAGTTCTGCGCGCAGACCAATTCGCAATCGGTGAACCGGCACGGAGCCTTGTTCCCACTGGAAGAGATCGTGTTAGTGGGACAGATGCTGATTCTGATGAACGACCACACGGCGCAATCGATGGAATGCCGCGTGGTGTCCATCCACCGGGCGCGCGACGGCAAGCAATATATCGGCGTGGAGTTCATGTCGCCGGAAACGAACTTTTGGCATATGCAGTTCCCCATCCCTGGCTCAAAGCCGCTGCGGCGAACCATTCCTTCCAAAGCATCCGCGTAAGGCGGAGCGCGGCGTCTCCCTTTTTTCCAAATTTAAGTGTGTGCCGGCGGGAAAATCTCGCGTTAGGATTTTGTGTGTGGCAAAAAATCCAACGCGGATCGGGCTGATTTCGGATACGCATGGACTGCTGCGTGAGGAGGCTCTGGAGGCTTTGCGCGGGTCAGATCTGATCCTCCACGCGGGGGATGTGGGAAAGGCAGAGATTCTGGAATCACTGCGGAAACTCGCCCCAGTCGTGGCGGTGCGCGGAAATGTGGATACGCAGGAGTGGGCCAGAGCACTGCCGGTGACTTCAATTGCGGAAGCCGGCGCTATCCGGATTTACATGCTGCACGATGTGAAGGAGCTGGATTTGAATCCAGCGTCAGCGGGCTTCCAGATTGTGGTCAGCGGACATTCGCACCAGCCCGGCAAGACCGAGCGTGGTGGGGTCTGGTACATCAATCCGGGGGCAGTGCGGGACCGCGCAGGTTTCAGCTGCAGGTGACGATAGCGTTGCTAAATGTTGGGGAAGAACCGTGGCGCCTGGAGTTTGTGGATCTCCAGCCCAGCAGCTAAGAAAGACGCGCCACGCGTAGTCGCGCAGCTGCGAACTTATCCGGCTGTGCACTCATGAGAAAAATGACGGTTCTGGGGGCAGGGCAGTGCAAAGGATGGTTCGGATAAACACGCGCGATGGAAAGTGGTAGACTCCGCGTATGGCCACCAAAAAGAAGAGCAGGAAGAAAACAAAGAAGAAAAGGGCGAGCAAGAAGAGCGTGCCCAGGAAGAAGTTGGCGAAGAAAAAGGCTGCGCCTAAGAAAAAACAGTTTGCCAAAAAGGCGGCCCGGAAGAAAAAACGCCTCCGCGGCAAAAGCGAGAGTGAGAATACCGTGGTGTTCGAACCGAAGGGGCTTGGAGCGCGCTCGGCGGGACAGTCCGGCGATCTTCAGGGCCTGTCCGGGATTGCGGGAGCTGGCTCTGAGAGCGTGGAGGAACTGCTCGAAGAAGGAAACGCGTTTGAAGCCGAGGTGGTGAAGGGCGTGGAAGACGTCGGAGACGCGGACGAGGGCGAAATCATCACCCGCGAAGTGCCCGAAGATGATGTTCCCGAAGAATATTTAGAGGACAAGTAGAAACGCGCGCAAGAACGGCAACCGTCCGTAGGGCTTCCCTGTTCCCGGCCACCAGAAAGATCTTCAGAGAGCCTCAAGTCCAAGAACGCAGGAAAATGGGGCGAGTACAGGTATCGAACTAGCCTACTGGACGGGCTTCTTCGCGGCCCGCGAAAAAAAGAGCCTGGGACATCATATAAGCCAAGTCTTTTCAGGCAGTTAAAAGAACAACCAAGCGAAGGACAGTGTTCAACTAGAAATAGTACTAGGCCTACCGTACGGAGAATCGAGCCTTCAGGCGTAGGACAGGGGTCCGGCCCAAATTGAGTCCGTTGCTCCATCGAGTTTTTTCCGAACTCCTTCCATACTGATTAGGAGTTGAGGCGCTGCACCAGAGAACGCACGAGGAAAAACTAAGGAGAAGTCAGAATATGCGTAACAGACAAAAGGGATTCTCGCTGATCGAACTGCTGATCGTGGTGGCCATCATTCTCATCATCGCAGCCATCGCCATACCTAACTTGCTCTCCGCGAGAATGTCCGCAAACGAATCGTCGGCCGTTGGGTCCCTGCGCACGATTAACATGGCGGAAGTGACATTTGCCGACACCTATCCGGATCAAGGTTTCTCTCCGGACCTAGCCAGTCTTGGCGGCGCCGCACCTTGCATCAACGCAGTAGTCACCGCAGCCTGCTTGATCGACGATGTCTTGTCCATGACTGCAGTGAAGAGCGGTTACAGCTTTACAGCCGTGGGTGTCGGTGCTTTGCCAATGGTTCAGTATACGACGACAGCGTTGCCGAGTGTTGCCGGCCAAAGCGGCCAGCGCGCGTTCTGCTCTGATGAGTCGGGAGTCATCCGCTACAATGGCGGTGGTGTGGCCTGCGTAAACACAGACCCCGCGCTCTAAAGCATCGTAACCTGCGGCTTGCCCTTGGCCGCCTCCGAACGACTCTCCGGCGCAAATAGATTCGGAAGCCCATTCCCCTGCGAGGGGGAGTGGGCTTCTGCTTTTGATGTCAAGATACTCTCTGTCCCGGGAGCCATCGGCCATTTGATCTCGATGCCGACTATTGTCCAGGAGAGGCCCGGGAACTTTGAAAGCCCAGTGTAACCGGATCGAGTCCCTACCCGTCAATTTCCACAAAGTGATTCTGGAGACAGTGGGACAGGTTCACGATCCAACAACCAGCCACTGGGGGCAAAGGGCTATCAAAACAGGTGGGTTGGCCAGCCCGTATCTCATTGGATCAATGGGAGTTAATTAAGAGAGAGTGGGAATGGGCAGTGTCAAGTCAAACAGAGTACTAGGCCTAGCGTATGAGGAAGAAGGGAGTTAGCCGTAGGACAGGGGTTGGTCCTTCTTTGTGACCCGCGGCCTATTGTGCCCTGAAGTCGGGGACTCCCATAATCGATTTCAGTCGAGACTATGACGGAGAGATTGAGCAGTTTATACGAATTAACAAGGAGAAGTCAGAAATGAAGAAACACCAAAAGGGATTCTCGCTGATCGAACTGCTGATCGTGGTAGCGATCATCCTTATCATCGCGGCCATTGCCATCCCGAACCTCTTGCGGTCCCGTATGGCCGCGAACGAGTCTTCGGCAGTGGGTTCTCTCCGCACCATCAACACCGCGGAAGTGACGTTTGCCACGACCTACCCGGCGCAAGGTTTTGCTCCGAACATTGGAGCTCTCGGCGGCCCGGCACCCTGCACTGTGGCTATCGTGACAGCGGCTTGCTTGATTGACGACGTTCTGTCGACCCAGGCAACGAAGAGCGGCTACACCTTTACGGCCGTAGGTGCGGGTGCACTGCCGATGGTTACCTATACCTCGACGGCGTTGCCGGTTATCATCGGCCAGAGCGGCCAACGGGCATTCTGCTCCGACCAGTCTGGTGTCATCCGCTACAATGCGGGCGGTGCAGCCTGCGCTCCTGGGGATCCAGCACTGTAGGAACTGCAACCTGCAGCTTTGGCGGCAGAATCGATTCAAAAGCCCACTCACCTGGCAGCAGGAGTGGGCTTTGCATTGTGGCGCCGCCTTGGGCCGGACCACGTTGCAAAAACCGAACATGGCAGCATACCTAGTGTTCTCGATATCAGCGCGGGGCAGGAACCCAGGCGAGACCGTCGACACCGGGAGTGAGATCGATGGACGGCTGCATCTCCCAGGAGCGCAAATCGAGGATGGCAATTTTGCCGGCACCTGTGCCGCTGATGTAGGCAATATCCCCTCCGGGGCGCACCAGGATTTCTGACGATCTCTTCGGGATTTCCACCGTTCGAACAATCTTCAGGGTTTGCAAATCGATGACGAATAGGCGATTAGCACTCGCGCCCAGAGCCAACAGCCAGCGACCATCCGGAGTTGACTCGGAGGCGTAAGCGGGACTTGGCAACTCGATCCAGTTGGAGACTTTGTTCGTAGCTGTGTCGATGATGGCGATGCGCGGGGCGTCCTGGTCGTGAGTAAAGACGCGGAGTCCATCGGGAGAAATCGAAATGCGCTGGACGGTCTTGGCGACGGGAATGGTGGTCACCAAGCTGCGGTTCGCAAGGTCCAGAACGCTGACGCTGCCAGCGGCAACGTTTGCGGTGTAGCCGCGGCGACCGTCCGGAGATAGCACCAGCATGTGGGATTCTTTTTGGCCGGTGGGTATTTCGGCGAGCACTTTGCGCGTGGAAGGATCTACAACGTCGACGGCATTGGCCAGTTCCGCGGTGACGTAGAGCAACCCGTCAGGGCCAAATTCGGCGCGATGCGGCCGGAGTCCTTTGCCAAGATCGATGGTGCCGGCAAGCTTGCGCTCCTGCAAGTCAATCACGTCAATCGTGCTGCCGTCGGTGCCGGGCCTGCCAACTCCAGAGTTTCCATAGATGGGAACGTAAGCGAAGCGGCCGTCATTGGAGACGATGACTTCGTGGCCGTTCACGCCAACAACGATTCTTGCGAGCTCGCGCCGGCTTTCGGGATCGACGATCAGGACACTGTGCTCCATTTGGTTCGCGACGATCAGCAGGCCGCGCCCAGGGGCTGCGGAGTTGGCTTCGCCGAGCTTGAGGGAAACCACAAACAAGACCGAGAGCGTGAAAAGCGAAATGCGTACGATCAAAGACCACCTCGACGGGACTTCTTCCCCATTCGAATCGGGGCAACTCTGGCGAGTATAACTTCCCTGAAGCCTAGCGGCCAGGCTGGCTTTTTTTTCGGTAGTGGGTCAGCTTCCGATCATGCGACTATCAGGCCTTATGCGGAATTTTCACCTGAGCTCAGACCTATCTTGGTACGTGGGGTTTCAAATCGACCCGTGTAACCTTAAGGTCGTCGACTTGTTCAATGTTGAGGACAAATCGAAGACCTAAATCGGAATCGCGAACGACAAATCGACCCGCGAAGGTCGCGACTATGTGTTTGTCGATTGTTGCCCGCATTCCCTGACCGAGGGCACGGTCGAATGCTTTAATATCGGAATGCTCCTCGACTTCGTCAAGCACGAACGGTTCAATTCCGCGGCCACAGTTAGAGTCTATGAGCACACTCCGCTCAATACCATCACTGTCAAATCTAGCGGAAAATCGAACTCTTTTACCGACGAACCGCAGTGGATCATCCACAATTTCGCAGATTGTTGTATTGATAGTCCTTGACGTTTGAGTTTGTTCTGTTTGAAGGGAGAACTGCGCGGGTTTGTTGCTCAAGACATCGGCAAGAATTAGCTTATGCGCGTAAGCGCCGAGATGACCAAAGCCTGATTGCGTCTCTAGTGGAAATTGCTCTGCAACTGTCTCGAACTGCCCCAGGAGCACTACTTCCAACACCGCTTGCTCCCGGTCCGGCGAGGGCTTCAGTTTCTTCCATGTCTCCGTATTGCGCCTCTCGTCGTAATTGAATAGCTCTTTCTTAGTTGCGGGCTTTTCCAAACCCTTCGGCATCGGAACCGGCACGTCGGGAAGCCTGTGCTTTTGCATTTCGCGAAAGAATCTGGCGTCTTCGATCCAAATCGTCTCTCCCGGTTCACTGGCATCGCATGGACGTAATGTCACACTCTCAAGGCCAAGCACGAAACATCCGCTAACCTTGACCATGGTGTGGGCATGGCTCTGCGGATTAGCCAAAAGCTCTTCGACCGAAAGGGTTGGAGCGGTTTCAATCTTTGGCAGAACGGCTTGCTTGCAACCTCCCAGCAAAAGGAAGATTGCAGTCAGGAAACTTGCTTGGGCACTTAGTGCTTTGCTCTGGGGCATTCGACTGGACCGGGCTTACTACACCTTAGTAGACACCGACTTCGCGAGCCAAGTGCCCGCAGCGCTAACCGGAAACTGGCCCACTACCGTTTTTTCTTTACCGATTTTTTGCGTGAGGAGTTGCGCGGGGGGGCCTTCGGGGCGGAGAGAGACTCACGAATTCTCTTTGGAAGTTTGGCGGCGATCATCTCATAGGATTCGCGGAGGAGCTCGGCGAGCTCATTTTGCGGCACCGCGTCCCTGGTTTCCAGAGCGACCCACTGGGCGCGGGCGAGGTACGGGGCAGGGATGATATTCGGGCGCTCGGTCAGCTCGGCGAACTTCTCGGGCGAGGCTTTAAAGGAAAGACAAACCGGGGCGGGCTCCAGCGGTGTGATGGCGAACATCTTTCCGCCGACTTTGAACAACAGATCGCAGCCCCACTGAATCTGTTCCGTAGCGCCGGGAAACGAGAGGCAAAGATCGCGGAGCCAATCGACATTCATGGGCGAAAGTTTACGACAAGAGGGGGAAGGGTACACCAGGAATTGGAGCAGGAAGAATGCTTGCGACGAGCTTGGAATCTGGTGAAGGGCTCCCCATGGCGGCGGAGCCCTTACCCAGAGGTTAGAAGTTAGACGGTAGCGTTATCTGCCGCCCCAGCGATACACGATACCCGCGGAGATCCGTGCATTGTTCTGGTGCGTGCCGCCGAACTTCGTGTACAAGTACTCTCCTTGTATCAAACGAATGGCGACATGGTTGGTCATCTCGTAGTCGGCGCCGCCGCCGAAGGCCATCGCAAATGCGTTAGTGGAGGCGGAGCCAAAACCGGAGGCGCTGCCCCCGATACGTTCCCCTCCGAACAGGACCTGTGCAAATGGCGACAGTCTCCCACGCGAGCGGTACGTCAGCTTGGGACCGAACAGATAGTTAACGAGATGGGCGCTGGTTCCTGAAGACAGACCTGTCACCCTGCATGCACCAAAGTCACCGACCACCCCGAACCAATGATTGAGGTTTCCCGCCACCGAGCCTGCTCCACCCTGGCAGTTGGACCCTGTTGCGCCACCGCCCGGATTGAACCGGATGTACTGATAACCACCAAAAATCTCGGCCTTGGGATAATCTTGGGCAGCCGCTGACCCCGCAGCCATCAAGATAAGCCCCACTAGAATGAACAGTTTACGCATCTTCCCTCCTAGAGTGTGCCCTAGGCACAAGAACTATGATGGGGCAGAGGTACTGGTAGTTCAAGAACCTTTAAGCGGTTGTTCCCAATTTGGCACTATGCCTTTTGCGGCTTGAATAACAAGGCTTCTTAGATGCGAAGCAGGTGGCGCCGTATTTATCCCTTCGTCCCGGACATACAGGGCGTCATCGGCAGGTCTGTTCAACTAACTCCAGGCTCCGAGGATGGCACCCATGACAAGATAGCAGACCAGCTGGTAGCCGGTGTTGATGGCGAAGAGCTTCATGCTCTGCTTCATGAACAGGACCCCGGTCAATTGCACGGTGGCAACGAAGCCGAGCCAGACGTGGAAGCCAATCAGCGCACCGAACTGCCAGTTTTCCGTACGCGTCCAGTGAAGGAAGAGGGCCAGCACAAAGGCGGAGACCAGGCTAGCGACGAAGGATCCGGCGTACGCCGGGCCAGCGCTCTTCTTCATCTCCTCCATTTTTGCTTTGTCATTCGTGTCATAGCCCATTTCGCGCACCCAGGGCTTGGCGAAGAGCAAGGGCGAGTACCACAAAAACCCGACCACCATGGTGGAGATTGCAGCGACCAGCACGCCGAGCAGATTGATGTGATGAAAATGCATCTAGGAATGCCTCCAAGTTAGCTGCAGGGAAACTTTGCGCGCTATCGTAGGCGGATGGCCATTGGATGTAAAGGAAAAGAAGCTGGGGAGAGCTGCGAAAGAGTATGTATTGGAATAAGGGCTATTCCCTTGTAGGAAGCACAGCTTGAAAAATTTCTATACAACTGAGGAGGGATGACCTAAAAAAAGAGGAATATCAGGTGCCTAGCCACTCGGAAAACTTGAGGAGGCCTTCATTGAGGTGCATGCTTCGTCGCGGATTCCCAGCGAAAACGCGAGCGGGGGTGCAGATGGGGAGTGAAGGCAAAATTCGGCGGTCCGAGCCGAAATTCGGACGAGGAGGAGTGCTTCATGAAGACGAGAATCGTAGGGCTCTTGGTTTTTGCGTCATTGATTCTGGCATTTGCCTTGATTGTGTCGACCCCTGCGGCGACCAATCACGGAAACGCCTTGCCAGCAGCGGCAGCGCAGCCGGCGCCCGCGGCTGCCGCTGCGGCGGAACCGCATCCGGAAATCCGTGAAGCGCTCGGAGCACTTCGCCGTGCGAAGGAACATATGGAACATGCCGCGCATGACTTCGGCGGCCACCGCGTGGAAGCCATTGAAGCAACCAATCAGGCGATCCGGCAGCTTGAGCTTTGCCTGAAGTACGACAAGGACTAAACGGCTGGGGGCGACACTTCCTTTCCCCACATGCAGCTTTCAGACAAGAAGAGGCCCGCGCCGAGTCTGCTTCCGGCGCGGGCCTCTTCTATTTCAAAGTTTGAAGTGTAAACTATTGAGCGCGGCGGAATTCGATGTAATCGCGGCCGGCGTACAGCCGATAGCTACCCGCTGTGGAAGAGGGCAGCACCTGAAGAGGAACGGGCCGCTTTAACTCGGTGTCACGCTGGGAGGCTGCATTTAGCACGTCATTTGCGCCGATGTCCATGATCAGAAACTTGCCGCCTTCCTGGAAACCAAAACCGTAAGCGCCTGGTTTCAGCGTCTGTCCGCCGATTTGCAGCGTCACTTCATTCAGCAGATAGGCTTGATACTTTTCGCGCAGTCCCGTGGAGTATCCGGAGTTGTCGACGATCGCCGCGAGCACATAGAAATCATCGGCGAAGCGCACGCCACCGGTATTGCGGAATTGCACCGGAGCATTCTGGCCGCGGAAAAAAACTCTCTCCGGAAAAAGTTTCGCGGTGATGTCCGCAGCCTTGAGGGCCGCCTCTTTTCCATCGACGGGAGGATTGCCGGCCATCACGGATTGCAGATGCCGGACAGAGAAAGCCAGAAGCAACACAGACAAGAAGACAAAACATTTTGTGAAGCGTTGCATTGGGGCTCCTTTCGGGATGCAGGAATCGTACACTATTCCGTTTCGTTCGAGAAAGGAAGCTAGGGGCATTGGAGTTGCTCCCAGCGCCAGCATTTTGGAGCGAGTGGTGTGGTATCTTACGCGCGCCAAAAGTGACGCAGGTAAGGAGAAAAGAATCATGCTGGATCGCCGGAATTTCATGAAGACGTGCTCGGGAATGGGGCTGGCGGGGACCCTGCTTCCCGGCGTGCTTTGGGCGCAAGCGCAAGCGGAAGGCGCGAAGAAGATCACCAAAGAGATGATCGAAAGCGCCGCGGCCATCGCCGATGTGCCGATTTCCGACGGATACAAGGAGATGATGCTCGAAAACCTGAACGATCAGGCCAAGGGCTACGAAGAGATCTACAAGCTGCACATTCCGAATTCCGTGGAACCCGCACTTATTTTCGATCCCGTGCTGTCTGGAATGAAGTTTGAAACAGAACGCAAGCCCTTGCGGATGTCGGAGCCACGTCTTCCTGAAGAGTTTGCAAATTTTGGAAAAGCCGGGCTGCGGCCGAATTATGAGGCGCTGGCGTTCGCGAGCCTGAGGGAATTGGCGGAGTTGGTGAGGACGAAGCGAGTGTCCTCGATGGCTTTGACGGAGATGTATTTGCAGCGGCTGAAGCGCCACGACCCCACGCTGAAGTTTGTCGTGACGCTGACGGAAGAGCGGGCGCGTGCGCAAGCCAAACAGGCAGATGCTGAGATTGCCGCCGGAAAATATCGCGGACCGCTGCATGGATTGCCCTGGGGCGCCAAGGATTTGCTGGCGGTGAAGGGTTATCGCACGACATGGGGCGCAGGCGGCTTCGAAAACCAGATGATTGAGGAAGACGCGACAGTCGTGAAGCGACTGGACGAGGCGGGCGCCGTATTGGTCGCCAAATTGACACTGGGTGCGCTGGCGCAAGGCGATGTGTGGTTCGGTGGCGTGACGCGCAATCCGTGGAACACTAATCAGGGCTCTAGCGGTTCGTCCGCGGGGCCGGCTTCAGCAACAGCCGCGGGCTGTGTAGCGTTCAGCATCGGCTCGGAAACGCTTGGGTCGATCTCTTCGCCTTCGACGCGCTGCGGCTGCACGGGGCTGCGGCCCTCGTTCGGGCTGGTGCCACGTACCGGAGCGATGGCGCTTTCCTGGAGCATGGACAAGCTCGGCCCGATTTGCCGCTCCGTGGAGGATTGTGCGTTGGTCCTTGATGCGATTTACGGCAGAGACGGCAAAGATCGAGCAGTGCAGCCGGCGGCGTTTAACTGGGACGCCAAGCTGGATTGGAAGAAACTTCGCGTCGGTTATTTGAAAGCCGATTTCGAACCAAGACCGGAGGACCCGCAGGCCGCACCAACGGAAGAACCGGCAAAAACTCCCGAAGAGCAGAAGCGGCGCGACGATCAGAAAAAACGCCGCGAAGCCGCACGGGCCCGCGCGGAGTATGACAGAAAATACAACGACGCGGCTCTGGCGAAATTGCAGGAAATGGGCGCGAAGCTCGTGGCCGCGGAGCTGCCGAAATTTCCTTACGATGCCATGGTGGCGATGCTCACGGCGGAAGCCGCAGCCGCGTTCGACGACCTCACGCGTTCCGGGAAGGACAAGTTATTGACCGCGCAGAAAGATCTTGATTGGCCTAATACTTTCCGCTCAGCGCGGTTCATCCCCGCCGTCGAATACATTCAAGCGGCCCGCGCGCGCCGAATGGCGATGGACGCCGTGGCGAAGGTATTTGACGATTTTGACGTGATCGTCGCGCCGACGCAGAGCCAACAGCTTGTAATTACAAACCTCACTGGACATCCCGCCGTGATTCTGCCAAACGGATTGCGCGGAAGCGATGCGCCAAAACCACCATCGGATGATCCAGGAGATTTCCGCAATGCGGGCGGACCGGGAACACCGGCAAGCTTGACGTTCCTCGGAAGATTATACGGCGAGGCCGATCTTCTCTCGTTCGCGCGCGCCTACCAGGAAGCGACCGGCTTCCACTTGCAGCATCCGAAGCTGCCGCCAGCGTCTTGACGGTCAGCTGTTTTCTGACTATATCCTGAAAATCCGACGCAAGGCAGGAAGCAGGGAAAGGCGCGACTTATTTCTTGAGCTCGATGCGCGTGCGTTGCAGTTTATTTGCCGTGGTCCGCAGGGTTTCGGGCACATTTTTGTTGGTGGTCAGGCGCTTGAGGTCCACGGCGTTCAGCATGGGCAGCATGTGCAGCGAGACGTCCAGCGGCGTCTTGGGATTGTTGAGCAGGTTGCGCACCACGATGTAGTTCTTGCGGAACGCGCGGTTGCCGGCGATGAGCCGGAGAATTTCATCAGTAAGGCTGGACATGGAAGCAAAGGCTTCGACTTCCTGGTCGGTCAGCCGGGGAGATTGCAGCACCGCGCGCTGCACCACCTTATTGTTGTCGCGAATCAGCGTCCGTCGCGCTTCCGAGCCGCCCTTCATGGCGAACTGCACGCGCTGCGCCACGGTCATTTTCGCCAGGCGCTGGAGAAGCGTCTGCCGCCGGGCAATATCGGATTCCACTGCGGCTGCGGCTTCGGCCAGCGCAGCTTCATCAATTGGAGCGCTCGGGCCGTGCAGTTCGTGGAGCTGATTCTTCTGCTCGACGGTCAGCGAAGCGGAATGTTCCAGCGCGGAGGCCAGCGCCTGCGATTCCGTGACGCGATCGAGCTCTTCCATCAAGGACTGAATCCCCAGCGTCGACAGATAGCGCACCACGGGAACGAGAAATTCGGCGGGACAATTCTTGTTCTGTACCATGGCGTCGCACACGCCGGGCTTATCCGCGAAATTTTTAGCAGCGTAGGAAAGAAGTGCGGGGAGAGCCTGCTCCCGCTTGATGGCTTCGACGAACGATTCGATGGGCTGCGAGAGAATGGCGTCCTGCGCGCGGGAAGCCACCACTTCATCTGCATCGCCTGCCAGCACCGCTAGAACTTCGGCGCGGTCCGCGGGGGAAAGGTGCGCACCGCCGGCGCAAACGGCGATTTTGCGTTCGCGCGGGGCGCGCCCGTGCCGCAGATCTTCGATGACTTCAGGGCTGAGATTTTCCACCGGGTGCCTGCCTCAAGTCTTTCTGGCTCAGCACTATTGTACCGGAGGAGCCCGGCGCGCCGAGCGGTGGCATGGCCTGGCCGTTCAATTCCAGCAACACCGCCGAGGAGTCCCCGGCGGTCACTTCGAATTGCTGGTGCGCAAAAAAGTGCCGCGTCTCGCCGGCGGGAAGATCGCCATCGAGCAGGGCCTTGTTGTCGGCCAGGACACGGACATGCGTGGCGGCCGAAGTAGACACAGAGAGATCGAGAGAGGAATCAGCAGAGGCAGGGGAACTGGAGGAGGAAGAAGCTTGAGAAAGAATTTGAGAAGGCGCATCGGTTGCCGCCGACTGTTTCGCGGCGCGATGCGCGACGTAGCGCCGCCAGCCGTACCGTCCCGCATAGAAAAGGCCGGCCGCTAACAAAAGGATGACTAAAACAGCGACAGCGGGAATCCATTTAGGTGGTGCCGGAATTCGCTCCTCAGGTTTGACCGGCTCGGACTGCGATTTGTCGCCGCGCGCCATGTCGTACTCGCTGAGGAGCGACTCCTCGTCCAATCCGAGATAGCGCGCAATGGTGCGCACAAAGCCATGGCCGAAAACTCCGCCGGGCAGCTTATCCCAGCTTTCATTTTCCAGCGCCAGCAGGAATCGCGTGCTGATGCGCGTGGCCTTGGTGAGCTCTTCCAGCGTCACTTCGCGCATCTCGCGCTCGCGCTTCAGGCGTTCGCCAAAATTTCCTTTGGCCATAAACGACAACCTGTCCTTGATGGAACGGCGGGCGACTTCTGCTTACCTGGGCTGAATGCGGGTTATCAGCAGGCGGCGCGAGATCCCCTTCACGGACTATAGGTGGGGGCATAAGGTACTGTCAAACAAAGGAGTTGCACGCTGTGGAAACCGGACGCCCGCCCTCCCCGAAGTAAGGATGGCAGTAAGGATGGCAAGATAGCCACGCCTGTACCACGAGCGTATTGCGCCCCTTTTTGCGAGGGGCCTATACTGGCGGGGATTCGTGGTAGTGTGCCCGGATCGAACGAATCCACAGGCAACATTGCCGGCTGCCAAACGACGGGAGGCAGCGCGCGGGAAGCTGAGGCAGTGCATCAAAATCTTTTGAAAGAACAGGTTCAACTGAGCGTGGATGAAGTGAAGCAGTTTCCGGCAGTCGAGCGCCGCCGCAATCCCGCGGTTCCTGCGGAGCAGCGCGTAGCCGGCGAGATTGCCATCTTCCAGGAGTTGGGCAAGGCGCTCACTTCTTCGTTGCAGCTCGATCAAGTTCTCCGCACCATCATGGAGAAGATTGATGAGTTTCTGCGTCCGGACAACTGGTCGCTGCTGCTGCTGGATGAGGCCACGCAGGAACTGTACTTCGAATTGGCGGTCGGCAAGGCCTCGCAGGCTCTGAAGGACGTGCGCATCAAGATGGGACAGGGAATTGCCGGATGGGTAGCGCAGCACGGCGAGACCGTGGTGGTACCAGACACGGCGAAAGACACGCGCTTCTTTGGCAAGGTCGACGAGAAAACCAAAACGGAAACTCAATCCATCGTCGCGGTGCCCGTGCGCTTCCGCGACACCTGCCTGGGCGTCATCGAACTCATCAATTGCATCGGGCCGGAGGGCTTCGATCCGCGCGACCTGAAACTTCTCGAAGCACTCTCTGACTTCGCGGCCATCGCTCTGGAAAACGCGCGTCACGTCAAGCGCATTCACGAACTGACCATCAAGGATGACTGCACTTCGCTCTACAACGCGCGGCACATGAGTTTCATCCTGGAGACGGAGATTTACCGCTCCGTGCGCTACGACTACGAGTTTTCCATCGTGTTCATCGACCTGGACCACTTCAAACAGGTCAACGATACGCACGGACACCTGGTGGGCTCCCGCTTGCTCGCGGAAATCGGTAACGCGTTGAAGGAACATTGCCGGCTGATCGATTTCGCATTCCGCTATGGCGGCGACGAATTCGTGGTCCTGCTCCCGCAGACTTCGAAGGACAACGCACTAAACGTCGCGCGCCGTTTGCACAAAATAATTCGTGAAACGACCTGGCTGGTGCCCGAAGGGTTGAACATCAAGCTCACGCCGAGCGTCGGCGTGGCGTCGTATCCCGTGGATTCGCGCACCAAGGAAGGCCTGCTGCACCTCGCCGATGAGGCCATGTACCTGGTGAAGAACACCAGACGCGACAGCGTGGCAGCGGCAAACATCGGAATCCTCCCTGATACTGCGGCGAGCGCCGAATCCGCCGGCTAATCTTTTCTCCTTTCGATCGACAACTTCTCGCGCCTATACAGCCCTTCGAAATTTTGCTTAACTGAATCCATGAAGAGAAGCGAAGCGGCCCGGTATGCGCGCTGGTCGGCGGCCGCGGCGTTGTTGCTCGCCAGCCTGACGGTTGGGGTGTACCTGCAACGCAAATGGGTCGAGCATCGCGAAAAGCAGAAGGCGCCTCCCCCCGCGCCGCGGGATGTCACCAAGATGACCAACGGGATTACCTTCTCCAAAGGCGCCGGAACTCAGAAGATTTTTACGGTGGAGGCCGCGAAGGCCACGGATTTTAAGGATAAAGACGCCAGCCTGCTCGAGGACGTCAAGATCACAATTTTCGGCAAGATCGGCGCGCGCCACGACGTCATTCACACCCAAAGCTGCCAGTACGACAAAGTAAGCGGAAACATCGCTTGCAGTGGCGAGGTGAAGATCGATTTCGAAAGCACCGCGGATGCCGAGCGCGCCGCAAAAATTCCCGAAACACCTGCGGGGCAAGAAATGCACGTCGAGACGCGCGGCGTTACCTTCAACCGCGTCAGCGGGACCGCGCAGTCCGATCAGCCGGTGCAGTTTGTTTTTCCGAACGGCGAAGGACAGGCCGTAGGAGTGGAGTATCACTCGGAGGAAGGCTCAGTTCGGTTGTTACGGGATGTGCGCATGCTGCTGACCCCGCCCAAGAAGACCGCGAATGGCAAGAATGCCACCAAGAAGAACGCGCAAGCCCCCGTGCACGTCACCGGAAAGAGCCTCGATTTCGCGCGGGATTCCCGGGTGATGCACCTGCAAGGTCCGGTGGAAGCGTATACGGCCAAGGCGCGATTGACCGCGGGCGAACTCACCATGATGCTGGACAGCGCATTTCACGCCGAAACGCTGGTGGCCACCGGGGGCGCAACGGGGAAGAACCCGGAGATGATCTCCCAGCAGGCCGATGGCGCAACAAATCTGAGCGCGGAGACTTTGACGGCGCACTTCGCACCCGCGGGCTGGTTGACGAAAATCGATGGAGCGGGAAACGTGCAGGGATCGCGGCGAGAAACAAAAGAGGAGGATGAATTTAGCGCGCAGAATGCCTTGCTGGATCTCCTGCCGAAAGCAAACCAGCCGAAAGAATTGAACTTGAAAGGGAACGTGCGGATGAAATCGCGGGCGAACCCCACGGGCAGCGAACGCCTGCTGCAGACAAGCGCGTTGCTGCTGGAGTTTGCCGACGTCCAGAGAGGTGAAGGCAGCAAACCAAAACGCGCCGAAACACTGAGTCCGGGAAGCATCGAATGGATCGACCCGGTCACAGCGAGCGGAGCGCAGGGAACAGCCGCGGGCGCCACGGCCGCGCGAACAAAATTGCAGGCCGATAAACTGGAAATGGAATTTGGTCCCGAGGGAAAAGCGAAGCAATTAGTCGCCACCGGCAATGTGCAGACCGAGCGGGCGATAACGGGAAGCCCATTGCAGACGGCAAGTGCGCAAAATGGAGTCGCGCAGCTCTTGCCGACGGGCGGATGGTCTCAGATGGATCTGCAAGGCGGTGTGAGATTGAAAGAGGGCGACCGCAGCGGCCAGGCGGACCACGCCGTTTTTGTCCGCGCCGCGCAAACGGCCTTGCTGACCGGAAAGGCGCTGGCGCGCGACGCTACCACGGAGACGCAGGCGCCACGAATCACCTTCAACCAGGCCACCGGAGACATTCGCGCCGAGGGCGGAGTGCGCTCCACCGATTTTTCTGCCAAAAGCAGCGCCGTGCAGCTCGCTCCCGTGCCCGTAAGTATTTCTTCCGACACGCTGCAGGCGAACTCCAAGTTCGGGAGAGCCCTTTACACGGGGCACGCGCGGCTCTGGCAAGGCGACTCTGTGATGGAAGCGGATTCCATCGAACTCTTGCGCGACGCGAAAGTATTGAACGCTGCGGGAAACGTCCGTGCCGTATTTCCCCAAACTTCCGGCCAGCCGGCCACGCAGACAATCGCCATGCCAGCGCCAGCGAAGAAACCACAATTGTGGCATGTAACCGCCGGGACGCTGACGTACCGCGACGCCGAGAATCGTGCGCACCTGGAAACAAATGTCGTTGCGCAATCGGCGGAACAAAAGATGCGCGCACCGGTGGTGGATCTTTATTTCACACGGAGCGGAACCGCGGACCACGGCGCAGCGAATGGCCCATCCGCTGCGAATGCGCCGGCGGGAGCTCAGCAAATCAGCCGCGCCTTGGGAACCGGCGGCGTCATCATCGACCAGGGAGCCCGCAGAGCCACCTCCGAGCGCGGCGAGTACTCCGCCGCCGACGGAAAATTCGTAATGAGCGGCGGGAATCCCACCATTTATGACGCTTCCGAAGGCACCACCACGGGCCGTCAATTGACCTTCTTTTTAGCGGATGATACGATCATCGTCGACTCTGAAAATGGTTCGCGGACTTTGACGAAGCACCGAGTCGATAAATAACGCGGCCGCTGGGCGGCTGCTAGTGACGAGGTATGCTGAAGCTCCAGGCCGTCGATCTAAGCAAATCTTACCGTGGCCGCAAGGTCGTTGACGACGTGGAACTGGAGATCGGTCAGGGTGAAGTCGTCGGGCTGCTCGGCCCGAACGGCGCAGGAAAAACTACCACCTTCTATATCATGGTGGGTCTCGCCCGGCCGGACTCCGGCCGCGTGCTCCTCAACGGCGACGAAATCACGGACTTGCCGATGTATTTGCGGGCCCGCAGCGGCATCAGCTACCTGCCCCAGGAACCTTCTGTCTTTCGCCAACTGACCAGCGAAGAAAATCTCCTCGCCGTCCTGGAAACCCTGCCGCTGACCCCGGAGCAGCAGCGCGATCGGCTGGAGGAGTTGCTCATGCAGATGGGCCTTGAAACCGTTCGAACCAGCAAGGCTTACACGCTTTCCGGCGGCGAACGGCGCCGCCTGGAAATCGCCCGGTCCCTGACCCTGCAGCCTTCTTTTATCCTGCTTGACGAACCTTTTTCCGGCATCGACCCTCTAACCGTCAAGGATCTGCAGGAGATCATCCGCGATCTGGCGAAGTCAGGAATTGGCGTGTTGATCACCGATCATAACGTCCGGGAAACGCTGAGCGTTACGGATCGCGCTTATATCCTGAAAAGTGGCAAGATATTCCGGAAGGGCCGCCCGGATGAGTTGAGCAACGACCCGGAAGTGCGGCGCGTGTATCTGGGCGATCATTTCCGCCTAAACTAAGGGTAGGGAAGGGAATCAGCGGGACCATCCATGGGTTGGCAGGGACTCAAACTCAACCTCCGCGTTTCGCAGAAGCAGATTCTGACGCCCGGCCTCGTCCAGATGGTCAGCGTCCTCGCCTTAAATCGGCTGGAACTTCGCGAAATGATCAACCAGGAAATGATCGAGAACCCCGTCCTGGAAGAGCAGAGCGAAGAGCCCACCCAAACCGACAACTATAGCGACGAAACTTTTCTCAAGGCGGAGACCGAAAAAGTCCCTGAAAAACCCGAAGCCAATCCTTTCGATGAATTCGACGTCGGCAGCTTTTTTAACCAGTACCTCGATACCGGCGGAGACGGCGGCCAATCCCAGGAACGCGAAGTCTCCGAGCGGCCTTCGTTCGAAAAGTTTCTTTCCTCGCAGAGTGGACTTTCCGATCATCTCGAATGGCAACTCAGCGTAACCATCTGCTCCGACATCGTGAAAGAAATTGCCGAAAACATTATCGGAAACCTGGATGAGAACGGCTACTTGACCGCCTCCATCGAAGAGCTGGCGCAAAACGGAAAATATTCCCAGGACGACTTGGACGATGCCCTCGCAGTTGTGCAGGATTTCGATCCCATCGGCGTCGGCGCGCGGGACTTGCGCGAATGTCTGCTTCTTCAATTGAAGGCCTTCGATCCGCAGAACACCCTGGCGCAGCAAATTGTCTCCGAACATTTGAAACAGGTGCAGTCCAATCAACTGAAAGAAGTGGCGCGCGCCTTGAACCGCCCGCTGGAAGTGGTCAAGCGCTCCCTGGAAGTGATTAAGAAGCTCGATCCGCGCCCAGGCCTGCGCTACAACAAAACGGAGCCGCGCCTCGTCGAGCCCGACGTCTATTTCCGCAAAGTGGATGACCAGTGGCAGCCCTTCCTGAATGAAGACGACATGCCGCAGCTGCGCCTCAGCCCTACCTACCGCCGCCTGCTGGTGCGCGATGCCGCGGACCGTGACGTGCGCAACTACGTCAAGGAAAGATTTACCGCCGCCATCCAGTTGATGAAAAACATCGAGCAGCGAAAACACACCATCCTTCGCGTTTGCCAGTCCATCATCGCCCGCCAGGGCGAATTCCTCGATCACGGCCCCGACGCGCTGAAGCCCATGATGATCAAGGAGGTCGCCGAGGAAGTCGGCGTTCATCCTTCCACGGTGAGCCGCGCGGTGGCCAGCAAATACGCGCACACTTCCCAGGGCGTTTTGGAGCTGCGCTCGTTCTTCAGTGAATCCGTGAACGGCCCCGAAGGCAGCGGGATGTCGCTCTTGACCCTGAAACGCCTCGTCAAAAAAATGATCGAAGAGGAAGACTCCACCAAGCCCCTGACTGACGAACAGATTGCCAAGAAGCTCGACGATGCCGGCATCCACGTTACCCGCCGCACCGTCGCCAAGTACCGCGAAGACATGCGCATCCCCAGCACCCACCAGCGCAGGGAAAAGAGTTGAGCCGTCACCACCCGTGAAATCGCAGACCCGACAGGACGCAAGACAGCTCGTCATCCTTACTGGACTTTCGGGTTCTGGAAAAAGTACCGTGCTCCACGCCTTCGAGGACATGGGTTTTTACTGCGTGGATAACCTTCCTGTCGAACTGATTCCCATTTTTGCGGAGCTGCATGCGGCCGGGGAAGGTGATTTCGCGCGTGCCGCGCTCCTTGTAGATGCGCGCGAAGGCCAGCAACTGGGAAAACTTCCTCCGCTGCTGAAGCATCTGAAAAAAGATCATCCCATCACTTTGGTCTTCATCGAAGCCAATGAAGACGCCCTCCTTCGGCGTTACAGCGAAACCCGCCGCCCCCACCCTCTCGGCAAGAATTTTTCTGTCCGCGAAAGTTTGCGCCACGAACGCGCTCTGATGGATCCCATCCGCAAGCTCGCGGACGTGGTCGTCGATTCCAGTCAATTCAACGTACACGAACTGCGCCAGTTCATCACCGCTCGTTTCAAGAATCCAGACAAGCGGCCGATGCTGGTGTCTGTGGTGAGTTTCGGATATCGCTACGGCGTGCCATCCGACGCCGACCTGCTCTTCGACGTCCGTTTTCTGCCCAATCCGCATTTTGTTCCCCGTTTGCGTCCCTATACGGGAAAAGATCCGAAAGTCCGGCGTTACATTCGCTCCTTCCCGCAAACCTCGGAATTCTTGCGGCGCATCGACGGCCTGCTGACCTACTTGATCCCGCATTACATCCGCGAAGGCAAAAGCTACCTCACCATCGCCTTTGGCTGCACGGGGGGGAAACACCGTTCGGTGATGCTCGCGGAATCGGTGAAGAAGTCGCTGGCGAAACATGGCTATTCCTCGAAGGTCGTGCACCGCGACATTGAGAAGTGAGCATCGAGTCGCCGCACCTCATCGCGAAGACGCGTTTCTCATGGCCTTGCTACCCGAATCCAGAAGCATCGCTTCCGGCCATCGTGTATTCCTTTGCGGAGTTTCACGCACTTCAAGGAATTTGTTTCTTCGGATGAGAGGTAGAGTGTGGGAGAGATTCGAGGAGGAATTCTCCCTGATCCGGATTGATGAGTTCGAGATCAAAGCCATTGGATCCCCTCAGATCTCCCTTCCATGTGGGAACCATGCGCGCCCTGAAGAAGTAGACCTTTCCCGGCTCCGCAAGGAACGACGTTAGGGAGATCTTCCTGCCTTTCGACCCTCCGCCTTTCTTCCAATCGCCACAGAGGTGGTGTTCTCCTGGATCGGCTGAGAACGAAATGTAAGAGTGGCCCTTGTTCGCACCAACCCAACCGCTGTCCATGCCGACTTTGACGGAGCTCCAGACTTGACTAATAACATAGACCAGGGCCTTGCCGGGCTCGGGTTGCAGATTACTTTGAGGCGCGTTTTCGATCTGAACGTCGAAGTCAACCTGGTCATTGCCGCAAGCTTTGGTAACGACCGATTGGCGAAGTGATGCTTGCGCGTGGGCGGCAGGCAGGTACAGAAAAAGAGCAGTGAGGATCACAAACGATTTCATGGGATGCCTTTCTGGGAGCTTCGTCATGCTAACTCGCAGCGATTATGACGGAGCACACCTGGTGATGTTCACCCTAACCCATTGCCGAAGTTAAAGTTGCGCTTTCTACTCCATCTCGGAACTCTGGAGGATAGCTCGAGAGTAGTCGCATAGCCGGGAATTGACCTTCTACAGCGGGCGGCGGAAACTTGACACGCCGCGACGCGGCGAATAGCGTACCTACTGGGTAATTCAGGGAGTCTTCCGCGTGGCCTCTTGGCTGTCACCGCAATTGAAGAGATTATTCACCTACGTCCGGCCGTACTCCTTTCGGCTGATTCTGGGTGTGTTGCTGGTGGCCTTTGTGGCGCTGGCCGAAGGCGGCGTGGCGCTCATGCTCAAGCTCGCGGTGGACTTCGTCCTCAAGCCAGATGTGACTACCTCTCGTTTACCGCTGGTCACCCTGCCCTGGAACGGCCAGGTCCTCTATCTCAGCGATTATTTTCCTTCGCGTATCCACAACGTAGCCACCATCTTTGCAATTTCGCTGGTCATTCTCTTTTTTGCCAAGGCCCTCGCGGAATATGTCGGGACCACGCAGATCCAGTACTCCGGCCTTGCCGCCGTTACCGATCTTCGCAATCAGGTATACGCCCGCGTCATTCGCCAGCCTATCGGTTTTTTTCAGCACCATCCTACGGGCCGCCTCATCTCCACCGCCATCAACGACGTCGAGAGAGTCCGGTATGCACTGAGCGAATGGCTCGCCGACCTGTTTCAGAAGAGCTTCACGTTTGTCGTTTTTGTCGCCGTGCTCCTCTTGATCAATTGGAAGATGGCGCTCGGCTGCGGTCTGCTCTTGCCGCTTGTCGGTTGGCCGATCAATAAATTCGGCCGCAAAATTCGGCGCTCCGCGGAAAACAGCCAGACGCGCCTCGGGGACTTGAGCCAGATTCTCCAGGAAACCGTCAGCGGGAATCGCGTCGTAAAGGCGTTTGGCATGGAAGATTTTGAGATTGGAAAATTTCGCCTGGCGGCCCGCAGTCTCCTCCGCGAGAACATGCGCTGGGTGCGAGCTGCCTCCATCACCGGACCGTTGATGGATCTCCTCGGCGCAGTCGCCATCCCTCTTTTGCTTTTGTACGCGCGCAATCAAATCCGCCACAACCTGATGACCGAGGGCGCGTTTTTTGCATTCTTGTACGCCATGTTCAACACCTACATGCCGCTCAAGCGAACCGGCTACATTTATCAGCAGCTTCAAGCGGTTCGCGGCGTGAGCGCCCAGATCTTTTCTTATCTGGACCGCGAAGAGGAGCAGAGCGAACAGTCGGGTGCCAGGCCCTTGCCGTTATTCGCGCGCGAGATTGAATTTGCAAATGTCAGCTTTGCGTATGACGACAATTCCCCCGCGGTTTTGGACGGCATCTCCTTTAAGGCTCGCAGAGGGGAAGTCATCGCGTTGGTGGGCTCGAGCGGAGCCGGCAAAACCACGCTGGTGAACCTGGTTCCGCGATTCTACGAGGCGACTTCCGGCGCCATTCGAATCGATGGCGTGGACATCCGGGGCGTGACCATCCGTTCTCTTCGCGAACAGATTGCCATGGTCACCCAGGAAAATATTTTGTTCTTCGACACCGTCTGGAACAATATCTGCTACGGTTTGACAACCGTGCCGAAGGAAAAAGTCGTGGCTGCCGCGCAGGCCGCGCTGGCCCACGATTTCATCACGGAACTTCCCAAGGGCTACGATACCTTGATCGGTGAACGCGGCACGCGCCTCAGCGGCGGCCAGCGCCAGCGCATTGCCATCGCCCGCGCGATCCTCAAAGATTCTCCCATTCTCGTTCTCGATGAAGCGACTTCCGAGCTGGATGCGCAGTCTGAAATGTATGTGCAAAAAGCCTTGGCCAACCTCATGGTGGGCCGCACCACCTTCGTGATTGCCCATCGGCTTCCGACGATTCGCCGCGCCGACAAGATCCTCGTCCTGGAAGACGGGCAAATCCGTGAAAGTGGAACTCACACCGAACTGATCGCGCGCGGCGGCACCTATGCGCGCCTTCACGATTTGCAGTTTGCGGACGATGACGTGCTCGCACCGGCGCAAGCCGATGCGGCAAAGATGAGTGCTTCACCCGATTCCTTATGAGCCAAACGACTGTAGCTGCAACCAAGAAAACCGAATGTTTCTCGATGACCGGCTACGCGCAGGCACGCGGCGAGCTTCATGGCTGGGTTGTCCGCGTGAGCGTCAAGAGCGTGAATCATCGCTTCCTCGATTTGAAGCTTCGAATGCCGGAAGGATTTGATCTCTACGAGCTTCGCCTTCGGCAAATCGTGCGAGAAAAAATACATCGCGGGCACGTCGAAGTGACCGTGGCCGTGGAACCCGGCAAAGCCGCGCCCGTACAAGTCAACAAGGAATTGGTACAGGCTTATTTGAGGGCCGCGGAATCGTTGCGGCAAGAGACCAGAGCCGCAACGGACATGGACGTCGTTGCCCTGCTGCGCTTGCCCGGGGTAATCACCGGCGTCACCACCGCAGTCCCGGAGACCGAAGAAGAGCAGGAGAAGCTGGGACAAGCGCTGGACAGTTGCTTGCGCGAAGCGCTAACGAAGCTGGATGACATGCGGCGCGCGGAAGGCAAGCATCTTGTCGAAGAGTTGCGCGCCCGGCTTGCGAGAATCGGTGAAGATACGGTAAAAGTGCGCGAGCTTGCGGCCACCCTGCGGCCGGCATTCTCGCGGCGTCTCGACGCCAAGTTGAAAGAATTGCTCGGCGGCACGGGTATCGATCCCGCACGGCTCGCGCAGGAAGCCGCTCTGCTTGCGGAGCGCAGCGATATCAGTGAAGAATTGGACCGCCTGCGCAGCCACCTCCAGCAGTTCGGAAAATTGCTGGACGGTGCGGGGGAGCTGGGTAAGAAACTGGATTTTCTTTTGCAGGAAATGCACCGCGAAGCCAACACGCTGCTGTCCAAAACGCCCGGTGTGGAAAGCGAAGCTTTGGCAATCACCGGCCTGGCGCTGGAAATCAAGGCCGAGATCGAAAAACTGCGGGAGCAAGTGCAGAACATCGAATGAGCACGGGCACAGAGATCGCGCCGCTGGTGTTGATTGTTTCGGGGCCTTCGGGATCGGGCAAATCCACGCTGGTGCAGAAAATCCTGGAGCTGCCCGGGACCATGCCCTCGATCTCATGTACTACACGGGCGCGGCGCGCGACCGAGGCCAGCGGGAAGTGTTATGATTTTGTCAGTGAAGCGGAATTCGATGCCATGGTCGCGCGCGGCGAATTCCTGGAGTATGCGCGAGTCTTCGGAAAACATTCTTACGGCACGCCCAAAAAGTGGCTGGAGGAATCGCGCAAGACGGGGCTCGACCTGGTCCTTGAGATTGACGTGCAGGGCGCCGCGCAGGTAAAAGAAAAGGTGCCGGAGTCGGTGGCCATTTTTATTTTGCCGCCGTCGCGCGAGGAACTGGAGCGCCGGCTGCGCAGCCGCGGGCAGGATCCGGATGACGAGATTGCGCGGCGGCTGGCGAAAGCGCACGACGAGATTGCGGCCTTCGGCAAGTATTACGATTTTTGCGTGGTGAATGAAGATGTGGAACGTGCGGGACGCGAAGCGCAGGCCATTGTAATTGCTTTGCGCTGCACGAGCGCGCGGCGGAGGGCGAGAGTGCAACAACTTCTGGCATCGTTTGGGAGGGCATGACCGATATGACTGTGCTGACGAAAGCTCCGGAAAGCCAGTTTGCCTACGTGGTGCTGGCGGCGAGGCGCGCACGGCAGATCATGGCTGGTGCGCCGTCGTTGATCGAGAATCCAAGAACTTTGAAAGCTACGCGAATCGCTTGCGAAGAGCTGGAGCATAGTTTGCTCGAGTACGACTTCGTGGAGCCCGATTCGATCGATACCGACAAGGACGGCAACAAGCGGCGCAAGTAGCGGGCCGCGGAAGGCAGCGATGCGAATCACGCTTGGTGTGACCGGCGGAGTTGCGGCCTACAAGGCTGCGGAGCTGGTGCGCCTGCTGCAGCAGGACGGATTTAGCGTGCAAGTGGTGATGACGCGAGGCGCGCGCGAATTTCTGACTCCCCTGACGTTTGCCGCTTTGAGCGGACAAAAAGTGATCACCGACCTTTTCGGCGATTCTTCTTCCGGCGGCGAAGCCAATCTTGAAAGCGCCATCGAACACATTGCCGTTGCGCAGCGCACTGATCTTTTGCTGGTTGCTCCCGCCACCGCGGACATCCTGGCAAAATTTGCGCGCGGAATTGCCGACGATTTTCTGACGACTTTGTATCTGGCTTCGACCGCGCCGGTGGTGATGGCTCCGGCGATGAACGTGAATATGTGGAACCACGCGGTGACGCAGGAGAATGTTGCGATACTGCGCGCGCGCGGCGTGAGAATTGTCGATCCGGCCGAAGGCTACCTAGCCTGCGGAATGACCGGTGCCGGCCGGCTTGCGGGTCAGGCGGATATTGTCGCTGCAGTGCGCGAGGTGCTGAAGGCGGAGCGCGATTTGACCGGCGAAACCATTCTCGTCACTGCTGGACCCACCTGCGAGGATCTTGATCCCGTGCGGTATCTGACCAACCGCTCGTCCGGCAAAATGGGCTACGCGGTGGCAGAAGCTGCCGCCATTCGCGGCGCCAAAGTAATTCTGGTGAGCGGCCCGGTGAATTTGGAAACTCCCGCGGGCGTGGAGCGCATTGACGTGCGAACGGCGAAAGAGATGTATTTCGCCGTTCTCGATCGCG
>Ga0207101_1036_pt1 | contig 27781 bp, 21 predicted proteins | sample Alteio_BWMinHeat_83_FD_153581 | JGI IMG/M metagenome (GOLD analysis project Ga0207101, IMG submission 153581) | Enriched cells from forest soil in Barre Woods Harvard Forest LTER site, Petersham, Massachusetts, United States -... | ecosystem: Environmental > Terrestrial > Soil > Temperate forest >...
GGCCCTGACCGACTTCCTTTGCGCCAAAGGGGCCGCGCGGGTCGGGTTCTTCGACGAGTTCGGTGACGACTTCGGGCATGTCGAGCGACGTGGGGCTTTTGTACTCGAGCATGGACGGAAATTTGTGCACAAGTGCGTGCGAGAGTTTTTTCGGAAGACGACGAAATTCCTGCTCTTCCATCAAGGCTTCTCCGAGGCCCATGTAGACGCTGCCTTCGACCTGGCCGCGGACGAGCGGCGGGTTCAGGGCGCGGCCGATGTCATGGGCGATCCAGATTTTTGGGACGGTGATCCAGCCGGTGACGGGATTTACAGCGACTTCGACGACGGCGGCGGTATAGGAATAGGTTGGCGACGGACCGACCCCGCCGCCTTTGTAGAGCGCGGGGGATTTCGGCGGAGTGTAGGAGCCGACAGTGCCGATGGTGCCGAAGCGCGCTTCAGCGAGGCAGACGGCTTCGTGGAACGGGACTCTCCTTTCCGGCGCGGCGGAATCAAAAACATGCTTGTCGGCGAAGCGCAGGCGCTCTTTCGGAACTTCGAGACGAATGGCGACGGCTTCGGCGAGCAATTCCCTGGCGCGCTCGGCGGCTTGCAGCGCGGCGTTACCGGCCATGATGGTGACGCGGCTCGAATACGAGCCGAGGTCGACGGGGCCCAAATCCGTGTCGCCCGTGAAGAGGCGAATGTCGAAAGTGTCGATTCCGAGAACTTCAGCGACGATGCTCGCGAGAACATCGTCGGAGCCCTGGCCGATTTCGGTGGCGCCACAGAAAATGGCGACACCGCCGCCGCGGTCGAGCTTTAACTGAACGCCGGAGTGAGGCATTTTGTTCCAGTAGATGGCGAGGCCCGCTCCCGTCAGATATGCGGAGCAGGCAAGCCCAATGCCACGGCCTTCGGGGAGCTTGCGGAATTTTTCTTTCCAACCGGAGATTTTCACCACGCGGCGAATGCATTCGGAAAGATTGACCGTTCCGAGCCGGAGATAATTCGCTGTGACGGTGTTGGGAGCTTCGACGACGCGCAAGCGTAGGTCCGCGGGATCGATTTTCAATTTCTCCGCGATTTTATCGAGCTGGACTTCCTGACCGAAGCGCGGCTGGACGGTGCCGTGGCCGCGTTTTGGGCCGCAGGGCGGCTTGTTGGTGAAGGTGCGGCAGCCTTCGAAGCGGTAGCGCGGGATGTGATAGGTGGTCGTTTGCAAAGCGCCGGTGTAAAAGGTGCTGGCGACGCCGTAGGATCCGTAACCGCCGCCGTCGATCAGGGTCTGGAGATGCATGCCGGTGATGGAGCCGTCTTTTTTGACCCCGGTTTTGAATTTCATCAGGACGGGATGGCGGCCGCGGTGGCAATAGAAAACTTCTTCGCGAGTGAGGCAGATTTTCACCGGGCGATCGAGCAGAAGCGCGGCCTTAGCTACGACAATCTCGTGATTAAAGGGATCGCTTTTGCCGCCAAAGCCTCCGCCGTTGGGAGTGGCGCTGACGCGGATGTGTGCGGGAGGCATGTTCAGAACTTTGGCGAGAGCGCGATGGAGGTAGTGCGGGGTTTGCGTGCTGGACCAGATGGTCAGTTTTCCATCGGGGTCTTTGACGGCGACGGCGGCGTGCTGTTCGATGGGGAGATGGGTGCTGCCCTGGTAGAAGAAAGTGTCTTCGAAGATTTCGTCCGCTTCGGCGAAGGATTTTGCGACGTCGCCGAATTCCAGCGCGACGCGTTTGTGGATGTTGCCTTCTTCGCCGTAGTCGTGGATACGCGGTTCGGAGGTGGCTAGAGCCTCTTCGGGATTGGAGATGGTGGTGAGGATTTCGTAATCGACATCGATGAGGTCGAGGGCTTCGAAGGCGGTGAGCTCTTCGCGGGCGATGACGGCTGCGATGGGGTCGCCGACGTGGCGGACATGATCGACGCAGAGAGCTTGCTCGTCCTGGCTGACGGGAAGGATGCCGTATTCGATGGGGAGGTCTTTTCCGATGAGAACCAGATAGACGCCGGGATGGGCGAGAGCGCGGGAAACGTCGATCTTGCGGATGCGTGCGTGGGGGTGCGGGGAACGCAGGAGTTTGCAGTGGGCCATGCGCGGGAGAAAGATGTCATCGGCAAAGCGGGTTTGGCCAGTGACTTTGGCGCGGGCGTCTACGCGGCGGCGCGGGACGCCGATGACGCGAAGTTTTTCACCGTTGGCTTGAGTATCGTTCGCCGGGCGATCCGGAGAGTCCTTTTTGTCCTGCACGTATCCTCCCAGGTGCGTGGCTTTGCGGCCACGCACCCAGATCTTATTTCGCTGCTGCGTTTTGCTCCGCAATCTTGACGATGGCGGCTTCTACGGCCTCGAAAATCTGGAGATATCCGGTGCAACGGCAGAGCACGCCGGAAAGGGCTGCACGAATCTGCTCGCGCGTTGCATGGGGATTTTCGTCCAGCAAGGATTTGGCGGTGACCAGTATTGCGGGCGTGCAGTAGCCGCACTGCGCGGCGCCGAGATCGGCGAAGGCGTCCTGCAACGGATGAAGTTTTCCTTCGAGGCCGAGGCCTTCGACGGTCAGGACATTTCTTGCGTCGCACTCAACACCGAGGACCAGGCAGGAGAGCACGGGCTTGCCGTCGAGAAGGACGGCGCAAGCGCCGCACTCACCGAGTTCGCAGCCGTGTTTCGTGCCGGTGTGGCCGAGATCTTCGCGAAGGACTTCGAGCAAAGTTTTGTAGGGAGCCAAGGAAACATCCACCTGTTCGCCGTTGAGGGTCATTCGAAGGTGAGAAGTTTTCTGGGATTCGGCTGGAAGTGTGATCAGCATGAGTTACCTCTCGGAAAACCGTCTGGATGGTGGATGCGAATTCGCGCTGCGCGGGAGGAGCTTGCGAATCGGGCGCACCACTTTTGCGGCGGGAGAACGGCGGGGCAGAGAATCCGGTTTGGCGAGCAGCCCGCGAATCAGATAGTCGGCGAAGCCTTCGGCGATTTCGGCGGCGGTAAGAGCGCCGTCTGGATGAAACCAGCGAACGCTCCAGTTGAGAGCTCCCAGGACGGCGCGCGCGGCGAGCGCGGGATCGCAGGGGACAAATTCTCCGGTGCGGGTGCCGGCGGCGATCAAATTACGCACGCCCTGTTCGTAACGATCGCGCTTTACGACGAGACGCTGTTGGAGGCGGGGAGGAAGGGCGCCGGTCAACAGGTGGGCGGCGGAACCTTCGACTTCGTCGAGGACGCAGCGCAGGTGGGAAACGATGACCAGGTGCAATTTTTCCGCGGCACTGGAGCGCAAGCGGCGGGATTTTTCGAGGGCGGCAAGGAGGCGATCGAGAGTGACGTCCTGGCAGAAGAAAAGGATTTCGTGCTTGCCCTGGAAATAGTTGTAGAGGTTGGCGGGAGAGAGGGCGGCGGCGGCGGCGATGTCGCGCATTCCGGTTTCGGCGAAACCGGTGATCCGAAATTGATTTCCGGCGGCGCGGAGGATTTCCAGACGGCGGGCAAGATAACGGCGCTGAACGCGGCCATTCGTCCGGCGGCTGGCCTTGAGGTGCGGCAATTTGGACTCCTTGGGGAACACACCACCAGCACTCTTAAAGTTACGCAGTCAGAAGGACGTCTGTCAACAAAATACGAACGTATGTTCAGAGAATGAACACTTGTTCAGTATTGCGGAAAAATCCCAGGAATTCGCCACCCTTAACGGAGGCGGCTTCCACAGCGAGGATCAATTGAAGCGAACGTATTCAAAATTCAGAGGCTGATTGTTAATTCCTCGCAGCGGGGGCGCAATCCAATTCGCAAACTTGCCCAGCTCGACGACGCGGCCGCTCATGAGCGACTGCACGAAGGCGTGATCCGCAGGGGCCGGCAGCCACCGGGATTCGTTATTTTTCCAGGCTTCCTCGGTCAAGACTTCCCCTTCGGGGGTGATGAAGTGTCCCGCAAAATTACCGATTTCGCGATGGAAGCCCTTGTGCGGCAAGGTCAACTTGAAATGTATACCGGCATTATCAATGACCCGCTGCCAGCGGGCCACGCCATCGGCAATCTCCTCGATGTAGTCATCGCGCAGGCGTTCATTCAAAGCCGTCAACGCCGGGACGTTTTTGGTAACGATCTTTCCGCCCACGACCTCGGAGACCGGATATTCCGCTTCGCTTAGAACGTGATCGTCGTCCAGTTTGGTTTCACGGAAGCGGCCTTTCAGCCCGCTGGTGAAATAATTTGCGGCGTTTGAAGAAACGTCGGAACCATAAAGATCGAGAGTGACGCTGTAGTGAAAATTCAAGTACTTTTGAATCGTCTGGAGATCGATCACGCCGAGCGCGCGGACGTCCGCGGGATCCTCGACTTTGTGCTCCTTCATCACTTCGCAGGTGCGCTGGATGATGCGGCTGACGCCGGTTTCGCCGACGAACATGTGGTGTGCTTCTTCGGTGAGCATGAAGCGGCAGGTGCGGGCGAGGGGATCGAAACCGGATTCTGCGAGGGCGCAGAGCTGGAATTTTCCGTCGCGGTCGGTGAAGAACGTGAACATGTAAAAGGCGAGCCAATCGGGCGTGGGTTCGTTGAAGGCGCCGAGGATGCGCGGGTTGTCGGCGTCGCCGGAGCGGCGAGCGAGAAGAGATTCGGCTTCTTCGCGGCCATCGCGGCCGAAGTAGCGGTGCAAGAGGTAGACCATGGCCCAAAGGTGGCGGCCTTCTTCGACGTTCACCTGGAAAATATTCCGCAAGTCGTACATGGAGGGGCAAGAGGCGCCGAGCATGCGTTGCTGCTCGACGGAGGCGGGCTCGGTGTCGCCCTGCGTGACGATGACGCGGCGGAGGGTGGAGCGGTATTCGCCGGGGACTTCCTGCCAAGCGGGCTGGCCTTTGTGGATGCCGAAGTTCACTTCGCGCTTTTCGTCACGCGGCTGGAGGAAAATTCCCCAGCGGTAGTCGGGCATTTTCACATAGTCGAACTGGGCCCAGCCGTCGGGTTCGACGCTGACGGCAGTGCGCAAATAGACTTCGTAATTGTGACTCTCGTTTGGGCCCATGTCGTACCACCAGCCCATGTAGGCGGGCTGCCAGTGTTCGAGGGCGCGCTGGAGGACGCGGTCGCGGCCCAGGTCGACATTATTTGGAATTTTTTCGGTGTAATTGATCATCGCGATGCCCCCCAGTGAATTCGGATCAGCGGCAAGTCTGCTTGTTTAAACTCGTTCCCAGTTGAATTTGATGGGCGCGCCGGTGCCGTAGACTTTCAGGGCGCCGTTTGCGCCGACGGCGTTGGGGCGAATGAAAATCCAGTTTTGCCAGGCGGATAGGCGGCCAAAGATGCGGGTTTCGACAGTCTCCGCAGGGCCGAAACGAAGATTGGCCTCGAGGCCGGTGAGGGCGTCGGGAGATTGCGCGGCGCGCGACTCGATGGCTTGGCGAATTTCGTCCTCCCAATCGAGATCATCGGGCGCGGCGGTGGCCAGGCCGGCGTCGAGCGCTTCTCGCGGCGAAAGCTTTTTTCCAATCTGTTGGCTTAGGGGTTCGATTTGCGCTTCATCGCCGTAGAAACGGGCGGATATGCGGGAGAGATGATTCACCATCGGCAGGGGGCCGAAATTCATTTTTGAGAGGGCGACGAAGGAAGTGGTTTGGCCTTCGAGGGCGTCATGCATGTAGATGCGGTCGGCGGCCAAGGCCAATTCGAGGAGCGTGCCGGCGAAGCAGGACCCGGGTTCGATGAAGGCGTAAATCGAGCGGGAGGTTACATCGATGCGCGCAAAGGTGCGGCGCATCATGCCCAAAACTTCACGGACGAACCAGTGGTCCTGGTGATTCAGAATAAATTCGTCGAAGGCGAGAACGGCGCCGGCGTTTCCGTAGGTTTTGAGAATCCAGAGGCCTAGATCGAGTTCGCTGGCGCGGAGAGTGAGTATGGCGTCGTCGAGTTCGCGGGCCATTTGCAGGGGCCACCAGGAAGCACCGGCGGAAACAACTTTTTCCACCGAGTCGTTGGTTACGGTCCCTGGAGCGCGGACGGTGAGCGTCGCGGTTCGCGCTTCGCGATTGCATTGCACGTCCACGTATTCGTAATGGAGTCCCGCCGCATCTACCGCGCGTTTTAGCGGAGTCAGGGCGATTCCTTTAGCGTTCAAGGGGCGATCGCTTTGCTCGGCCAATTGCAGAGCGCGCTTTTTCACGTGCTCGGTAAATTGCTGGGGCTTGACGATTTCGTCGACGAGGCGCCAGTCCTTGGCGCGCTGGCCGCGGACGCCGTCGGGATTGGTGCAGAAGATGTCGGCATGGTCGCGGCGGACTTTTCTTTTGTCGGTGACGCGGGTGAGGCCGCCCGTGCCGGGGAGAACGCCGAGGAGTGGGAGCTCCGGGAGACTGACGGCGGAGGAGCGGTCGTCGATCAGAATAATTTCATCGCAAGCGAGCGCCAGCTCGTAGCCTCCACCGGCGGTAGTTCCGTTGCACGCGGCAATGAATTTCAGGCCGGAGTGGGCGCTGGAATCTTCGATGCCATTGCGAGTTTCATTGGTGAATTTGCAGAAGTTCACTTTCCAGGCGTGTGAGGAAAGACCAAGCATGTAAATGTTGGCGCCGGAGCAGAAGATGCGATTCTTCGCGCTGGCAAGGACCACGGTGCGAATCTCCGGGTGCTCGAAGCGAATACGCTGGAGGGCGTCGTGAAGTTCGATGTCCACGCCGAGGTCGTAGGAATTCAGTTTCAATTTGTAGCCGGGACGGAGGCCACCGTCTTCGGCGACGTCCATTGTGAGCGTGGCCACGGGGCCGTCAAAGGCGAGGCGCCAATGCTTGTATCGCGACGGGTCGGTTTGGAAATTGACGGTTTCCAGCTTTGATTGAGATTCCGGAGTCACGGCTACGTCCACAAAAGCCTCCTACAGCAAATGAGTCTGCAATGCTGCTTTGAGATTAGAAAAACTTTCGCCGACGGAAGTTCCGGAGGTATCGAGAACCAGGTCCGCTTTGCGATAGAGGGGTTCACGCGCTTCCAGGATTCTTCGCAGGTCTTCCATAGCGCGGTCGCTTCCGGCCATGGCGCGAAAATCACCCTGAGCAATGACGCGGGACATATGCTCGTCGGGCCGGGCCTTGATCCACACGGTGTAGCAATTGGACAGGAGATAGTCGTAGGTGTCTTTTTCCGAGACCACGCCGCCGCCGACGGAAACGACGGCCGGGCCAGGTTGCTGGAGAACGCGCTCCAGCGCGCGTTTTTCGACGGCGCGATAGCCGGATTGCCCGTAGAGGGAGAAGATTTCCGCCAAGGGCATTCCGGTGTCTTTTTCGATTTCACGGTCCAGTTCGATGAAGGGGATATCGCGGTCCTTGGCGAGCCGGGATCCCAGCGTGGATTTGCCGGCGCCGCGCAAGCCGATGAGGGCGATGCGTGTGCGGCGCGTCTTTTCTTCCGCGCTGAAATCGCGCTGGAGCCGGGAGAGGACGTCCTCAAGGCGATTTGCGGGAAGCTTTTGCAGAAATCGGCGGATGGCCAGTTTTTCCGCAGATTCTTCCGGGCTCGGCAAGAACAATTCCGCGAGCGAAACGTTGAGGGCTCCGGCGATTCTCCGCAGCAGAACGATTGAGATGTTTCCTTCGCCGGATTCCAGCTGGGCGAGATGGCGTTCCGAGACGTCGGCTTCCTGTGCCACCACTTTGCGGGTCATGCCGCGAAGGCTGCGAAATTCGCGAACGCGGGAACCGACAAAAAGCAAGAATTCATCTTCGCGAACCGCAGCAGCGCGGCGGAGTGCAGCAGCCTTGGAGTTGACGCTCGCGGAGGTGGCCATCAAGCTAGAACCTCACCTGCACTATAATACATGTCACAGTTCAGATGTCAAGTACAAAGAGTGGAGGTATGGTCGGCGGCCAAGGTAACCGGCGGGCTCTCGGCCATAGCTAGCAGTAAGTCATTCTATATTATTCTGTTACGGGTTCCAGATAGATCTTGGAGGGAAAGAAGAAAAGCGGAACATGTTTATGTATGACATGCAGTATTATGCCTAGCGGGACGATGCATCCCCTGGCATGAAAATGACTGGTGCTTCAGGGTAAGCTGTACCGGACTAGCGGAGGATCTCGAAATGAAGCTGCCTAACTACGTATCTGGTCAGTGGCAAGAAGGGGCGGGGGCCGGCGAGCCGCTGTTCGATCCCGTCACAGGAGAGGAATTGGCGCGCATTTCCTCGCAAAGGGTTGACATTGGGGCGGCTCTCGAGTCTGCGCGGACGCAAGGCGGCGAGGCGCTCCGGCAATTGAATTATCGTGAGCGCGCAGAGCTGCTGGGAAAAATTGCCGAAGTCATGACCGCGAATCGCGACGAATATTTTCGCATTTCGCTACTAAATTCCGGGACGACACAGACGGATGGGGCGTTCGACATCGACGGCGCGATCTACACGGTGAAGTACTACAGCAAGATCGGCAAGGCCCTGGCGGAATCGAAGATGCTGAAGGAAGGGGCCGTTGTTTCCATTTCCAAGACGGGCGAATTTGCGGGGCAACATTTTCTGGCGCCGGCAAAGGGCGCGGCCGTTTTCATCAATGCTTTCAATTTTCCGGCATGGGGGCTCTGCGAAAAGGCTGCGCCAGCGTGGCTATCGGGAGTTCCCATTGTGGTGAAACCGGCATCGCCGACGGCATGGCTGACGCACCGGATCGTCGAAGACATTGTGAAGGCTGGGATCTTGCCGGCGGGAGCCATTTCGATGCTTTGCGGTTCGGCGCGCGACCTGCTCGAGCACGTTTCCGAGACAGAGATTGTTTCCTTCACGGGCTCCGCTGATACTGCCGCACGCATTCGGGGGAACGCGAATGTGCTGCGACGCTCGGTTCGGGTAAACGTGGAGGCGGACAGCATCAATTCGGCGATTCTTGGGCCGGACGTCATGCCGGGAACGGACCTATTTGATTTGCTGGTGAAGGAAGTGGTGCGCGAGATGACGCTGAAAGCAGGGCAAAAATGCACAGCCATCCGGCGCGTGCTGGTGCCGCGCCAGCATTTCAAGGCGGCGGGCGAGGCGATCGCAACGCGGCTGAGTTCGATGAAAGTTGGCAATCCGCGAAACGCGGAAGTAAAAGTCGGGCCGGTGGTGAACAAAGCGCAGCAAGCCGCGTGCCTCGAAGGGCTGAAGAAGCTGAAGGAAGAATGCGGCGTTTTGTTCGGCGGTGACGAGCGATTCGAACCGATCGACGCTGATGCGGAGAAGTCCGCGTTTGTGCAGCCGACACTGCTCGCTTGCAGGAACGGACTCGATGCGAAGTACGTTCACGACGTCGAGGTGTTCGGCCCTGCGGCGACGCTGGTGGCGTACGACAGCCTGGAAAATCTCATTGCGATTGCGAGGCGAGGATTGGGTTCGCTCGTTGCTTCCATTTTTTCAAACGACCCGGGATTCACGCGAGACGTCATCCTGGGAATCGGAGATTTGCACGGAAGAATATTGGTTGTCGATTCCTCAGTGGCCACGCAGTATACCGGCCACGGCAACGTAGTGCCCAGCTGTTTGCATGGCGGCCCGGGAAGAGCGGGCGGCGGCGAGGAGCTTGCCGGGTTGCGCGCGTTGCTGCTTTATCATCGGCGTTTCGTAGTGCAAGGACCTTCTGGACGGCTCGCTGATATGGCCGGGTTGTCGGCCGATACCAGCCTCCTGTATTCCTGAGGGTTCTTCGAGCGGAGAGATTTCACCCATGCGCGTTTTTCTTGGTTTGGTTCTGCTGAGCGTCTCCGGGGGGTTCACGTTTGCCCAGCAGACCCAAACTGCTCCCAAACAGCTTGCGGCTGCAAAATTTGTCGATATGACCGCGGCGCTGGGAGTCCAATTCCAGTACCAAGCCTCGCATGTTTCGAAGCACTATTTGATTGAAACCATGGGCGCAGGTGTGGCGCTGTTTGATTATGACAATGACGGGCGGCTGGATATTTTTCTGGTCAACGGGGCGCCGCTGAGCGATCCGACTCCTAAAGGCACCATCCCTCAAAAAAGCGGGCCTGCATATTGGAACCGGCTCTATCACCAGAAAAAAGACGGGACTTTTGAAGACGTGACGGAAAAGGCCGGGTTGCAGGGAGTCGGCTACGGGATGGGCGTGGCGGTCGGGGACTACGACAACGACGGCTTCGAGGATTTGTTTGTGACCGCCTACGGCGGGAACAAGCTCTATCACAACAATGGCGACGGCACTTTTACCGACGTGACCGAGAAGGCCGGCGTAGGCGGGAGCGGGTGGTCCACCAGCGCTGCCTGGGTGGACCTGGACAACGACGGGCTGCTGGATCTCGTGGTGTTGCGCTACTTGCAGTGGGATTTTGACGATATCTGGTGCGGAGAGCACCGCGAAGGATACCGGGCGTACTGCCACCCGGACGTGTTTCAGGCGGTCGCGCCGCTGGTTTATCACAACGATGGAAACGGCCATTTCACGGAGGTTTCGAAGAAGGTTGGGATTTCGAAGCCGGGCAAAGGGCTGGGCATCGCCCTAGCGGACTACGACCGCGATGGACGCATCGACATTGTTGTGGCCAACGATTCGATGCTGGAATTTCTCTATCACAACAAAGGGGATGGAACGTTTGAGGAAGTGGGGCTTGTTTCGCAGGTCGCCGTCGACGGTAACGGCCGCACGTTCGCCGGGATGGGAGTGGACTTCGCCGACTATGACAACGACGGCTTGCCGGACGTGGTTATCACCGATCTTTCAAATCAGATGTACGCGCTGTATAAGAACAGCGGTGACGGAAGTTTCTCTTACGACAGTTTCACTTCCGGGCTCGGCCAGATGACGCTGACGCATTCGGGATGGGGCGTGCGTTTTTTCGACTACGACAACGATGGCTGGAAAGATCTTCTCGTGGCCCAGGGCCATGACCTCGATACCGTGGAATTGAGCTCTCCCAATCTGCGCTATCGCGAGACGATGCTGCTGGCGCGCAATACCGGCAAAGGTTTCGTGGACGTCTCGGCGGGGTCGGGCGAGATTTTTCACCAGGCTTTCGTGGGCCGCGGGCTGGCTATCGGCGACATCGACAACGACGGGAAACTCGATGCTGTGGTCACGTCCAACGACGGCCCCATTCATATCCTGCACAATGAAACGCCGACGCAAAACCACTGGTTGACGTTGAAGCTCGTAGGCCACAAAAGTAATCGCGACGCCATCGGGGCCGAAGTGAAGCTGGTTACTCCCAAGGGAGCACAATACGCCACGGTATCAACTGCAGGCAGCTATCTTTCCGCCAGCGACAAGCGCATGCACTTCGGGCTGGGATCCGACACGGTCGCGCAGCAGATCGAGATTCGCTGGCCCAGCGGCATCGTACAAAAGCTCGAACAGGTCCGCGGCGATCAGATTTTGCAGGTGGATGAACCTTCCGCGCCCGGCGTCCAGAAAGCGCCGCCGAAATAATGCCCGACCCCACTCATCCTAAATTGTTATTTCTCGCGATCCTGGCTTTCTATTTGTTTTTCATTGGCACGGCAGTGCCGCTGCCATGTCAGGAGCCGGGGGCCACTAGTTCAGCGGAGACCGCGAAGGAACCGGATGTACTTCTTGCCGAGGCTAAATTATTGGCGGACAAGGGAAAGGCGAGTGAAGCCGAGCGCGCGGTTCGCCAGTACCTGGAGAAAAACAAGAATTCTGCGGAGGGACATTTCCTGCTCGGGTACGTCCTGTTTCGCGAAATTCAGGAGAGCGCCGGCGTTAAGTCCTGGACGGGAGGAGCCGCTTATGCAGAGAAGACTACGGATGGTGCCGACACATCCGTCCGAGATTCGAAGGCCAGGGCTTCGTTGGCCGAGTACACCGAAGGTGCGAAATACCATGACCCCAGCGCCCTCGATTTGAAAATCGTCGCTCTCGACTACGTTTTGCTCGGGGACTACCTGGACGCGGACCATTGGCTGACCCGCTCGGTGGAATGGAATCCAAAAGACTACGAATCCTGGTACTACCTGGGCCGCACAAAGTACAACGAAAACCGGTTCGCCGAAGCCATCAGCGCGTTCGGAAAATGCTTGCAGCTCGATCCGAAGAATGTGAAAGCCGAGGATAATTTGGGGCTGTCGTACGCGGGGCTTGGACGCAATGAGGAAGCCGCGGCGGCCTATCAAAACGCCATCGCGTGGCAATCGCACCTGTTGGTCAGAAATTCCGGGCCATACATTAATTTTGGGAACTTGCTTCTCGATGCCAACCGGCCAGCGGAAGCGATTTCCAATCTACTGCAGGCGACGGAAATTTCCCCTGGAGATTCCAAAGCGCATGAACTGCTCGGACGGGCGTACTCGCATTCCGATCAGCTGCAAAACGCACAGACCGAAATGGAAAAGGCGGTGGAACTGAGTCCCAAGAGCGGTCCTTTGCACTGCATGCTCGCGCAGATTTACAAAAAGGAAGGAAAGAGCGCGAAAGCCGAGCCTGAATTTGAGCGCTGTGCCGCCCTAAGTGGAACCCGCGCTTCGCCAGAAACCCCTCGTCGGTAACGCAATTGCCGGAACAGGGCAGGGTGCGCAGAGCAATTCTCACGGTCCCCAGGGAGCCGGAAAGTACAGAGCGGCGAGTGACACCTCGCCGAATATTAGCGTCCTCGCGACATTTGAATCGAAGCATTGCAATTGCGTCTTTCGAGCTCCTCTTCTCTTTCTGAGTTTCTTCGTCCATGAAAGCTCTCCGAACCTCCGCTTAGCGCGCGGGGTCGGGCGTGACGTTAACCAACATGTTCGGCCGCAGATTGAGGGTCTCGACGGTCATCTTCGAGATCAAGCCGTTCACTTTGTTAGGGAGCGCATGATCAGCGCGCTCATCGAGAATGGCCGCCAGGCTTGCCCGCGGACACAGGCGTACGTAGCGCGGCGTGTTGCCGCCCACGACCAGTCGATACCAGAGCGTCTCTCCCTGCAGCTTTGATTGCTCCGCTGCGAGCGCTGCTTCGAAAGCCTTACCCGCTCCTTGGTTGAGCTCCACCGTTGTGTACTCGGCTCGAAGGGTCGGAGTCGGCACACCATTCCCCCGCGACAGCGCCGGCAGGAATTCGTAGATCCAATTTCCCAGGAATTGAGCGTGTGGCAGAACGTTAATGAGATTGTCCCGCTCGTCTTCCGCCGGCGACACCGGGTTGCTCAGTTCGGAAGCCGTGTGCCCGAACGTTGCGTAGATGATCCACCGCTGCCGCTCAGTTGATGCCCAGACCGAATAACTGTACCAACCAAACAGGTCCTTGGCCTGCCGGTGCCATTCGAGGTGGCGGATGTACCCGGCCTCCAATTCGACCGTGTGGCCGTCAAGCGCTCGCATGATCGCGATGCGCGCGTAAGGACCGGGAGCCTGTTCTATTGGCGCCGTCTGAGCGGTTTGAGCGACGAAGTGCGTCGGAAACATAGTGCCAACGAGAATCACAGCTCCAACGATCCTGACCCAACGGTGCTTCATGATCTTCCCTCAAACGGTGGGATGGGCACAATCTGGGATCTCCCCGAATCCGCCGCTGCATCCTCGCGAATCGGAATGCCCGCTTCAAGCGTTGGATTCTAATGGCAACGAACCGTCGTTTATCGACAGAAAGCAGACGATTTCCGCCAAAACATCACTGTATGCTTGCTAGGAAAGCGCTCTCGTTGCATATTTGACTTAGTGATGTCGAAGGCCAACTCGACCACGGCTCCGCGTGAAACTGCGCGCCTCAAGCGAAGGCGAATTATCGTTGTCGTAGTGCCCCCTGTAGACGAGCTTGATCTAGTTGGACCAATCCAGGTTTTTAGTGTCGCGAATCGCCTGGTACGCCAAGCTGTGTACGAAGTCGAGATTGTAACCAATACAAGGGATCTGAGAGTTCAGGGCGAGGGAGGGCTACTCTCTTTCACTGCGCAGAGGCGGTTGCAGGATGTCAAAGGGAAAGCCGACTCACTTCTTCTCGTCTGCGGGCTTGGAACACGTACGGCGCGCGACCCAACCCTTTTCGCGTGGATGAAAAAGATGGCCCCTGTGGTGCGCCGATTGGGGGCGGTGTGCGTTGGTTCATTTCTATTGGCCGAGGCGGGTCTGCTGAATGGCAAGAGAGCAACCACGCACTGGAAATTCGGCCGGGAATTCGCAAGCCGCTATCCTCAAGTCAAAGTGCAATTCAATCCGATCTGGGTGAAAGATGGCAACATCTACACCTCGGCCGGAATCTCAGCGGGAATCGATCTGGCGCTTGGGTGGGTCGAGGACGATTGCGGAAGTCGGATTTCTCATGAAATAGCGCGTGAGTTTGTTCTGTTCTTGCGCCGCTCGGGCGGACAGACGCAACTGAGCGCTTCCTTGTCGGCACAGGCGTCGGAAATGAAGGCGATTCATGAGCTTCAGCTTTGGATTGCGGAAAACCTTCACAGCAATCTGTCCGTGCAGAATCTCGCAGACCGAACCGCGATGAGCGTCCGGAATTTCGAACGCGTGTTCACGCGGGAGTTGGGAAAAACGCCCTCCCACTATGTTTTGGAAATGCGAGCCGAAGCTGCGCGCCGACAGCTAGAGATAACGGACCAAGGCCTTAAACAAATCGCTGCCTCCTGCGGGTTCACTAGTGCGGATTCGATGCGGCGCGCGTTCCTGCGATCCGTGGGAACGACGCCCTACACGTATCGCTGTCAGCTCCGCGGTCCTGAAAGGTGCGCTTAACTAGTCTTAGGACTAGCCTCGGGAACCTCAATGCGGATAGATTCTAATTCGCCAACTTAGGAGGGCCCCGTCGAACGATGGCCGCCTTTTCCAATTTTGGCGGGATGCGCGCTACGGTGCGCGGATGTTGCGAAGGAATCCAAGCTATGCGACCGCGATCATCCTCACTCTTGCACTAGGGATTGGCGCAAACACTGCAATTTTCAGCGTCGTCAACTCCGTTCTGCTGAAGCCGTTGCCTTTCAAAGACCCGAACCGCCTTGTGATTATCTGGGAAACCGATACCAAGAACCGCGCGACAAACTCTCCGGTTTCCTCGTCGGACTTAATAGCCCGATCGGCGCCGGCGTGCGCTGCGTTGCTCGATTCAATCTGGAGGCGAGCTTTGAGTGTTGGTTTTGCGGCTCCTCAGCACCAGAGCATTCGGCTGTTAACCGAAATGTTGGAAACCATTGCATCGCGCTCCGCAACAGTTGCTTGCACCGTGCGTCTGTCGATGGCTGGACATTGACCATTCCACGTCGCACATAAAACATACCTCTCGTCGCATAAGTGCTTGTGAATCTTCGATTGAGCGCAAAGACGGCCGCAGCTTAACTTGGAATCACACTTGCAATCCTAACTCAACGGAAAGAGTGGGAAGGAGCGTACGATGTCCGCCGCACGAGTAATTTCAGAGCATCACGGAGGCAGCCGGAATTTCACTTCCGAAGCTGCCCAATTTATGAGCGACGAGGCGCTCGTAGCGGGCGCCAAGATGGGCCACGGAAGTGTCTTTGAGGAGCTTCACAATCGTCATCGTGAAAGGATGTTTCGGGTTGCTCGTCGTATCACTCGAGATCGTGAAGATGCCCAGGATGCGGTTCAAGAGTGTTTTCTGAGTGCCTATGTCCACCTCAAGAAGTTTGACGAAAGGGCAAGATTTTCAACATGGCTGACTCGCATCGCTATTAATGCCGCGCTGATGAAAATCCGAAGGAATCGCGTATCGCTGGAAGTTGGGGTGGAAGACGCCGCAGACGTGGTCGAACTGAGCGACTCTGTGCCAGATCCAGAGGAGATTTGCGCAAGAACCGAGCAGAAGGCAGCCCTGAGAGACGCAATCGCAAAGCTGCGACCAACACTTCGGAATGTTGTCGAACTTCATGACTTGCAGGAGTGCTCCCTGCATGAAACCGCCGAGAAACTCGAGATCTCCGTCGCGGCAGCGAAAGGGCGGCTGTTTCATGCGCGGGCCACACTACGCCGGAGACACAAGAAATGCTTGCTTGCAAGGGAGGCGCGATGACGAAACGACGGTTTTTTCTAAATCGGTATCGAATTCTGCGAGCACACCTTCATTGGACCATGCTCGACGCGATCTGCTATTCCCTGTAGCTGACGCGCTAACTCGGAGCTTTATGAAAGAGCAATCAACATCCCGCGCAACTAAAAAGCCGGAATGGCTTGCCCATATTGAGGCTGTTCTCGAAATGCTGAACGAAGGGATTGTCATTACCAATGAGGACCAGCGAATTCTCTTTGTGAACTCTCGTTTTGTGGAGATGACTGGTATCCCCCAACAAGACATGCTGGGAGCTGACGCTTCGGAGTTCTACTCCGAACAGGAATGGGAGTTTCTGGCTCAACAGATTGCTGTCGTGCGACATCAAGGCCGCCACCGTTATGAGTTTTTACTCCCGCAGAAAGATGGTGGTCGTCTGCCGGTTATAATCAGCTCGCGTATCCTGCAGAATTCCGGAGGCGAGTTCCGAATCATTACCGCCTCAGACATTTCCGAGCAGGTGCGTATCGCGAAGGAACTGCGCTCGGCTAACGCGAAACTTCAGGAAAGGCAGTTGGAAATTGAGGAGGATCTCCGTCTCGCCGCAAGGGTCCAGACCAGCCTCGCACCGAAATCCACGGCGCGTGACAATGTCACGGTCGACTCCTTTTATCATCCCGTGCATTCAATTGGCGGCGACTTCGCGGTCGTGAACTGGCACGACCACGATCAGGTCAGCGTGCTGATGTGCGATGTCTCAGGCCACGGCATCGGGTCAGCTTTGGTTGCCAACCGAATCTACTCTGAGACCACCGCCCATCTCCGCGCCGGCGTTTGCTTCAGCGACATGTTCGGAAGGCTAAACCGATTTCTTATGGAGGACATCGCCGGCTCCGGAATGTTTGTCACCGTGGCCGCTGCTCGAATCAATGCCCGGCAGCGACGGATGCACTTTGCCGGAGCGGGTCATCCTCCAGCTATGATCGCCCGTGGCAGCCACAGTCCTGTCCTACTTGAGTCCCACAGCATGGTCCTCGGAGCTCTCCCGGATACTGAGGGCACATCTGACAGCCTTGAGGTCGAACTCGAGCCGGACGACCGCGTTGTGCTATACACCGACGGGATAACGGACGTTTTCAATTCCAGCGGAGAAATGCTCGGCATTGAAGGCGTACGAGAGATCGTACGCGAAGCTGCGTCCCTACCTGCAGAAGAGATGAAGCAAGGCATTCTCGACGGCGTGGTCGCGTGGCGAAATGGTCCGCCAACCGACGACGCATCTCTTGTCCTCGTGCATGTTCGCTGATCAAAGCGACTCCTGTAGTGGAGGATACGCTGTGCAGATTTCCGCTCGTCGACGCGAGAAAGTCACGATCTTCGATCTCTCAGGAGACGTCGATTTTGCAAACTCGCGACAGCTCCGCCAGTCCGTTTTGCGGGAAATTCAGGAAAACCGGACGCCCCTGGTCGTGGTAAATCTCAGCGCGGTACGTTACATCGACAGTTCCGGTGTCGCTTCCCTGGTAGAGGCCCTGAAAGCGTCACGCAATCTCGGTGTGCGGTTCATTTTGTTCGGGCTCAGTACACCCGCCCGGCAAGTCCTGCAACTCTCGCGCCTTATCAAAGTCTTCGAAATCTACGAGACCGAGGACCAGGCTGCGGCTCCGTAAAAATGGAGGATCGAGGGCTGGAGACGGACCTGCCAGCTCCCGCCGAATCACTCAATCCGTGGGTGAAACGATTTGACCATCGCTCGGATATCACGGTTCTCGAAAACCGGGCCTTCGCGCTCCTCTGTTCCCCGGACCGCAGCATCCACCATGGCCCGCGCCAAGTCGTCGGCCCGAATCACCTGGTTTGGGAAGAGCAATCGAAACGCGGGGTAGATCGCGCGCAAAAGACGGTAACTGAAATTCGGTTCCTTCCGCGGCTCCACAGGGTAGATGTACGCAGGCCGGAAGATGTAAAGGCGCGGGAACTCCGCCGCGAGTAGTGCCTTCTCGGCCTCTCCCTTGTAGCGTGCGAAGGGCATCCGACTGCGTCCGGTCGGGTCCGCGCCACTTCCACTCAAGAATGAGAATGCCGCACCAGGGCTGCTGGCGTGGAGAACTCGCGCGAACTCGATCGGGTAGTCCACGGTTATCGTCCGGAGTTCCGCGTCCGACACCGCTCCGGTATATGCGCCCAGGCAAAAGACTGCTCCGTCCTGACCGGAGAGCGCCTCCGCCAGCGCAGAGCAGTCCGCGAAGTCACGGTGCACAACCTGGTTCAACTTGGGATGCGAAATGTCGAGCTTCCTGCGAACGATCGCCGTCGCAGACTTGACGACGGGATGCTCGAGCGCATATCGAAGGGCGTATCCACCGACCATTCCCGTCGCGCCCACGATTACAATGCGTTTCTGGACCGCCGTCGGAACACTCATGACAACGCGCGCTCCTCCATCCAATCGACGTATAGGAGTCGTTCGGCAAACAGCCATGTGCCGTTCATCTTCACGACGGTGTCAAGGTAGCGGAGCGAGGCGACCATCAAGCGTCGTTTTTGGCCGTCGACCGTGACATGATGCGCCAGGCAGTACGCTTCCCCTGTGGCGCGGTCGGTCGACAGCGTGAAGATCGTGCTCTGTCCGACGAAGTGGGTGGTGGCGGCGTACTTATTGAGATCTGCGAAGACTGGAGCAAGCGCCTCGCGCGCGTGCAACTCAATTGAAGGCGTCTGATCTTTGGCGTTCATATGCACGACGAAATGGGTGCTTTCTGTGAAGAGGGCCATCTGGCCTTTCGCATCGCGATGGTCGGCGCAGTGTGCGTAGGCCTCGATGAGCTCACGGATCGCGAGGCGGTCGGCGGCTTCGCTGGGGGAGATGGCGACGTGCTTGCTCATGGTCTGCTGTCCTTAGTTTGACTGGTCTAGACGCGAAAAGCGGTCATTCGAGGATGGCTCGTGGTTCGAGAAACGCCTCGATTCCGTAGCGGCCATATTCACGGCCGACGCCAGAGTATTTGAATCCGCCCCAGGGTGCCTGCGGATCATCCGTCATATTGTTGATCACGACGCGCCCTGAACGTATTTGCGAGGCGACGCGACGCGCGCGCGTGAGGTCAGTCCCAAGAACGGCAGCATGGAGACCATATTCAGAGTCGTTGGCGATCTTGATCGCCTCCACTTCTGAGTCACAGGCGATGACCGACAGCACGGGACCGAAAATCTCTTGCTGGGCGATTGCCATGCTGTTCTTGACATTGACAAACACCGTGGGCTTCACGAAGTAACCCGTTTCAAATCCCTTTGGATGACCCTCACCACCGACGAGCACCTCCGCGCCTTCTTCGATGCCCTTGCGGATGTAGGATTGCACTCGGTCGTACTGTGCCTGCGACACCATCGGCCCGACGACGGTTTTCGGATCAGCGGGATCACCAACTGAGAAGGCGGGCATGGCGTCGATGATCGCACGCCTGACATCGTCGAGTCTGCTCTTGGGCACCAGGAGCCGTGTTCCTGCAGCGCACGCTTGACCGCTGTTCATGAAAGCCATGACGAGGGCCGACGGGATCGCCTGGTCGAGAACGGCATCGTCGAGCAGAATCGTGGGCGACTTTCCGCCCAGTTCCAGCGTGACGCGCTTCATGGTTTCCGCTCCGTCGCGCATGATCGATTTGCCAACGGCAACCGATCCTGTGAAAGAGATCTTGGCGACATCGGGATTGCGTACCAGTTCGGCGCCGACGACATTCCCGCGGCCGGTGACCACGTTCAGGAGACCCTTTGGGAGATTGGCCTCGTGCAGCGCCTCGACCAAAACCCGAGTTTGAAGCGAACTCAACTCGCTGGGCTTAATGACGACCGTACAACCGGCGGCGACGGCCGAGGCGAGTTTTAAGCAAATGAACAGCGCGTTGGCGTTCCACGCCGTAATCAGGCCGGCCACGCCCACTGGCTCCAAGGTGATCGTCGTCTTGCCCCATTTGCGAGTTAAGGGCAACTCCTGGAGTGCTTGCTCGGCGGCCAGAAATGCGTTAACGCCGGACTGTACGATGAGCCCAGCGAACCGAACGACACCTCCATACTCCTCAACCATTGACGCCGTTAGATCGTCAACGCGCGCCGAAGCGGCCTGATGCAGCCGGCGCAGAATCTTTATGCGCTCCTCTTTAGTCGACCGGCCGAAAGTAGCGAATGCGCTCTTGGCGGCGGCGATGGCGTGCCTCGTATCTTCTCCATCGGCCAAGGTTACGCGGGCGATCACCTGACCGTTGGTCGGCTTGATGATGTCCATGACCTCGCTGCCGTGGGATTCGACGGACGCCCCATCGATGTAGTGCTTCGTGATTGTTTGCATTGCGCTCCCCTGAGGATTCACAGTCGGAACAAACGACGTCGTGCGTGAGCGAGCATTACCGTAACGATGCAATCGCAATTCCACGGACAATGGCCACCTGGTGCGCTAATCGCTGCATAGTGAACACTTCCTGCCCGAAGAGATGTACTTGTGCGTGATGTGGCGTCGTCACTGTCCATCCATTGACAGCGCCCGGGGATGAACCATAGCTCTAGATTCGGGGCGGCCCCGTATTCGTATTGATGTTGGCTGCAGTTCTTCACCGAGGGGTGAAGGGGAGGGCCGATTGCATCCAAGACAAGACGGCTGCGGTGCCACCTGTAGAGGAGTATGCGAAGCCTTGAGCTTGAAGGCGAAAGGCCGACGGGATAAGTTATTCGAAGCTTACCTAGAGAAGTGGCGTAAGGTGCTCACAATGGCCAATGAGGATGTGCGAAAGACGCTGGCGGAGCTATCAAAAGACTTACAGGAAAGCAAAGCCAGGCTTGAAGAGGCGCAACGCGTCGCGCACGTCGGCCACTGGGAATGGGATCTCGAGACAGATGTCGTCGTCTGGTCGGACGAAACCTACCGCATTTTTGGATTAAGTCCGCAGGAACGTCCTATGGACTTAGCGACGGTACGCTCGATGGTCCACCCTGAGGATCGCGAGCCTCTCTATCAGGGAGTTGACCAAGACCTCGTCGCTGGAGAGCGCCCCAACGCCGAATTTCGGATCGTTCGGCCCAGCGGCGAAGTCCGGACAGTCTCTAGCCTGACGTCCGAACGTTGGAGTTCCTTGCCGGGAGATACAAAACGAGACGCTTCCGGACGGCCCTATAAATTGTTCGGCACCATTCAAGACATCACTGAGCGCAAGCGCACAGAGGAAGCATTGCAGGAAAGTTCGCGGAAGCTACAGGACAGCAAAGCCTGGCTTGAAGAAGCCCAACGCGTCGCCCACGTCGGCTACTGGGTATGGGACCTTCAGACGAATCGCGTGATCTGGTCGGACGAAACCTATCGCATCTTTGGGTTGACGCCACAGGAAGGCGTCATTGACTTAGACAAGGTACGCGAAATGATTCACCCCGACGATCGTGAGGCTGTGTTTCGGACGGCGGGAGAGGCTGTTCGTTCCGGAGCACGCGCGGACTGTGAACACCGACTTTTTCGTCCCAACGGGGAAATGCGGATCGTACACAGCCTGGGCGACTTGAAAAAAGACTCATCGGGACGTCCCTACCAAATTTTCGGTACGACCCAGGATATCACCGAGCGCAAGCGCGCCGAGGAGGCCCTGCAGCGAAGCCAGTTTTATCTCAGCGAAGGGCAGCGCCTCGCCCATATAGGGAGCTGGGCGGCAAAGGATTTGGGCGTCCGTTGGTCTGATGATTTGGGCATCTACTGGTCTGACGAGGTATACAAAATTTTCGGCCTTGACCCGCAGAACGGGCCTCCAAACCTTGAGCAGTATCTGGCTGCCGTCCACCCTGACGACCGAGCCTCGATGGCGGAAACCGTCAGAGTGATGCATGAACAGCGCAGTGGCTGCGACGTAGTCCACCGGGTTGTTCGACCAGACGGGGAGGTACGTCACGTTCGCTGCGTCGGTGTTCCGGTGTTTGAAGATGGAGTTTTCAAAGCGTTTCACGGCACGACAATCGACGTCACAGAGCACGAGCGACTGACACAGGAATTGCGACGGGAGCGTGCATACCTCGCGGAAGCGCAAAGCCTGGCCCACATCGGCAGTTGGGCGACGAATTTCGCCACCAGGCAAAACTTTCATTTATCGGACGAAACGTATCGCATACACGGCTTCGATCCACGCCAAGGTCCTCCTGGACTCGAACGCTTTTGGGCCACTCTCCACCCGGAAGACGAGCCGGTGGTGAGGGCCACTCTTGAAAATGCAGTCCGCGCAGGAAGGGACTACGATATCCGCGACTTTCGCATTCGTCGTGCCGACGACGGCCAGATCCGATTCCTACGTACCATAGGACATCGCAATCCGGTTGGCGAAATCGGAGAGTACGTCGGTATCACCATGGATATAACCGAGCTAAAACGTGCCGAGGAGGAGCGCGAAAGGTTGCGGCAGCTTGAGGCTGATTTGGCGCACATCAACCGGGTCAACATGATGGGAGAACTGGCTGCGGCGCTGGCGCACGAAATCAGGCAGCCCATTGCTGCCTCAATCACCAGCGCCAACGCGTGTTTGCGATGGCTCGCGCGTGATCCACCGGACCTTGAAAGGGCGCGTGCAGCAGCAGCGAGAATCGAGCAGGACGGAAACCGCGCGGCCGACGTAATCAATCATTTGCGGTCTTTCTATAAAAAAGGCACGCCTCCTGAGCGCGGGATCGTCGACCTCAAAGACATCATTCGAGAAATGACCGCTCTGCTTAGGAAAGAAGCGGTTCGGCACTCCATAAGAATCCACTCCGAGCTGCACGAAGATATGCCGAACGTCCTGGCTGACCGCGTGCAACTTCAACAGGTGTTCATGAACCTGATGCTGAATGCGATTGACGCCATGAAAGACACTGGAGGCAAGTTGACGATTAGCTCTCGACTAACTCCGGAAGGTCAGCTAATCGTCTCGATCAGCGATACCGGCGTAGGATTGCCGGCGGAAAATACTGAGCGGATTTTTGACGCCTTCCACACCACGAAACCACAGGGCACCGGCATGGGTTTGGCCATAACCCGCTCGATCGTGGAGGCTCACGGTGGCCGAGTGTGGGCCACGGCCAATCAGGAGGCAGGCGCAACTTTTCATTTCACCCTTGCCGCCAAAGCCGAGGCAGATGCATGAAATCCGCGGCCGTTCCCACAGTCTTCATCATCGATGATGATCGCGGCATGCGTCAGGCGATCCACGATCTCGTCGAGTCTGTTGGGCTGCACGCTGAATCCTTTGCAACTGGTGAAGCGTTTCTCGGCACGAGACACACCGGCCGCCCGAGCTGTTTAGTTCTCGATGTAAGACTGCCTCAGATGAGTGGACTCGATTTTCAGCGCCGGTTGGCCGAGACCGGCATGCAAATCCCCATCATCTTCGTCACGGCGCACGGTGACATCCCAATGTCTGTCAGGGCGTTAAAGTCGGGTGCTGTAGAATTTCTGACAAAACCTTTCAGGGACCAGGATCTGCTGGACGCAATTCAGCAGGCCCTCGAACGGGACCGCATCGCGCAAGAACAACAGGGCGAGATCCACGATCTGCTGGAGCGCTATCACGCATTGACTGCGCGAGAGCGGGAGGTAATGACTCTGGTGGTCTCCGGAATGCTCAATAAGCAGATTGCCTCTGAAATTGGAGCCAGCGAGGCAACAGTAAAAGTCCACCGAGGCCACGTCATGCAGAAGATGCAAGCCGGATCGGTGGTTGATTTGGTCCGTATGGCCGACAAGCTCAAACTCCCTCCTCGCAAATAGGCCGTCCCGATCTAGAGCGCGTCCGGCTATTCCTCCACCTTTGCTTTTAGTCGATTACCACCAAAGTGGTAGTGCGCACGACTAAGAGCCAATTGTGTACGCGTCGCGAATACAGCTAGGCTTCGAGCATGAGCAGCGAGCAAAGCTCAAGAGTCATAGCCATTGTCGACGACGACCAGTCAGTTCAGTGTGCCTTGCAAGATTTGATCGAATCGGAGGGGCTATCCACGCTCTGTTTCGGCTCCGCGGAACAATTCCTGGATTCCGAAGCACGATACAAGGCCGCGTGCCTGATCGCCGATGTTCGCATGCCGGGAATGTCCGGTCTTGAACTGCAAGCGAAGCTAAAGGGCGAACGATGCCGGATACCGATCATCTTCATCACTGCGCATGGCGACCCCAAAATGCGGATTCAAGCCATGCGTGATGGGGCAGTGGAGTTCTTGACGAAACCCTTCGACAACGCGGTCTTATTGGAAACTGTTCATGCCGCCGTCGAGGATCACGCGAACGCGCTTCGGCTCAGGGACTCAAATCGATGATACTAGCTGATCAAGACCGGCGGGCCCGCCGATTCGAGCAGATCATAGGCGACAGTTCTGCTCTAAGAACCGTTTTGGAACAAGTGGAGCGTGTTGCAGCGGCCGATTCTACAGTGCTCATTCAGGGAGAGACCGGCACTGGCAAGGAACTCATCGCTCACGCGGTCCACAATGCGAGCCCCCGCAGCGGCCACTCTCTGATCAAGCTGAACTGTGCCGCCATTCCCTTCGACTTGCTTGAAAGTGAGCTATTTGGCCATGAGCGGGGCGCTTTTACCGGAGCGATCGCGCAGAAAATCGGTCGCTTCGAATTAGCCGACAAAGGAACTCTTTTTCTCGATGAAGTCGGCGACATACCACTTGCTTTGCAGCCGAAGCTGCTACGTGTTCTGCAAGAACAGGAATTTGAGCGTCTCGGAAGTGGCCGCACGCATCACGTCGACGTGCGGCTGGTCGCGGCGACTCACCGGGATCTCGAACAGATGGTGAAGCGTAATCAATTTCGTAGCGACCTGTACTATCGCCTGAACGTATTTCCGATCACGCTGCCTCCCCTGCGCGAGCGACGCCAAGACATCCGCCCTCTGGTGGAACACTACGTTGAAATCTTCTCCTGCCGAATGGGCAAGCGCATAGACACCATTTCCGATGAATTCGTCAGCGCTTTCGAGTCGCATTCGTGGCCGGGAAACATTCGAGAGCTTCAGAACGTTATCGAACGCGCGGTAATACTATCCAATGACGGCTTGCTTCCCAATCTCCTACGCCCGACTCGCACCGACTCGGTTGTTGCGTTTCCTGCGAGCAGAACGCTTAGGGAGTCGGAGCGCCTTTTGATTCTGGGAGCATTAGAAGCCACGGGATGGCTGGTCGGCGGACCGTATGGTGCAGCCGCACGGTTAGGGATGAAGCGCACTACGCTAATCGCCAGGATGAAGAAGCACGGAATTCTTCGGCCCCCGGACGAGAATCGGGATCAAGCCATCCTTGATGACTCTCCATCCCGCTCCCTCTAGATGCTTGCTGAGCGTGTTTGACTACCGGTAAACCGAACGCGGTCTGATACAGCGCGCTGCTCGCGAGAGCGAATCCACAAATTCTGCAATTCATGCCCTGCATCTACCTTTTCTTCTTCCGTTGATCCTCTGGCTGATCGAACGCTCGCGCTCTCATCGCCGATGGATCAAAAGCAAGTGCCGTACCAGACGCACGACCACACTGTTTGCTTCGATCTTGTTGGAATAAGCGATGACCAGCTTCGCGCGGCCAGCTATCACGTGAGCTCAAGTGTCAGGATCATGCCACTGTCTTCGTATGGTCGCGCTTGAAGCTGGAATGTAGATGGACCAGCGCAGATATTAACAGTGATTTGCGGCGATGAATTACATGGCAGAGGAATTGCAAAAACAATCGCAGAGACATGCGAACGCGACCCCATTATTGGCCTTCGGCAATACGCAGCTCATTCTTCAGTGTGGCAGCTCGACTCGTTCTGGCTGTTCTGCCGGGAACCGTGTTTTTGGCTACGGGTTGCGGCAACCCGAAAGCGGCACCTGCCGTTCCGAGCCCCGAGGTTGAAGTTGCCAGCGTTCTTCAGAAAGACGTCCCGATCTTCAGCGAATGGGTGGCGACGCTTGATGGCTACGTCAACGCACAGATTCAGCCTCAGGTCGCGGGATACGTCATCCGGCAAACATACAAAGAAGGTTCGTTTGTGCGTAAGGGCCAGATTCTTTTTCAAATTGATCCGCGTCCGTTTCAAGCGTTGCTCGACCAAGCGAAAGCGCAGCTCGCACAAGCTCAAGCACAACTTGGCAAAACCGAAATGGATGTGAACCGGGATACTCCTCTGGCGAAAGAACGGGCGATTGCACAGAGCCAGTTGGATAACGACGTACAGGCGAAGCAGGCCGCTCAGGCGGCGGTCAAGGCAGCCGAAGCTTTGGTCGAGCAGGCCCGGCTGAATCTGGAATTCACGGACGTCAAATCGCTGGTCGACGGGATCGCAGGTATCGCGCAGATCCAGATCGGAAATCTCGTAAATCCAACGACGGTTCTGACGACGGTCTCTCAGGTGGATCCGATCAAGGCGTATTTCTCGATTAGCGAACAAGAGTACATTCACTACGCGGATCGAATTAACGCACAGACGCAAAAGGAAATTCCTTCCGGAGGGCCACTGTTTGATCTGATCCTTGCGGACGGATCGATCTATCCCCACAAGGGTTCTGCTCTACTCACCAACCGCCAGGTGGACACAGCGACAGGCAGCATTCAGATCGTTTGCTCATTTCCCAATCCAAAAAAAGCACTGCGCCCCGGTCAGTTTGGAAGATTGCGGGCGGCGCCAGAGGTGAGGAACGGCGCGCTTCTCGTGCCTCAAAAAGCCGTAACTGAATTGCAAGGAACTTACCAGTTGGCGGTGGTTGGCGCTGACAAGAAGGTGAGCATTCGCGCGATAAAAGTCGGCGATCGCGTCGGACCGCTGTGGATCGTCGAAAGTGGCGTTAAACCCGGCGAGCTTGTGATTGTGGAAGGACTGCAAAAAGTACAAAACGGTTCAACCGTGAAACTCAAACAGGCCGCAACAGCGAAAGGCGATTGACCAGTGTCCAAGTTTTTCATCAATCGGCCGATTGTGGCCATGGTCATCTCAATCCTCATGGTGATCGTGGGGGCGGTAACAATCGCTGCGCTTCCTGTGGCCCAGTTTCCAAACATCGTTCCCCCAGAGGTCCAAGTCCTCGCAACCTACGTGGGCGCTGATGCGAAGACCATCGAGCAGTCTGTCGCGACGCCGATCGAACAGCAAATGAGCGGTGTCGACAATATGAATTACATGTATTCGCTCAACTCGACGGCCGACGGACTAATGCGCCTGATCGTGGACTACGACGTAAAGACCGATCCGAATACCGATCTCATGCTGACGCAAATGCGCCAGACCCAGGCGGCGTCTCAACTGCCAAGCGATGTGACCAATTATGGCGTCACCGTGCAGAAGACGGTGACGGCTCCGCTTATGCTGGTCACTCTCTATTCGCCAAAGGGCACATATGACGCGCGGTTTCTCGCCAATTACGCGTACATCAATCTATCCGACCAAATCAACCGTTCGTACGGCATCGGCAGTGTTCAGGTTTTCGGTGCAGGCCAATACGCGATGCGTCTGTGGGTCAAGCCGGACAGGCTCGCGAAACTGGCCATCACGGTTCCTGAGATTGTCTCGGCCCTCCAGTCACAAAACAGTGTGAACCCCGCTGGGCAAGTGGGCAGCGAGCCTGTTCCGAAAGGCCAGCAGTTCACTTACTCCGTGCAGGCACAAGGCCGCATGACCTCTCCCGAAGAGTTCGGAGAGATCATCGTCCGAGAATCGGCGGGCGGGGCGGTAGTTCGAGTGAAGGATGTTGCTCGAGTGGAGCTTGGCGCACAGTCCTACAACATGGTGAGTAGGCTCGATGGGAAAGAATCGGCCATCATCGCCGCGTATCAGCTGCCCGGTTCAAATGCCGTACAAGCAGCAAACGAAATCAGGAAACTCATGGCGGACCTGAAGGGTCGACTGCCGGA
>Ga0207101_1033_pt2 | contig 27591 bp, 24 predicted proteins | sample Alteio_BWMinHeat_83_FD_153581 | JGI IMG/M metagenome (GOLD analysis project Ga0207101, IMG submission 153581) | Enriched cells from forest soil in Barre Woods Harvard Forest LTER site, Petersham, Massachusetts, United States -... | ecosystem: Environmental > Terrestrial > Soil > Temperate forest >...
AGATTCACGCGCGCTTTCGAACACCGCATCTTTCCATTGTGATCTTTGCGGCCGTGCTGCTGCTTTTTTCGATCGCGGGAAATTTCAAGTGGAATGCGATGCTCTCCAGCGTGGCGCGGCTATTTGTGTACGGCTCGGTCGCTGCGGCACTGCCGGTACTGCGGAAGAAACAGCCGGAGGCGGAGCGGTTCAGGCTTCCCTTCGGCAACATGTTTGCAGCGCTCGCGTTGCTTTTCACGGGAGTGCTGGTGACGCGGATGCAGCGGGGAGAACTCATCGTAATTACCATCACCGCAGCGCTTGCGTTTGTGAACTGGATTTGGGCGCTGCGGCAAGCCGATTCGGCCGAAGCCGAAGGCTAATTCGCGCGCGGGCCTCGAGGAAACTATCACCATTTTGGCGGTTGCGCGCGGCCTTACAGAATGAGATTCCAGTGGCGAGCAAAGACAGTGCGCTGGAGAAACACCTATGACGAAAAAAAGAATAGGTGAGGCCTGGATGCCCGCAGATGCATACGGCCGCGCCATGCCGAAGTTTTCGCTGAATCTGCTGGTGCGCGATGTGGAGCGATCGATTCTCTTTTACAGAGACATACTTGGCGCAACCGTGCGTTACGCAGATCAGGATTTCGCGGCCCTAATTCTCCAGGGCGTCGAGTTCATGCTGCACGCCGACCATAGCTACGACCATCACCCTCTTTACGAGCGATTGAAAACCGGCGGACTGCGCGGGACCGGCGCGGAAATACGCGTTATGGGAATCGATCCGGACGCAGCGGAAAAAAGAGCAAGAGCTTCGGGAGCGAAGATCATTCAGGCGGCTATGGATTTTCCGCATGGGTGGCGCGATGTGATGCTCGAGGATCCGGACGGCTACATCTGGGCCGTGGGCGTGGCAATCCCTTAAGTGCTTTCGGCGTGTCCGTCCTATTGGAATCGAATGGGAAACGATACAATAGGCGCGCTTCTGCTCGAATCCATGAATCTGCGATTGTAACTGAGGAGAGACATGAGGAATCGCGTCATTGTGCATTGTCGTTTCGCTTTCGCGTTGTTGCTGGCCGCTGGCATTTCCGCGCAGGCGCAAGAAGGAGCAAGGCACCCCATCACTTTTGCGGACATGATCGGCATGCATCGCGTTGCCGAGGCGCAGGTTTCGCCGGACGGAAAATGGGTGGCCTACACGTTGACCACGCCGGACATGGAAGCGAACCGTGGCGCGAGCAATATCTGGATGGTGGAAACGGCGGGCGGCGCGGAGCTGCAACTGACGCGGAGCGGGCACGACTCTTCGCCGGCATGGGCGCCGGATGGAAAAACGCTGGCCTTTCTTTCTTCGCGGAGCGGAGATTCACAAGTGTATTTGCTGTCGATGGATGGCGGCGAAGCGCATCCGCTGACGAAACTTTCGACGGGCGCGGACCTGGTGAAGTGGTCGCCGGACGGAAAGACGATTGCGTTTACATCGTCAGTCTATCCCGATTGCAAAGACGATGAATGCAACCGCAAGCGCGACTCGGAAAGAGAGAAAAACAAAGTGAAAGCGCACGTGGCGGAGCATCTTCTCTACCGGCACTGGACGCACTGGAATGACGGCAAACGCAGCCATTTGTTCGTGGTTCCTGCGGATGGCAGCGCAGTGCCGCGCGATCTAACTGCAGGAGCCGATTACGACATTCCGCCGGATGAGCGGAGCGGGCCGGGGGACATTAATTTTTCTCCGGACGCCAAAGAGATCTGTTTCACGGCGGTCACCGACGCGATGGAAGCGATCAGCACGAACGGCGATTTGTTCATCGTTCCTGTTGCGGGTGGCGAAGTGAAGCGCATCACCACGCAGAAGGGTTTCGATGGAAATCCGGTGTATTCGCCCGATGGAAAATACATTGCTTATCACGCGCAGCTCACGGCGGGATACGAATCGGACCGCTGGCACGTGATGCTCTACGACCGGCAAAGCGGAAAGAATGAAAATATCTCGGAAGGATTCGACCGCAGCGCGAACGAATTGGCCTGGTCGCCGGACAGCAAGACGCTCTATTTCATTGCGGAGAATGAAACGCAAATGCCGGTATACGCGATGGCGCCGCGCGCGGGCGCGCAGCCAAGACAGATCGTCGCGGATGGTTATAACACGGCGATTTCTTTTAGTGCCGATGGCAAAATGATGGTGTTTGAACGCACGAGCCTGATGATGCCGGCGGAGATTTTCGTGGCCGAGGGGGACGGCGGGGTAGCGAGACAACTCACGCACCAGAATGCAACGATTCTTGCGACGCTGGAGATGAATGCGCCGGAGACATTTTGGTTCGACGGAGCAGAAGGCACAAAAGTGCAGGCGATGCTGATCCGGCCGCCGAAATTCGATGCGACGAAAAAATATCCGCTGCTGGTGCTGCTTCACGGCGGGCCGCAAACGATGTGGTCGAATGCGTGGGGCTACCGGTGGAACGCGCAAGTTTTCTCCGGAGCGGGCTACGTGACACTGATGATCAACCGGCGAGGCTCAACGGGATACGGGCAGAAATTCACGGATGAGATTACAAATGATTGGGGCGGCAAAGCATACATCGATGTGATGAATGGCGTGAACTTCACGCTGAAAAAATATTCTTTCATTGACGAAAACCGGTTGGCGGCGGCGGGCGGTTCTTACGGCGGGTACATGGCGGATTGGATTGCGACACACACCGGGCGATTCAAAGCGATCGTGAGCCACGCGAGCACTTACGACAAAGTTTCGATGTTCGCCACGGAAGAATTGTGGTTTGAAGAGCATGACATGCAAGGGACGCCGTGGTTGAATCCCGAGAGCTACAAAAAATGGTCGCCTTCGACGTACGCCAGCGAATTGGGAAAATTCAAAACGCCGACGCTGGTGATCGCGGGAGAGCTGGACTACCGCGTGCCATACACACAATCGCTGGAATTTTTCAGCGCTCTGCAGCGGCAGGGCGTGCCGTCGAAGCTGGTCGTTTTCCCGGATGAGGGACACTGGGTGCTGAAACCGCAGAACAGCCAGTTTTGGTACAAAACATTTTTGGATTGGCTGGCGACTTACGTTAAATAGTGAACCGCTCAAGCCTCCAGCAGGCGCTGGAGGGCGCGGCGCGCGAAGCGGAAAAGATGATAGAGCAGGAACGCCGAAAGCGCGACCAGCGCGACGACGATGATCGTTGTTGCGAACGGATGAGCGGTGGCCATCCACGTGAGCCACACGGCCAGGATGTCTTCCCCAAAACTCAAAAACCAATTGCTGAATGGTTCCGGGCTGGTGTTGACGGCGGCGCGGGCGCTGGCTTTGGTGCCGTGGGCGGTAAGGGCCACTCCCCCGGCTAGCAGTGCTGCGCCCCAGCGCCACTCCGGGGCGGCGCCACCGGCAGCAGCAAACGCCAGGAGTGCGGCGGCGGGTGGACGGATGAAGGTGTGGATGGCGTCCCAGATGGTGTCGAAGTACGGAATCTTGTCGGCGAAAAACTCGATCAGGTAAAGCGCAATGGCAACTCCGAGCACCCAGGGATGGGACAAGGCTTGCAGCGATTGTGGGAGATGGAGCACGCCGAGGCGCTGGAGAAGTCCGAGAGTAGCGACAGTGGCGTAGAGATTGAGCCCGGAGGAGAATCCGGCGCCGAGGGCGAGGCCGAGCATTTCGATCGGGTTCATCGAAGTTCATCATAACAGCCAAGAGCGCCACGGGCAGTAACTCCTGCTGAGGGGAAGCTGACGATTCGATTGACCAGTTCGTAAGAGAATACGATGCTGGTGGGAAGGGCAGTCATCCATGTTTGGACTCGGCCATTTTTTCTATCCCTGGGGATTCCTCGTGCAGGGCCTGGCGATTGTGCACTTCATCCGGCGGCGGCCGGAGAACTATTGGTTTTACGTGATCTTTTTTCTCGGGCCGCCAGGAGCTGCGGTGTACATCCTTGCCGAAGTGTTGCCGGACCTGGGGTTGCTGCGCGGTGTTTTTCAGGGATTCGGGCGGCGGTCGCGCATCCAAATTGTGGAGACGCAGATCCTGGACAATCCGTCGGTGGCCAACTACGAAGAGTTGGGCGAACTCTACAAAGATCAAGGTGAATTTGAGAAAGCGCGCGAAGCGTTTAATCATGCAATCACCGGGCGAGATGATTCGATTTACACGTTTTATTCGCGCGCGAAATCTTCGCTGGGGTTGAATGATTTTGCCGGCGCGATTCCGGACCTGGAGCGCGTGGTGACGGCCGACCGGAAATTCGATTATTACCGGGCGGCGGGGCTGCTGGCGGATGCGTACGCACAGACGGGACAGTTGGAGCGCGCTGGCCCGCTGTTTGTGGAAGTGACGCAAATCTCGACGACGACGGAGACGCTCTACAACTATGCGCACTTTCTGAAGATGGCGAACCGGCGTGAAGAGGCGCGGGAGTGGCTGCAGAAGCTGGAGGCAAAGAAGCGCACGTTGCCGCGGTACATGCAACGGCGCGAGCGGCCGTGGTTCCGCAAAGGGAAAGCCCTGCTGAAAGAAATGGCCAGCGCCTAAAGTGCGCCTCCGTCAGTCACGGCTGCTGGTCCACGAAGCGGTACATCCGAATTCTGTCGTGGTCGCAGGTGTCACACTTTCTGGTCATTCGTTCCCCAGGGCCATCCGCCGCCCGGAAGCCCAAGAGATGCGTAAAGATCTCGCAACCCCGACGCGACGACTCCCACACCCATTGCGCTCAAAACGGTACGCACCCATTCGGGGCTCATAGCGGGTTGCATAGTAAAACTGGTCGGGCTTCCCCACCAGGAGTTGAGGGTGGGAGCGAGACTAGCCAACATTGCTCCATAGGTGATTCCCATGACGGCGTGCGTCACGCGCTCTCCCGGATACACGTCTCCAAGCTCCTTTCGCACAGCGATCTCGACGACAAAATCCCATAGCGTCAAAATGATTTCGGCAGTTATGACTCCGAGGAGGACGACCGTCCACGTGCCCTTCCAGGCAAACCACGGCAGAGTGCAGAACAGAACCCCATAGAAGAAATCCCGAGCGGCGTGGAGTGCCAACTCCGGTGCGGCTCGTCTGCCGCGTGCTGGAAGTCGAGCCTTCCATTCGTGGTAGAAGAGCGTATCGAAGGCTCCGATGAGACCCTGGAGACCTAACAGATAGAGTGCAGTTTTCACCTTGTCAAGTTCCGTCGCCCGGTTGCCACGGCAAAGGAGAAGGAGCGCCTCAATGGAGCGTCCTCCGATCCGCGACCATTAGAGTATCCCAGTTCATCTGGCGGCAACGGAACCCGGGCGCGAAGAAAGCTCGTTGTTCCGGACAACCCCACCCCCCTGTTTCTTGTAAGTGTTGCAGCTAATAGACTTAGCAATCGTGTAAGTCGTTTGTTTGCACCACTTGCGAAGAGATCCATAAGTGTTGATTCTAAAGAATTTACGAACGCCACACTTGGGGTGCGTTCATGGCGAAGAATGGCAAAGAGGATTGGACACAGCTAGGCTCCGAAATGAACCCTGGGAATCGTAAAATCAAAGGACCAACGAGGTTGTGTGGATTTACCTGAATGAGATGATACCAGGATGGTACTAGAAGTCAAGAAGGATTTGGAAATTGAAGGGCCCGTTCCTCGAAGGCGCCGGGCCCCGGAAACGCGCTAGAGGTGCACGACCAAGCCGACGGAGATGCGGGTGCAATTGGTATGGCCGCCGAGAGTGTTCAAGCCGACGTAGTCCACCTGGGGGCGGAGGGCCAAATGGGGAAGCAGTCCGATGTCCACGCCGCCGCCAACGCTATAAGCAAACTGATTGGTTGAGCCGCCGCCCGACCCGACCGTGATGCGCGAGCCGCCAAGGAGGGCCTGCACGAAAGGGCTGAACTTGGTGGGGTTGTGAAGAGTGAGGCGCGGGCCAAAGAGGAAGGTGTAAGTGTTTAGGGAAACACCGCCGGGAGAGGCATGGTAGCCGCCGAAATCCCCGACGATCCCCAGCCAGCGATTGGGATTATAGGCGATGGAGCCGCTGACTCCGTTCTGATTGAGGCCGCCGGAGTTGCCGAGGCGGAAGTAAGAGTAGCCGACGGAAACGTCGGCGGATTGGGCGCGCGAGGGGAGGGAGAACACGGACATTGCCACTATCAGGAAGAGGAGCTTTTTCATAGAATTGGATCCTTTCGAGCGAGAGAGTGACGAATGGAGCACCAGCGAGGCGACCGGGGAGGCGTTCGCGTGCTCGCCCTATTCTGATGTGGTTTGGGGGCGCTGGGGCAGGGGGAATGAGCGCAGGATGTTCCTGGGAAGCAACAGGGGGAGGAGAAAAGATTTGGAGGCGCGAGGCGGAATCGAACCGCCGATAAAGGTTTTGCAGACCTTTGCCTTACCACTTGGCGACCGCGCCACCGGACGTAAAAGTTGTCAGTCTTCGGTCATCCGTTCTCAGTTAAGGGAAAACAACTTAGACCGGATTTCCTAGACTGGGATCTGGACGGGCGAGGCTCGGGGAGAGTGCAGCTTCTCCCGTCCAGTTCCCTGTTGTGCACTGCACCTGCAAATTCTGGCCCCTCCTTCGGCGGCTGGCGGGTCTTCCCGGTAAAAAGCACCGGGACGAGGAAGACGCCAAAGACCCGCGTCTACAGAAGCCAAGAGCACAGGCTGATGAAGCCTGTGCCACAAAAACCCCGTCAGCGCGCGGCCGCAGCCAAATCGGACTGGGCGGCGCGAGATTCGTTGACGATGGGAGCGCCAATGAGGTTGCCCCATTCCGTCCAGGAGCCGTCGTAGTTGCGGACGTTGTTGTAGCCGAGCAGATATTTCAGCACGAACCAGGTGTGCGAACTGCGTTCACCGATGCGGCAGTAGGCGATGACTTCGTCCTTGCCGGTGACGCCCTTGGATTCGTAAAGTTTCTTCAGGTCGTCGAAGGACTTGAAGGTGCCGTCTTCGTTAGAAGCCTGGGCCCAGGGAATATTGGCGGCGGCGGGAATGTGGCCGGCGCGCTGGGCGGTTTCGGTCATGCCAGGAGGGGCGATGATTTTGCCAGTGAATTCATCGACGGAGCGAACGTCGACGAGCTGGCCGGGTTTGCGACCTTCGACGATGGCGGAGACCTCTTCCTTGTGAGCGCGAACGGATTCGTCGACCTGTGTCGCCCGGTAGGCGGCAGGGGTGACGTTCGCGGGATCCTTGGTCAGAGGGCGCTTCTCTTCGAGCCATTTCTTGCGGCCGCCATTGATGAGGCGGACATCTTTGTGGCCGTAGTATTTCAACTGCCAGAAGGCGTAGGCCGCGAACCAATTGTTGTTGTCGCCGTAGAGCAGAATGGTGGTGGAGTTGGAAATGCCGGAGGCGCTGAGAAGCCGTTCGAGCGCGGGGCGGTCGATGAGGTCGCGGCGGATATTGTCCTGGAGCTGGGTCTGCCAATTCCACCCGACGGCGCCGGGAATGTGGCCCTGGTCGTAGGCGGTGGTGTCGACATCGACTTCGACGAGGCGAAGATTGGGGGCGCTGAAGTTTTGAGCGACCCAATCGGTGGAAACCAGAACTTCGGGGTATTTGTACTCGGACATCGGTGTATCTCCTTTTGCGAGCGATCTTGAAACTCTCGTGAACTAAAACAAAAACCCACCTGCCTGTTGATTTCCGGCGGTGGGTTGAAAACTCTCGAGGCTAAGAATGAAACTCTAGATGCTCAGCCTCCCCGCGCCAGAAGACACACGCGTACAACACGTACAGCAGCAGCACATTTGCGCGTTCTTGCGGGGGTAAGCCAACATAACGGCATGATACAGGGGATGGGGAGAGTTGGCAATAGTACTGGCTGGCGACAGTTCCAGGATCCGTGATCGGCGAATGGGGGCGATTTAGGAATTCGGAACTGGCTCAGCGAGTGGGCAGGAAGGAAGTGTTGGAACGCCAGCGCCCGCCTCGTACGGCACAACCACTCGAAGACAGTAGAGATGAAGGCAAGAATGCACTAAAATCGAAGAAATCAGCAGCGCGCCCGTAGCTCAGTTGGATAGAGCGTCTGCCTTCTAAGCAGAGGGTCGCCAGTTCGAGTCTGGCCGGGCGCGCCATACTTCAATCCGATAAGAAGTTCAGGCCTCAATTACTTCGTTCACTGTGAGCTCATTGCCGATTGCGTTCGGACGCAACGCGCCTCGGAGCGACATGTGTGTCCCGCATGTCCTGCGGAACACAGTGTGTGTTGCACGACACGAATAGGCGGAACATGGTAGGTCGAGAATTCAGCTACTTTTGGCTGAGAATGCTCTGGAGCCCAATTTGCTGGAGGGATTAAACAACGAAATCGTAAAGCGCACGTAAGGTGAAGTGTTTTGAGGGAACCAATGCGGTTAACACGGAAATTGCTGGTTCACACGATTCTGGGAGGCGCCGCGGCACTACTAACGCTACTGGTTGGTTTTGCAGGCTGGCGTGCCACGAGGGCGCTGCGGCCGCGCGTTCCTACTTCATTGCTGGAGGAGGACGCCACCACGATTTTGATTTTTGCGATCTCACACATTGTCAATTCCTTCGCGGCTCATGCTGCTCGGCGATCGCGTAGCCAGTCCAATCGACTGATTTCAGTCTGCCCACGAGAGTTCGTGTGCGTTGGGGTTGAGCGGGCTTCCTAAAACAAACAAGGCATTAATAGGGTGGTCAGCGGTACGCGGCGGCCTGGATGTTGTACAACTCCGAATACTGGCCACCCTTGGCCATGAGCTCCTCGTGCATGCCGACTTCCACGAGCCGCGCCCCATCCAGCACCACGATGAGATCGGCCATGCGCACCGTCGAGAATCGGTGCGACACCAGGATGGTGATGCGGCCGCTCTGGCTATCTCCTGTGCCGCGCGCCGCTGCAGCGTAGCGCTCGAAAAGCGCATGTTCCGTCTCGGCGTCCAGCGCGGCAGTCGGTTCGTCTAGGATGAGCAGGAGTGGCAGATCGCGCATGAAGCCACGAGCCAGCGCGAGCTTCTGCCATTGACCAAACGATAGCTCCACTCCGCTTGGCCACGTCGGACCGAGCTGCGTGTCCAGGCCGGAAGCCAGACGGACAACAACATCGCCGGCGCCGGCGCGGTCGATCGCCGTGACGACTGCGGGTTCGTCATCCATTCGCGGGACGTCGCCCAAGCCGACCGTATGTCCCGCGCGAAATTCGAAGCGGAAAAAATCCTGGAACGCACCCGCGAGCCGCGCCCGCCAGTCCGCGGCCGGCACGCGTGCCAGCGGCGTCTCGTCCAAAAGAATCGAACCAGAGGACGGCTCGTACATTTTCGCGAGCAACTTCACGAGGGTCGTCTTACCCGCGCCGTTTTCGCCGACGATGGCGATGACCGCTCCCGCAGGCAGTGTTACTGACACATCGTCCAGCACGACACGAGACGTGCCGGGATATGCGAACGACACGTGTTCGAGCCGGATGCCTCGGTGCAACACTCTGGGAACCGGCTGATCGCCCGCCGCCGCGACGGAGGCGGCATAGTCCTCCAGCCAAGCGAGCCGCCGCGAGCCATCCATCCAGAATCCGCGCAGGAATCCAATCTCGCCAACGGTTGCGCCGATATATGCCGACAGCCTTGCGCCTGCGGCGAGCACCAGCAGCACCGCGCTGGCCGGCGCGCGTAGGCCCGATGACACGAACACCACCGCTCCCACATACGCCAGGCCAAAGATCGCCCACGCCAACGCGTGCCACAACGCCGAGCCCCAACGCGCCGCAGCCACCGGTCGATACCAGCACTCCCACGCCCATCTCCGATCGCTAATCAGCCGCTCCCCGATGCCGGTAACGCGCACTTCCTTCCCCGGCGGGGCAGTCGTAGAAATGGTGAAGAGGTGGCGCGCCAGCCGGCCACTCTGTGCTCCGCTCTCCTGCGCGTACCTCTCGACCGCAGGTCGCCATGTCGAGGTCAGCACAGTTGGCACGGCGAACACCGCGAGCAGCATGAGCGCCGGGTGAATCGACGCCAGCAGCGCCATCGTCACGCCCAGGCGCAGGATCCATCCGAGCGTGGAAAATACCGACATGTACATGTGGTCGAGCACGAACACTTGATTGCGCAGCATGGACAGGCGATCGAGATACTCGGGGCGTTCCTGATGAGCAATGGTGGCGACCGAAGCTTGCAGTTTGGCGACATGCGACTCCAGAGCGATGGTCACCTTGTCGCGGAAGCGCCGCTGCACGCGCGTGCTCACTGTACGGAGAAACCACGTCGCGGCTGTCGACACGCCTAGCCCGATGGCCGCGCCTTTTACCATGCTGGGCCGATGTTCCAGTACGCCTTTGCCTAACAACATCAGCCACAATGCGAGGAGCGCATCGGGCAACGCGGCGAGCTGCGAGAGCAAGAACGCCACGACCATCAAGCGCGGCTCGTGGCGATAACCCAGCTTGCACAAGCGCCACATGGACGACAACGCCGGTGGGAGCGGCTCGATCCCGCGCTCTCGATTAGGAGAGGACGTCATAAGTCGTGCCCTCCTCTTCACCCGGGACGCTAAAACGCTGCGCTTGGAGTTCGAACATCGTCCGATATCGCCCGCCGAGAGCTATCAGTTCATCATGTGTGCCTAGCTCGATGACCCGGCCGTGCTCCAGTACGCAGATCCGATCGGCGTGACGGACCGTGGAGAAGCGATGCGAAATCAGAATCGTAGTGCAATGGCGCGTTGCGGTAAGCAAACGATCGAAAATCTCTGCTTCGCCGCGTACGTCGAGCTGTGCAGTCGGCTCGTCCAGCAGTACAACTCCGGCGCCCATCTTGACGGCAGACAGCGCTCGTGCAAGCGCCACGCGCTGCCATTGGCCGCCAGACAGGTCCGTGCCGCCGTCGTACCCGCGCGCGAGGATCGTGTCGAGCGAGGCTAGCTTCGTCGCTCCTGCCGATTCCAGAGCCTCGCGCACGATGTCATCGGGGGCGCCCGCCGGTGCCACGTTGTCGCGCAGCGGCAGCTCCAGGCGGATGAAGTCCTGGAACACGGCCGCGACGCGCGAGCGCCACGAGGCGAGGTCAAACTCGCGAAGGTCCACTCCGTCGATCTCGATCGCGCCGGATTGCGGATCGTACAACCGGCACAGCAGCTTAGCGATCGTGGTCTTGCCGGCTCCGTTCTGTCCAACGATCGCGAGCGACGACCCGGCAGGAATGGTGAGATCGAAGTGCTCCAATACCGGCGCGCCGACAGAATAAGCGAAAGAGACATCGCGGAGGCGAATCTCTCGTGCAGGTTTCGCATCCGCGCGGCGATTGCCGGAGCGCAGCTCGCCGGTGGGACGCATCGTCGGCTCCAGTCGCAGCACAGCGGCGACCGGTGCGGACGCTCCATCGAGCGCCCAACTGAATCCGCCGAACGCAATCAGGGAGACGCCCACCGCGCTCTGCACGTAGACGACGGCTTCCCCGAGACTGATGCGGCCGGCGCTGACGGCGCTCGCGAGCATCCAAAACACCAAAACGTTCGCCGAGGTGACCAGCAGCATGCTCCAGAGCACCGGACGCTCGCGAAGACGGGTGGCGGCGTACTGCAGCTCGTGCAAGCGCGTGCGCCTGGCGATGAAACGGTCGATCGTCCAGCCCGCGAGCCCGAACAGCCGCAGCTCCTTACTCGCGGGCGGGTCTACCGCCAAGCGATAGGAATAGTCGGCATCGCGTTGCGCGGCGCGCACCTCGTCGGTATTGCGGTCGTGCCAGATGGCGCTTTCGCGCAATAGCCAGTGCGTTGCCATCCAAGCGCCCGCAAGCACCATCGGCGCCCACCACGCATATCTCGCTAGGATTACCGCGGACGCGACGCCGCCGATCATCTCGACCATGCCGCTCGAAATGAAATCCATGGAGATTGCCAACGGCGGGCCGGTCATTCCAAGATCAAAATCGCGCGCCACGGTGAGGTCGTTGGTGAGCTTAGGATCTTCCAGGTGTCCCATTCCGGGCGGACGCACGCAAGCTTCGGTGAGCCGGTCGTACAGCCATGCGGCGGTGCGGTCGCCGAGATTCGCGCTGAGTGCTTGATGAATCGGGCTGAGCACCTGAAGCAGAACGAAGATCGTGCCGGCAAAGGCGAGCGGACCAACCAGAGAATTGTTGCGTTGGACAGCGCCGACGAGCACGCCCATGGCGATCGCGAACGCCGCCGGCAGGATCCCTCTCAGCAGGAGGACCGCCCACCAAGCGGAGGCGAGCCAGGGGTCAGCCTTCGGTAAGGCGCCGAAAAAGATCCATTCCTTGCGCTGGGTCAGTCGTTGCAGCACAACCGCATTCTGCCACAGAACCGGCTGGCGCAGGCCCCCGCCGAGCAACGGCAGATACTCACCACGACTGGGGCGATTCGTGGCCAGGTTTCCAGACTTATGGGACCACGAAGAAAAGGTCCCCGTGAGTGAATGAAATTACTACCCCGCCCGCGGTCCATCGGCTGCGGTGACCAACTCTCCTCGCCGCGAGAGAGATTCTTGCAGGGCCGCATGCAGCCTCCGGCATCCAGCGGTGATCTCTTCGACGTCGCTGCTGGTCAGTTCGGAGTGCAAGGCATAGTCGAGCGCATTGAAAAGCGCGTTGCGCGCATTTCGAATCATTCGCGGCATGTGCGGGCTCGGCCTGGAGAGCACGATGCGACAAAACGTCACTGCCAGGTTGAGCTCCGCGAGTATGAACTGCACCCGAACTGTCTTCCCGGAAACAGCGCCGCGCGACGCATCGCTAGGACACCTCCGTGCAGCCGCGGCACGAAGCGGATCAATGGCGCGAAGTATTGAACTTGTCAAGATCTGGTGCACTTCGACGGGATCGAGGTCCAGGCCCTCATTCAGCCGCTCGGCGAAGGCCTTCGCCTGCGTCCAGGTTTCGAATTGGCCGAACTCCTGGTCAACAATCGGACCGGCAAAGTCTTCAACTGCGCGGCACACTACGGCGCCACTTCCCCAAAAACTTGCCGTAAACGCCAGCCGTTCTTGCACAAACCGTTCGACTTTCAAGGCACGCAACTCCTCCAGAATTTTTATCTACTGTATAGATACACTCTATATAATAGTCGAGTGCTGTCAATAATTATGCCGTATATTACGGGTACGTGAACAGTGTTCACCTGGAATCAGCGGCCTGCATTCTTCTTTTCTCCGGAGCGATGTCCACGATGGTGATCACCGCCCCATCTATCCTGTTGTCTATGGTGCGGTATGGCAGGATCTTCAGCTGGTAGTGAATTCCCATTCGATCCGAGAGCTCCTTCTCTACCGGGTGAAAATCCGTCACCACCTGCAGCACCATCGACTGGAAGTCCGCAATCTCGATGGTCGGATTGATGTTCGCTAGCGGCCTGCCGATGTCTCCGGCAATCAAGCCAAGGAACTTCTGCGCTTTGGGCGTAAAGCGCCGGACCGTAAGGTCGCTCCCAATCATGATCACCGCGATATCGATACTGGAAAGCAGATTGATCAAGTCGTTGTTGACCTGCGTTATTTCCTGATCGCGATTCCGAAGTTCATCGTTGACCGTGGTCAATTCCTCGTTGGCGGACTGCAGCTCTTCCTTGGCTGTTTCCATTTCCTCGTTGGTGCTCTGCAGTTCTTCGTTGCTCGAGAGAATTTCTTCGTTGGCGGACTGCAGCTCCTCGTTCGTGGCTTCCTGTGTTTCGATCACCGATTGCAGATACTCCTTGGTCGCCGCCAATTCCTCTTCGAGCTTCGCTGTCTGCCCCATGCTGGCTTCGCTTTCCAATCCGGCGCGCCTGCCGCGAGGCGCCGCCTGCCTTGCTGGCTCCGGCGAGGCTTCCTGGAAAACAATCATGAAATACATCTCTTCCACATTCCCCAGCGTGACCGGAATCACGTCCAAGTTGACCACACGCTTCACATCTTCCTTGTCGGCCCCGGCGCCGTTTTCATTCTTGACGCGCACGTTTCGCTTTCCTACTGCGATGTTTTCCTTTTTTGCCCTGGTGATTGCGTTGCGCAACTCGATCAGCAGTCCTTCCCGCGCCATCTTTAGAAGATTTAAGCTGGCCCGCCCAGGTGCGAGCTTCAAATAGCGGTTTACATTCCCCCGAGTGTGAATGATTTCCATGTCTTCATTGACGAACACGGTCGCCGGCGCATATTGGGTCAGCAGACGCCGGTCGAACTCTTTCTGTGCCTCGGCGTAATTCCAACCCGCGTCCGGCTGCTTCATCGGTATCCCGGCGGAACCTTGCGCCCGGTGTTCTGCCGGTGAGTTCATTGCAAAGCTCACCGGCTGCCGCACCCCCGTTGATTTCTTTGAATAGATCTTGTGCGCACGATCTTCCGCGGTGAACAGATTTGTGGCCGTCCCAACCCCTTCTGAACTTCCAAGCACCAGAAACCCGCCGGGCCGTAAGGCGTAGTGGAACAGCGAGATCACTTTGTGCTGCTCGGCCGTTTCGATGTAGATGAGCAGGTTCCGGCAGCAAATCAGGTTCATCTGCGAAAAGGGCGGATTGTGCAGCAAATTGTGCTGCGCAAAGATGCACATGTCCCGGATGCCTTTGCTGATCCGGTAGCCGCTCTCCGTTTTCGTGAAGAATCTTCGCAGCCGCTCGGGCGTCACATCTCCAAGAATGTTTGCCGGGTACGCGCCGTTCCGCGCCTTGACGATGCTCGACTCATTCACATCCGTTCCGAAAAACTGAATCGGAATCTGCGAAGCTTTGTCACCGAGGAATTCCAGCAACACCATGGCCACCGAATACGTTTCCTCCCCGGAAGCGCACCCGGGAGTCCAGATGCGGATGCCACGCTCTCTCGGCAAGCTCTTCAGGACGGCTGGAAATACTGTTGTTTTCAGGGCGTCGAATACCCGTGGATTGCGGAAGAAATTGGTAACGCTGATCAGCATGTCCTGATACAGCGCTTTGATTTCTGCGGGATTCCGTTGCACGTGCTTGACGTATTCTTTGACCTTGTCAATCCGGTGAACCACCATGCGCCGCTGAATCCGCCGCAATATGGTCGTCTGCCGGTACGGCGTAAAATCCATCCCCGCGTGCCTGCGCAGAATTTGGAAAATTGTGGCCAGCTCTGTGTCCGGCACCGCGGCGGGTTGCGCGGCATCCAGCGCAGGATTGCGCCCAACGTACGGGTGCCGGGCAATGCGCACAAGCTCCCTGGCGATTCCTTTGGGAGCCAACACGTAGTCCACGCAACCTGCGGCCATAGCGCTTCTGGGCATGGCATCGTACTTGGCCGACGCCATGTCCTGCGCAAACGTCACTCCGCCGTGCGCCTGAATCTCCGCCAACCCTAATGTCCCATCCGAGCCCGAGCCGGACAAAATCACCCCTACGGCGCGATTGCCCTTTTCCTCCGCGAGCACCCGCAAAAAGTGGTCCACCGGCATGTGCAATCCGTGCGATTCCTCGCGCGGGCTCACATGCAGTGCCTGGCCCGAAATCGAAATCGTTGCGTTCGGCGGGATCACGTAGACGTGATTCGGCATTACCTCAAGCCCATCCGAAACCTCCGCGACCGGCATCCCTGTCTTCCGCGACAGCAACTCCCGGAGCATGCTGGGATGATTCGGATCCAGGTGTTGAATCACGACGAACGTCATACCCGTATCAATCGCCAGGTGGCTCATCAGATCGCTCAGGGCTTCCACACCGCCGGCGGAGGCTCCAATCGCCACGATGGTAAGGTCGCTCGCCTGTTCGGGACGCGGCGCTTCCTGCGCTTCCGGCGTCTTCTTTGGCTTGCGTTTTGCCCTCTGCTTCGGACTCATGATTCTTCCTCGGATCTCCTCACCGAGCTTTCCAGCCTCGTCAAAATCCCCGGTGACTGCGGATGAAGCCGGCTATCGATACGTTCGATTGGGGTGACGTTCTCCTCTGACTAATAGAAATATTGCTCTGGCGGGATTCTATTCTATTTCCGTAACTGGCGACAACCGCCATTCACCGGGATGCAAGTTCCATCAAGTAAGGACACCCGGGGTAATTAGCAGCCATAGACGCATTGTGCGGCGGGTTCGCCGCGTCTCCGCTCGGCTTCAACTTGAACTGCGGTTTATGCGGCAGCGTGCTCGCGCCACCACTCCTGGCCGGAAGCCGGCAAAGTGTAAACGGGGTCGTAGTATTCGTATAGGCGCGTAAGGGCCTCGGGATCGTTGGCTTCAATGCCGGTTTTGTAGTTCTTCGTCCAGTAGGAGATGCCCTTCTCGCGGTCGTATTCTTTCAATTGCTGCACCCAGCGTTTGCCGACGAACGGCACATCGCAGACAATACGCGGCGTCGCAAAACCCGGCAGATAGCCCATGATCTCGTGCTGCAGTTGCTGCGCTTCATGAATCGCCAGGCGCCAGTGTTCGGCGTTCGGAATCATGTCGCACTGATAAAAATAGTACGGCATGATTTTCGCGTGATCTAGCAACGTGAAGCACAGATCGAGAAGTTGTTTCGGCGTAGTGTTCACTCCGCGCAGAAGCACACCCTGGTTTCGCACGTCGCGGAAGCCCATATCGAGCAGTTTGCGGACTGCCTTGGCAACCAGCGGTGTCACTTGCCGCGCGTTATTCACGTGAGTGTGCAATGCAAGATCGATACCCCGCTCGCGTGATTTCTTCGCCAGCCGCTCCAGCCCGTGCAGTACTTCGTCCTGCAAAAAGTGTTGCGGAATTCCCAGCAGGCCCTTGGTGGCCAGCCGGATATCCTTGATGTTCTGAATGTCCATGATGGCGGAGACAAACGATTCCAGTTGCGCGATTGGCACATTGGCCAAATCCCCGCCGGAAACTACCACGTCACGCACCGCCGGCGTCTTGCGCAAATAATCGAGCATCTGCTCGTAGCGGTCCTTCTGAGGAATCTGAAAGCGCAGCTTGATCACCTGCGGCACGTCATTGCCTACCAGATCCATGCGCGTACAATGCCCGCAATACTGCGGGCAGGTCGAAAGCATTTCGGCCAGAACTTTTGTCGGATAACGGTGCGTCAGTCCCTCAACCGCCCACATGTCCGATTCGTGCAAGCTGTCGCGGCTGGATTTCGGATGGCTCGGCCATTCCGGATTGCGATCGTCGAAAGCCGGCAGCATGTAACGCCGCACTGGATCGTTCCACAAATCTTTTTCATCCATGGTGTTGAGCATTTGTGGCGGCACCAGGATGGACATCGTGGCGCGTTCCTTGATGTCCCGCTCCATGCTCTCCAGCAGGTTTTGCGACAGCAGCGGCCCGAAGACGGCTTGAAGTTCCTTCAGATTTTTTACGGTGTGGCGTCGCTGCCAAAGCGCGGTTTCCCATTCGGCCGCGGTCACATCTTTGTAGCCGGGCAATCGCCGCCAGTCCGGCTCGACAAAGGGATGTTCGAGCGGGTATTTGAAGGGCTGCTCGCCCCCGCCCACTTTGCCGGCTGGATGCCACATGGGCCGCGCTGTTTTCGTTTCAATCATTTATAAGGCCCTTAGGCCGCACGAGGTCTCCCTGGGAACGCACCACTGTCTTTCGGGAGAATGCGGGGAGAAAATTCCGTTCACTTAAGGATACGCTGATTCGCGGAATAAGAAAACACACTGGCTTGGAGTTTTGTGCGCTATTGGGGTCCGATACTCCGAACAATTGAACTATTGAGGACTGCGCCGGCGCTGTCTATTGGAAATCCGGATAGATTTCGTCCACGATCCAATAACTTGCCAGAACAATGGCGAAGAGTGTTCCCATAAGCCACAGCCCCCAGCGGCGGCGTTTCCAAATGGCGCCAAGTGAAGAGCGCTGTATGGGAATGTCTACGAGGTACGCCGCGCAGTAACAAACATTGGCGAGAAGCGCCAAAACAACCATCGGTGGGAGCGAAGAGAGCGTCAATGCCGGGCGGAAATGCGGCCAGGTCCCTGCAACCCACGCAAAAGTGACCGCGACGAGGACCAAGTTGTAGACCAGCCGGCGCGGCTCCCAAAATCGGATCGCATCCGTAATGCTCTCTCGCAAGGGGCTAGATGGTGATTCGCCGAAACCGGTGGTTCGTGTAGGGTGTGCAGCATCCATCGGAGAGTCCTCCCACGATTGCGCCTGGCAACCGGTTCCAGAATAAGCATGTTCTTCTGGACTGTCAAGTACTTTGTCTAGCAAAGTTAACTTCTGCCGGCCCCTAGTTTGCTAGCGCATAGCTTCCATCCCCTCGACGGCACTGACCGAACTGCGTTGCCACTTTACAGTTGGTTGGGCTCAGCCCTATAGTCATTCAGTGGTTCTATCCCCGCGCCGAATGATACACACCCGCCTCTTTCGAATGATCCTGCTTCCCTGCTTGCTTCTCTTCGGAGCATGCCTCGCTTCGGCAGAAGATATTAAGAAAATCCAGCCCAGCGGCTACGTCACCGATCTTGCCGGCATCATCTCCACGGATGCGAAGGCGCGCCTCGAATCGGTCTGCATCGAGTTGGAGCAGAAAACCGGCGCGCAAATGGCCATTGTCACCGTCAGCTCGCTGGAAGGCGAAAGCGTTGAAACCTACGCCGTGGATCTCTTCAAGCAGCTGGGGGTCGGGAAAAAGAAGGATAATCGTGGTGTGCTGCTGCTGATCGCTCCGCATGAGCGCAAGTACCGCATCGAAGTCAGCTATGGCCTCGAGCCGGTAATCAACGATGCGCGCGCTGGCGATGTGGGCCGCGCCATGGTGCCGTTTCTCCGACAAAACGACTACAGCAAAGCAACGGAGATTGGCGGCTGGGAGCTGGCAAAGTTCATTGCCGATGATGCTGGCGTTACACTGAACAGCCAGCGGTTAGTGCCGCGGAATCAGGGCGAGGGCGGGAACATCAAATTTCTAGGATTCTTTGTCGTTCTGGGCCTGATCATTTTCTTTCGCCTGATTGGCAGTCTCTCTGGCGGTCGTGGCGCAGGGTCGGGCGGCAGCGGCTTGCTCTGGTTTCTCCTCGGAATGCTTTCCAGCGGCTCAGGAGGCCGCTCGGGAAGCAGTTGGGGTGGTGGCGGGTTCGGCGGTGGCGGTGGTGGTTTCGGCGGATTTGGCGGCGGCAGCAGCGGAGGCGGAGGCGCCTCGGGAAGCTGGTAGTGGCGGGACGAAAGGAACGAAACGGATATGCTTTCCACGGACGCAAGACTGACAGAACTGGTGAATCGGCTGAAAGAATTCGCGGCTGCGAATCTCGAATGCGTCATTTTGTTCGGTTCCGCCGCGCGCGGCGATTTTCGTCCGGGCCTCTCCGATCTCAACGTTGCCTGCATCCTTCGCTCTCTCAACGTGGAGGAGTTGGGACGATTGGCAAACGTAGTGAAGTGGTGGTGCGTGGACCAGAAGGAACCTGCCCCGCTTTTTTTCACAAGGGACGAGTTGCACCAGGCCGCCGATGTTTTTGCCATCGAGATTCTCGATATGAAGCAAGGCCGGCGCGTGCTTTATGGAAAAGACCTCGTCGCCGATATTGACGTGCCCTTGAATCTCCATCGCGTGCAGATTGAACACGACCTGCGGACGATGGTCTTGAAGCTGCGTCAGCATTATCTTCGCGCTCCCGGAAATGCCAAAGACCTTGCCCCGGTCCTGAGGAAGTCCTTCTCGGGCGTGCTCACGCTCCTGCGCCATACGGTGATTGCGTTTGGAGAAGAGCCCCGGGCCGCTGAGCGCGATATCATTGCGCGCGCGGCGTCCCTTACCGGTTCGAATGCGGCGGCATTCGACGCACTCTTGAAGGTGCGGGAGACCGGAGAATTTCACGGTGAAATTGTTCCGGTGTATGGTGCGTATTTGAAGGCGTTGGAATCGATTTCGAATGCGCTGGACAAGCATCTCCCCAAACGGGAATGGCGCCGCGTAAAGAATGCCCATTCGTGAATCTGATGGAGCCGAGGTAAACATGAAAAAAGGTCTAGTGGTCCTGGTTGTTCTGGTTGTCATCGCTCTGATCCTCGGAAGTTCGTTTATTAGCCGCAGAAATCAGATGGCCATCAAACGGGAAGCCGTAAATGCCGCGTGGGCGCAGGTGGATGTCGTCCTGCAGCGCCGCGCGGATTTGATTCCCAACTTGGTCGAGACGGTAAAAGGCTTTGCTGTGCAGGAGCAGATTGTTTTTGGGGATATCGCCAAAGCGCGTTCTGCCTTGCTGGGCGCGCACTCCCCAGCGGAAAAAATTGCCGCGAATGGGCAGTTGGATTCTGCGTTGGGGCGTCTGCTTGTCGTCGTTGAAAACTATCCCCAGCTGAAATCCAATGAGAATTTCCTTCGTCTGCAGGATGAGCTGGCAGGCACGGAAAATCGCATCGCCGTGGAACGGCGGCGGTACAACGAGGTAGTGCAAGACTACAACACCTTCATCTCGCTTTTTCCGAACAGCCTTGTGGCCAGCATGAGCGGCTTCACGCGCAACGATGCCTACTTCAAGACGGAGGAGGGTGCGCGCCAGGCTCCCAAGGTGAATTTCGACTACGGCAACAAGCCTCCGACGCCAGCTCCCGCGCCCGCTCCCGCGCCGGCGAAACCTTAGCGCAGCGGAATAGGGCCGAACAGCGCCCGGTTTCCTCCTAGGGCCGCCGTTCGAACGACAGCGGCTCTGCGGCATGCCTCTCAATTCTCGGGGACGTTCGAAACTGCCGCTCTATCGATTCGAATGAGCGGAGCGACGCACCCGCACAACGCCAACGTCGCACCTGCAATAAGAAACCCGCCGCGAAACGACCCAGTTGACGTTCGAACGGAACCGATCACTGCCGGTCCAAAAAAACCTCCCATATTTCCAATCGAATTGATTAGCGCGATTCCCGCCGCTGCCGCAGTCCCTTGCAGGAATTTTGTCGGCATTGCCCAGAACGGTCCGAGCATGGAGGACACGGACAACATCGTGACGCTAATAGCCGCAACGGAGATCGCGAGCGACGATGCATATGCCGCAACGAAAAGGGCCATCGCTCCGGCAAACGCCAAGAACGCGACGTGCCAGCGTCGCTCGCCCGTGCGGTCCGAATGTTGCCCAATCAAAACCATTGCTACTGCCGCCGCGAGATAGGGAATCGCCGAAATCATTCCAATGAAAAAACTGCCGGCGCTCGACCAGCTGTGAATCAAGGTTGGCAGCCACAGGCTGATGCCATACGAACAAGTGTTCAATCCGAAATAAACAAACGCGAGTATCCAAATCTTCGCGTTCAGAACAACTTCGGTAAAAACCATATTGAGCGTAAACGTAGTATCAACCGCGCAGGACGCGGCCTTCTCGCTTTCAAGCGTTCGAATGAGCCACGCCCGCTGGTCCTCATGTAACCACGCCGCCTCTGTCGGCCGATCGGTGAGCTGGAAGTAAACGGTCGCGCCAAGAAAAACCGCGGGCAGCCCTTCAAGCAGAAATAGCCACTGCCATCCTGCCAGTCCGTCTCGACGATGGAATCCGAGGAGTATTCCAGAAAGAGGGCCGCCCAGCACGGCGGAAAGAGGCCCTGCCGTCATGAAGAGCGCGACGGCACGAGCGCGCGCAGTCTCTGGAAACCAGCTCTTCAGGTACAAGATCATTCCCGGAAAGAATCCTGCCTCGGCGGAACCCAGCAGGAACCGTAAAATGTAGAATCCGCGTGGAGTTTCCACGGCGGCCATCGAGGAAGAAATCACTCCCCAAACAATCATCAGCATGGCGATCCAGCGCCGCGCCCCAACGCGATGCAAAACCAGGTTACTGGGTACTTGAAACAAGAAATAGCCCGCGAAAAACATTCCGGCGCCCAGCCCGTACATGCGATCGCTGAATTTAAGTTGTTCCTGCATTTGCAGCGCGGCGAATCCCACGTTGATGCGGTCTAGATAAGCAACGATGTAAAGGAGAAAGAGAAATGGAAGCAGCCGCCAGCTCAGGCGGGACAGGACCGCAGTTTCGATGGCAAGCTTTTGGTTTTCAGGCAAGCCGGGATCCACACGTAACTCGCTCGAACGTGCGCGCGTATTCTACGCTAACGCCAGCTGCTTTCGAATTCCCGCCACAATTTCTTCCGGCGTGCGCGCCACATCGATCGTGACCGCATCAGTGGGTTCTTCAAGGTCGGCAAATTGGCCGGCCAGAAGTTGCTCGCCGGCGTAGTGGCCTTTGCGCGCATGCAAGCGCTCGCGAAGCAGCTCGTAGCTTCCTTTCAGATAGACGAGCTTCACGTTCGAATTGATTTGCAACCGCTGACGATAGTCGCGCTTGAGTGCGGAACATGCCAGCACCACATTGCGGCCTTGCGCGTCCCAACTTCCCATCTCTTCACGAATGGAATTCAGCCATGGAATGCGGTCGCGGTCGTCAAGCGGTACACCGCGCCTCATCTTCTCGATGTTCGTGGCGGAATGGAAACTGTCGCCATCGGCGAATTCCCAGCCAAGCTGCGCCGCCAGCAGTTCGCCGACAGTGGTTTTTCCGGATCCCGCGGGGCCCATCAGGAGGACGATCACGGCGGCGTCTTTGGCAATTACGTCTGCCCGAGGAATTCATGGAGTAACATGTGAAAATGATGAACGCCATTTTCGCGTTTCACCGAGTAGCGTCCACGGTCATAGGTCGAAGAGCGCAAACCCCGGTGGACATTCACGCACAAGCCGATGTCTTCCTGCTGCACCTCATCGCTGAACGCCACCGCGCGCTTGATGCGTTCCTTGTTTTTCTCGGAATCCACTTCGTGGAAGAACCATTCGAACAAAGTCAGTGTTTTCTCGTGGGAAATCGGCACGATCAGATTCGTCTGAATGTTGTCGGGATAAATGTTGAGCATCAGATTTGGAAAAACCCAGAAATACAGCGCTTCCCGCAGCCCGGTGGCGGGGGCATACATGCGCTCGCCGGCATCCTCGGATTTCATGGCGCGGATGGGAGCGAATTGCTGGGAGTAGTAGCGGAAAATATCAGTGTGGTATTGCGCGTAATCGATTTCGCGCATCAAGCCGGGATGGGCGATGGGGATGTGGTAGCCTTCGAGATAGTTGTCGACGTACACCTTCCAATTGCAATCGATAACGTATTCGCGGCGTTCGGCAAATTGCAATCCTTCGAACTGAAATCCTCGCGCCTGCTGCGGAATCTGACCGAGGTACACGGAGAGCGGCTCGGCATTGAGGTCGAAATTCACAAAGATGAATTGTCCCCAGGTCTCGCAGCGGAGCGGTACCATGCCCATGGTGCTGCGGTCGAAGAATTCGACGCCCTCAACGTCCGGCGTTCCAATCAGCCGGCCATCGAGCGTGTAGGTCCAGCCGTGATACTGGCAGCGCAAAACATTTTTGCAGCCTGCGCCGAGCGCGATCGGTCCTGCGCGATGACGGCAAACGTTGCTGAACGCGCGCAGCGCGCCGTCATTGTCGCGAACAACGATGATGGGTTCGCCGGCCAAATCGGCAGTGAAAAAACTTTCGGGATCGGAAATCGTCCGCCGGACGCCCTGCACTTCCCCACAAGGCTGGCCAAGGGTACCGACAAGTTGCCAGGTGCGTCGGAAAATGCGCGCCTTTTCGATTTCGAGAATCGCAGGATCGGTGTAAAAGCGCGAGGCGAGCGTGTGGGCGCACTCAATCTGTTCGTGCATGTCCAGGTGCAGGGGCTTGGTAGTCATGAGAATGAAATTAACAGTCTTCGCTTAAAAGACAAAACGAATCTCCCATTCGCACGACCGGAACGCTGAGCCTAGAACTTGCGGGTTTCTTGGCGCGACCAACGCTCGACGACGATTTTTGATTCCGTGAAGAATTCGACGGCGTCGCGGCCCTGGCCGTGAAGAATTCCGAAAAAACTTTCCTTCCAGCCGCTGAAGGGGAAATAGGCCATGGGAGCGGCCACGCCGATGTTGATGCCGATATTTCCCGCGGGAGCTTCATAGCGGAACTTTCGAGCGGCAGAACCACTGGTGGTGAAGAGCGATGCCTGATTTCCGTAGGGGCTGCGGCGCAGGAATTCCATGGCTTCGTCGATGGAATCGGCGTGAACGAGGCTGAGCACAGGTCCGAAGATTTCCGTGTTGGCAAGCTGGCTGGCGGAGGGCAATCCATCAAGGATGGTGGGCGTGAGAAAATTTCCGGACTCGTAGCCGGGAATTCTGGTCTTCCGGCCGTCGAGAATGGCTTTTGCGCCTTCGCCGACGCCCGTGGAGATGAGCGACTCGACGCGTTGCTTGCTCTGCTGAGAGATGACCGGGCCCATCTGGACTCCAGCATCGAGCCCGTTGCCGACGCGAATTGTAGAAGCAGCGTGGGCGATGGAGTCGCGAAAAGTCTTCTGAGCTTCGCCGATGGTCACGGCGACAGAAACCGCGAGGCAGCGCTGGCCGGCGCAGCCAAAGGCGCTGTCACTGATGATTTGCGTGGCCAAGTCCATATCGGCATCGGGCAGAACAATGACGTGATTTTTGGCGCCCCCCTGGCACTGCATGCGCTTGCCGGCAGCGGCGGAGCGCATATACACATGCTTGGCGACGGGCGTGGAACCGACAAAACTGACGGCGCGGACCTGCGGATGGTCGCAAAGGGCATCGACGACGGCGCGGCCGCCATTGACGAGATTCACGACACCTTTGGGCAGGCCGGTTTTCTCCAGCAGTTCGAAGGCGCGGCGAATGGTAAGCGGCACTCGCTCGGAGGGCTTCAAAATAAAAGTATTTCCGCAAGCGATGGCGTAGGGAAGAAACCAGAAAACGATCATCGCCGGAAAATTGAAAGGGGTGATGGCCGCCACGATTCCAAGCGGCTGGCGAATCTGCATTTCATCCACCCCTGCGGTCACGTCCTCGAGATTGTGGCCCTGCATCATCATGGGAATACCGCAAGCGACCTCCACGTTTTCAATGCCGCGGCGCAATTCGGCTTTCGCTTCAGCGAAAGTCTTTCCATTTTCGAGAGTAATGAGGCGCGAAAGTTCGTCGAGATTTTCCTCCAGCAGATTTTTCAACTTGAAAAGATATTGAACGCGTTCGCCGGGAGGAGTGCGGCGCCACGTGGGAAAGGCGGCAGCAGCGGCCTGAACAGCAGCCTCCACGTCGCTGGAGGTAGAGAGGGGCGTGCGTGCAAGCAGTTCGGCCGTTGCGGGGTTGAAGACATCCGCGTATTCGGCCGTGGCGGACCGACGCCAGGCGCCATCCACATAGTTCAGCAAATCGGGCGCTTGGGTTGTTGCGGCACTACTCATGCTCAGCTCCTGGCTCTCCGGGCGGAATGGCGGAAAAGTCCTGCTACGCCCGCGTAGTGAAAAATATGATGGAGGTAGTTTACCAAAAAAAGTGTAAGGCCCGGATACGATTCTGGCAACACTCTGACTGCAAACAAGAAGGGCGGGGGCCGTCATCGCCGGCTCGCCCCGCCCTATTTCGATTCTGACGAACTCTCTTGCGAAAATTCGGCGTTACGTACCGAGGTCCTTCAGGTCATCCTTGGCCTGCTTCTCTGCGTTCTTGGCCTGGCCCTTGGCATCGGCGTCAGGCTTGAGCATGTGGAGAGACTTGGTCAAGTTCTGGGCCTTGTCGCCAACCGAGCCCTTGCATCCGGATAGATCGACGTTGGTGTGCACGCCGGTGACGTCCGCGCGGACACAATTGAAGTCAATGCCGAGATTGTGGCTGGCATGGAGTGACGCCAGACATTCATCGAGAGCAATGAAGGGCGCGCAAGCGTCGGTAGCAGTCAGATTGGCCGCCAGCAGTCCCTGCGCTTGCAGCTTGGGAGTCAGTTTCTTTTCCATGTCGCTTCTGGAATCGGCGGAATGTTTGGAATCTTTCTTGACCCACTTGATGGGATTGAGTGAATGTCCGGGGTGCGAACTTTCCTGGGCTGCGGCAGATGCCCCGGCACCCGCCGGGCCTTGTGCCACCGTGTTCCCCGCTCCAACACTGAAGCAGAAGGACGCGCCGAAAGACGCAACCACTGCGAGCAACCAATATTTTTTCATGTTTTCCCTCTTGTGACCGGTTCGCGTTTCAACTTGAGGTGGCCGGAACTTTCCTCAGGTTTAGTAGGCCACAGGGTTTGCCGCTCGCATACATCTCACGGGGACGGTACTCCCCCAATCGGTCACACTGTCCGTCCGTACAGGATGTGTGAAACGGAAAAGAGTGGCAATACGAAACGATTAGGTCAGGATTTGGCGCGCATGAAGAGGCCGTAAATGCTGAGGCCAAGGCCGCTCAGGAAAAGCAAAGGTAGAAGGTAGTTGGTCACCGCCGGTACAATTTCGATCGGAATACGAAGTGGCGCGCCATACCCTCCGGCAAAGTAATAGACAACCGCGGCAAGAAGCATGCAGAGCAAGCCCCGGCGTATCGGCTGGCGGCCGTCGGAGCCGGAGCGGCGCGTCAAGCGCACTTGCGGAACCGCTTCACGGCAAAATGGGCACTGTGTCAAGTGCGCGGCCATGGCCTTTCCGCAGTACGAGCAGCGGCGAGTTTCCCCCGACGCTTTTCCTGAGAGGTCCATGAAAGTCCCTTCTTGCCCCATAGCTAGGCTAGTTTCTAGGCACCCGGAACGTCAAGTGAGCTGCGAAAGAACAGGTGCCTCTTTACTTACATCAGCGTTGGCCTGCGTGGCCGGGTGGGATTCGAATTGTGTGAAAATAATAATTTAAGAAACTATTCCAAATCCTTTCGATCGCTGACGTAAGCGGTTCACTTCGAGAAAGAGAGAGCGATGACATCCCTTCCTAAAAGAATGATCGGGCCACTCATTGTTTTGCTTGCCGGCGTGCTGTTCATTCTCGCCGCCCCGGGATCCAACCGGGCGCAAGAGAAAAAAGTCGCGCAGATGAATGGTGTTGACAACACAAAAATGGGGGCTTACCGGGCGCTGGCGCAGCACATCTACGGCGATTTTCAACGGGGCGACATGGCGGCGGCAGCGGAGCTGAGCCGGGTGCTGGAAAGAATCTGGGATAAAGCGGAAGAGTACGGAGGCGATACGGCGCTGGCGAAGACCAATCGCAAACTATTCGATGACATCGATAAAGCCATGGACCAGTTCATCACACCGCTGATGGACGCCAAAGGCAAAGCGCCGGACGCCGCCAAAGTCAAGGCCGCGTTTAACGCCTACCTGGAAAAACTGAAGCTCGCGGATTGACCGATTCACTCCTGGCGCAGAGCATCCAGCGGGTCCAGGCGCATAGCGCGGCGCGCGGGAACCCAGCACGCCAGCACGGCAACGAAAATCAATAGCGCGGCGATAGCGCAAAACACGGCGGGCTCCGTCGGACTCACTCCAAACAAGAGCGTCTGCATCATGCGGGTGATCAGCACGGCGGCAGCTACTCCGGCGGCAAGGCCGGCGAGGGTCAGAAACAGCCCTTCGCGAAGAACGAGAAGCAGGACGCTGCGCGGGAGTGCGCCGAGAGCCATTCGAATGCCGATTTCGTGGGTGCGCTGGCTAACGTCATGGGCCAGAACGGCAAACAAACCGAAGCCGGCGAGAAAAAGCGCGAGAAACGCATAGGCCGACGACAACACCGCAACCGTTCGAACGGGCGCGACTTGCGCTGCGAGACGATCGTCCAGCAGCGCGATGTCATATACCGGCAGCGTCGGATCGAGCGAGAAAACTGCGGCACGTAGTTGCTCACTCATCGATGCGACATTGGCGGAAGTGCGCACCGCCACTGTCATTCCAGGATTGGGGCGCTGCGTATACGGAAAATAAACATCGTATTGTGGCCGAAGCCCCTGGGGAAG
>Ga0207101_1037_pt1 | contig 27579 bp, 18 predicted proteins | sample Alteio_BWMinHeat_83_FD_153581 | JGI IMG/M metagenome (GOLD analysis project Ga0207101, IMG submission 153581) | Enriched cells from forest soil in Barre Woods Harvard Forest LTER site, Petersham, Massachusetts, United States -... | ecosystem: Environmental > Terrestrial > Soil > Temperate forest >...
TCGCGTCCTTCCTATCCAGTCTCGGGCTTTGCATTTCCGTCAATCGACAATCGGCAATCGATGCGGAAGGAGTAGTGGGACTGAGTTCGATGAATGCGGCAAGGCGTTCAATATCGCCGATGTGTGAAGAAACAAGCTGCGCGGATGCCCGGCACCGGCGTTCTGCGATTATCAGGGCGTTCGTCACCTCGTAGTACCAAAGATCGGGGACGACGGCGACGGTGCCGGACTGAAGCAGATGGAGAGCGCGCACGGAAATGCGCGGCGAGGGCGCGTCGACCATCCATCCGATGGCCGTGGACGCGTCAAGAACCAGGCGGTTCAATAACGCCTCCCCTCGTCAACCAGGTTTTTGACCGTCATTCCTCACGGAAGCTTGATGCGGGGACGGCTCATGATGGAATCAAAGATCTCTTTCAAGGTCTGCGCGCGCTCGGCGGGCATGGGAACCAGGCGGGCTTGCTCTTTTCCCCGACGGGAGATGATGATTTCCTCCCCCCTCGATGCCCGCTCGACAAGTTGCGACAGCTTTTGCTTGGCTTCGAAAATGCCTACGGTTATTTGAGTGTACCTCCTGGGTCGGAAAACATCTAACAGGATGATTGTCCAATCCAGAAGGTCAGAAGTCAAGCGGACGCCATAAAGTTTGAATTGCGAGTGACGATTGTCGATGGGGAGTCGATAGTTTTCAGTTGTCAGCGGTCAGTAAAGCCTTTGCAGGAGCTGGCACAGGCGGATCCCATCGTAGCACTGAGATACGAGTAATTGACGATCTTCGGTGGACGCTGGTCGATTGTCAGTAAACTAGCGCTCGAAACTCGATACGCAAAACGCGAGCTTCAAGTTTCCAGTTTCGATTTTCGGTCTTCGATGAACCGATGAGACGATGCACGGGCGAGCCGATGTTGGGAGAAAGGGTGGAAGGGCGCGGAGATGATCAAAACCCATAATCTAGAAAGGTTCTATCCCCTGGCGGGTGGGCGCTATTACGTGTTGCGGCGCATTGATTTGGATATCAAAGAAGGCGAGTTCATCACCATCATGGGGCCGTCGGGGGCGGGCAAGTCAACGCTGCTCAGCATCATCGGAATGCTCGACGGCGGTTGGGAGGGCGAATTCTATTTCCTCGAACAGCCTGTCCACAACCTCAAGCCCAAGCAAAGAATCGAGATCAACAAACGCTACATCGGTTTCGTCTTTCAGCAATACCACCTGCTGGATAGTCTGACGGTGGCGGAGAATCTGGATATCCCGCTCTCCTATCGCAACGTAAAGTTGTCGGAGCGGCAAGCACTGGTGGCTGACTCGCTTGACCGCTTCCAAATCGTGGGGAAAAAAGATCTCTTCCCCAGCCAGCTTTCCGGCGGACAGCAGCAGTTGGTGGCCGTCGCGCGCGCCGTGATCGCCAAACCCAAACTGATTCTTGCCGATGAACCCACGGGCAATCTCCACACCAGCCAGGGAAAAGAGATTATGGAGTTGTTCAAAAAAGCTGAACAATGAGGGAACCACCATCATCCAGGTGACCCACTCGGAAGCGAACGCCGCATACGGCAACCGGATTATCAGACTCCAGGATGGATGGATCGCGGGAATTTGATCATCGGGCCATCGGGTCATTGATCCATTGAATCTTCGGATTCGCGATTGCCAAATGGACTTGATGGATTCCAAAAGCTAAGATAACCCAATGGCCCAATGACCAAATGACCCGATGACCAAATGATTCAATGACCAGGGTTCTCATCGCCGATGATCAGCCGGATATTGCGGAAGCCCTGCGCTTGCTGTTGAAGGGCGAAGGCTATCAGACTGAATCTGCTTTCTCGCCGGGTGGCATCATCGCGGCCGTCGGGTCGCGGGACTTCGACCTCGTCCTGATGGACCTCAACTTCGCACGCGACACAACCTCCGGCCAGGAAGGTTTGGACACCCTTACGCGCCTGCAGGCGACCGATAGCACCCTGCCCGTCGTGGTCATGACGGCCTGGGGAAGTGTGGGTTTGGCGGTGGAGGCGATGCGGCGCGGCGCTCGGGATTTTATTGAGAAGCCCTGGGACAACACCCGCCTGCTCGCGATTCTCCGGACGCAAGTGGAGTTGAGCCATGCGTTGCGGGAGGGGCAGCGTCTGGAGGCGGAAAATCGCCTGCTGCGGAAGGAAGGCCGCCCCAAGCTGATCGCGGAGTCGCCCGCCATGCGGCCGGCACTGGATTTATTGGCGAGGGTGGGACCCTCCGGCGCGAATGTGCTGATCACGGGCGAGCACGGGACGGGTAAAGATGTCATCGCGCGAACTTTGCATGCCCTCTCTGATCGCGCCTTGCGGCCCATGGTTACAGTGAACGCCGGCGGGCTTTCCGAGGGCGTGTTTGAAAGTGAGCTGTTCGGCCACGTCAAGGGCGCCTTCACCGATGCCAAAACCGACCGCGTCGGCCGGTTCGAGCTTGCGGCGGGAGGCACGCTCTTTCTTGACGAGATTGCCAACGTTCCCCTGAATCTGCAAGCCAAACTCCTGCGCGTGCTTGAAACCGGAGAGTTGGAACGAGTGGGGTCGTCGAAAACCCACTGCGTGGATGTGCGGGTTTTGTCGGCGACCAATGCCGACATTGCGCAAGAGGTCCAGACCCGGCGATTCCGGGAAGATCTGCTCTTCCGGTTGAATACCATCGAGATTCATCTGCCGCCTTTGCGGGAGCGGCGCGAAGACCTGCCGCTACTGGCAAACTATTTCCTCCACCAATTCTCCCAGCGCTATCGAAAACGCCTGACCGGCATTGAGAGCGCGGCCATGCAGGCGCTTATCGAGTACGCCTGGCCCGGCAATGTCCGCGAGTTGGAGCACGCGGTGGAGCGGGCCGTCCTGATGGCGCAAGGCGACACCGTGCGGCCGAGCGACCTGGGCCTGCGGGCGGGCCGCGAGGGAGCGGGTCGCGTGGAAGAGATGAGCCTGGAGGAGGTTGAGAGCCTTCTGGTCAAGAAGGCCATGGCGCGCTATGAGGGAAACGTCAGCGCCGCCGCGGGCGCCTTGGGGCTGACCCGCAGCGCTCTTTACCGCCGGCTAAAGAAATACGGGTTGTGAGGTTGATCTGAGCCTGGGCCCCTACGGGGCTCGAGAAGGACGATGCCATCTCCTCTGGGCGAGGGTGCTGAACCCCGAAAGCCGACGACGGGCCACCGCTCTATGGCGAATGATTGCGCAGAGACCAGCGCGCGCCCTCCCCGACGGTCCCCACGCCGTCGAATGCGCTTTGAAGTCCGGATGCTGTTCTTCGCCTTGCTCGCGGGCGTTCCCTCCGTCGTGGCGACGGTTCTTCTCCTCTGGTTGGGGGACTACGCCAACGCTACACGTTGGACACTGACGGGCTTGGTCGTGATGTTCTGGCTCGGCACGGCATTGTCCTTTCGTTTCCACTTGGTGTACCCGCTGCAAACACTTTCCAACCTACTTTCGGCTCTCCGCGAAGAGGATTACTCCCTGCGCGCGCGCGGCGCACGGCCCGATGACGCGCTGGGCGAAGTCTTGGTGGAAGTGAATGCTCTAAGCGAGGATCTGCGCGGACGCCGGCTGGGCGCGCTAGAGGCGACGGCCCTCTTGCGAAAGGTCATGGCCGAAATCGACGTCGCCGTTTTCACCTTCGACAGCGAGCAATGTCTTCGCTTGATGAATCGCGCTGGTGAGCGACTTCTGGGCCAGCTCAGCGAGCGCATACTGGGACGGACAGCGGCGGAACTGGGCTTGGGGGATTGCCTGAAGGGAGAACCCTCCCGAATCATGACGATTTCCTTCCCCGGGGGAGCGGGGCGCTGGGCCCTGCGTCGCAGCGCCTTCCGCGAGAGCGGCATGCCACACGAACTCCTGGTGCTTACGGATCTAAGCCGGCCATTACGCGAGGAAGAACGTCAGGCTTGGCAGCGACTGATCCGCGTTCTCGGACACGAGCTCAATAATTCCCTCGCGCCCATCAAGTCCATGGCCGGCACGCTGGAGACGCTGCTGGAACGCCAACCGCGGCCGGCGGATTGGGAGGACGACATGCGCCGCGGTCTGGACGTAATTGAAGCGCGCGCGGCCGCATTGAGCCGTTTCATGGAAGCTTACTCCCGCTTGGCCCGCCTGCCGACCCCCAAAATGCAGGCGGTGGAGGTGGGCACCCTGGTCCGGCGTGTTGTGGGCCTGGAGAGCCGAACGGCGATTGCCCTTTCGCCCGGCCCCGACCTGACCCTGCGTGCCGACCCCGACCAGTTGGAACAGCTTCTCATCAACCTGCTTCGCAACGCGGTCGACGCCGCGCTTGAAACCGGGGGAGGAGTCTCGGTGTGGTGGATTCGCCGCTCGGACCAATTGGAAGTTTGCATCCGGGACGAAGGGCCCGGCTTGTCAAACACTTCCAATCTCTTCGTCCCGTTTTTCACGACCAAGCCCATGGGCTCTGGAATCGGACTGGTCCTGAGCCGGCAAATCGCGGAAGCCCACGGGGGAAGCCTCACATTGGAGGACCGAAAAGATCGTGCCGGATGCGAGGCGCGGCTGTGGTTACCGATGCAAAGTGCTTGATCGGCTGCATTGGCTTCCCCGCCGTGAATATTTCATTTCCCCGCCCGCGGGGGAACTCGCCGCCGAACGCCTATTCGGCGCGCAGCATCTTGGCGGGGTCGATTCTCACCGCGCGAATCACGGGCGGCAATGCCGCCAGTATTGCCGACGCGAGAATGGTCAGTGCGGGCAGCGCCAGCATTCTTGGGTCGGTCGGTTTCACCTGGTAGAGTAGCGTTTGAATGTATCGCGCCGACGCGAAACCGAGCGCGAGGCCGGCGACGGCACCTACCAGCACCATGGAGAAGGCGTCCACGGTCACTCCCCGCGCGATGTCGCCAGCCTGCGCGCCTATCGCCATGCGAATGCCGATTTCCTTCCGACGCTGAAGCACGGAGTAGTCGAGCACCCCGTAAAGGCCCACGCCCGAGAGCAGCAGCGCAACCACCCCGAAGAACAGCGCCAGCCTGGCCAGCAGCCGTTCGCGGACAGTGTGCGATTGGTCGATCGCCGTTTGCGTGCGGATGTTGCTGACGCGGAATTCGGACCGTGCGCGTGGCACTTCCCGGCGCAGAATCGACGCCATTGCCATTGGGTTGACGCTGGATGTACGCACGATGAACGTGCCCTGGCCGACCGGGCGCAACGCACCCTCGGTATCGACCGAGTGAAAAGGAAAGTAGGCCTGGGGCAGGATGGGCTCGCGGATGTCGCGGTAGGTCACATCGCCCACCAATCCCACCACTTCGAAGCGAAGACGCTTGCCTCCGCTGAACACCACCTCGAACGGCTTTCCCACGGGATACTCACCGCGGAAGTACGTCCTGGCGAAGGCCTTGTTAACGATTGCCGCGCCGGGATACGTGTCGCCGGGGAGGAAGTCCCGGCCGTCGATCATCGGAATTCTCATGGCTTCTACCCAACCGGGCGACGCCTGCAGTAGGTAGGCCAGAATCCCGTTGGGAGGTGCGCCGTTGACCGAGATGGAATTGTTCCAGCTCCACCCTCCCAGCAGCACGGAACTGGCCAGCCCGACTGTTTCCACACCCGGGACCCTGCGCAGATGCTCCGCCACCTGATCCCAGAGGGCCGGTGGCTGTGGACTTAACGTCACCGTCTCGAGAGTGACAACCCCTTGGGGGGAGAATCCGGTAGGGTGCCTCGACAACCGCTCGAAAGTGGCCACAAAGAGGCCCGCCACAAAAAGCACTAGAAAACAAAAGGCCGTCTGCACCGCGATAAGCGCGTGCATTAGGCGGCGGCGCGAGTGCGGGTCCTCTCCACCTTTGAGCGCGCTCACCGGCTTGACGGCCGAGGCGCGTAGGGCCGGCGCAAGACCAAAAAGCAACATGACCGCAACGGTCAGCACGAGGCCGAATCCCAACACCCGCCAGTCGGCCGGAAGAAACAGGCGCGCTGGATTGTCCGGAGGATTGATCATGCTGACGACGACCGGCGCAGACCACCAGGCGAATGCCCCGCCGATGGCGGCCGCGAGAAAGGCGAGCCAGGCGCCTTCCACCAGTACGAGTTGCACCAAGCGCGCGCGTCCGGCGCCAATCGAGACACGCAGCGCCATCTCGCGTGCCCGCGCGGCCGCTTGCGCCGTCATCAGGTTGGCCACGTTCGCGCACGCAATCAGCAGCACCAGCGCCACCAGCACCCCGAGAGCCGCAAGCGCGGTGCGGTAGTTGGTCTGCAGATCGGAAAAGCCCGCGGCGGCCGGCTCCAGCACCAGCCGGTGGTTCAGAAACTCATCGACCTGCTGCTTGGACCATCCGCTGAAACCCTTAGCCCTGTCCTCTTCGAAAGCCCGCGAGGTTGCGTCCAGCTTCGCGCGCAGAGGTTCCATCGGGACGCCGGGGTTCACCCGCGCGAGCGTCCGCATCCAGGTCCAGTCTGAACGCTGGGCGCCAGGATGCATCATGGTGGGAATGAAGATGTCAATCACCGTACCCGGCTCCGTGCCGGTGAAGCGCTCGGGGCCGACACCGATAATTTCGTAGAGGTCGTTGCCGATTCGGAAGGTGCGCCCGATCACCTTCGGATCACGTCCGAAGCGGCTCGACCAATAGTCGTAGGAGAGCACAGCGTAAGGGTGCGCGCCGGGCCTCGAATCGTCGCTTTCGGTAAATAGCCGTCCGGCGGCGGGCCGAAGTCCGAAGGAATCGAACATCCATCCGGAAACGTACTGGCGAAAGGCCTTTTCCATCTCCGCGTCCGATCCGTAGGTCAGATCCGTCCGTTCCGAATAGGAGAGCGCGATCAACTCGGCCTGGTCCCGCACCGCAGCGCGCATCAGGCGGAACGCCGGATACGCCCAACCGTCGAAAGTTGCGGGTTTGCCTTCCGGGCCGATGCCCTGACGAGCGAGGCCGTACAATTGTTCGGGCTCCGACACCGGTAACGGCCGCAACAGCAGGGCGTCGATGAGCCGGAAGGCCGAGGTGCACGCCCCGATTCCCAGCGCCAGCGAAAGGATGGCGGCGGCCGACGTCACTTTGTTCTTCATGAGTTGACGCAAGCCGAAGACCGTGTCGGCGCGCAGCGAATCGAGCCACGCGATGAGCCGAACGTCGCGGCTCTCTTCGCGCAGCCGTAGCGCCGGGCCGAGTGCTCTGCGCGCTTCGGCGGGGTCGCGGCCCTGCTCCAAGGCTTCTTCGATGTGCGACTGAAGTTCCTCGTCGATCTCACGGCTCAAACGATTGCCGCGAAACACATTGGCTAGGCGTGACCACCAGGACATATCAGGCCATCCTTAGAACGCGATTTACGGCTGCTGTCACCGACTGCCAACGCGATTCTTCCGCGGCGAGCTGCTTCTTACCCGCCGCCGTCAGATCATAGAGGCGCGCCCGCCGCCCGGTGTCTTTGATGACCCATTGGGCGCGAATCCACCCGGCTTCCTCCATCCGGTGCAACGCTGGGTAGAGTGAACCTTCCTCGGCGCGAAGCACCTCGCCGGACATACCCTGGATCGCGGTCATGATGGCGTAGCCATGCAGGCGCGGCCGGCGCGAGAGGATTTTCAACACCAGCAGATCAAGCGAGCCTTGGAGCGAGTCGGGCTTAGGCATACATAGACCTCATAGTATATAGACGTCTGAGCATCTCGGAGGTTAGCAGTAAAATTCGGTTTTTGCGAGAGCTACATTCACGGTCTCCCGAAGCCGATGTTGCTTTTCGCCGGCTCCAAGCCCTCCCATGCCGGTCGTGAGGCCGAATTACGACCCGCGCTGAACCCTGCGTACCCGAATTGCGGTGGCTCACGCTGTTCTTGCTAACCGAAGTTGTGGTAGCACGTCTACTACGAGTGATAGTAGACTCTCCACCCTGACCGTGACACTCGAACCGGCTTGAGATTTTACAAGGGATTGCCCCGGAGGAAGCTGGCCACCCCGCCCGTCGCGCCTTCGGCAACACGGAATTGTTAAAATGAGGAGGTACGCGAAATGGAGGGATGGATCGGGTTTGAACGGCTGGGGCAAGACTTGCGCTATGGCCTGCGGCAACTGCGGCGGGCTCGGGGCATCACGGCGGTCGCGGTGTTCACGCTGGCGCTGGGTATTGGAGCCACCACCGTCATATTCAGCCTGATTGATACCGCCCTCCTGCACCCGTTTCCCTACAAGAACGCGGACGGCATCGGCGCCTTCCGAATTCACGACCTCGATGATTCCGCCAGTTCCGGCCGCCTCTGGCTCACGGTTCCAGAGTTTCTCGACTACCGGGAACAAAACCACGTATTCGCGGATATGACCGGCACCGGTGGTGATGATGTTCTCTACACCCGCAGCGGGGAAACGCAGCGATTGATCGGGATATTCGTCACCACCAATGTCTTTCAATTCCTGGGGGTGCATCCGCTCGCGGGCCGCTGGATCACGCCCGAAGATGGCGCCCCCGGCGCCCCACCCGTGTTCATGATGAACTACCGCATGTGGCAGGAACAATTTCGCGGTGATAGCAACATTCTTGGAACCACTTTTACTTTGAACGGTGTGTCCCGAACGCTGGTAGGCATCATGCCGCCGCGCTTCCAATACTTTGGCGGGGACGTGTGGCTGCCCCTCAGCTTAAGCCGCAGTGGAGCTCGCGGCACCGGTGGGACGGAGACGGCCGGCCGCCCGATGTATCTGATTGCGGAAGAGCGCCGCAAGCCCGGCGTGAGCCTGGAAGCCGCGGCAGCGGACTTGAATGTAATCGCCCAGCGCCTCGCGAAAATCTATCCGGCCAATTATCCCAAACGCTTCACCGTGAAAACCGACACGCTGGCGAACGACGTGGTGGGCAACTTCAAGCAGATGTTCCTTATTCTGCTGGTCGCCGTCGGGATGCTGCTCTTGATCGCTTGCAGTAACGTCGCCAATCTTTTGCTGGCCCGGGCGACGTCGCGCGAAAAGGAGTTTGCCATCCGGGCGTCCATCGGCGCCAGCCGCGGCCGCCTGATCCGGCAGATTCTGGTGGAAAGTTTCGTGTTAGCGGCAGCGGGCGGCGGCGTGGGGTGCCTGTTCGCCTACGGGGGGCTGAAAGCGTTGATGGCGGTAATACCACCCGACAGCCTGCCCAGCGAATCGGTGATCGAATTGAATTCAGCGGCGTTGGTCTTTACGCTGGCGGTCACGCTGATTACGACGTTGCTGTGTGGGCTGGCGCCGGCCCTGCACACGGTCCGAGGGGATTTGCACCCGCACCTCAAGGATACGGGCCTGGGCGTAAACTCAGGCTTCCGGCATGGCGGATTCCGGGCAGCGCTGGTGGTGGTGGAAGTGGCGCTGGCAATCGTGCTGCTGGCGGGCGCCGGCTTAATGATGCGCAGCTTCTTTGCCGTCGAGCAGGTCAACATGGGTTTCAATCCGCAGAAAATCCTTTCCGCGCGCCTGGTCTTCCCCGAGGGCCACTACAAAACCGCGGTGCAGAATAAGATCTTTTTCCAGCAAGTCCTGCAGCGCATAGGCGCCGTGCCGGGCGTGGTGGCCGCCGCCGAGGCTGTCACCTTGCCGCCATTCGGCGGGCCCATGAGCGAGGTGACGGTGCCGGGCAAGACGCACTCCGAGCGCTGGAACGCGATGTTCGAGTCGTGCAGCGACGACTGGTTCCGGACGGTGGGGGTCCCGCTGGTGCGAGGCCGGCTGCTTTCGGCGTTCGACGTCGATTCCGCCCGTCATGTGGCCGTGATCAACGCGACTCTGGCGCGGCGCTTCTTCGGCCAGGAAGACCCTCTCGGGCGAAAGATCAAATTCAATGCCCTCGACCAAAGGCCGGACACGCCCCACGACGCCTACTTTGAAATCATCGGTGTCGTGCGGGATTTTAAGAATGAGGACTTGCGGCGCCCAACACTGCCCGAAGGCTTCGTTCCCTATACCGTCGCGAACTTTGGCGGTCGGGGCATCCTGGTGAGGGCGGCGGGCGATCCCGCCTCAATCGGGAAGAGCGTCAGCCGGGCGGTGTGGGCGGTGGATCCCGATGTGGCCCTCACCCAGGAACGCCCGCTCAATGCCTTTCTCCAGGATTACGCCTACGCTCAGCCCAAGTTCGGCCTCATCGTGTTAAGCGTGTTCGCGGCCATCGGCCTGATCATGGTGAGCGTTGGCGTCTTCAGCGTAATGGCCTACTCGGTTTCGCTGCAGACGCACGAGATTGGGATTCGGATGGCGTTGGGAGCCCAGCCCAGCGGCGTTCTCCGGATGGTACTTGCCCGCGGACTGCGTTTGATCGTTGCGGGGATCATTCTCGGCGAGCTTGCAAGTTTTGCGCTGACTCGATTCATTGCCAGCCAAATCTGGGGTGTGTCTACGCGCGATCCGTTGACGCTGGGTGCGATAGCTGCCGTGATTGGAGCCGCCGGCCTCGCTGCCTGTGTGCTTCCGGCACGGCGGGCCTTACACGTCGATCCTTTGGTTGCGCTCCGCCACGAGTGATCCGCGAGCAAGCACTGCAGGGCGAGAAATCACCGGCGGCCACTGAGGCGCCTGTGTCACTTTGACGGGCGCAATTACCAGTCCATCGCTATTCGGATCGCAATACCTTTACTGGGTCGATATGAACGGCGCGGATCACCGCCGGCAAAGCCGCGAGGACGGCCGCGGCGATGAGGGCGAGCGCGGGAGTAGCAAAGGCGCGCAAGTCCGTGGGCTTTACCTCGTACAGCAGCGATCGGATAGGGCGAGCCGAGGCGAGACCGAGGGCGAGGCCTCCGAGCGATCCGGCGAAGACCCAGGTGACGATGTCGAACGTAACTCGCCGGGCGATGTCACCAGCCTGCGCTCCGATGGCGATGCGAATGCCGATTTCCCGGCGGCGCCGGAACACCGAGTAATCGAGTACACCGTACAAACCGACTCCGGCTAGCAGCAGGGCGACGACGGCGAAGAAGAGAGCCAGCATGGCGAGGAGACGCTCGCGGACCGTCTGCGCGTCGATGAGCGCCCGCTGCGTGCGGATGCTACTGACGCGGAATTCGGGCTGAGCGCCCCGAACCTCCGCGCGAAGTACGGACGCGAGCGCGAGCGGGTTGGCGGTTGACGTGCGCACGACGAACGTTCCGCTCAGCAGCATCCGGCCCTTGCCATCGTGAAAGTCCGTGTAGGCAACCGGCAGCGTCGCTTCGCGCAGGAAACGGTAACCGGCGTTGCGCACCATGCCGACGACTTCGAATCGTTGCCCCCGCATGAATGCCGCGGTGCCTTCGAACGTTTTCCCCACTGGATTCTCTCCATTGAAGAACGCCCTGGCGAATTCCTCATTGACGATGACCGCGCCGGGGATATCGGTGCGACGGAAGTCCCTTCCGGCAAGAAGAGGGATTCGCAGGGTGTCGATCCAGCCGGGCGAAATGTTCATAATCCAGGCCGTGACGTTGCTGGGAGCTGCGCCGTTGACCGAAATGCCATTCGTCTTGTAACTGTTGCCGTCCAGCACAGGCCAATCAGCAAACCCGACGGATTCGACGCCGGGAACGTTGCGCAGACGTTCAGCGACCTGCTCCCAGAGGACCGCGGGCTCGTTCGGCCGCAGCGTAATGATGTTGAGATTCAGAAGGCGGGCCGCGGAGATGCCGGTGGGCTGATTCGACAGCCGCTGAAACGTCGTCAGGAAAAGTCCGGCGACGAACAATACAAGAAAGCAGAATGCGACTTGCACGGCGATCAGCATATGCATCAATCGGCCGCCGGCGTGAGGGTCGTCACCCCCCTTGAGGGCGCTGGCGGGCTTGACGGCTGAGGCTCGAAGCGCCGGCGCTAAACCGAAGAGCACCGTCACACCGAGCGTGAGCGCCAGTGCGAAGGCAATGACTCGCCAGTCGACCGCGAGGGACACGCGCACCGGATTGTCGGGAGGATTAATCCTGCCCACCACAAAAGGTCCCGACCACCATGCGAACAATCCCCCCACAGCGGCCGCAAGGAAAGCAAGCATCCCGCTTTCCACCAGCAACAATTGGATGAGGCGCCGGCGCCCCGCGCCAATGGAAACGCGCAGAGCCATTTCGCGCGCCCGAGCCGCGGCTTGAGCCGTCATCAAATTCGCGACGTTCGCGCAAGCGATCAGCAGCACCAGACCGACTAGCGTGCCGAGAGCTGCGAGGGCCTGGCGGTAATCTGTTCGCAATCCGAACGCTCCGGCAACGGCGGACTCGACACCGAGCGCCCTGGGAGCTTTCGACAAGTCCGTGCTGGCGGACCGAAGCGCGGCGAGCAGGTGCTCTCGAACCGGTTCGATCGCACCCCCAGGCGGCAGGAGCACGTACGTCTGGAACAAGCCGGCAACGGGATTCTCGACCAGAGAATGCATCATGTTCGGAACGAAGATGTCGGCAAATGCGCCGGGCTCGGTGCCGGTGAAGCGCTCGGGCGCGACGCCGACGATCTCAAAAACCTTGCTGCTCGGGCCAATGCGCCAGTCCGGACCCATGCGAACCGAGAGCCCGATAACGTTTGGGTCGCGCGAAAAGCGGCGAGTCCAGTAATCGTAGGAAAGAACGGCGACGGGACTCGCCCCGGGCTTCAGGTCGTCAGTTTCCGTGAGTAGCCGGCCCCGAGCAGGACGAAGTCCGAAGGAAGCAAACATCCAGCCGGAAACAAATTGGACGTTGGCTTTCTCGATTTCCTGCTCGGAGCCGTACGTTAAATCCAAGGATGGAGCTGCGGAGACGGCGATTAGCTCAGTTTGGTCGCTTGGATCATCTTTCAAAGCCGCTCGCATCTGGCGGAATTGGACGTAGGTGAAAGCGCGCGCGAACCCCGGCTGGGAGAGTCCGTAGAGCCGCTCAGCATTCGCGATGGGTAAGGGCCGCAGGAAGAGTGCATCGATGAGGCGGAAGGCCGACGTGCAGGCTCCGATGGCGAGGCCGAGCGAAAGGATCGCCGCGGCGGAACTCACCTTGCGCTTGTTGAGTTGTCGCAGGCCGAAGCGAACGTCCTGCACGAGGTGGTCCCACCAGTCGCTCTGCTTAGGCCTTCGCCAGAACATCTCTTTAACTCTCTCTCCAAGGAGGGTAGCGCGGACCTGTTTTCCAGGTCCGCGGCTCGTACGTGCTGGGTAAGGAAAAGCCGCGGACAGGTCCGTGCGAGTGATGCTCGGGTCCCAGAACCCGCCCGATCTCCGCCGCCAGTCTTCGGGCGATAGCGCGTCTATGCGCCCGCGTAATTGATCGGCCGCCGCGCCACTCCAATGCGCTTTACTCGGTCCGCAGTGCTTCCGACGGTGAAATCAAGCTCGCTCGGATTGCCGGGATCAAGGATGCGAGCAGCGCACAGAGCCCGAGAGTTAAGACGGCCGCCGAAATCACCGCCGGGTCGTACGGATTCAGTCCATAGAGCTGGCTGCCGAGGAAGCGGGCCGCCGCCAGAGTTACCGGAAGGCCCACGAGCAGACCTATTGCCACCAGTGCGAAGGCACCTCGAAGCACCAGCGCCGCCGCTTGCACGCGGGTGGCACCGAGGGCCAAGCGCACCCCGATTTCATTGATGCGCCGTCCTGCGTTGTAAGCCGTAACTCCATACAATCCGATTGAAGCCAGCACCAGTGACAGAATGCCAAAGAATGACGTGAGCCGTGCAATCACGCGCTGCTGCCGGAACTGCCCGGCCACTTGCTCGCGCAGAGTCCGGATCGAAATGATCGGCAGATTGGGATCCACGGAAGCCAGGGCCTGGCGAAGTTGCCCCGCGGACAGGCGAGTTCCGGGCTGCGTTACAATGACAATATCGTGCAAGAAATGCGAGCCGGGGCCGCTGTCGGTGCCTTCGGTATTGGGAACAAAGTCATGCTGCGCCTCCGGCAGAAAGAAGAGCGGGTCGATCGGTTTGTCGAGGTTAATGCTCGAATAACGCGCGTCTTTGGCGATGCCGATGATTTCGTATTGACGTGATGCGCGCATGTCAGACTTTCCGAAATACTTCCCGATGGGGTCTTCAAGCTTGAAAAACTTGCGCGCAAACGCTTCATTGATGACGGCCACGTGCCGGGACGTCGCCGTGTCCGCTTCGGAGATACCGCGTCCCTTGAGGACCGGATTTCCAATAACGTCAAAGTATCCCGCCGTGGCTCGATTCCACAAGGCAAAGCTGTTGTCGTGGGGTCCGGGTGCAGGACGTCCATCCACCCAGACGCCAGCACCCCAATTGTTGCCGCCTAGCGGCGAGTATAAGCAAACAGCCACCGCGGATACACCCGGAACGCCGGACAGTGAATCATGGATCCGGCCGTAAAGCGTGGTGAGCTGGTCTAAGCGGTATCCGGCAAGGCGGGGATCGATATGCACGATGGTGCGCCGGTCTTGGGCGAAGCCCAAAGGCTGATTTTCGAGATGCTGCAGCGCCACCATGAGGAGTCCCGACGCCGCCAGCAATACCAGCGACAGCCCCGCCTGCAACACCGCCAACATCTTTCGGGGAAGCGCGCCCGTGCGGGCCGTGGAGCGGTTTGCGCCGCGCAGGGCTTCAATGGGATCTACCCGCGTGGCCATCCAGGCGGGAGCAATGCCGAAGGCTATTCCCGTGACCAACGAAACGCCGAAGGCAAACAGCAGGACTGGCATCGAGGGCGACGCGCTGATGGGGACTCCGGCCATGCCGCCAACATGAGGGAATACAAAATGCAAAATCAGGCGCGTGCCGGCAAATGCGACGCCGAGACCCGCCACCCCACCCGCGAGCGATAGTCCAAGGCTTTCGGTGAGGGCCTGCCTTACCAGCCGCGACGCTTGCGCTCCCAAAGCCATGCTCAACGATATCTGCCGCCGCTGCTCCATGCCGCGCACGAGCAACAGACTCGCCACGTTGGCGCAGACGATAAGGAGCACAAAGGCGGAAACCATCATCAGGATCTGAAGCCAGTGCTCGTATTCCTCGCGCATGCTGGTAATGCCGGCGCCTCCGGGCCGTACGAACAGCGTCTGGTCAGGAAGTTTCACACGTTCGTTGGCGCTCATATCACCCCAGTGCGAGCGCAGCCACTGCTTGAGCTCCACCCGCATATCAGTCTCGATGGATGCGGGGACCACGCCGGGCCGGATGCGCCCAATCAAGTCCAGCCAGTACATGTCGGGCTTGTTAAGATCGCTATCGGCCTCCACCACGGGTTCGGTCTCGAGCGGCAAAAAGAAATCGGGCGGAACGCTGCGCAGACGGTCGCCAAAGAAACCTGGTGGAGTGATTCCCACCACGGTAAAGCGCTTGTCATCCAAACTGAAGGCGCCTCCTATGATGGACGGATCCAACCCGTACTGTTGCTGCCACAGGCGATAGCTCATCACCGCGACTGGCGGAGCGCCGGCGCGATCGTCGCCGGCGGTCAGCAGCCGCCCGGCATACGCCCTGATGCCGAACATGGTGAAGTAATTGCCTGAAACGAATTCCCCGGGATAGCTTTGCGCCGCCTCCGTGGCCCCCGAGCGCCGGACGCCCAACAGCGATCCGCCCGCCTGGAACGCGGCCAATTCTGCAAACCCTTGGGTGTTGTCCCTAAAGTGTTTGTATAAATCGTATGAGAAAATGGAAAACTCATTCTCCTGGCTGTACCCGCCCGAATAACAGCAACGTGATGCTCTTCCCAGGCGGTACAATTCGGCCGGATTCACCACTGCCAGCGACTTCAACAAAACGGCGTGCACCAGGGTAAAAATGGACGTGGTCGCACCTATGCCCAGCGCCAGCGTGAGAACAACCGTGACGGTGAACGCCGGGGACTTCCGCAAGCGCCGTAGCGCATAGCGGGTGTCCCGCCACAGAGTTTCTACGAACGGCAGTCCCCTGTGCTCCCGGTAGTCTTCTTTTATCGTTTCCACCGCTCCGAACTTCAGTACCGCCTGGCGTCGAGCGTCGAGGGGCAGTAAACCGGCGCGAAGATTTTCCGCGGTTTGCAGAGCAAGATGCTCCTCAATCTCCGCCCTCAATCGCTCTTCCTCGCGTCTCGTTCTCATCAAGGAGACCAGCCGCCGCAGGAATCGCCTTGTGGTTTTCATCTCAGATCCTCCGCTTTTACGGCAAAGAATCGCTCGATGATGGCCGCGGTCTGCTCCCAATCTCGCGTTTTGGATTGCAACTGTTTGCGCCCCTCGCGTGTCAGTCGGTAGAAACGCGCCTTGCGGTTGTTGTCAGAGGTGCCCCACTCGGAAGCGATCGATCCCTCCTGCTCTAATTTCAGCAGGACGGGATACAAGGTGCCTTGATTCACGGCGAGCAGGCCACCGCTGATCTGCTCGATGCGCCGGGCGATTCCGTAACCGTGCAGAGGTCCCAGCACCTCCAGAGTCTTAAGAGCCATAAGCGCCAGCGTGCCCTGCCGAACATCCATTTTTTCTTTCATAAGGCTCATTGGGATTCCAACAGGAAATATGCCATATTTCATTTGGGAAAACAACAGGAGTAATTGCGCTTAGTACGTGGCATCCAACTTAAACCTCGGATAACTATAGATTCTTCGTCGCCTGCTGGCTCCTCAGAATGACAGTACCCATGAGTAGCCGCGTGTTTGGGTAAACTCCGAACAGAAGTTGGGGGTCACCTCCCGGAATCCATACGCAGTTCGCGCTGCGTAACGGTGCTGCAAATTTTTCGGAGTCCGCCACATTCCGATCTCGTGTATGCAAGACCGCCACCCGGTGGACGCCGAACCGTGCAAAACTAAGTCTGGCCGCTTTTTCGTAATCAATCAGCGTGGTTGACGAGCCAGCTCTCGTTGCTGGCTCCAGATGAGAATCGGCGGTTGGAATAATGACCACAGAGATGCCGGCGCCGCCTGCGAGATCAGTCACTCTCTCCAATAAGGCTGAGATGTTCTCTTGGTCGAAGTATCCTCCTCCCAAAATGATCGTTCCGTCCGTCGACCTGTTTACCGGGGCCTGCGCGGAAGCCTCGCGCGAAACCCGGCCCCGAATCGCAAACCCTGCCAGAAGGAGGCTCGCAATCAGTAAGAGCGCTTTGTATTGCCCTAGCATCGTCTACCCGGTACAGCGTCTATGCTAGCCTTGTCAGCCCGCGAGTAGCGCGTCGAAACCTGAGTCACCACCCACTCTCATCCGAGTTCCCTCGGTTCTGTGCCCTTACCCTTAATCCTTATTCTGGGGCGGCGCCGCGCCGGAGGCGGAGCCCCAAGCCTTATTGGGCTGCGGCCCCATCACCAGGACCAGCGTGCCGCCCTGCACGACATCGCGGTGATAAATCCAAGGCTTATGAAGCGGTTCACCTTGGAACGTGGCGGATTGAATATACACGTTCTGCGGCGAGTTATTCTTTGTCTCGATCACGAACTCCCGGCCCGGATAGTAATTCTTGTCAAGGTGAATGACGGCTCGCGGGAACAAGGGGCTGCCGATTTCATAGATGGGTTTCAGCGAGCAGCCGCCGTCCATTTCGAACAGTCCCATTGCCATCATTACAAAATAGGAACCCATTTGGCCCTGGTCCTCGTCGCCTACGTATCCGCCGGGCCCCGTGCCGTAGGAGTGTTCCATGACCTCCCGCGTCCACTTTTGCGTCAACCACGGCGCTCCGGCGTAATTGAATAACCAGGGCGCCTCCATGTTGGGTTGATTACCCGCATTGACGTATTTGTTGTCGGAGGCGAAGTTTGGCCGTGAGTCCTCAAATCCCTGATTGAGACGCCGGACGAACTCGTCCTTGCCCATGAGGCCGATCAGGCCTTGCATGTCGTGAGGAACCCAGAAGGAATATTGCCATGCGGTGCCCTCGGTGTAATTCTTGTGGTCGAACGGTGAGAAATTCTCCAGCCACTTGCCGTCACGATGTTTGGGCCGGAAATAGCCCACCGAAGGATCCCAAATGTTGCGGTAATTCTGCGCGCGCTTGGAAAAGTATTGGTAATCGTCCATCTTGCCCAGCGCCTTGGCCAACTGCGCGGCGCACCAGTCGTCGTACGCGTATTCCAGCGTCATCGAAACCTGTCCGTCTTCCACCGGAACGTAACCGAGATCGCGGTAGGGCCCGAGCTTTTCCATCCCCACCCAGCCCGTCTTGAGGTTACCGTAGTAATTCATCCCGGGAGTGGTTTGCATGTGCTTGATGGCGGTGAAGGCTTTTTCCCCATCGAAATCACGAACGCCTTTCTGCCACGCACTGACCAGCAATGCAATCTCATGCTCAGCCACCATGATGCCGCTGTAGCGGAGACCGGCGGGGCCTTTGGAAAGCCATCCCCCCTTGTCGTTGAGTTCCAGTTGCGAATTCACCCATTTGCTCAGCACCTGCGGCGTTGCCAATCCCCAGAGTTGATTCAGGTTCCAGAAGGTGTTCCAGAAGGCGTCGCAGCCCAGCATGGGCGATTCCGGATTCTTGAGTTGCTGCACGCGGCCGGTGGGGTCCACGTACTTACCGTTCACATCGCTGAAGATCGTCCTCGCTGCATAGGAGCGGTAAAAATTAGTGTAAAACTTTGTCTGATCGGCGTCCGATCCACCTTCCACTTCGATGTTTTTCAAGAGATTATTCCAGGTCTCGCGAGCGCTCTTGCGAACCGCGTCAAAGTCCCACCCGAAGCGATTAGTTTCCGTGTCCAGGTTGAGCCGCGCCTGTTCGATGCTTACCAGGGAGATGCCGCTCTTGACCCCGATCACCTCTCCCTGGGTGGTGTGGTAACTGGCGAAGGCCCCCACATCGTCCTTTCCAGCGACCTCTTTGGTGTCCGGAGTAATATTTGTTCCCACCCAGCCGCCCATGGAATCAAAAGGCTTGCTGAAGCGGACGACGAAGTGCAGGGTGTATTTTTGAAAATCCCCCCAGTTGGTGCCGGCCTGGTCGGATTCTCCTTCGATTTCCGTGCTGCTCACCTTGCGGATGACGGCATTCTTGATGACCGTGCCATACTCGCCCGGCACGTCCACCACCAGCAAGATGCGGGCCTGCTCCGCTTGCGGAAAGGTGTAACGCTGGAATCCCGCGCGCGTCGTGGTGGTCAATTCGGCGCGGATCCTGTAGTCATCCAGCGTCACCGCGTAATAGCCCGGCGAGGCGGTCTCGGTCTGGTGGCGGAAATGAGAGCGAAAACTTTCCGGCGAGCCGGGCTCAGGGCCCTGGACCAGCTTCAACGGGCCGGTAGTTGGCATCATTAACAGGCCGCTCATCGTCCACGAGTGGATGTGGCTGAAGCCCAGGATGGTACCGACGTCATACTTATAGCCGGCCCCCCAGCCCCACCTTCGGTTGTCGGGGCTGAGCTTGACCATCCCGAATGGCAGAGCCGGGCCCGGGAAAAGCATCCATCGCAGTCCTGGTTCGGTGGTTCCAATAAAAGGATCAACCCAGTCCACCGGCTGGCGGCTGGATGTTGGGGCCGCTGCAGCGCACACTTGCGAACACCCGGCAATTAGAACGATTAATAAAATCGAAGCTTTCTTCATAATTCCCCCACTCTTAAATTTCATCATTAATGCGCGCACAATATACACCCGTGGGGCCCGGGTGTCAGTTGCCAATCCGGCCGCGCCGTCCTCCACCCGTCCACAGGATGGATCCGTCCATAGGCTGCCATTAGAAAACCAGCTATATGGGGGCTTAGGATTCTGGCTGTACCTGTCCTTTCGGCAAGCGTGTTGAACTTGCTGTCGTACTTCAAAGTTCTTCCGTGGGAATCACGCGATTTTCGGACCGATAAGATCTTGGCGAGGCTCGGGATGTGCGCAAGACGTGGGGGGCCGAGGAAGAAGCCGCGGGCACGCACAGGGCACACCGGAAGTTGCTTGCTTGTATCTAAATGATTCTAAACGAAATAATCTGGTGCTGGAGGGGGGAGTTGAACCCCCACGCCGGGTGACCGGCGGCAGATTTTGAGTCTGCTGCGTCTGCCAATTCCGCCACTCCAGCTCAAGCGGGATAAACAATGTAGCACGCCCCACCAATTCGCTCAACTGGGTAATTGCTCACACGCGGCATCCCGGCGCCATCGTTATTCCCAAATACTGCGAACCCGTGTATACTCCTCTGCAATTTGAGGTTCCCGGAACGGGAATCCCGAAAACAGATGCAGAACATGCTGCCCCGGATGGTACTCAGGTACTATTGTATTGACCGATTATTTAGCGCACAATGCCTAACAATAAACATATGGGGCCCCTCTGTTCAAGCGGAGACTTGAATGCCACCATTTTTTCGAGTTGAAAGTACGGGTCGGCAACCCGGGCCCGAAGCCTTCGGCAAGACGGCTGGCTTGGCCGGGAAGCGGCAGTGTGCACAGGGATTCTCATTACTTGAGCTACTGATCGTCCTTGCCATCGGATTGGTCCTGACGGGTATCTCAATTCCGATGACTATCAACGCTATGCGCAGTTACCGGCTGACGGCCGCAGTGTCCGCCGCCACGGGGGCTATCCAATCGAACCGGTACTCTGCCGTGATGAATGGCTATCCGTACCAGCTAACCTTCAGTCCAGCGACGGAGTCATTCCAGGTCTATACGATGATTCCCCCGGCAACGACTTACTCGGCGGTGGTCAAAACCGGCGGCACGGTCTATCCGACGTCTCCAGTTCCTATCAGTGGGTCTGGGGATATATCCATCAGCCGATCGGAAACTTTTCAGTTTTCGCCGGGGGGCACGGTCACTGAGACTTCATCGAACATGAGTTTTCAGATCACCAATCCTTACGGCGGGTCGAACACCATCACGGTTTCGGGGGTCGGAAATGTTACAGTCACGACACCTTAGCGCGAGTCGAGGACAGGGCTTCTCGCTGCTCGAAGTCATGGTGGCTATTGTGGTGCTTACCATCGGTTTGATGTCCAGTGCCATGCTGATGGCGAATGTCTATAGGTACACCGTGCGCTCGCGATATATGGCGCTGGCGAGCCAGTTGGCTTCGGAAGAACTCGAGGACCTGAGCCGCTGGCCCAACAATACGAACGCCAATCCTCCCTATATCGACCCTCATATTGCGGTTCCAACTGGCTCCAGCACTTGTGGTATTACCGGTGAGACGTGTATCGGCAGCCTAACCGCAGACACCGGCCCGCAGACTTTCCCGGATGGCTCCGGCGGCAACACCTATGTGTCTTACTACGATTCTGTCGGCCTTGCGACGCAAAACGGTGTCATGAGCGAAACCTACAAAATGCCCTGTACGGGCGCCCCCGATGGGACCGGGAATTACGTTACGGTGACTTACAGCCCAGACGGGCGGACTCCCAATTCAAACTCCAATCCGGCGCCTTGCTTTGCCAATCCTCCCAGCGCGGGGATGACGTTTGGCCGGCGGTGGGTAATCGAGCAGGACCAACCGGTGGTTGGCGTACGCCGGATTACGGTTCTGGTGACTTTACAAGATTTGACCATCCAGCCTCCCGTGACCTTCCAGATGAGCATGGTGCGGCCATGAAAAAATGTGCACGCAGTGACGGATTGCACCGTGGGGAAGCTTACGACCGCGGTTTTTCTCTGATTGAATTGATCGTGGCGCTTACGGTTTTCCTTGTCGTCAGCGCTGTCTCATTTACTTTGTTCGGGCGCCATCAGGCCCTGCTGAGCCAGGAGCAGGTAACGGTGGGTCTTAACATTGGCCTCCGCAATGCGCTATCGCAACTCCAACTCGACATGGTTAATGCCGGAGACGGGCTGATCCTGGGAGCGAACGTGCCGGCCTGGCCCGTGGGGGTAACGATCAAGAACAGTGACGCCACGACGGCGACTTGCAACCCGACTGCGGTCTTCCCACCGGTCTATGCGGCAGCCTGTTTTGACAAGTTCAGCATTATTATCGTTGATCCTAATACTCCTGCCTTACACCCTTGCGTCATCACCTCTTGCACTGTTGACACATCGGCGAGCACCACTCTTACCGGCCAGTTTTCCCCCTCCTACGCGGCCTCCACGTACGCCGGGAATTTCAAGAGCGGCGACCAGGTCCTCTTTGTGCAATCGTGTGCGGGAGGAGGGCATGCGTCGAATACCAGCGGTTGCAAGTACACCACAGCCATTCTTACCAGCGTAGGCACAAGCACTACTACGGGAACAAACTGCTCTACGGGCTGTGTCAACCTCAATTTCAATTCGACCGCCGCGAACGGCACCAACACCACCGGCAACGACCCGTTGGGAATGACCACCAGTTCTTCCGCTGCCCCCCAGTTGACCGCGCAGTTTAACCAAAACGACTGGGTGGTGCGGTTATTGCCGATTACCTACTGGGTAGATGCCACCAATGCGGCTGATCCGCAGTTGAAGCGGACGCAGGCCACTGCATCCAATGTGCTGATGGATCAAGTAATCGGCTTCAAGGTGGGAGCAGCTTTGTGGAACAATTCGAACACCCAACGTTTTCTATATGATTATGACGACGTCAACGATTACGCGGATGCATTCAATCTTATTCGCTCGGTTCGGGTCTCGATTATCGGACGCACCGCGCCTGACCCGTCGAATCCCTTTCGTAACCTGTTTGACTTGGGCCCCTACCAGATTCGTGGGAGCTCCGTCATTATCAATCCCCGAAATCTGACCATGAACAGCGATTGAGGTGTACCATGATGAGGCCGCTGAGCTTATCGAATTTCACCCAAGATGACGCACTAAGCCCGCCCGCGGTGGCGCGCCCTGGAGGTGGATCTGACAACCGCGGCGTCGCCTTGGTCATTACCCTGCTGCTGTTGTTTCTCATGTCCGTCATCGGGCTGGCGGCGGTGCTCAGCGCCAGTTCCGACCTGCTGATAAACGGTTACTACAGCAATTATCGAGGCTCCTTTTACGCCGCTGATTCAGGCTTAAACATTGGCCGTCAGGCGATATATAACCAGTTGAACTCGACCTTCAGTACTAGTTTCGCCACCTTTCAGACTCCACCCCCTGGGGCGATCACCGGGCTGGAGACTACGGTCCAGAACTACATTATGACGAAGTACGGTGGTGGCGGCCCTTGTCCCCTCAACCCCGCGTCTCTTTCCACCAAGACCGCCTGCTACTTGAGCGCCGGGACGCCGAACAACAACTGGGCGAACAGCGCGGGGGCAGCAACAAACTCCTGGGCGGAGAGCTTTAATATTACGAATGCGACGGTGCAACTGGCCCCCAGTACCCCCAACCCGCAGCCCCAAATCACCGGCAGCACCATCACCGGGTACAAATATTTTTACAGCTATTCTCTAACTTCTGTGGGCTCGGCGACCGGCGCGGAGAAGTCCACGGTCAACGAAAGCGGCTCGATCATCATCACTGTTTCGGGCACGCCCTCCACCGTTAGCGAAAGCTTTGCCATCTACGGTGCGTTTATCACCAACTACGCCGCGTGCCTGGGAGCCCTGGTTCCCGGCACCATGACCGGCCCGATGTTCACCGACGGGGAATGGGGGTTCGAGGCCGGGGGATCGTACATTTTTACGGACGCGGTGGGACAGCAGGACCCCAAGGCGAGCTACTTTATTAATGGAAATTGTAACCAGTCTGCAACCAGCAGTTATACAAAGAACGGCACGACCATCGCTCCACAATTTCAAAGCGGATTCAATCTCGCGCAGACCGCGATCACCCCGCCCGCTAACAGTTTCAGCCAAAAGTGGGCGGCCATCGATGGGCTGGGCATGTATGAGACTAATTCTTTAGGCGTGCCGGGTGGCGATCCTACCGCTACAGATCTCAATGCCAAGGTGAAGACCCTTACCGGTACAGCCTATCCAACGAGCGGCGCCTCTTCGGGAGTCTATCTCAACTACGATTCGACCACCAATCCGCCGACGATGAAAGGCGGCGGACTGTATGTAGAAGGCAATGCCTCCGTCGTTCTTTCTACCAGTGGGGCGTCGGCTCAGGTGTATACAATCACGGGTAGTTCGGGAACTACTACCAAGATGACCGTCGATCCGGTTGCCAATACCACGGTGGTGACATCAGGAACCAATACGTTAACTCTTTCGGGCGTGCCTACAAATCTCAGTGCTACACCGCCGCAAGCCGGGACCATGGTATACGTGGACGGCACGATTACTAGCCTGAGTGGCACAGCCGAAGGGGCGGCGGCAATTCAAGATGGAGCGGCCGTCACCATCACGGCAAAGGGCGATGTTGATATCACGGGCGACGTCAGGTATAAGACCGAGCCTGTGACCACGACTCAGAACCAGATCCCGGGCACTCCCGTCGATACCTTGATTCCCGGCAACGACAACAACCAGGACCTGGGAATCTTCACGTCCAACGGCAACATCGTTATGAGTAGTAGCTACGCTGACCATAACATCCAGGTGGATGGATCGCAGGCAGCCCTCGGATCGTCAGCGAATTGCGGCTCAGGCTCATGCGGGTTCCTTGTTAACGGCTGCATCAATACATTCAACAACGTCGGCGGCCAGATTCAGACCAACATCTTCGGCGCCTGCCTGAATACACAGAACACTTATTATGATCGCCGCTACAATACCAAGACCGGGTTTGCCCCCCCGTGGTTTCCCTCAACGACTGTGACCAATACAGCGGCCGTCACCAATCCTGCCACTTACACCGTGCAACGGACCCAATGGGTAGCCAGTTCAGGTCAGTAGATTGACGTCTGACGGAAGATCGCAAGCGAGGATCTTGATAATGACAAGAAGGTTTCGACTGCTCTCCGGAGCAGTCGAAACCGGCCCTCCCGTTTATACGGAGGGACATAAATTGTAGCGTCGATCTCCGATCGACGACGGCGGTCGGAGACCGCCGCTACAACCGGGTGCGCAACCATTTATGTCCTTCCGTATAATATCGCGCACGCCCCAACCCAAACGCACTTGCCCAAAATTTGAAATCCCTCGCACTGTTTCGCGCGGGACCCTCGAATGAAGAAGGCGGCGGCCAGCCGCGGAGCGGCGATGCCCTTTAGCCCACGGCGAGCAAGCCGTGGGAATGGAGTTTCTACATTCCCAAACGCGCCAACGAGAACCTCAGCCCTCGCCCCCTTGGGGGAGAGGGTGGCTAGCCACGGCGCTGTCATCAGCCGGGGCTAGACGGGTGAGGGGGTAAAAGCCGTGAATATAGAAGTGACGGTGAGTCGCGGCACAACCCCATTGCATTCCCCGATCCTCCTGGCACGAGTTGATCGCGGGTGGCTTTCGCCGCGTGCCGAATGAAACGGGACAAGCCGCGTGATACCTGCAATATCGTTCTCGAAGCTGCGGAGTTGTTTGCCGAGAAGATGCTGCGCTTGGTATCGTCACGCCGGAGGCCTTTGATTAACTGAGCGCGTCGAGCTTAGACCCCCTCACCCGGCCCGCCCCTGCTGACGAAAGCGCGGGTTGCGGTCCACCCTCTCCCCCAAGGGGGCGAGGGTTCGGAGTTTACACGCTCGCGCTCCTTTCAAAAATACGACACACGCGGTCACAAATGTGGAAACTCCAGGCCCACGGCGAAGCCGTGGGATAAATAAGGGCAGATCAATCGAGCCCCGTAGGGGCGATATCAGCCCACGTAACCATGTTGCAATGCCGCGGACCGCTCCGTCGTCCTTTTGATATACTGCCGGGGTGTACTGATCGGTCAAGACGGACCGGCACAAATGCGAGCGATGGGCAGACAGATCGTTATCGTACTGGGACTCTTGTTCGTGGCCTGTGCGGTGGGTTTGTGGCTGGGCTCCCGAATCAGTATGGCCTGGAGACCGGCGATGCGTGTGATAGCAACAGCGGCCCCACAGCCACGTCCTGTTTCGGGTGCACCCATTGTAGGTAACGCGGCTCCTTGTGCGGATATTCGCAACGCCGCAGCCCTGGTGGGTAAAGCGGGCTGCGTCGCTGGGTTGGTGGTGCGAACCTTCTCTTCCCGTTCGGGGAACACTTTTCTGGATTTTTGTCAGGAATATCGCTCCTGCCCGTTTACCAGCGTGATTTTTGCTTCTGACAAAGACAAGTTTGGCGACCTTGCCTCATTGCAGGGGAAGCGTGTGGAGATTCGGGGCGACGTAACAAATTACCAGGATCACGCAGAAATTATCATTCATGATCCTCAGCAAGTCCGCAGTGCGCCGTGAAGGGCAGAGGCAGAAGAATCGGGAGATCGGGTGATCGGAAGATCGGGCGAGCAGAAAAGCGTCTCACGCATAGGGGCACAGTTGAAAAAGGCGCAACGTAAGCCAACAAGTTGTTATGTGCGGGCCTTGGTGCCTTTGCGCCTCGGCGTGGAATGGTTGATTGTTCCGGCGCGAACTGCCTTCGGCCTACTACTTTCTGCCTACCGCTTTCGGCCTTCTGCTTTCCGTTTTCCAGTTTCCGCCTTCTGTCTTCTGCTTACTGCCACTTGCTTTCTGGCGCCTGCTTACTGTCAGGCGCCGAGTCCTGCTCCGGCACCCGGGCAGATTTCGAAGCAGGCCTCCGACCTCATTCTGCACGCTTTCGAACTGCTCAGTGAGCATGATGCGGCGGGGGCGGAGAGAAGTTTTCGGCAAGCTATTGAGGTCCAACCGGAGGTGGAGGCAGCGCACCGCGGCCTGGGCTTGGCACTGCGCGAAGAAGGCCGGCTGTCCGATGCTTTCCGGGAACTGCGAACCGCCACGCAACTGGACCCTTCGGACTCCGACGCACATTATACCTTGGGCTCGGTGGCCTGGGCGCTGAGCTTGCCGGCCAATGCTCAAGGGGGAAAAGCCGGGGGACTGACTTCCGCCGACTATCAGAATCTTGCGGTAGCGGAGTTTTCAAAAGCTCTCGCGCTTAGCCCCAAAGATCCCATGTTGCGAAGAAACCTGGCGATCCTCTACCTGGAGTCCAATCGCGCGAGTGACGCGGTGCATCAGGCGGAAGAGGCCGTAAGCGTTGCCCCGGGAAATGCGGACGCTCATGTCACCCTGGGCCGCGCGTATTTTGCCAGTAGCGAAGAGGAGAAAGCTGCCTCCGAGTATGAAGCGGCGATTAAACTTGACCCACAAAACGGCGAAGCTTATTTCGCCCTCGGACAGATGCGGATGTTCCAGCGCCGCACGGCGCAGGCGCAAGAGGCATTTCGCCACGCCATCCAACTCTCACCCAATTTGGGACCCGCCTATGCCGCGCTAGCGCAGATTCTAACGGAGGAGGGCCGGACCTCCGAGGCCCGCGGGTTGCTGGAAAAGGCTGTAGCCCTGAATTCCGCAGACTGGCAGAGTCAATACGAACTGGCGGTCGTGTTAAATCAAGCCGGAGAAACGGCGCGGGCAACGGAGTTGCTCCAGAAAGTCCTGCAAGCCAATCCGGACTTTCCTGGCGCGCGCGAGCAACTGGCCACGGGCCTTCTGCGGCGGGGAGACATCCAGCGCGCGACGGCTTTGGCGGGAAAGATGATTGCGGAGGATCCTCAGGCTCCGGAAGGTCATCGCATTATGGCCTTGGCGTTGTGGAAGCAGCGAGACTACGACGGGTCGCTTGCCGAGTGCGCCATGGCCCTCAACGTCGACCCCAACTCCAGCTCCATGCTGGTGCTACAGTCCATCGCGCTCTGGCAGCAGGGAAACAAAAAGGCTGCGCAGAAGGCCTACCGCGATGCCGCCAAGCTTGATCCCAAAGTAGGGACGGCCGATGTATTCTGCCGATTGCTGCTGTGCGACGCGCGCGATATTAACATCGTCGGTGATTTCCTCCACAAGAACCGCTGGGTC
>Ga0207101_1038_pt1 | contig 27303 bp, 16 predicted proteins | sample Alteio_BWMinHeat_83_FD_153581 | JGI IMG/M metagenome (GOLD analysis project Ga0207101, IMG submission 153581) | Enriched cells from forest soil in Barre Woods Harvard Forest LTER site, Petersham, Massachusetts, United States -... | ecosystem: Environmental > Terrestrial > Soil > Temperate forest >...
GTTTGACACATTGATGAGTGGGGCTTCCATCTACGGCGTGGGAGGAGCCTCAGGGGAGCCCACTACACAAAGGTCGGTGAGTACCCCTGTCGGTTACATGATCAATGGCGTCAGTGCAGCCTCGGAATCCGGCGACACCACCGCCGAGCAGGCCGGAGTGCCACCGGAAGCGATTAGTGAATTTCGCTTAGACACGGACGTCAATGCGGAATACGGCAATAACATGGGTGCGATGATCAGCTTTGTGATGAAGTCGGGCACGAACCGTTTCCACGGGGAAGGCTTTGAATTCTTCGAGAACACGAAGCTCGATGCCCGCACTTGGGAGCACCCCGGCGTTAGCCGTTTGCGTAACCATGAGGAAGGCGGTAATTTAGGCGGACCGATCATCAAAAATAAGACGTTCTTCTTCTTCGCGTTCGACAATTATCGGTACCAAACGCCGGCTAGTTTGGGCCATTTGGGGACTGTTCCCACTGTGCTGATGCGGCAAGGCAACTTTACTGAATGGCTAGGCCCTCAGACTGGGACGGACGCATTGGGGAGACCCGTTTACGAAGGTGAGATTTATGACCCTTCGACGACCAGGACGCTCCCTGATGGGACTGTCGTCCGGGATCCCTACGCTTACAACGGTGTGCTGAACACGATTAATCCTGCCACCTTCAGCCAGGTCTCGCAGTATTTCCAGAATCATTATCCCCTCCCTAACCAACCCGGTCTTACCAACAACTTAGTGGGGATAGGCCCAACGTTTGGACGCTTGTTCGAGAGGATTGACTTCAACGTTGACCAATATCTGGGGAACGGAAAACTCAACGTTAGCGGCAATTTACTTGACCACTATGACCAATACGGCGCCTGCGTCAACAGTTTTGAGTCCAACCCCGCAGATTTCCTGAGTTGTGTAGATTATCGTCCGTCGAACAAGAAGGCCCGTATTTCATATTCGCGGAGCCTCAGTCCTACGACATTTCTAGAACTTTCGGGTGCGATCAACGATAACTTGCAGTTGGATACGGCTGCGGGGGCAGGTTTCACTTCGGGCGGAAAGTCACCGCTGAAGGGCTTGCTTACGCCAAACGAACCCTTTATAGCGATGACCACCTCATACACTGGCACAGGTACAAGCGTAGCTCCGACCCCACTGGGCTTCTCCGCTTACGACCTTAAAGTCCTCGCTGCTCAAGTTCCTCTAAGCGCCAGCCTGATAATGGTGAGAGGGAAGCACACCCTTAAATTCGGCGTGCAGGGTTGGGAGCAAGTGAGCAGTCAACATGGCGGTTTCTTCACCTCAGGCGATTGGGCGTTTGGTCCCCTCGAGTCAGGCTTACCCACTTTTAGCAAAACCGGCAATGCCTATGCAAGCTTTTTGGCGGGTAACGTAGATAACGTAACAATGAACGTCCCAACAGCCCTCCGGTACTCTTCCCCGGAGGTAGGGGTTTATGTTCAGGACCAGTGGCGCGTTACACCGAAGTTCACAGTTAATTATGGTCTGCGTTGGGACGTGGGCAAACCACCGACGGAAGCGTTTGGCCGCGCATCCACCTTTGATCCGACCCTGCCGAATCCCGCGGCGGGAAATCTTCTCGGGGCAGAGACCTTCTACGGGTTCGGCCCGGGGCGTAACGGGCTAAGGACCCCCGAATACATCTATTATGGCGCCTGGGGACCTCGCATCGGCGTGGCTTACGAATTCCTTCCGAAAACGGTGGCGCGTGCCTACTACGGAATCGTCTATGAACCCTCCACTGCCGATCCTTTCCCGCAGAGCAATGGTACGTTCGGGACGCTTACATTAGCCACCGAGAATGCCGGCGTGACACCCGGTCTTAACTGGAATAACGGGTTTCCCGATAACGAAATTCCTCCGGGGACGCCTGGCCCCTCAATCGACAACGGCGGCCAAGTCGATTGGATCGATCCCAACCAAAATCAAGTAGCTCGGAGTCACCAATTCGGGTTCAGCATGGAGCGAGAGGTGCCCGGCGGTATCGTGATTAAGGGGGAGTATGTAGGAAAGTTTACGCATCACCAGATGTTGAGCCTTGGCCAAGAGTCATCACCCTATAATAATGGAGACCAGTATGACCAAATGCCCATCAGTGCTCTCAAATATGGGAACCTGCTCCTTGATGACATCAATTCTCCTCAGGCCCAGGCGGCGGGTATTAAGGTTCCCTATCCGGGATTTACGGGAAGCGTTGCGCAGGCCTTGAGGCCCTACCCGCAATATACCAGCGTGACGATGCTCAACGACCGGATCGGATTTTCAGACTACAACGCTGGGATTCTGAGCGCGCAGAAGCATGTAGGGAGCGGCCTCACCTTCCTTGGCGGTTTTACCTGGTCGAAACTTATTGGCGCGGCTATCCCTCAACACTTGGTTCAAACGAATACGATGCATCAAATCTACGTTTACACCCTATCGACGGACCTCCGGTGGAGTTTCGTTTTCAGCTGGGTTTACCAATTACCCTTTGGACCGGGAAGACCGTTCCTGCATAGCAATAACGCCTTCACCAAGTACGTATTGGGTGGCTGGCAGCTATCGGCGATTCAGAGGTATCAGGCTGGAACACCCTTTGAGGTCGCGGGCAACGACACGATTCCTGGAATTGGGCCTGTGTGGATGGACCGAGTGCCGGGCATTCCCGAGCGCGGAGCTTCGTGCAAGAATTATGACCCATTTGGTCCACATCCCTACCTTATGAACAAAGCGGCTTTCGAGGACCCTCCGCCGTTCACTTTTGGAAACACGCTGATCGCCGATGTAACTGCTTGCGCGCAATATGACGAATTCCTTTCACTGAGGAAGAAGATCCCCGTCGGCGAAAGAGTCAATCTGGAACTTGGCGCAGACGTATTTAACCTCTTCAATCGCCATGTGCCTGGCGTCTTCCCGTATATGAATAATAACGCAGACAGCCCAAGTTTTGGGTTGACTACTACTAGCAGCCAAGCTCCGCGGAATATCCAATTGTTGCTAAGGGCCACTTTTTGAGGTTGGCAAGTCAATTTGACGCGTCGGGTCGGATCGAAGTTAATCGCTGGGTCCAGGGGAGAAAGGGCAGCGAGGCAGAGGGCATCTGCTCCCCTGGGCTTACTTCGAACTTCGAACGAAACAACATCGCCAAGTAACATACCGTAAATATTTCGGGTTCCTCAGGAGTCACTTGGACCCTCCACCCAGCAAGAGAAATTGCTCGATACTCGTCTCGGAAATCCGGATCAAGTGAACTGGCGGTAGATTGATGCTACGAGCGCGGATCCGCCAACGGTAGGATCTTGAAAGCTAGGCTGATCATTCAGAGATTCAAATGGGGAAATCAAGTCATACCTATTATTTGTCAGCCCTGGGGTTTCTCGGAATTCGCGTGTGATTCCAGCCTGGCTTCGGCGGGGTGATTCTGAGGGGTGTGAGGACGAGGGTCTGAACGAACCGTTTGGGGGTTGCGACTCATGGATCGACGCGGATTACTGAAAGGTATTGGAAGCACGATCGGATGGTCGAAGGGGCTTAAATCCCGCCTGCTTCATTCGCTTTATGGCGATGGCCTCATCTCCACCCAAGTAGGTCCAACACCGAATCAGGATGCCGATAGTCAGACAACGAGAGCACCATTTTCGCTCGATCCCACAAGCCGGGGCACTCCAAACTTTGACGATTTCGCTACAATCGAGGCACAGGTCAACGGTGCACCTGTCTACGGTCTTGATTACATGATGTACGTCTACGGCATCGGCCCAGACCTGATGCCTGGAACTGTGATGCAGGAGGGCAATACGAATCCCTGCGTCAAGATCAAACCCAAGAAATCCTGGGAGATCAAACATAACCTCCTTGGTTCGAGCAGCCTGCCTCCTCCACGGATTCCCCAAAACGACCTGCAACCTTTTCTGCCGATCCATCTGATTGACGGCAGTCCGGATTCGATCTGGTGCAGTTTCGGATCGATTAAGCCCGACTCAAATCCGGAATGGATTCGAATTGACCTTCCCATCGAGTCAACTGTGGCGTCTTTGGCGCTCATCTTAAACAATAAAAACTATCCAGGCAGCAACTTTGGAAAGTCCCTTCCCAAAGAATTGACCGTCAAACTAAGCCGAGATGCCTGGCATTGGGAGACGGTCTACGACAGTCAAAACATTGATATCGAAACGCGGGGAACTTTGGAACTCAAGTTTGATCCGCGCCGCGCCAAGCAGATTTGGGTGATCGGGAATAATTTTCCGAAACCGCTGGGCCGCCCCGAGCACGGCTTTTCGATTGGGGAACTTGAGGTGCGGGACCCCGCCGGATACAATCTTGCCCTCGTCTCGCGCGGCGCGGGTGTGACAGTATCCTCTACGAACTTCACTGCGTCGGATAGTCGTCTTACGCAAAATGCCTTGCTGAATCCGCTCAACTTTGACGCGGGGATGAAATGGCTGCGAGTGGCGGCCGTGGCGGCCGGGCCTTATCAGTGGGTCCTGATGGAAAAGGCGCGGGGCAAGTATAAGGTTGATCCGGCGATGGACCAGTGGTTCACAGACCTTCGCCGCGGCGGAATCAATCTGATGCTGGCACTGGACATGACATGGGGTAATCCGATTTACCAGAACCCACCCAAGCAAATCGATTGGGTGGAGGCACGCTGGAAGGGTCTCCTGGATACAGGGGTATCGGTTGTACAGACGTTTGACCTGGTGGTGAACCAGTCAAGTGAGATGTTCGAAGCCTGGTTGCGCTATGTGGACTTCATGGTGCGCCACTTCAAGGGCCGCGTGTATATCTACGAAGTTGGCAACGAGTGGAACGATTGGGGGTGGGATGACCGAAGAGCAGAACGGTACATGAAGCTGTTCGCGAGGGCTTATGAGACGATCAAGAAAGCCGACCCCGATGCCCGCGTGTTGCCGGGAAGTATCAATACGTTCGCTCCCGATTTACTTCTTACAATGTTGGGCAAGGATCGACGATCCGGCACCTGGGGCGGACGGCTGGTGGCGAATGGCGCCGACGCCAACGATCTAAGCCGTTCGACGCTTCTTGTGAATGACCAGGCCACGATAAAGGACGCCGAACTGCATGTCGACGCTCTGAATCGGGGGTTATGGGGTGTGGTCCTTCGATACAACGGCCCAAATAGTTTCCTGATGGCCGGCTACGGGACCTACATGAAGCGAATACCCAACTATCGACCCTACGCGATCTTTATTACTGAGCGAACTGGCGATGAATGGAGCACGACGCAGGTTACTACCAAAGACACTGGAACACCTCTGAGTGAGAAGATCCATCTGACGGTGCGGCTTGAGGGGGCGCAGGCGACGTTAACCGTCTCGGATGGAAACCGGATAGAAACAGTTCAACACTTGATCAAGGATGAACGGCTGAAAACGGCGGGAGCCGTAGGGCTGCTACAGCTCAACGGGGCCAGCCAGGCATTCTCGAATTTTCAGATCCTCAACCTCGCGGGGAAGACTGTATTGGACGAGAAATTTCAAGGTGAGGATGGAACGCTTCCCGCTGGGTGGAAGTATGTTTTTGGCCCCTACAATCGAAATCCCATCGAACCGGGGTGGGCGCCCAAGCTCGATGGAATTGGCTGGCATCCGCAGTGCCCGCCCGATAGAGCCTATTTCGAGGGCGTGCGGGAGCTGGGAAGAGAATGCAGAGAGCTCGGATTCAAGGGCCGCTTTTATGATACGGAGCTTTATCATTTTTTCAGTTACCCTCCGTGGGCATATCCGACCGAGGCCCGGCCCGCTCTGTCAGAGCTTCAGGCGGGAATTCTTTCCATGATTTCGGCGGTTGGGCACAGCGGAGTTGACACGGCGGTCCACACCCAAGTCCTCCACTTTGGAGGACTAGCTTGTGCGGATTCGAATTGCCGGGTGACTTGGGCCAACCAGGTGTGTGCGCCTGTGCAGCCATCGGTGATGTACTACATGTGGCGCACCGTCGCGACGGTGCTGGATGATTTCCATCCGGTGGAGTTTGAAGTGAAATTCACGGAAGAGAAAAAGCTTCTCCATTTCACTTTCCAGCGTGGATCAAATGAAAAAATGGTGGCCGTTTGGCTAGATCACGCCGGGGCTAACCCTCCCAACGAAATTGTGGAAGCACGAAGCGACATGACACTTCTGAGCCTTCGAGCCAAACAGGGGTGGATCATTGATCTTATGAATGGTACAGAGCAGGAGCTACTGCTTACGGAGAATGGGCAGAACACTTTCGTCAGGGAAATTCGCGTCAAGAGCTATCCAACGATCATTCGATTTACCCACTGAAGGGCGAGGGTCTGTTCGGCAGAGGAGGTAGCAAGGCCTATGAATAGGCGAAATTTCGTGAAGAACTCGTTACTGACGGCGGGGAGCCTTTCGCTCCCGCTTCGGGTGGAAGCCATTCCCACTGGCAGCAACGATCGAGGCGCCCCCACAAAGAACGAGAAGTTCAAAATTGAATATATCAGAAATAGCATTCCGGATTTCGAGATTCCGCCCTACCGAGGCGGCAGTTACGAGGATTCGGTGCCGGACACCCTCGACATTGCGGAACGCGCGGAACTGTGCATTAACTGCCTGACCGGGAATACGGACGAGAGGGCGGACTACGAGATTTACGAGGTCGCAGAGTTCGATCGCAATCCGCCGGTTATGGGCCATAGCATAAACGATTGGTTGAAAGTCAATGAAGGCATGATGGAGGGGTTGCCGCTCCTCCGCATTGCCAGCGGAAGCACCCTGGGCGATCAAGTTGACCCGGCTTGGATGGGAACCCTTCTCAAATACATAGGGCCGGACGGTCTGCCCTACCTTCCTCTTGTGGGCACTCCCTGGAGCCGTTTATATCCTTCCTTTATTCAACCGCTCTGGCGGGCTGACGGGGCGGCCACAGACATCAGCGATAACTCCGTAACACAATTCACCTTTCCGGCTCTTTGGCCGCGGGCCATCGCAGCGATGACCATCTATAACCTGCGCGACCAGAATCCGCTGTGGAGACAGACGATCGAGGGGATGATCCAGCGAATGCTGCAGCTTGTCACGAACGAATACGATTATTCCTTTTTTCCGGCGGGCAGCTATGAGCCCAACGCCAAGCTCACTGGTCCCGGCGTTTGCAATGTCATGCCGACCGGCGTCTTAGCGATGGAGCATGGAAATGGGCGGCTGATTCAGGGGCTGGCGCAATACTATCGAGTGACGGCTTACGAGCCCGCACAGGAGCTGGCGGGAAGGCTGGTGAAATTCCTGAGGGAGCGCGCCTACTACTACGACGCGGAAGGCCGATTTCTCTGGTCTTACGCTGACATCAACCCCTCTCCATTTGAGGCAGAACCGTTCGGCGGATCTTTCCACTCCCACGGAATCGGCCTTATGGGCGTTTTGGAATACGCTGCCGCGGTCCGGGATCGGGGATTGCTGGAATGGGTCAGATCCAGTTACGAGTGGGCGAGGACTCAGGGATCCTCCCTGGTGGGTTTTCGCCCCGAATATGCCCTGCACAATTGGGCGCGCTGCGAGACGTGCCCGGTGGCGGACATGGTCGGCTTGGCCGCGAAGCTGAGCGCGGAAGGAGTGGGAGACTACTGGGACGACCTCGATCGATGTGCCCGAAACCAGTTTGCCGAAAATCAGTTGACGGAGACGGGATGGGTTTATCGCATGGCCGAGCAAATGCCGAAAAAGCCCGTGGCGTACAACGAGTCCGCCGATCGGGTGGTAGAGCGGAACATCGGGGGATTCGGGTACCCCACGGCCAATGAATATGGAACGGTAAGGGCTGGTTGCTGTACCGCCAGTTCCTCCCGCTCGCTGTACTACATATGGGAGCACATTCTGAGGCATGAAAACGGACGGCTCAGCGTGAACCTTCTACTGAACCGTGCCTCGAAGTGGGCGGATGTGCGCAGCTATATCCCCTACGAGGGCAGAGTGGACCTTCGCATCAAACAACCTTGTGAGAGCGTGCGAGTGCGAGCGCCTGAGTGGGTGGAAAGCAACAGCCCGCAGGTGATCTGCAAAGTCAACGGCATGTCGCGAGAGCTAAGGTGGGACGCTCGCTACGCGCACCTTGGTGCAGGCAAGGCCGGCGAGACATTCGTGGTGACGTTCCCGATTGGCGAGCGGACGGTGAAAGAAAAGATAGGGGGCAGGGTCTACACGCTCGTGATCAAGGGCAACACCGTCGTCTCAATCGATCCGCCTGGAAAGTATGGCGCGTTCTACCAGCGCGCGGGCTATCGAGAGAGTCAAGCGCGCTGGAAAAAGGTGAGGAGGTTTGCGCCAGAGGAAGAGATTCGGTGGTGAATCGGCTCCCGTCCTTCCTAAGGAGGGGAGTTGGTGAGTTCCTTGTTCAGGAGGGGCTGGCGGTGGTGGGTCGCCGATCTACTGAGTTTCCATGCAAGCGCGACTGGAATAAGACAAGCACCAGAATCTCCAACTGTTATGTCGCACACCGATATGCGGTAAGCTCCGTAGAAAGTCACTGTTCCATCTACTGTGATTGTGAGCGAAGCCCTGGACCGAACTGTCCAGCGTAAAGCAAAGAATCTCGGCAGTTCCGGACCTAACTATAGAGGTTTTTCGCTGCGCTCAGGGTGACAGTCACTTTCGATCCTGTAGGTTGGCCCCAGGCTTATCACCGCTCAGAGGAGGAGGCAACAAGGACGATGGATAGGCGAAAGTTCATGAAAAACTCCGTACTGACTGTGGGGAGCATTTCACTCCCGCATGGGCTGGAAGCGATTCCCGCAGGCGACAACAGTCCAGGTAACTCCCCACAAATCGGGAAGTACAAGATTGAATATATAAGGCAGGACATTCCGCATTTCGAGGTTCCGTCATATCGCGGGGCGAGATACGAGGAAACCACACCGGACACCCTCGACATTGCAGAACGCGCTGAGCTTTGCATCAACTGCCTGACCAGCGCTACAGATGACCAGGCGGATTACGAGATTTACGATGGTGAGTTTGGTCGTAATCCGCCGGTCTTGGTGGCGCATAGCATCAATGGCTGGTGCAGAAATTGCGAAGGTATGATGGAAGGGTTGCCGCTCCTCCGCGTTGCCACCGGAAGCGCCCTGAATGACCAAGTTGATCCGGTTTGGATGGGGACCCTTCTCAAAGGCATAGGGCCGGACGGGTTGCTTTACATTCCGCTCGTGGGAACCCCGTGGAGCCGTTTGCAACCTTCGTGGATTCAACCGGTCTGGCGGGCCGACGGGACCGCCACCGATACAAGCAATGAGTCTGTAACGCAATTCACCGCTCCCTTCCTTTGGCCGCGCGCCATAGCAGCGATGACCGTCTATTATCTGCGCGACCAGAATCCGATGTGGACGCAGACCATCGAAGGAATGATCCAGCGGATGCTGCAGCTTGCCACCAATGAATACGATTATTCCTTTTTCCCGGCGGGCGGCTACGAGCCCAACGCCAAGCTTACAGGTCCCGGAGTCTGCGATGTAATGCCGCTCGGCTGCTTAGCTGTGGAACATGGAAACGGAAGGCTGATTCAGGGGCTGGCGCAATACTACCGGGTGACAGGCTACGAGCCCGCGCAAGCGCTGGCGGGAAGGCTGGTGAACTTCCTGAGAGGGCGCGCCCACTACTACGACGCACAAGGCCGATTTCTCTGGTCTTACACCGACATCAACCCCTCTCCATTCGAGGGAGAACCGTTTGGTGGATCTGCCCACTCACACTGCATCGGCCTTTTGGGCGTTCTGGAATACGCCGCCGCGGTTCGGGATCAGGAATTGCTGGAATGGGTCAGATCCAGTTACGAATGGGCGAGGACGCAAGGAGCCCCTCTGGTGGGTTACTGCCCGGAATATACCGTGCACAATTGGCCGCGTTGCGAGACTTGCCCTGTGGCGGACCTGATCGGTATCGCGATAAAACTTAGCACAGCGGGGGTGGGAGACTATTGGGACGACGTTGATCGCTGTGTTCGCAACCAGTTTGCGGAAAACCAGTTGACGGAGACGGAATGGGTTTATCGCATGGCCGAGGACATGCCTAAAAAGCCCGTAGTCTACAGCGAGACAGCCGATCGGGCGGTAGAGCGGAACGTGGGGGGATTCGGGTACCCCGGGGTCAATCAATGGGGAACCCAAAGAGCGAGTTGCTGTACCGGCAATTCTTCCCGCGCGTTGTATTACATCTGGGAACACATTGTACAGCAAGACAAAGGGCAGCTCAGCGTGAACCTGCTGCTGAACCGTGCCTCGAAGTGGGCGGATGTGCACAGCTATATCCCCTATGAGGGCAGAGTGGACCTCCACATCAAGCAATCGTGCGAGAGTGTTCGCGTGCGAGTTCCTGAATGGGTGGAAAGCAACAGCCCGCAGGTGGCTTGCAAGATAAATGGAGTATCTCGCCAGTTCAATTGGGAAGGACGCTACGTGAACGCGGGCGCGGGGAGAGAGGGCGAGACCCTAGTGATGACGTTCCCAATTGGGGAACGGACCGGAAAGGAAAAAATGGGCGGCGCTCACTACTCAGTGGTGATCAGGGGGACGACCGTCGTCTCGATCGATCCGCCGGGAAAGTATGGCGCGTTTTACCAGCGTGCCAGCTATCGAGAGGGCAAAGCGCGATGGAAGAAGGTTAAGAGATTTGCACCGGAGCAGGAGATTCGGTGGTGAAGTGCGACAGGTTGGAAATGCGACAGAAGGCGTGAAGTTCCAGAACGGACGGGAGAAAAGGACGGAAGGTGAGTTCCTCAGGGAGATGAGATTGAATCGACGCCAACTATTGAGACGATTAGGCTTAGGGACTGCCACTTTTGGAATGAGTTCCAATGGCAAAGCTGACGAGGCGAGCTTACCGACCACATCGGAAGCTGATGTCGAACAAGGTGAGCTTGGTCCGGTTACCCGCTGGGCGGTGAGAGCCGCGCTGGAGTTTCGGGTGCATCCAAGCTATGGGCGGCGATTGCCGTGGGAGATCCCAGGCATTGTTTACAAGAGAGGCGGGAATATCGATCTAAAGCTGGACGTCTTCACGCCCGGCATCGAAACTCAAAAACGGCCCACCTTTATCTACATTCACGGCGGGGGATGGGTGCACGCATGGAAAGAGGACTTCATCTTTATTCTGCTGCCCTATCTTACACGAGGAATGAATACGGTTAATGTCGAGTACCGCAAGGCTGACCAATCGCCAGCACCGGCTGCGGTAGAAGACTGTCGCGACGCGCTGCGCTGGGTCCATAAGCACGCGGAGGAATATGGCTTCTCCACCTCTAAGATCGTGGTGGCAGGCGGGTCGTCGGGTGGTCATTTAGCGCTGATGACGGGAATGCTTGATCCCAGCGATGGATTCGACGATACGACTGCCTATGCGCTTGGACACGGCCCGCTTCCCGTCGCCGCCATCGTCAATTTTTTTGGCCAATACGATCTCACCGAACTGCTTGATGGCCCCGGCCGGTCGGACTGGGCTCTTGAGTGGTTCTCAGGGGTGCCCAATCGCATGGAGCTTGCCAAAAAGTTGTCGCCGCTCAGCTATGTGCGGAAAGGCCTACCTCCGATAATTTCAATTCACGGTACCAAAGACATCCCTACTTACCAGCAGGCCGTCCGTTTCCACGAAGCCCTGGATCGCGCCGGGGTCCGCAATCAACTTGTGACCATCAAGGGAGGGGGGCATGGGTGGAGCACGTGGTCGATGCAGGACAACCTGCGCTCCCAGGCAATGATTTTCAAGTTTCTCGAGGCGAACGGCATTTTGACCGAAGGTTCCCAAAGCGACTAGCCGGTGCCGTTCGTTAAATGCCGGTACGAGGAGGACCAACAATGGAGAGGCGAAAATTCTTGAAGAGTTCGTTGTCGGCGTGCGGGGCGATGGCGCTATCACCCAATCTGACCAACCCGGCGAGTCAAGGTGACAGGCCCTCCGGCGAGCTGCGGATTCAATATATCCGGCAGGAGATCCCTGCCTTCGAGATTCCCCCCTACCGGGGAGCCCATTACGAAGACAGAGTGCCGGACACTCTGGATCTGACGGAGCGTGCCAAGCTGGCGATTAACGCCGTCACTGCGACCGATTCCGAAGCGGATTGCGAGGTTTACGAGGGTGCAGACTTCGACCGCAACCCCCCGGCGATGTTTCACGGCTTCAACGATTGGGTCCAGATCTGCGAGGGAATGCAGGAAGCGTTGCCTCTTCTGCGCAACGCAACGGGAGAAGGGTTGAACAGTCACGTCGATCCGTTCTGGATGAGGACACTCCTGAAATCCATCGGGCCCGACGGGCTGTTGTATGTCCCGATGAAGGGACGTCCGTGGAGCTATCTCGGGCTGCCGGATTGGGAAGTGGGCGTGGTTTGGAGGGCGGATGGCAGCACTACGCACCCGACCGATGCGTCCGTCGCACAAATTTCCTGCGGATCGATCCCGGGCCGAACAGTGGCCACGATGACGGCGTACTACCTGCGGGATAAGAATCCGATGTGGAAGCAGGCGGCAGAGCGCATGATCCAGCGGGTGGGTGAGGTGGCAATCGACAAGGGAGATTACGCTTACGTTAGTGGTTCGTGGGAGCCTTACGCCAAGATTTCTCGCGACGCTCCGATGCCTGTGGATGTTGTCGCGGAAGAAACCAATGGGCGATTGATTCAAGGATTCGTCCAATATTACAAGGTCAGCGGCTACGAGCCGGCGTTGGAACTGGCCGGTAAGTTCACAAAGTTCGTTCGCTATCATGCTCCCTATTTTGACGCCCAGGGTCGTTTTCTCCCGGAGAAATATATTACTCAAAGGTCGGGATGGGCTCTCGGTGGTGCTTTCCATGCCCACACACTCGAACTTCTGTGCATGCTGGAATATGCGACGGCGGCGAATGACCACGAGACGACGGATTTTGTGAAGGCCAGCTACGAATGGATCACGAAGAAATGCCCCGAGCTTTTTGGCGCGTCCTCGCTGGTGGGTTGGTTCCCGGAAACCTGTGTGCCCACTCATCCGCACCCTTGGTGTGAAGCGTGTGGATTTGCAGATATGGTGGCGCTGGCAGTGAAGCTCGGCGCTGGGGGAACAGGCGACTATTGGGACGACCTGGACCGCTGGATGCGCAACCATGTGGCAGAGGCACAACTAACCGATGTGGACTGGGTGTATCGGCAGACGGAACACTCGCCGCGCAAACCGGTTCGCTCGCACGAGACAGCTTATTGGGTGCCGGAGCGGAACGTGGGAGCTTGGGCGGGGTGGGCCCATGGTAACGAGTGGGGGCGTGGAGTATCCGACTGCTGCACCGGCAACTCGGCGCGGGCGCTGTACTACGCATGGGAATACATGCTGGAGCACCAGGGGGGAGAACTGCGATTGAACATGCTGGCCAATCGAGCGTCCCAATGGGCAGATGTTTACAGCTACATTCCCTACAAAGGGCGAGTGGACATGAAGATGAAGCAAGCCTGCGGCAGCGTCAAGGTCAGGGCTCCGGAATGGATTCGATCGGAGAGCCCCGAGCTAGTCTGTAATCTAAACGGCTCGCCGCGAAGACTGAACTGGCAGGGACGTTATGTGGATGCGGGGGCCGCGAAGGCGGGCGATCTGCTATCGATCAGCTTCCCCATTCAAGAACGGACCGTGAAGGAAAGGATTGGCCCCATCGGGTACACGCTGGTGTTGAGGGGAAACACGGTGGTATCGATTGATCCCCCGGGCAAGGATGGGGCGCTTTACCAGGGCCGCGACAAGTACAGAAAGGAAGATGTGCAGTGGCGGAAAGTGGATCGATTCGTGGCTGAAGATGAAATTCGCTGGTAGAAAAATCCAGACTAAGAGGGAACACTCGACGATCAGATGACTCAGCGCCGTACTGAGACCCGGAGATTGATGCGCCGCTCAGCAGGAAGTGAAGAGGAAAGGAAAGAAGAAGATGATGGGACACACCAGCCGATCGTCAAGCTTTGCCTGGCTGATGATGTTGAGCATGAGCTTGGTCGGTTACTGTCAGGCACCCTCCGGCGGCCACTCGCCCAATGACATCCGAAAGCTGAGCCAGCACTTCACCGATGCCAACGGCACTTCGCCTTGGATGTTCGTTCCGCAAGACAACATCAAATCGCTTTCACTGACAGAACACCCAGGCTACGTCACCATCTGGGAAGCGGGCAAGGGGCAGGACGTTAAGGGAATCCTTAAGGATCCCATCAAGATCGACGATTATCCTTTGCCCTGGGAATTTAACCTGGGACTCGGCCAATACAAGTCAAGCTCCGAACCCGGGACCTACGCGATTGGCCTGAACCTGGCGGTGACTTTTTCTGATCCCTCGACATGGCCTGCGGATCGGATGCAGATGCCCCCCGACACACACTTGCTGCAGCTATTCGTGGTCCACCTTAAGGCGCAAGGAGATCTCGGTGGCGCTAACGCCGCCTCATTCAAGAAAAGCCAACTCGGTTTTCTTAACTACGGAGATCCTTCTGCTGAGACCTACCTGGTGTACGGAAAGGGCGATTTGGACCCGAGCATCACGGGCGACTGGAGGGTCCCGTATGTCTGGCTAGGATTTCCGGGTGCGGCACAGGACTGGTCGCACAGTGGAGGTCCGGCGAGTTTTGAACTCAATTACCGTGTGAAACTCGTAAGTCCAACCCACTTGGAGGTAGGGTTTTTCGGTGGCGAACAGGGTGAACCCCATACGGGTTGGAGGATGAGGAAGATCGACGTTTCGCACTTTGGTAGGATTACGGGGATCTGGCAAATTGGTCCCATTATTTCCCTCGATCGGTGGATTCCCGACGTTTTGGTGCCCGGATTGAATCTTAGTCCTTCTCCCCTAATTGCGCCTGTCGAGTCGGCCAAGGAGTTTTACCTGGTGGATTATGCGGTCTTCTATGGAGTAGGGCCGCAGACTGTGGAAGATATGTCGGATGATTTCGATCATCCCGGCTTCCAGCCGAAGTGGTATCACGAGGGCGACGCCATCGTTGAAACTTACTCTCACCCGGGCTACCTGACGGTTACACTGCCTCCCAGCTTGATGGGCTGGGCCATGTGCCCGACGTCCATCGGTCGCACCAACATCGACTTTAACGAACTCACGCCTTTCCCGGGATACGAGGTGGAAATCAGTTTCGTCCCTCCCGAGGGCAAAACAACGATGTGGAACCTCTATATGTCCAGTTTCAGCGTATGGGACCAGGCGGGAAAGCCGGTTGGAAGTGGGTCTATGACCCAGGTATTTGGCAGCCTGGCGTGCAATATTTCCCAAAGGAAGGAAGAATCAAGATCATAAACATGTTTGCGGGTCCCAACGAGACTCGAAGAAACCCGATCGTTGACGTTGTATTTGAGCCCGATGTCCCCCAGTCCATCCTTTCTCATCGGCCTCTTTATATGTTGGTACAAGTTTTGGATAGCTCGCACCTGCGTGTGGGTTTCAAGGCCCAAGAACGAGACCCGTGGTATCTGTCAAAGGCCTTCGATACCTCGAAAGTCTTTGGCAAGATTGGAAGATTTAATCCTCATGTGTGCTTCACCTCGACAACTGCTTCAGGAGTGGCACCAGGCTGGGGCACGGGGAATTACCCTGGCTACCAACAATTCCTTATAGATTACGTGCACTTCCGCATGGGCCTTTCAACGTCAGATTAGCTAAAGGCGAGCTAAAAAGGAGAAGCCATGATCTTCGACGGTCTGATGCAAAGGAGGAGTTTCTTGCAGCGCGTAGGAGGGTTCGCGACGGTCGCAGCGGGGTGCGAAGGCTCGTTGTGCGGCAGGCAGTTAAGGGCCGCGAGGATCGTTCCCGGCAGAGTTCCTGATCCTATACCAGGCAACTTGGAAATGAATTGGGCGGATGAAGCAATGATCCAACACGCAGCGGAGCTTCATCCTTTCGACCTGCAGGCCCGCATGAATTTGGCGGTCAACGCCAGGACGACCTGTGTGGATCCTAACCTGGGGTATATCGGCTACTCGCTCATTTACCTTGAGACGCGGCCGCCCTACATGCGCCATCAAATTGGGGACTTTGCGGATGATACGGGGCGACATACCGACTCACTGTGGCTAAATCGCAGCGCGACAGATGACCACAACAATGATGAGGTGGTCCACCGGCTTGCCCAAAATGCCATGGACATGGTGGACCAGGGCATCGCCTGGAACCCGCCAGAGCCGCCTTTCTCGTGGACCAGAGATCCAAAAGAACGGATGAATTACCGCTTTGCCCACTTGCCGGAAGTCTCGCGGGTCATCTTGGGACTCATGAGCTACTATCGCGCGACGGGTGACCCGAGGGCATTGCACACCGTGCGCTCCATGGTTCGCAAACATTACGAAATCGCCCAAAAGAACGACAGGTACCTGTGGTACCCCGACTACAACTATCTGCTTGTGAACGGCGCCACCCTGCCCATGCGGGTTGTACGAGGCAAGTGGGGAATCTACCCCACGGGCCAGATTGCAGGACGCATCAATCTCGAAGACCCAAAGGCCAGCGGGACGGGCGATATGGGCGGCAATTCACCAGCCGCCGCCATGGGCATGATGCTTCTACCCGTAGTGCGCTACTATGAAGACTCGAAAGACCCCCTCGCCGCAGAATTAGCCGTCAAATTCTCTCGCCTGATTGTTGAGCTGATGCCACAGTTTGCGGAGAATATTGCCCAAACGCATAGCAACCTCGCGACAATCTCGGGCGTTCTCCACACCGGACATGTTCTGGGTATTCCGGAGTTCGTGGAATGGGCGGAAGACGTGTATGGGAAATTCATCAGGTCGAGCGCTGCCCTGGACTTCGGCTGGACCCCGGAGTACATTAGCCAGCCGAAAGGCCGTCTGATCTGTGAGCCTTGCACCACGGTCGATTTCCTGGAACTCGCGCTGCAACTGGCCCAGCATCGTGACCTCAAGTACTGGGACCACGCCGAGCGGATCGCCATGAACCAGTTGCTGGAAGCTCAGATGCTCCGCGTCGATTTCCTTGACAAGATTCCGGCGAGTAAGACGAAGCCACTGCCCCAACTGGATTCGAAATGGTTCAGCACCGAGCATGTCATGAACCGGCTACTGGGATGCTTCGGACGCCCCGCGCCCAATGATTGGGTCTATTTCAATGGAGAAAATATCGTTATTGGCCAGTGCTGCTTCGGTTCCGGTCCCCGCGGCTTGTACGATGTTTGGTATCACGCGTCTCAAGAGGGTGTCGACACCGTTACTGTCAATCTCCAATTCAGCAAGCGGCTGCCCTCTGCGGTGATTACCAGCTACATGCCGGGCAGGGCGATGCTAGAAATTGAGATTACCCAGGCGAAGAAGCTGCGAATTCGGAAGCCGGGTTGGGCGAACATCGAGAAGACAAATATTCTGGTTGCAGGAAAGAAATACCGGGTCCAGTTGGTTGGAGGTTACCTGGAACTCGGCCGTTTGCAAGGGGGAACGAAGGTGCGAGTCGAGTTTCCAGACAGGGTGGAGCGTAAGACGGAGCGGATTGGGGAAATCGAGTTTCAAACGACGTGGCGGGGCAACGCGGTGGTGGGGATCGAACCTTCAGGTGAAATCTACCCGCTCTACCAAGGGCGAGCAACTCAAGAGGGAGTTACGCCACTTACCTTCGTCAATCCGCACCCGATTGATCCGCTATGAGCTACATTGATTAGTCTTGGGAGGGGTTTTAGGTCTCGATAGTGAGACAGAAAAAAACAAGCGGAGTGCCGGATGAAGATATTGGGAGTTGGAGCGCACCCTGATGATGTGGAACTGATGTGTTCGGGGACGTTAGCGCGCCTCGCGGAGTTAGGTCATGAGATTTCCACTTGCAGCGTAACGGGTCCGGGATATGGATCGAAAACCCTGGGGCCCGAAGAAATATGGCCGATCAGAATGAAGGAGGGCGCGGCCGCCGCGGCAGTGCTCAAGGGGAAGTTCTATTGCGCGGATGGGCGCGACAAGCACTTTATCTTTAATGAGGAGGTGCGAAACCGCCTCTGTGAAATATTCCGGAAAGTGGCGCCAGAAATCGTCTTTGCGCCGTCGCCTCGGGATTACGTTCTTGACCATGACTTTTCCAGCGCCCTGGCGCGCGACTGTGCCACGGCCTGCACGGTCCCGACTTTCGTCACCGGAATGTTTCCCGCCGCGCCACACGTACCCAATGTCCCACACCTGTACTACTGCGAGCCCGTCTGGCATATGGATATTTTAGGCAACCCCGTACCCTCCACAACCTTTGTAGATATCACCGAGGTTTTGGACAAGAAGCGGCAGATGTTGGCTTGCCACGAGAGCCAGATCAGGTTCATGCCCAAGCATTTTGGCTCGGCGACGGATCTCACTACGATGTTTGATTCGTGGTGCCTGGATAATGGACGAATCGCCGGTTTCCAGTATGCGGAAGCGTTCCGCCAACACCTAGCCCCGCCATTTCCGAATAATAACATCTTGGTTGAACTAATCGGCGCCAAGTATATTCGCCCCAAGGAGAAGTGACGGTGAAAATTTTGGTGACTGGTGGAAGTGGGACGTTAGGTGGCTACGTTCTAAGAGAGCTTCTAGCGGCTGGCCATAAAGTGGCGGAGTATAGCCGTACTGCCCCGAGTGTGCCGGGCGCCGAGTTTATTGCTGGGGACATCTTCGAAGTGGAGAAAATCGCGGAAGCGTGCCGGGGCCGTAACGCGATCATCCATATGGCCGCCGTTCCTGGTCCCGGCCGTGCCACGCCGGCGGAAATGATTCGTGTCAACGTGGCCGGCACGGTGCAAGTGTTGGAGGCTGCCAGAGGAGCGGGTGTGGGAAGGTTTGTATTCGCCTCTTCCGGCGCCGCGAGTGGATTCAGCTTTCAAAAGCGCTTGATCGTGCCCCGCTATCTTCCCCTGGATGAAGAGCATCCCGCCGAACCGCACGATGAATATGGACTGAGCAAATTGCAGGCGGAGATGGCCTGCAAGCGGTATTCGGACGCCTTCGAGATGCAGACCATCTGTCTGCGGGTAAACCATAATTGGTATCTCGATAAGCCGGGAGCGGAAGCGGTGGTGGGTACGGGTTGGGCAAGACAGCTTGCCGGTGTCGAGGAGCTGTGGAGGAAACGCTATTGGAAGGTTATTATGGAGCCCGAGGGCGACTGGCCGGTGCCGGGACCGCCCCGCCCCAGCAACCTTCTGTGGGCCGTCACCGACGCACGAGACGCAGCCCGGGCGTTTCGGCTGGCGGCGGAAAACGAAACCGTCGGGCACGGAGTATTCCAAATCACCGCCGACGATACGTGTTCCCTGGAGCAAACTCCCGCTCTCCTGAGTCGTTATTTCCCGAACGTTCCACTGAAAACACCGCTGCAAACCTTTGATTCCGTTGTATCGCATGCCAAGGCGACGGAGGTATTAGGCTATAGCCCGCGATACACCTGGCGCCAGGGCGACTTCGCCAACTGGATGGCAACTCAAAATCCCAATGATTAGCAAATAACTGTGAACTCTTCTTTATCTACGGCCTATCTAATTGGCAAGGGCTCAGATCCTAATATATTAGCAGAAATTCGATTATTCAGAATTGGAAGGCAGGAAACATCGCCATGCATCGTAGAAAAGCTTTGATCGGAATGGGTACTGCGGCGGCCTCATTGCGGGCTCTCGCTTCTGAGATCCTCAATGCCAAGCCGGTCAGCGCCGTGGGGCCTGGTACAAGCGGTTCAGCACCAAAACCGGACGGATCGAGGGTCACACTTCGCCCGGAAGATGTGCTGGACAAGGAAGCGATCAAGCCAAAGGGCCAGTGGTACGAAGCCACCGTGCCCGATACATTAGATCTTGCGGAAGCCGCAAAGTTGGCCATCAATGTTCAAACCAACAGCATGGACCCGAAGCTTTTCTATGCCGTTCAGGGGCTGCCTTTCAACGGTACTCCGAAGCTCCAGCGCGGCACCTGGAATATGACGCCGAAAAATGCGCGTACCCTCCCCACATTGCGCGCGATGTGCGGAAGCGACTACAACCTTGATGTGGAATATGAGGCCATGCGGGCCCTGATGAATGGCATCCAGAAGGACGGCCTGATGTACTACCCCTTTGATGGAAATGGCTTTCCCAGGGGCACGTCCTACCCTCAATCCAATGCCACCATGATGTTCGCGATGCGGAACTGGTACCGGCGCGACGGAAATCCTGCGTGGCTTGACTGGATTGATTTACTGGCGAAGGGCACGCGAAGAGTAGCGCTGATCAGAGAAGACCGCGCGTTCTACCCGCCGCAATGCGGGGTCGATCCCCAGGGTCAGTGGCACCTTTGGATCAACGGGAATGAGCCGCCGTTCGTTCACAAGGGCCGCATGTGGGATTGCACTGCCGAACCACACAATGACACGGTGGGCGACGAGGGGGCCACAAGAGCCGAGGCCAACCGCGCCATTGGGGTCATGGTGATGCACTATCAATTGACCGGAGATCAGGAGTCGCTGGACATGGCCGAACGCATCATGCGGTTTGTGATGCAGCCCGGAATCTGGGCTGAGAACTCCGATGAGAAACGCTACCCCGGTTACGAGCATGGGATCTGGAGCGGCCATTTCCACAACGGAACTCAAGGCCTGAGCGCCTTTCTCGATCTGGGCGTGGCTACGAACAACGATTATTTGAAACAGTTTACGCGCGAATATTACTTTGACATTCAGCGCAATGGAATCACCCGCATGGGCTGGTATCCGGCGTGGTCGTCGCTCGAAGCACATAAAATGCCAGCGATCCTCGGCGAGCTTACGGAACCCTGCGCGCTGGGCGATTTTTGTGTGGACGCTGCCAAAATGAGCGACGCGGGTCTGGGAGACTTCTGGGACGATGTCGATTTCACCGTGCGCAACCACTTGATTGAGCAGCAGGTCAGCAACCTGGAGGCGATGCGCCGGGTCGCCGGCGTTCAGCCGGGGTCGGAGTCGGACACCTTGCTGAAACAGTTTCTGGGCGGATTTGCGGCCGCCAGTCCGACGCGCTTCAAGCAACTGACGATCGCGCCGTGCTGCACGGCCAACGGTCCACAGGGAATTTACAACGCCTGGCACGGCATCACGCGATTCGATGGGGGTGTTGCAACAGTGAATCTGTTCCTCAATCGTGCGTCGGCATGGATGGACGTTGACAGCTATCTGCCCTACGAAGGCAAGGTGGTTTTGCATAACAAGCAGGCACGCACCGCCATGGTCAGGATCCCTCGCTGGGTCAACGCGGAAACCATTACCTGCAAGGTGGAGCACCCAGGCAGTGCAGCAGCCAGGGCTCTGAATCCTCCGCGGGTGGGCAATTACCTGATGGTGGAAGGGCTCCGGGCGCACGACAAGATCGTGGTCGAGTTCCCGGTAAAGGAAGAAACAAACCACTACACCATCGACGGGTTAAAATATACCGTGGTATTCAAGGGAAGCACCGTCGTCGATATCAGCCCGCGTGATGTCGGGAACTTCTACCAGGTATACGAGCGCGCTGCCTACAGAGAAAACAAGGCGCCGATGCGGCAAACCAAGCGTTTTGTCACCGACCAACTCATTGCTTTAGGCGCGTTCTAGCGAATTGCAGGGATTCTCCCGGAGGCCAATGTGGGGCGGCCGAGCGAGCGCATCGTGCGACGGCGGGGGGGTTGAGAAGGATGCGCTCCGAACGCCCTAACGAAAAATACAGCAACGCCCCGACCCAAAGCGGTTGCGGAGGACCGAAGGAAGCACACAGGTATGCGGCCAGCACCCGCCGCGAGTGATGGCATTGCCCGCGAGCGCGCCGTTGCAGCCGCCATCGGTGTCAGCGAGCGGTACCGCGATGATCTTTCAGAAACAGTTGTGACCCGTCGCGGCTACTGGACAGGTGAAGTCGAAACATGTTGTAGCGAATGCCCATTCCCATGTAGACCCGCACCCGCACCGGGTGGATCGTGTTGCGCTCAGCATCGGGAGCACCCAGTCGTCGGTGGCCACAACATGCGAGGCCCGCATGCGTTCGGCGATGCGGCGGTACAAGGGTTGGCGACGTTCCCGCACCGGACTGACTGAGTGGTAGGCAGAGAACATGGTAAAATCGTTCAGCCAAGAGTGCACTGAGGGAAGCTCACGGTTGCGGAACCGTTTTGATCGCGAGGAAAGGGACGGGCACGATGCGTATAGAGTCCGGCAGAGCGGATGCGAAGGTTAGGGAAGACGCCAGTCTCTCCTTCGGCCAACGGTAGGAGAAAAGCTGAAGGCTCCCCGGGAGAGGAGCTGGTCTAGGCCGCGAACTCGATCATCTTTTCCAGTGGCGACTGCCATGGCACTCTCCGTTCCGTCCGTGACACGGCCTGAGAATCGAGTTCCGTTCATCTCGTCGCGCCCTTGCCTTACCTGGAAAGGCAGGTGCCGCCAGTTGCTCGCCGCAAATCTGACGACGCAGTATTGGCGGCGGGTTTCGACCCGACCGTTGGCGGCATGGGTTCAATCGTCGCGCGGCGATGTCGTCTACCCTCTGATTATTCCGCCTGGGACTCCCGTGATACCCAACATTCAAGCCCGCTCCCAGCCCCGACTCGGAATAACCCTAGATTCGGAATAACGTGGAAAAGTTCAAAGAGTCACCCGGCTTTCAACAGGGTGGATTGCAGTAGATTTTTTGGATGATCGAACAACCAGGCGGTTGCCGTCTTCTGACAGCGCAGCGGGACATTCAGGCCAGAGGGCTTTGACCTGCCTGAGCCACTGCGCGATCTTGTGTCGGAAGAGGCGGTCAACCGAGTACCGAGCCGTGCCAAGCTGGTTGCAGAGGCCGTTTGCGCCGAAGAGCGGAATTCGGGCTGGGTGTCCATTGACCGTCCAGCTCTTCCATGTGATCCAGACGTAGAAGTCGAGTAGGCCGGGTGCGTGCGCAACGGCCGCGATAACTTCGCGTTCGACAGGAATGGGATGCTCAACGATTTCCCGATAGAACGCTTCGCTGAGCAGGACGCTGTTGTCAAGAGTGCGATGCGGGAACGGGTCCGGTTCGTCGTTGCGATTGAACCAGAGATGCATCTTGTCGAGGAAGTGGAAGCGAGTCGAATCCACAAGAACCTGGTTTCTCATCCCATCCGTTCCGAAGAATATCGTGGCGGCAAAGACTCGCTCGAAGGCTACTCGGATTCGACGGTACTGCGCGCCATCCTTTGGAAGATGGAAATATTCGAGCAACTGAGTTGGACTATCGAAATGGAGGGTGCGCGCCTTCCGCGTGTAGGCGAGAGTGGCGAGCCAGATCGGAATGAGGCGATCCTGGCCATACGGCAGTCCAAACCGAGGGTGGGCGGTGATTTCCAGGAGAAAGCTGCCGTTGCGACGAGTATAGATGAATTGGTTGGCGGGAGGGCGGCGCAAGGGAAGACCACAGAGTACGAAAGGGCGGGCTTGATAAGCGATGGTCTGCTTGCGATTTTCTCGTTGTTCCCGAACAAGCTGGATGGCTTCAAGTTGTTTGAGCCGGCGTTTCGAGATGCTGATTACGGGGGTGACACGTGTCAGGCAATCAGATAGCGATGAAAAACCGTTGCTCTTTGATTGAACAGGTTGCGCACGGGGTGCATAATGGGGTGCATACTCGTGCCCGGATTGGGGGCTCGAGTCCGAATAAGAACCACTGTATCCGAGTGAAAAGTCGTGAATCCGAACAGGGTGAACGGTGGGGGATTGGTTTTCTAATCCGAGGGTCGGGGGTTCGAGCCCCTCCACCCCTGCCAATTTAACCTATTGAATTTTAATGGTTTCCTCAGCTTCCTCGGACACTTCGGGAGCCTCCTTTTCGCCAATCATGCCCGTAATCATGCCTTTTTCGGAATCTTGCAGCTTTTGTTTCTTGTTGCGCAGAACGATGGCGGCATCCGTTTCTGTTTCATCCACGATGCCATAGCGTGTATAAATCGAATCTGTCGTGACGCCCATGATCGCCTTTCCTACCGTATTGTCAATCCCATCCTTGCGGAACGCCTTGCAAGCGGTACGGCGCAAATCGTAATCGTGAAAGTAAAGCGTCGGTACGCCTGCTGCTTTACGTGCCCGATCCCATGCGTCGCGATAGTCAACGACCGGTACAGCATCACAGGTAAAAATAAAATCCTTAGCGGACTTCCGTGTGCGAAGAGCGGTGAGAAGCTCAAACAACCTATCCGTCATGAGCACCGTAACAACTTCATCGTTCTTTTGCTCACCAGGGAGTACGATGATGGTGCGGGCGATAAAATCGAGGCGAGACACCTTCATGCGCTTAATGTGCCCCGTTTTCCAGCCGTAAGTAACACCAATCTCAGACATGGTGCGGAGCCACAACCCTTCTTCGAGGCAGGCAGCGGCAAGAGCGGTGTACAAATGTCAAAGCTCCAGCAGGACGCGGGCGTCAAGGCGGATGTATTCATCGGCAGTGGAGATGTGCCCAAAGTGCTCAGCCAGGCCGCCAAGCAGACGGGTGCGGATTTGCTGGTTACGGGGTCCTACCTTTATGGGGGTCACCTACGGACACACGGCTACGGAATCATCTGCGCAGCCGAGATTCCGGTCCTGAACGTTTGAGTTGGTCCACCGCTTCCCTCAGGCCCTTGACCGTTTGGGCCCAGACACGTCCTTCCACATCTGTTTAATTCTAAAGCCCGCGTCATCAAGCAAGGCGCCAATCGTATTCTGCGTGAACTTGTAGCTGTTCTCGGTGTGAATAGTTTCGCCCTGGGCAAAATGGACATGCAGTTTCGCTGCCGGGATCCGTACATTCTGTTCGCGCAGACTCTCAAGGTGCATCTCGATTCGCGAGTCCGTCCGGTTCCATCGAACGCGATGCCGAAACCCGGCGGAATCGAAATCAACGCCTAGCTCTCGATTCAGACGGCGGAGGAGATTTAGATTGAATTCGGCTGTGACACCTTCCCTGTCGTCGTAGGCCGCCAGCAGAGCCTCCTCATCTTTGACCATGTCCGTGCCCAGCAACAACGCGTCGCCGCTGTGCATCTGCGAGCGGAGATTAGCAAGAATTGTCCGCGCCGCCCGAGGCGAGAAGTTGCCATGCTCGTTCCGATATGGAGCGCGAGCGTGGCGCCTTTGGCGCGCGCCAGTGGCGGTGGATCTGTCATATAGTTCCCCACGATAGGCTGTAACTGCACGGTAGGTAACAACGATTCGATGCTGGCACATGCCTGGTTCAGCGCCTCCGGCGATACATCGCAAGGCGCATAGTTTACTCGTCCGTGGCTGCGTGCAGCTTCAAGCAGTATCCCAGTCTTGGCGGCGGTTCCCGCGCCCAACTCAAAGACACGCAGCATTTGAGACAAATCGGGTCGCACTCGGGCGACGATCTCTTCCCCGAATCGGATCAGCATCTCACGCTCGATCCTCGTGAGACTGGCTAGGATTTCGGAATTTTGGTGGACCACCATCGCTGTGATCCCATGCGTCGTAAGCGCTCCCCTTGATTCGCCCCGGTTATTCACAACTTTCCTTCCTTGGTGATTAAGGAACCAAGCTGATCCGGGACGGTAATCTTCTATCCCTTTCGCGCTGCAGATAGGCAGATCGCAATGTGAGGTACACATGCGGCTGAGAGTCTGAGCACGTATCGTACTCCCTCATTGACCTGAATTACCGCGGCGCAGGCCACAAACAAAATCGCCGCAACAAATACGACCAAGCAGGCCACGGTCAATAGCTCGAAGAGACAATACATTCGACCTTCTTTCTGTTCCGCAACTTCTGCGATCAATCCTGAGATAAGCCGATGTCGGGTCCCGCCGCGATCGCTCCGGCTTTGGGAAGAGTTCTGTCCCCAGCGCTCGCCAAACAACGCCTCACTCCAAGCCTCAGTCAGGCCTGATGGCGGGCTGACTTAAACGCGGCCGGCTTCATACCCAATAGCTCGGCGGCTTGCTGTGTGCTCATCTCCTGGACGTCCCTTAGCCACAAGATCGACTGGAATCGCGGAGGCAACTTTCGCAAGTTTCGCTCGAACATCAAAAACCGTTCCGTCCATTGGTATATTTCCTCTGGGTTCGGTCGAGGATCATGTTCCAGTGCGCATTCGATTTAACCCGAATTCCGAAGTTGAACGTTAGATTTGTCCTCGGCCATGAGCGGTGAGGGCGATGCGTCAGCCCGCCGTGAGCGGTTGAAAATCCAACTTCGGCGAAGTTGGAATTTCATAGCGCAAGAGTTTGTCGAACAGCGAGTTACGCTGGTCGAGCCCTCCCCAGGCAGCGGACAGGTGGAGCACGGTATGGTGGCCCGCTCTGCCCAGAATGGCGCCGCAGAGAAAGACCTGGGCGCGCAAGGTGGCCGGTTGTCGATAGCCGGTCATGCCGCTGGCACGCTGGAATTCTCCCAGCAAGTTGAACAGCATCAGAATGCCCAGGAAGGCTGCCTCGGTGGCAAAGAACTCGCGCAGGCAGAAATCGTCCGCGGCCAGGTCGGACTTTAATTCCTCGATGCGTTGCTCGACACAGGCGCGCTGGTTGTCGTCGCGCCAGATCTCTTCCGGCGCCTCGGCGCGGTTGGTCACGAACACCCGAAAAGTGTAACCCGGGACATCCAAGAGCTTCCGCCCCAGTGAGCGCTTCGTCTCACGCACCTGCTCTCGCACCACCACAAAGCGTCGTTCCCGGTCCCACCCCAAGAGCTTCAACCGGAACTCGCCCACCGCGTAGGTCTCGTCCAGCGCCCGCCACTCCTGCACCCGCGCCGCCTCCCGCTTCAGCCCCTTCGTCAGGCGGGCCACCACGATGTACTGCAACCCCTGATCCTCCAGGAATTGCAGTAACTCTTGCGCCAAGAATCCGGAGTCGGCACGCACCACCCGAATCCACTCGCCAGAGGATAGCTTCGCCCGCGCTTCCTTCAGAAACTCCACCACCCCGCTGTCGGAGCGCGTGTTCCCGCTGCGCAACCATCCGTGCAGAATAAAGCTGGCCTCTCCCAGCACCGCCAGCAGCGGATGGTGCGAAGCCCGCCCGTGTCTGCGCGGGTTGTACCCTCGCTTCACTCCCTCTTGTTCTCCGTAGCGTTCGAACACCGTCGAGTCCAAGTCCAGACTGTAACCGCCCGCCCGTGCCGGCACCCGCGCCAATTGCCACGCCCCCAGCGGCTCGTAGAACTGCACCACCAGGCTCTGGCGAAAACGCTTGAACAAATTCCGAATCGTGTCGTCGGTGGGAAAACGCGGGATTCCCAGCAGCGCGTGCAGGGCGCGGTCCGCCCGCAGTAGCGCCGTGTGCGCAAACCGCCGCGCCCCCGCCACCACCGAAATCAAAAACGCCGTAAAGGTCTGGCTCGGATCGATCGCATTCGGGGATTGCAGATGCACCGGTAGATGCGCGCTCACCTGCTGGCCATAGCCGATCT
>Ga0207101_1040_pt1 | contig 26424 bp, 15 predicted proteins | sample Alteio_BWMinHeat_83_FD_153581 | JGI IMG/M metagenome (GOLD analysis project Ga0207101, IMG submission 153581) | Enriched cells from forest soil in Barre Woods Harvard Forest LTER site, Petersham, Massachusetts, United States -... | ecosystem: Environmental > Terrestrial > Soil > Temperate forest >...
GAGGGATTGGAAGAGAGCGAGGAGTTGGAAGAGGTTGCCGAAGGAGAACTGGCCGCGGAAGCCTCCGAGGGCGAACTTGACGATGAAGGTGAACTGCCGGCCGAGGGCGAAATCGCTGCCGAAGCCGCGGGCGACGATCAGGCCGTGCCGGCAGCGTCCGCGCCCGATGTTGCCGCCAGCGGAATTCCCGGCGCGCCTGGCGATCGCAGCTACACTTTGCGCGAGCCTCACCAGCGTCCGCGGTTTGCCCCGCGGCGCCGGCGCGGACGCCGCGGTCCGGGCGGAGATCGCGGTCCGCGCCGTTTTGATAAGCCGCGCGATGCCGCCCGCTCAGGCGGCAATCATCATCCCGTGCAGATTGCCGAGGTTTTGAAGGAAGGCCAGGAAATCCTGGTGCAAATCGCCAAGGAGCCGCTGGGAACCAAGGGCGCGCGCATCACTTCGCACGTGGCGCTGCCCGGCCGCTATCTGGTCTTCATGCCCACCATTGACCACATTGGCGTCTCGCGCAAGATCGCTTCAGAAGAGGAGCGTCTGCGCCTGCGCAACATCATTCTGGAAAACAAAGGACCACTGACCGGCGGCTTCATTGTTCGCACCGCGGGCCAGGGCCGGTCGGAAGAAGAGTTCAAGGCCGACCTGAAGTTCCTCTCCACGCTATGGGCCGACATCCGCGCCAAGTCTGACCGCATGAAGGCGCCGGCGTTGATCCACCGCGATCTCGACCTGGTGCAGCGGCTGCTGCGCGACCTGCTGACGCCCGATTTCAAGACCGTGCGCGTCGATAGTGAGATCGACTATGAGCGCGTGCTGGAGTTTGTCAACCGCTGCCAGCCTGCCCTGGTCGGCAAGGTGAAGCTCTACAGCCGCGACACACCCCTGTACGAGGAGTTCGGCATCCAGCAGGAAATCGAGAAGGCGCTGAAGCCCAAGGTGTGGCTGAAGTCGGGCGGCTACATCGTGATCAATCAAACCGAAGCGCTGGTGGCCATTGACGTCAACACCGGCAAGTACGTGGGCAAGACCAATCGCCTGGAAGACACCATCCTGAAGACCAACGTAGACGCGGTGAACGAGATCGTGCGGCAAGTGCGCCTGCGCGATCTGGGCGGCATCATCGTGATCGACTTCATCGATATGGACGAGCGCAAAAACCGCGCCAAGGTGGTGCAGGCCCTGGAAGAAGCGCTGCGCTCCGACCGCGCCCCCACCAAGGTCATCAGCTTTCATGACTTCGGACTGGTCGCGGTTACGCGCAAACGCGTAAAACAGTCGCTGGAGCGAACCCTCTGCGTGCCATGCAGTTATTGCACCGGCTCGGGCTGGGTGAAGTCCGTCAATACTGTTTGCAACGAAATTCTGGCCGAAGCCCGCAAGATGGCCAAGGGAATCGACGGCAACGTTCTGACCCTGCGCGTCAACCCGGAAGTGGCCAAGAACCTGAAGTCGCGCGAAGGCAATCTGATCTCTGAACTCGAATCGCTGGTGAAAAAGGACGTCATCGTCAAAAGCGACCCCAACGTCCACCAGGAACGGTTTGAAATTTATTAAAGACCGGGAGACGCGACACGGGAGACGGGACACGGGGTACGGGATACGGGATACGGGCAATTGTCGATTGTCGATTGACGATTGGTGATTGAAAGGCGTCTCTGAGCTCGGAGTTTCCGTTCTCCAGTTTCCAGTTTCCGGTTTCGAATTTGGGTTTGGGCATTTTCGATTGACGAATTTCGATGGGGCCGCGGATCAACACGGATTGACACGGATCAAAGCCGTGAACTCGTCCGCGTTGATTCGTGTGAATCCGCGGCTTGATTTATTTCTTCACGCCTTCCCTCAGGATCCTTCTTGAATCTTGAATTTTTAATCTTGAATAATCTTGAATCTTGAATTTTGAATCTGCAATCGGGTGCCGCGCAGCCCAGGCCTTATCCGCGTTAAAATGACAAGAAGAATCGTCGCGAATCAGTTTTGTGCTGCCCCGGACGATTGATAAGGCTGTCAGCGTTGATCATACCCAGTGGCCGCCCTATCATTGGTCGCCCGTTCGAAAACGAGTATAACGGGGTCACTGTCACCGGTGGCGGTCCGGGTAGTCCCCACCGCCTTTCTCCTCCTCCGCTTCCCTTAAACGGATCGAAACTTCCCGTTGCAATTGCCACGTGAAAGCGACTTGGGACTGGCCTGCGCCCGAAGAAGCCCACGAGATAGCTCCGCCTGCGGGAAGTGACGTAGCAAGTGCACCCTGCGACAGCCCTGCGCTTGTGGTGAGTGTCTGCGCGTTTCCACTTCGGTCAGTCCAGGACATTGTCACGTTGCACGTTTGGCTGGAATTACCGAAGTCCAGTTGACTTTGGTTGTTAAGCATCAGGTCGAACGCCACCGCGTCCGCAGTGAGGTTCGTATACAGTGTGCCGCTCGTCCCGCAGAGCACATTCTCCCCACCATTAAAGCCAATAGGAAATGCTCCGATCTTTCCCCCCACACTTCCTGCGGTACCATTGGCATGCCGTTCGGTCGCTCTCCCCCTGGGAATCCCCAGCTCAACCGCGCGCTCCAACTGCAGATTGAGCAGGCCCCCGCCAGCGCTTGGTGCGGTTGACCAAGAGATCACCCCGCCAAACCCCAGCGAGCTAGATGCTCCTGCCGAGGGGCTGGACCCGAGGCTTGGGAAAGAGGCGGTGACGAGTGTAATCGTCTGCGCTTGACCGGTCGCATCGGTCCAGGTCATAGACAACCCGCACGATGCACTCCAATCCGCGCCCATCTCGAAATTGATGGGACCAGGGCCCAAATTCGTAAACAACGTGCCGCTGGAACCACAGGGCAGGGCAATACCATTCTGGTATGTCTGGAGCGCGGCGGTGTGGGTTGCGTCGAACAGGCAAAGCACTGCAAAGAACATCAAAACGACCATTTTGCGTCTCATATTCTCCTCACTGGTTTTTGCCGGTCGGCCGAATGCCGCCGGGTTGATGAAGAGGATTGAAGCGAGTCGAGAGGCGACGACAGCCTCAGGAACAGAATCGCATTTGTCGACGACACGAGACTCGCTACGCGGATTCGACGTACGGGAATATGCTAATCGTCGTCCCGAATTCTTGTTATCCGGTCGGAACCGACAATGTGCTGTCCGGCAAGTATCTGGCAATGATATCCAGGCGCATGTGGCTATACCGGCCGGGCAAAGAATGCCCTCTCGCAGTTCTCTGCCAGATCAAATCCCATAAGTCAGAAGTGGAACGCATCGCGTCTCGGCGATTGCGACTTACGCAGTAAGGTGACGAGCTGTGGTGGTGGTTGTATCGTCAGGCACTCAGTCAATGCCTGGGCGGTCAGTTTGCCGGTATGCTGGCTTGTAGGAAACTGGCCTCTGGCGGGTAGATGTAACGCCCGAAACGCGTTCATGCTTTTCGGGACACCAAGCGGTCAACCCCCCCGACTTCATCAAAAAAATCTAGGAGGGGAATAAAAAATCCCAATTTGACAGCTTGCACTTTCGTGTTACGATTGGCTTGCGGGCGTATACAGGATACAGAATAATTAGCGTCACACCAGGGTTCTGATGGCGGACTTGGATTATCCCCAAGTTATCCGCTTTCGGGACCATTTTCATTTCATGTTATGTCGGAGAGCTGAATCGGGGGTAAACGGTGGTTAGCCAACCGCCTACACTTCGCAAGAATGAACCGCTCTTCCGGAGCGGAAGGAGGTAGCATGCGCCGATCAAGTGTGCTTCGTCTTCTGGGATTGGTTTTGTTTCTGGCCGCCGTCCCGCCAACAGTTCAAGGGCAATTGAACCGCGGCGTGCTGGAAGGTACGGTGACCGACCCGCAAGGGGCGGTGATTCCGAGCGTAAACGTCACCGTTACCAATACCGCGACCAACGTCAGCAATACGACAAAGACCAACAACTCCGGGTACTATCGGGTTGAAAATCTGGTGCCCGGCATGTATTCCGGGCACTTCGTCGTCAGCGGGTTCTCACCCCAGGATATTACCAACATTGAGATCATTGCCGGCGATGTGATTAAGGCGGACGCCAAGCTGCAAGTCGGGTCGACGCTCGAGGTGGTAAAAGTGACTGCGGCTGCGGAGTTGCTGGAGACCGCTGCCTCGAATGCCTCGACCACCTTGGACTCGCGGATCGTCGACGACTTACCGTTGGCCGGTCGAGATCTTCAGCAACTCGTCAATCTGATGCCGGGGGTCAACAATGTCGGCGGCCCGCCGGGAAGCAATTTCGGATTCAACAGCGCCTACGGGACCTTTCCCGATCCCACCCATATGTTGGGTTCGGATGTGTCCGTGAACGGCGGCCAAGGCAGCGCCAACGCCTGGTACCTGGACGGCAACCTTAATCTCACCGGTTTTGCCGAAAATGTTGCCGTTAGTCCTACCCCCGATTCGGTGTCGGAATTTCAGGCCATCACCAACGCTTTCTCTGCCGAATACGGACGGACGGGCGGGGCGGTCTTCAATGTGGTTCTCAAGTCGGGAACCAATGCCGTACACGGGGACATCTACGAGTACGACCGTAACAGCATCTTCAACGCGCGAAATCCGTTTACTTCCATCGACTCGCTCGGCCACATCGTTCCTCAGGACCAATTGCGCTTCAATAATTTTGGCGGAACCGTGGGAGGGCCAGTGGTTATTCCCCACATTTACAACGGCAAGAACAAGACGTTCTTCTTCGCCTCGGTTGACGAGTCGATCCTCCACCTGAACGGCAACAAGGTCTTCCAGGTTCCCACGCTGCATGAACGTACAGGGGACTTCAGCGAGGATCCCAACGTCGTCCAGTACGGAATTTGGGATCCCACCAGCACGGTGGGTCCCGACGCCAATGGAATATTTCAGCGCACTGCTTTCGGGACGCCGGTTCCCGGTAACCCCTACGGCGCCAACGGGTGCGCGAACTATGCGGTCGAGACAGGCCCCACTTGCAACTTCGCGACATCGATTCCGCTCAACCGCCTGGACCCGACTGCCATGTACTTTATCAACTCGTTTCCCGCGCCTAACTACAAGGACCCGTTGAGCAGTTGCCCCGTATCGGCGGACGGCGTCACCGGGGCCTGCAACAACTATTTGGGGGCGATGGGCTCGAGCCAGGACGGGACCACGATCTCACTGAAGATCGACCACAGGTGGAGTGATCAGAGCAGCTTCTTTGGCGAATTCCTGTTCAATCCCGGAAAATACAACAACTATCGAGTTCCCTGGACGGGGGCCACAATACCGATAAGTCAGACGGGGTGGGGATCTAATTTCCCCGTTGATACTGCTGGTACGATCATCGCCTTCGGTAACACCTATGTTGCCAGTCCGTCTTTGGTGAATGAATTCCGGGCGAGCTTCAGCCGCCAATACATCAGCTCAAATCCCAGCAACCCGTATCCGGACAGCATAACGGCGCAGAATGAAGTGGTGGCCAAACTGGCTCCGATACAACTTCCTTTGGACCCCACGGACCCGGAGCCTAACATTGGATTCAATGGGCCTTTTGGGACCTCCTTTGATTGGGGACCCACCAACTATGCCAATATGCGGACCACCTCGGATGCGTGGACCATCCTCGACAATGTGACCAAGACCATCTCGAAGCATACTCTAAAGGCCGGGATCATGTATCGCATTGACCACGATACTTACGTCAGTCCCTTCACCAACGACCTCGGAGGGCAGGGGCTTACCGTTGATCCCACGACGGGACTGGGAGCTTCGGGACTGACACAATTCATGTTGGGAGCGATGAGCGGTGGAAACTTTGGCACGTGGTTCAAACCGTACGCCCGTTCCCGGTATTGGGGCGCCTACGCGCAGGACGATTTTCGCGTGACGCCACATCTCACCATCAATCTCGGCCTTCGATACGACATCTTTGGCATCATTAGGCTTCGCGCCAGCCAAGGCCCAGAGTCCCGAATATGCCTCAGTTGCACCAGTCCAGCTACCGGGTTGCACGGGGTAGTTCAGTATTGGGGTGATCCGGGATTTCCGGCGGGCTCCGACGTGTGGCCGCCGAATTGGAACGATCTCGGCCCCCGTTTAAACTTCTCCTATGCGCCGTTTGCGGATCATAAAACGGTCTTCAGGGGAGGGTATGATATTTTCTACACGAACGCCTTTACGAGCCTGAACGCGCCGGGGCAGGGGAGTTCGAGCGCGATCCCCGGGTACATCAATTTCTATTCGTTTTCACACAGTTGGTATCCGGGTTGCGCAGCCTTTTCCGGCCAGTGTGAAGCGTTTCCCTTCAGCGATACCACCGTGAACAAGGCAACCCTGACCACCCCACCCTTTAGCCGAACATTCCCCGGGCAACTTCGTTCACAACTCGCCGGCTTCACCGAACAGCTTCTGCAGAAACCGACCCATGATCCCATGATGCAGATGTGGAACTTTGAGGTCCAGCGCGAATTGCCGGGAAATATGATGATCAGTGTGGCTTACGTGGGCAGTCACGGAACCCATCTTCTGGGGGAACCGTTCCGACAGTTCGACTATGTGCATACCGCGGACAAGTTGAAGTATAAGAATGCCTTGGGAAGCCAAGTCCCGATCACGGATTACTATTCGGGCGCCGCGGCGGCCTACCTGGGTATGGCCTATGCGGACCCTGCCACTGGCGCGCCCGCCACGCAACTCCCCCTGCATCTGCTTCTGACGCAGTATCCGCAATGGTCAGGTTTGCAGAACGATACCTCCTTCGATGGCACGGGTATTTACCACTCCATGGCCGTGAGAGTTCAGAAGCGTTACTCGAACGGCCTCAACCTCGTTCTCGCCTATACACTCTCTAAAAACATCGTGAACGCGGACACGAGCAACCCGACTGCGTTCGTGGTGGACTCGATTCACTTCTCCCGCCCCGGAGTGGTGGGCGGGCGCGCCGGCACTTCCGGAGTCAACGCCGGGGGCACCGGAGGAAGTTATCAGGATGTCGACAATCGCAAGGTTGACCGGGCGGTGGCCACGGCCGACTTGCCCCAAATCCTTAATATCGGCGCCAGCTACGAGCTGCCCGTGGGTCGCGGCAGACATTTTCTGGGGACCACGAATCGGGCAGCGAACGCCGCCATCGGAGGTTGGCGTCTGAGCGCTAACTTCAATGCCACCTCCGGCCTGCCTCTGAACGTGACCTGCCCAGGCGATCAGCTCACATCCCGATGTGACCTGATCGGCAACCCGAACCTCAGCAATAGCCGCAGTAAAGAGCAGAAGATCGCCGATTGGATTAACCCCGCAGCCTTCCAGCCTGCCTTCGGGAGCGATCAGAATTTCTGGGCCAACTACGATCCGACCGATCCGCGCGCGTGGCTATTCGGAACCGCAGGTCCACGTATTCCGCAGCTTCGCTCGCCGGGTTTTTGGAATGAGGATACGACCTTGGCCAAACAATTCCATCTCAACGAAAGCAGGTATTTTGAATTGCGCTGGGAGTCGTTCAACACGTTCAACCACCAGAATTTGGCGTCCCCCAATACAAGCTTCTGCCTGTCGCAGTTGGCCAATGGCGGAACGGACTTAGTGCATCAAGCGGGGTGCCAGTTTGGGAGAATCACCAACGTGGCAACCGACCCTCGCGCCATGGAGTTTGCATTGAAGTTCTTTTGGTGAGGACCACTCAGGGCTGAGTGCTGCGTTATTGTTCGGGCAGGAGGGCTGTCCTCCTGCCCGTTCGTTTGTGGACGTTGGTCGTGCCGTTTACTGCCGGCGGAAAGATTCCCCTTCATGAAGCCTGTGCCGCCCGCCATGGACGCGTCCCGAGCGTACAGAGTCGTTCTCCACCCTTAGCTGTCACCAGGATGGGATCTTCAATATTTACACCGCCCACCCCTTGCTTGCGAAGAATCGGCTCGATCACGATGACCATGTTTTCCTTGAGCTCGGTGTTTTCCTCTAGGTCTATCCAGGGAGGCTCGTGAAAGTGGGTGCCAATGGCATGGCCCATGAAACCGGCTTTGGTGTTGGGCGATGAATACAAGTAATCTTTCATGCCGTGACGCTCCGCCACGGCGATCCCCGCGCGCGCGATGTCGGAACTCGGCACGCCAGGCCGGATGGCCTCCAGACAACGGTCGTACATCTCGGCGACGCCCTCCAGCAACTGCATCACCTCCGGGGAGCCTTTTCCCACCACGGTCGTGCGCGACAGGTCCCCGCGATATCCGCAGTAAGTTGCCCCACAGTCCAGCATGACCATGTCGCCTTCCTTCAGTACGCCATCTCCCGCATAACAGTTAATTTCGAACGTGTAGGGCCCCCTGCCGATCTGGGACGTAAATGAAACTTCGTCCGACCCGTTGAGTTTCAACGCGCTCTCGACAGCGGCCAGGATTTCCCTCTCGCCGCGGCCTTCTTGAATCAAATCCAGAAACGCCTGTCCACCTGCCTGGGTAATTTGAACGCAGCGCCGGAGGACTGCCACCTCGGCGGGACTCTTGACCATCCGCACCCGGAAACACAGTAACGAGGCGTCGGTGAACTTAACGCCGGGAAACCGCTCCTGCAAGGCGACGAAAACCGGCGCGGGCAGGGCGTCATATCCCGCAATTCCAACGCACCGAGCTGAAGGTGGAATCAAGTCAGGAATAACTTCTGCGAATTTGCTGCTGACGATGATTTCATCCACCCAGCTCATCTCTCGCAAAGGTTCCCAGCTCGAGTTGGTGATCAACGTCAAGCGCTTGCCATAATCCGGCGTCAGCACGAAATAGCTGGCATCCTCGACGCCATGCCGAGTCTCATAACCGGTCAACCACCTCACGTGACCCGGCATGATTTTGTTCGCAAAGCCGATCAAGGCATCCAGTCCGTTTTGCTGCATAGCCGCGACGGTTCGATTCATGCGATCAATAAATTCGTCTCGTGTAAAGGGGGACTTCAAAGGCATAACACTCCTCCTTGGTGAACCATGGTTTAGCATCCCGACATGCTCGCCGTGCGCGGCGAATTCTCTGGCCCGCAGTTGATTGCACATGCGGCGGTCGCCCATACCCGCCGCGAGTTTGTACAACTTCTGCTCAGCATCAACCCGCCGCCAAGAGCGCCTCCCCTCCGCATTTGAGGCGCGGAGCTTCCAGGAACTCCCCTCCTGAATCAGGAGGGGAGGCGCGGTCGCGCCGGGGTGGTTTTCGGCACGCGAAGTAATCATCCTCCGGCAAAGCCGGAGGCTTTACGGGGGCTGGCCCCGCCAAGGGGCCTGATCGCCACCGTCGGCAAAAGACCCCTCACCCGTCCTCGTCCCTCGGCCACCCTCTCCCCACGGGAGAGGGCATAAATCATCGCGCCCTCAGGCGCGCCGAAAATCCATTTTTCCGTCTCCCAGGGGGGAGGGTGTACCGCGCCGCCCGCCTTCACCAGCGGGCGCGGGAAGGGGGCCCCACGTTCTGCTGGTCGTGGGGGTGAGGGGTCTTTGCCAGGCCAATGCGCCGTTACTCCAGTAAATGTCAGACCCTTGCTGCCTCCCCGGCAGAGCGGGGGATCTCCCACGCGAATTAGAGCGTCAAAAGATATAGGAACTCCCAGCGGCGACCGAAGGCCGCCGCTAGGGGCACAATTTTTCCTTAGCTCTAATAAGGTTCGCAAATTAAAGTGACGGCTTGCTCTTCGTAGCGCCACCGTCCCGGCGGCACCTACTTTAGCCGGCAAGATGCCGGCGCTACACTGGATCTGTCACTATATTTTGCGAATCTCAGTAATGGGGCGGGGCGCTGGCATTACTGTCGTTCACGCAAAACTTCAGATCAGTTCGTGAAGCGGCTTACCCGTCAGATCATTCAGGGCGTTGGCGATCTTGATAGGACGCCCAATGGGGTGCATATATTCCTTGGTCCAGTCGATTCCGAATGCCTTATAGATCGTGGCGTAGATGTCGCCCATCGAGACTCCCCGGTCCGTCACATAGGCACCGTGTTTGTCGCTGGCCCCGATCACCTGCCCGCCTTTCAGACCTCCGCCTCCCAAAAGCACCGACCAACAGAAGCACCAGTGATCACGCCCGCCGTTCGGGTTCACATCCGCCGTCCGGCCAAACTCGCCCATAACAATAACGATGGTGGAATCGAGCAGTCCCCTTTGGTGCAGATCCTCCACCAGGGCAGAAACCGTCTGGTCACATGGGGGCGTCAAATGGTCTCGCATCGTCCGGTCATTGTTGCCATGCGTATCCCAACTTTGGGTATAGTAGCCGCCGGATGTAACAAACCGGCTGCCAGCCTCCACGAGCCGGCGAGCCAACAAGGCGCTTTGTCCAAAGGCGTGGTGTCCGTAAGCCGCCCGGGTCTTTTCCGATTCCTGGGTGATATCGAAGGCCTTGCGAACGTCGGGCGCCAGAATCATTTTCCAAGCTTCGTCCACAAAGGTGTCCATGCCGGAAAACTCCGCTCGTGGGACCCGCTCACGGTAGGTGGCGTCAACCACTTTCAACAATGAGCGGCGGTCGTCGACCTCTTCCACCGAGAGCGACCCGGGCAAGCTCAGATCGGGGACGTCGAAACTCTTGATGTCGTTGTTCAGTTGAGTCACATTGCCACCCGGCCGATTGGGGTTGGGAATGAGCATGGGATCGTATTGAGCGCCCAGAAATTGCGCCTTGAAATAATCGTCGTACTCCTTCCCTGTGGGCATCTCCAACACCTGGACGTAAGGCGGCATGCTGTTGCGTCGCCCCACTTCTTTGGTGATGATGGAAGGGAAGCTGGGAAACTTCATCGACGGGTTGGGCCGATGGCCCGTGGCGGCATACTGGGTGCCGACATCATGATTGTTCTCTTCCGTGGTAAGGGAGCGAACAATGGAGAGCTTGTCCATCTGCCCGGCAATCTTCGGAAACAGTTCCGAGATCTGGATTCCCGGTACCTTGGTGGAGATGGGTTTGAATGAGCTCGTGGGTTTAGGATCCCAAGTGTCAACCTGGCTCGGCCCGCCGGTAAGCCAAAGGAGAATGCAGGATTGGGCGGTAGGCTTGGTGTTGGCCGCCATGGCCTCGATTTCAAGGTACTGGCTCAGGGTAATCCCCAAACCGCTCAGTGCACCGACACGCAGGAAATCGCGGCGGCTCACATGACCTCCCGGGCAGTTTTCATCGCAACGCATGACTCCTCCTTAGACTTCGCGGCAGACCTAGTGATTGTAGGCGAATTCGCGCGAACTGATTAGAGCCCAAACCAAGGTCTTCATCGCCGCTTCCCTTGGCCGTCGTGAGGCGAGAGCTTCCACCCCGGCGAACTCCTTCTCCGTAGGCGTCCGCGCGAAAGCAGCAAGAAAGAGTTCGTCGACGATGTCCCGATCGGATCGTCCGGATTTTAGAAGCCGGTCCAAACGGCTTCCCTCACCGGTAAGACTTTTCGTGTAGGTTGAGCCCACGAGCATGTCCAGTCCTTCCGCGAGGCTCGGATTGTCCTTTCGATCCGGCAGCGTATCGCGGAACGGCCGACCGAAAACTTCCAAAAATCGCGACTTATACATCGCCGGGTATTCGAGCTGAATGGCCCTCGTCCCCGGCGGTGCGATTCCGTTCTGCCCACCCTCAATCGATTCTACGAAGTCCGCCGGAACGCCCGTCACCGAGGTTACACCGTCCAAAAGCACTTCGGCATCAAGTGGACGGGGCAGGGCATGGGAATAGTTGGTCTCATCCTGCCCGTTCGTTTCATTGGGTATGCTGGAGAGCTGATAGGTCCTTGAATTGACGATGAGCCGGATCAGATACTTCACGTCGTACCCGTGATCGCGGAAATCCCGGCCCAAGGCGGCGAGAAGATCGGGATGGGTCGGGGGGTTCGTCGAGCGAAAATCGTCGATGGGATTGACGATGCCTCGTCCGAAGAAATAGCCCCACATACGATTCACGGCGGCTTGCGCGAAATTATCTTGCGCGATCATCCAGGTAGCCAACTGCACTCTTGGGTCTGACCGCTGCTGTTCCGGCAAGATCGAGCCGTCCATGAATGCCGGCTGGACCTCTTTCCTGGTCCGCGGGTTGACGGCTTTTACGAAGTTCAAGTCCGTCTTGCCGTCGACGCCCCACTGTTTTTCCTGGCCGTCATGGTCATCGTAGATGATGGTACCGTTCCCGTTCGTTTGCGTGACCTTGGAGAAAAAGGCCGCCAGCCCCCAAAACTGGTTTTGGGTCCAGTTCTCGAAGGGATGGTTATGGCATTGGGCGCAATCCAAGCGGATGCCCCAGAAGAGGCGAAACTGCTCCGCCATCTTTTTTTCCGGCAAGGGGGTTTCCCCGTAGGTGACAAAGTAGCGGGAAGGACCATTAAAGCCCTCAGCGGTAATCCGCTCTCTGGCCATCAGATTGTAAGGTTTGTTCGTCGCGATGCTCCTGCGAACCCACTCCCAGGGCAGCTTGATCTCGGACCCATCACCCCTGCCTACGCGGAACAGGTCCGAAAATCGGAGCGTCCAGTAGTCCACATACTCGGGAGAATTCAGCAGCACCTCAACCAGCTTCTCGCGTTTCTGCGGGTCTGGGCTCGCCAGGAATTCACGCACCCGATCGGGTGGAGGCAACGTTCCCGTCACGTCCAGGCAGACACGCCGCAAAAATTCCGAGTCGCTGGCGAGCTCGGATGGAACGACATTCATCTTCCGCAGCTTCGCAAAGACGTAATGGTCGATGAAATTCCGTTCGGGGACCGGGGGATAGGTTGCGAGGCGGTGAGTGAACACGCCCGCCCGGGCGTAAGCAACCTGACCGGGGCTTCGAACCAGGATGACGGTTTCGCCGCTGCCGACCGCGGTGACCAGGCCATCGTCGGTTACGGTTGCCACATCGGAATTGCTCGTCTCATAGCGTACCCGGCGCGTCAGGTCCTGCTGTCCCCCGTCCGAGACTTGCCCTGTAATCCGGAGCTGTTGCTTCTCCCCTGTGGCGAGGAAAATGTAACCAGGAGAGACGTCCACCCGTTCGATCTTCGCTGCTCCCTCGTCACCGAAGGGCGCCCCCTCCCGAATCCAGGTGAGAAGAGTTTGATAATCGTCCGAGCCCACCTTGAACCGCTCTCCGCCGGCATGAGGTATCGTGAAAGTAGGCTTCAACAGAAGCAGGCTTTTGTCCGGCTGCGCCAAATCGATGCGAGGCTTTCTGGGGCCGGCAGAATCAGGGCTGAGCACCTGGAACGTGCCGCCCTTGACGATCCATTCATAATCGTCGCGCGGAATCAAGGCATTGAGAGAAAGCTTAAGACCACCCCGGCCTTTCACGCCCCCATGACAATGGCTGTCATTGCATCCGCGGCGAGTGAAAACCTCTTCCACATCGCCCTGAAAATCGACTCTCTTTTTGGGCTCGGAGGCCGGTCTGTTGGTCTGGGCTTCTAAACGGAAACAAGACAACCCAATAAGCAGCGTTAGCGCGACCTCGAGGTTTCTCACCACGCCCCTATTTCTGCTTGACGTTTGCATCGGCTCTCCCTTTCAGTTGCTGGGGCGAATCGGCCAAGGTCGGCCTGAGCACCATCAGTGGATATTCATCAACGACCTGGGGCGCACCGGGTTTTCCCTTCACTACAGGTGTGACGACAACCCGTATCATCCTGGGCAATCGCGTCGGAGGAGCGTCCGCGCTCGCTACCAGCAGCAGAGTCGTTTTCACCCGCTGAGGACGGTAATATTCCTGGTGGATGGCTCCGCGCACGTCACTTTGCGACTCTCGCTCGGGAGCCACCGCAGCATAGGCACGCACCCCCGGAGGAAGATTCTCGACGCTGACGGCGAGTTCACCATCGAACCCCTCCTCACTTTCGGCAACGACCTCCCATTTTTTCGCTTCGCCGGCCGTCACGCTGCCGAGGGTTTCGGGAACGAGATCTCCCATATGGGGGATCATCGAACGAACCAGTATTCGATAGCGGTAATCGGAGTTTCCCGCGTGATTGGCTAGATCGCTCATCCGCAGGTAATACGTCCCGGCGCGCTCGAAAGTATAGACTGTCTTGGGCTCGAGCGTTTTGCTCCACTCGTTGCTGCAACCTCCCACTCGGCGATAAAGATTCGCCAACAGTTCCTGTCCGCCTTCGTCCACGACCGCCAGGCGAGGATTGAAATAAGGCTGCGTCAGTCGGGGGGTCTCGATTTCAAACACCAACGTCTGCTTCTCTTTTGCCTGAAACTTGAAATAATCGGTATCTCCAGGGTGGCCAACCACGCCTTCGATAAGCGCCGGAACGGTAATCTCAGGGGCTTGCTCAGGCGTATCGTTGGGTTCATGTTCCTCAACGACGTTCAACTTTGCGGGAGGCGTTGCGCCTACGGTTCGCGATGAAATCTTCTGGATCCACGCGGCGTTGAGTGTTCGCATGAAGTCCCGCTCCCGAAAGTCGTTGAGATTCTGGTGCGCCAGAATCCCGGACGTCCATTCATCCAAACCTCGGGAAGGCTCGGCCGGGGCAATGCGAAGCTGATAGCAATAGTCGGGTCCGCCCGGCTGCTCGAACGCGCTAACCGCCACCAGCAGGCTCGTAGCCTTTCCAAAATGGTAGGTCAATCTCGGTAGATACGCGCCCAGATTCCTTGATTCGTCATCGGGCACGAGTTCTACCAGGCGATTCGGATCAAACCAGCTCCCGGCAGCTTCATAGAGAGCGACATGTGGGCTTTGGAAAGGGCCAGACGCGCCAGTATACAGCCCGGCGCTGGTGAGCAATTCGAAGAGCAGTTCTTGGCCTTTCGCGGCGTTGATTTGGTAGAAGTCGACCTGTCCGGGCCCGCTGATCCTGCCAGCTACGAGCACCGGAACTTTGAGAGATTGCGCCTTGGCCGCGGTGTTGTGCGGCGTCCGCGATTCCAAGGTCACCGGCTCTGCACCAACTCTGATCGCCAGCGGACCGGAAATTCCCTCCGGGGTGACCACGCGCAGGAAGTGTGCCCCCAGCTTAGCTTGAGGGCGAATGACAAGTTCGACAAGAAGCCGTTGCTTGAGTTTGTCCTCCTCCCCTTTTCGATCCTTTGTTTCGGGCTCAACCGCTTGGATTCCCCTGACCTTGGCGCTCAGGTCATCGCAGTCAAACCAGACAGCATAAGCCTTGTCCAGATGCTGCCCAAGAATCTCCGCTGTATACGTGGAGCCCTGCTGTCCGCCCAGTGGAAATACCGACGTGACTTCCGGAACGTTCGCTGCAGACAGGCGAAGACAGAAAGCAAGGGGTAAAAGATACGCAACTCGGACGAGGCTAACGATGGCGCCCTTCCGGTGACCATATCGCATCATCGGCAATACCTCAATCCAATGTATACTGGATACCATGTTATCGGTCATTTCGTCAAGCGATCTTTTCTACGGCGATACCCGCCATAGGGCGATTCAATCATCGCTGGCGACCGGTCAGGAACTTCCACGGGCTATTGGCATGCCCTTTAAGCACGAGACTCGGAGGACTTCATGGATATTGAGATGCTGGCTGACTGCGGGTGCGTCATCGGGGAGAATCCTCTGTGGCATCCTATCGAGAAGTGCATCTATTGGTGCGATATCGAGACGGGCCGGATATTTCGCTACGACCCTCTCACCAGGAAGCACGAAGTTGTCTACCACGGCGAAGTCGTGGGGGGATTCACAGTTCAGGCGGACGGCGCACTGCTGCTCTTCATGGCCAGAGGCGCCGTGGGGTTGTGGAACAACGGCACATTGACCACTGTCGTTAACGAGATTCCGGAGGAGCGCGAATCACGCTTTAACGATGTTATTGCTGATCCGGCAGGCCGGGTATTTTGCGGAACTATGGCAACACCGCAGCGACCTGGACGGCTCTATCGACTGGACCCTTCACTGGGACTTTCTCTTCTGCTGGAAGGGATCGGCTGTCCGAATGGTATGGGCTTCACCCTGGATCGAAAGGGCTTTTACTTCACGGACTCGCTAGCGCGTTGCATTTACCTCTTCGATTACGACGAGCAGCATGGGGGAATCAGCAACCAGCGAGTTCTTGTTCGGGTCCCGCCGGAGGAAGGGCTTCCCGACGGCATGACGGTCGACTCTCTCGGCTATGTCTGGTCCGGACAGTGGGATGGTGGTGCGCTGGTTCGATATTCTCCCCAAGGGATCGTGGAACGGCGCATCCCCCTTCCTGCCCGGAAGGCGAGTAGTTTAACTTTCGGGGGCGAGGACTACACGGACATCTACATTACCACCGCGGGTGGGGATAATAAGACGGTTGAAGGGGCTGCGGCTGGCGCGATCTTCCGACTCAACCTCGGTATCCGTGGCGTTCCTGAATTCTTCTCCCGCATGTCGACGCGCCCCATTTCCACGTGATATCATCGCACCACAAAGTAAAAGGGAAGGCGTGGACAGGCTACTTATGCTCTTCTACGCGAATTAAGAATCAGGGCATCCGGTTAATCTGACGGCTTTTGCTACCTTCGAACAGGCTTGCGCGATCTGGAAGCGCGCACGGAAGGCTGCGACGTTGTAAAAGGGTTATGTAGATCGACCCCTCATTATTATGGAGCAGGGGTTATCGCTACTTGGAGGTGTCTTTTGCCAAACAAGAACTATTCGAGACGGAAGTTCCTGGGGAATATCGCCGCAGGGTCCACAGGCGCCGCTGTGGCCTCGCTGCCGGCAGGTCACTCCGCCAACGGAAGCCCGGCCGTGGCCGACCCGCCTTATCCGGTGACGATGGAGTCCTACCCGCTCTGGGCGGCGACCGGCAATTTGCCGATCGAGCACGTCAAGATCGTAACCACGGACGAAATCCCAAAGTGGGACCAGGAGAAACTGCAAGCAATTTCCCCGACCCTCAATCTGCAACAATGCCGGAGCGTCGAGGAATTTCACCGCGAGGTCGTGGATGCGCACGTTATCTTCGCCGACTTTAAACGGCAGGACTTCGCCGTGGCGAAGAAATTACGCTGGATTCAATATCGGTCGGCCGGCGTGGAAGAAGTTGGTCTGTGGCCGGAGCTGGTGGAAAGCCCCGTGGTCGTTACCAATATGCAAAGAATCTACGCCCCGGGGATTTCCGAGACGGCGATTGGACTCATCCTTACTCTTGCTCATGGTCTGAACAAGTACGCGGTCCTGACCAACCAGCACATCTGGAAGCCCGTCGATGACGAGTACATGAGCGCCCTCTCGGCGCGCCGCTTTGGAGATGGTCGGGATAAACCCTGGACCAGGACGAACAGTCTGCGGGAGATCAGCGGGCTCACCATGGGAGTCGTGGGACTAGGTGGAATCGGGGGCGATACCGCCTACCGGGCTCACTATGGATTTGGCATGAGGATTCTGGCCGTCGATCCGAAGCCTTTGCCCAAGCCCGCCTTCGTCGCCGAGCTGCACGCGGTGGATTGGCTGCCGAAGATGGTTCCCCAAGTGGATGTACTCCTGTGCGCGGCGCCGCACACCCGGGAATCCACCCACATGCTGAACGAATCCATCTTACGCGCCATGAAACCGACCGCTTACTTCATCAACATGTCGCGCGGCCCGTTAGTGGACACGCCGGCGCTGGTTCGCGCCCTCCAGGAGGGTTGGATTGCCGGCGCCGGGCTCGACGTCACGGACCCGGAACCTTTGCCTTCCGATCACCCGCTGTGGACCGCCGGTAATGTCATCATTACGGCACACACCTCAGGCCACTCGGACCCCTCCATCCAACGCGCGCGGGACCTGTTCTGCGAAAACGTCCGGCGGTATGTCAATGGCCTGCCGCTGTTGCACGTGGTGGACAAACAACGCGGCTATTAGTCGAAGCGGTACTTTCGGAGCGCAATGAAGATTCCTGGTTTGCGGTGGGTCATCGCCTTGTTGCTGTTCACGGAGACCTTGCTCGCCTACCTGGACCTTCAGGAGATGTCGGTACTGGCGCCCGTGCTCTCCAAGACCATTGGGATGACCAATTCCCAGTACGCGTTTGTGGCGGAGGGCTTTCTGGTGTCGTACACGGCCGCCTTTCTTTTGGGCGGTTTGGTGATTGACAAGCTGGGAGTTCGCTGGGGGCTCGGCGTCAGCATCTTCGGCTGGTCAGTCGCCAATGCGCTGCACGCACTGGCGAATACTCCCTACGAACTGGCTGCTTGCCGCTTCCTGCTCGGGATCGCTTATCCCGCCGCATTTGTCGCGGCAGCGCGAGCCGTGGCGGAGTGGTACCCGGCGGAAGAGCGTGCCTTGGTTTATGGAATCTCAGTGAGCGGAGCTACGTTCGGAGCCATGGTGGCATTTCCGATGGTGGCTTGGATGACCGATCACTGGACTTGGCGCGCTCCGTTTCTGGCTACGGGAGTCATCGGCATGCTTCTGAGTCCTGTTTGGCTGATGGTTTATCGCCCGCCGGAAAATCATCCTTGGATTACCGGGAAGGAGCGTGACTTCGTCAAATCAGTAAAGCCCGGCGAAAAACTGGAGTCGGGATGGAGCTGGACGTCACTGCTGAAAACCCGAACCTTCTGGGCAGTGGGGATCGGTAGATTCATCAGTGACAGCGTCTGGACGTTCTATGTGCTCTGGTTTGCCAAATTCTTGACCGATGTCCAGGGATTGTCGCTTCGGCAAATGGGGAAGGTGGGTTGGATCCCTTTCCTCTTCGCGGACATTGGCTTCATCGGCGGCGGTTGGCTGTCGGGGAAATTGATAAAAGGGGGAATGAAATCTCGCCGAGCTCGCCTCACAGTGCTGATCGGTACCGCGGCGGTACGAGCGTTCACTTTCGTCCTGGTCGCCCGATATTCCACCCCTATTTTGATTCTCCTGGTCGGAATTTTCGTCCTGTGTACGACGGCCTGGCAGGTGAACCTGAGCGTGCTGTTGGTGGACTCATTTGATCCCCGCGTTCTGGCCACGGCCTCGGGATTCACGACGAGTCTTGGCACCTTTAGTACCATCCTGTTTACAGCGGTCGTCGGCTGGATCGTGCAGCACTATTCCTACCGGCCCGTGTTTGTTTTGCTTTCGGCGTTGAGTATCGCGAGCTGTGTGGCTGTCGTGCTCATTTTGGGAGGGACTGGCGCGGCCGCGCCGCCAGGTGGGACAGAGGGGAGAGCACAAATCCAGTGAAACTGGTCGTCATCGCCACTCCTGGCGCAAGCTACCTTGAGGTGCTTAACACTTTGCCGCCCTCCGTCAGTGTGCTCGTGTCGGATCAAGTCGCGTTGTTGCGAGAGTCTGTGCAAGAAGCTGACGCCATCCTGGTCAGTATGCCGGACGGCCGCCTCCTTCGTGAGATTTTTCCCGATGCGCGCCGTGTGCGCTGGGTGCATACCGTTGCAGGCGGTGTAGAAAAGTTTCTATTTCCGGAATTGGTTGCAAGTTCTGTAGTCCTAAGCAACGCCCGGGGCGTGTTCAAGCGATCGCTGTCGGAATTCGTCGTTGCGGCGGTGCTTTATTTCGCCAAGGATCTTCGCCGCGTAATTCGCAGTCAGCAGGACGGCATGTGGCAGCAGTTCGAAATGGAGGAGGTACACGGCAAGGTGATGGGCATCGTGGGATACGGTGAGACAGGCCAAGCCTGCGCCGAGCGGGCTCGCCCCTTGGGGATGAAGATTCAGGGTCTGCGCCGGCGGCCCGAGCTGTCCAAAGGAGATCCTTACCTCGACGCCGTGTGTGGCCCCAAAGATCTTCACGGGCTTCTGGCGCAATCTGACTATGTCGTGCTTACGGCGCCCGGCACACCCCAGACACGGAGACTGATCGGAAAGCCCGAGTTTGCCACCATGAAAGCTTCCTCGGTTTTCATCAATATTGGTAGAGGATCATCCGTCGATGAGAACGCAATGATTGAGGCCCTCGAGCAAGGACGCATACGGGGGGCCGCGCTGGATGTTTACGCAACCGAGCCGCTCCCTTCCGGTCATCCCTTGTATCGGTTGGAAAATGTCTTGTTATCTCCGCACTGCGCTGATCACACCCCCGGCTTTATGGAACGCGATCTGGAATTTTTCGTTCAAAACCTGCATCGATATTTGAACGGTGAGCCGTTGCAGAATGTTGTCAACAAGGAGGCAGGGTACTAACGCCCTTCTTCCTCTTCGGAAAAGCGGTGACCCCTTATTTCGGCACGACAGGCACGAATAAAGCCGATGGATGCTCCGCGTTATGGTAGATCGTATTCGTAGCGTTCATGATGCGGGTTGAATGGTTGGGATCTTCACCCGTATTTAAGTTCCGTGCGAATCGCGGAAAGTTGCTGCTGGAAACTTCCAGTCGCAGCTTATGCTTCGGCAGGAAGGCATTGCTGATAGCTCCCAGATCGATGACGAGCTTGTAGACCTCTCCAGGATTCATAAACTCCGGCTTTTCGTAGGAATTTCGGTACCGGCATCGCAAAATGCCGTCGGTCAGATTTTGGGCGAATCCGTTCGGCCAAACGTCGACCAATCTCGCGGTAAGATCCGTGTCGATCGCCGATGAGCTTGCATAAAGCTCAACACGAATGGGGCCTGTGACTTCGACCTCGTCTTCGAATGGGGGAGTGGAATAGACAAGCACATCGTTGCGAACCTCGACCGGGCGTTGATCCATGGCGCTCCCGCTCGATCCTTGCGAGGGCACGGGGTTGCGCGGGTCGTACAGAAAGTGGTCCTGGACTACACCCTTGGGGGCTTCGGAGCTAAGAGTGCCGTCACCCGCCAGACCGTTCGCTTTCCCGTTCGAGCCAAGGTAGTACGAAACCGTGCGAGCGCGAGCCAGGGGCCAATCGCCTTCGTCGCGCCAAGTATTTTTGCCCATGACAAAAATCTTTACCGGCTTTTCCCGCTCGATTCCGTTGTCCATCCCTTTTAGGAGATGGTCATACCAGCGAAGCAGCACTGCATCGAGATCAAGTCGAGCCGCAGGCCCAAAGTCCACTTCGCCGGTCTTGGTTTCAGAATACGGCGGGGGTGTGTGGGGCCAAGGACCGACGATCACACGTTGGCCGCGACGCGCCGCCTCACTCCCCCCGCGCGCTTCCACCCCCATATAATTCCTGAGTGCTCCACGAACAGAGGTGTCATACCAGCCGTCTACGTAGTAACCCGGCACCATGATCTTCGCGTAGTGCTCCTCGATCGAAAACTCCTTCCAATATTCATCGTAGTTGGGATGTGCCAGCCAGTCGAAAAGGTAGGGTGCAAGGCGGTTGACATTTCCCACGTTCAGCAGCGTATAGTCTGTCGCGGGCAGCACTCCACGGTCCGGGCGTGCGCTACGGTTTGGGTCTTCCTGCACTTTCCGAAGAAGGGTGTCTTCCGCCAGGTACGATGCCCAGCCAAATGAGCTTTGGTCAAAGGCTCCTCCCTCATAGATGCTCCCATCGGAATGAGCGTCGGAACCCGCCCCCACGGGGAAGATTCCTGCGAGATGGGGAGGCGACCCAATCGCCGCTTCTAATTGCGTCCAGCCGTTGTAAGACATTCCCCAGGTACCGACCTTGCCGCTGGAATACGGCAAAGAGGCGGCCCATTCGACGGTATCGTAGCCATCTTCAACCTCACGAAATGGATACCACACTCCATCGGAACCGTGTCGCCCCCGCGAATCCTGAATAATGACCACGTAGCCATGTGACACGGCCTTGGGAATGAACTCCAATTTCCAATCCATGCCGGACTTCCGATCACCTGGCCCGATGCTCGCATACTTGCCATAAGGGGTTCGTTTTAGCAGCACCGGGAACTTACCGGCTGCGGCAGGGCGGTAGATGTCAGCCCGTAGCACGACGCCATCTCTCATTTGCACAGGGACGCTTTGCTCAAGGATCACTCCGGCTTGCTCGCAGGCCCCAGTAGCCGTCTGAGCCCACGACTTCCTTACTCCCAGAGACCCGGCTGCAGCCAGAAAGATCAAGACGTGAATAATCGCAGACTGTCGCTCCCGACTTAGCCTGCTGATTCCGTTTATCGTCATCGAACGGACCTCATCTGAAGTTAAAAACAAAACGGCGCAGGCAAACGTCGTGTGACGCGCCGAATTGATGGGGCGCAGCCTGGTTATTCGTCCGCGCCAAGAACGTTCACCATTGTTTACTTGACGTCCGGAGTGTATTTTGGATACGCGATTTATTCAAGCGAAAGGCTCTGCCGGAAGCAGCGCGCAAAGTATTCGATCGGTGGCTTCCGGTGAGAAGGAATTCAGGAATATGAGACTGAGCTGCATTCCCGTGTCGTTCTTCGGCGCCATCTCGCACGGGCAGATGACGTTGGCGGAGTGGTTGGACTTCGCCAGCGAGTTGGGGCTGGACGGCGTGGAATGTGGTCCCCTCCTCATCCAGCCGTTAGGGCCCGCCAAGCCGGCTGAGTTTAGAAAGCTGGCGGAGGAACGGGGCTTGGCAATCAGCAATTACACCGCCTACACGGACTTCGCTCATCCTGATCCGGAAGTACGTAAGAGTGAACTCGCTGCCATACTCAAGAGCCTCGACACTGCCCGGGAGTTAGGGGCGCCATCGGTTCGGGCGGTTACTGGCCAGCGCTGGCCCGGCGTAGATCAAGGGGACGGCATCCGGTGGGTCATCGAGGGGGTCCGGTGGATTGCTGAAGAAGCGGATCGCATGAGATTACGAGTGAATTTGGAGAATCATACCAAGGCAGCCACTTGGACGCATTTTGACTTTGCCATGCAGGGCGACGTTTTCCTGCGGATCATGGAGGGGTTGCGGGATGTCCCGGTGGGAGTGCAATTTGATACCGCCAACCCGCTCGTAGCCGGTGAAGACGCTCTGGCCCTTTTTGAACACTTACGCTCGCGGATCGGGTACGTCCACATCAATGACGTGGGGCGAACGGGCGTGTTCGAGTTCGTTCCGGTCGGGACCGGCCTCGCCCCCATCCGCGAAGTGCTCACACGGCTGCACCAGCAAGGTTATGCCGGCTGGTTGGGTATTGAAGAGGCCAGTAGGACGGGCCGGCAAGGCTTCTACCAAGCAGTCGAATACGTTCGACGGCATCTGCCGTAATCCGATTCGCTTTCTCGGACGGGGAAGGATTCCAATGAAGACCATCACGCACGATACTTATCTCGATTGGGTAATTGGACATACTAAGACTCGATGGTGGCACGACTCGGCGGAAGCCGCGGAGTTGCAACTTGGCTTGGAACGCGGCGCGGTCGGGGTCACCACGAACCCGTTCCTGGCCAACCTGGCTTTAGCGCGAGACCGGACTCTCTGGTCCGGTGCGATCGAGGAAGTGCTCGCCCGCGACCTGTCAGCCGAGTTGAAGGCTGAGGCGCTCATGCGGATTGCTGTGACCCGGACGGCGGAGAGGCTGCTTCCGCAATATGAATCGAGCCGGGGCCGTACCGGGTACGTCTGCGCCCAGGTGAATCCTTTGCGTGCGGGCGACCGCGACGCAATGGCGGCGATGGCGAGACGCCTTCACGCTTGGGCGCCGAACATCGCCGTCAAACTCCCGGCGACGCTTGCCGGCCTGGATGTGCTGGAAGACTGCGTGGCGGAAGGAATCACGGTTACCGCGACGGTCAGCTTCACGGTGCCGCAAGCCTTGGCAATCGCCGAGCGGCACCGCGCCGGATCCCGGCGAGCCTCCCAGAAGGGCGCCGAACCAGGAAAGTGTTTTGCCGTAATCATGATTGGGCGTTTGGATGACTATCTGCGAGAAGTCGCCCACGACAACCAGGTGGCTGTAAGCGAATCCGATATTCGTCAAGCCGGCCTGGCCGTCACGAAGCGCGCGTACGCGCTTTATAGCGAGCGCGGTTACGAATCGGTACTCCTGGTGGCCGCACTGCGCGGCGATTACCATCTGACGGAGTTGGCCGGGGCGGACGTCGTGATGTCCATTGCTCCCGCTTACCAGGAGAGCTTTGTGACAAGAGATTTTCCGCGGGAAGAACGCATCGAGGTTCCAGTCCCGGCAGAGGTGGTCGAGCGCTTGCGTCAAATGCCGGAATTTGTGCGCGCGTACGAAGCCGACGGTATGACCCCGAGCGAGTTCATTGGATTCGGCCCTACGCAACGCACCCTGAGCCAGTTTGCCGAGGTGGGATGGAAATTGATGGAAGCCTATCGGTAAGCCCGGATTGCCCGCAGGCACGAATGAGAGTTTGCCTTTTGAGACCGCGGATGAGCATCCGGTGGTGCGCGCGCTGCAGTCGGCGGGTGCAATTGTTTCCGGCAAGGCTCCGGAGCTCATTGGCATGGCCTTGGTCGGAGATGGCAGTCGCTATGCCAACGAAGCCCAGGTGCCGGCGGTGTACTACGGCCCCGCATACGAAACCGCTCACTCCGATCACGAGCGCGTATCAATAGCGCAGCTTGTGCATTGTGCCAAGGTCTATGCTTTGGCAGCGGCTAGATATTGCGGCACAGTTGAATGAACGACCGTCTTGCAGCACGCGGGTGGTCTTGTCGTTACCATCCGGCGACACAACATTCCTGAAAAATGACACATCACTATTGACACAACCCGCGCGCCCGCTGAAGCTGCTGAACGGTGCCGGCGGGAGTCAAGCCGCTGCCATTCGTCCTCCATCCACGATCAGCGTGGTCCCGGTTACGTAGCGCGATTCGTCGGAACCCAGGTAGAGAGCAGCCATGGCAATGTCGTCCGGAGATCCGGTCCGCTGGAGCGGAGTGATCGCCGCGATCGTCTTCATGTAGGCTTCGCGGTCCTTCATGAATGGTTCCGAACCCGGCGTCTCGATTGCTCCCGGACAGATGGCGTTGGCGCGAATCTGGTACTTTCCATAGTCGAGGGCCAGACATTTTGATAGCAGGACCAAACCGCCTTTGGAAGTCGAATACGCGGCAAATTCCGGAAAAGCTTCGAGTCCTCCGATCGAAGCAATGTTAATGATCGAACCGCCCCCGCGCCGGATCATATGCGGCACGCTCACTTTGCAAAGCAGATAGGGAGCTCTCAGATTAACGTTCAAGGTCCGGTCCCAGACCTCCTCCGTGGTGTCTACCACCGCCTTCTTGTTGATCCAGCCGTGTATCGCGGCGTTGTTCACCAGAATGTCCAGCCCGCCAAAACGGCTGACGGTGCAGTCAACCAGGCGAGGGATCTCCGCACTATCGCCCAAGTCCACCCGCATGAAGAATGCCTCGCCGCCCGCGTCCCGAATACGTTGCTCGACCTGCTGCCCCTTTTGCTCCTCCATGTCCACGAGAACGACGCGTGCGCCCTCCCGTGCAAAAACCAATGCGATCCCCTCTCCGATTCCCATCGCGGCACCCGTCACGATGGCCACCTTATTTCTTAGCCGTGTTCCTTCGCTCATTATTGCATCTCCTCGCGCAAAGGTTCCGCGCTGGTTCAAGTCACCACGATTGAATTCGCAGGCTTAGCTCGAACACTGTTCACTTAAACCGCCCTTTCGCGAATCGACCCCCTCACCCCCTGACCCCTCTCCGCCAAAGGGGCGAGGGGAGCGGTAGTTGCAAGGGATTCACTTTTTCAGCCGTCGATCACTATGGGCGGACCGGACGCCGACCTGTCCGCAACAGAATCCATCTATGCCGGCCATGTGCGAATGGGTAATTGCGAGAGCCGCTCCGCACCCCGGGGCGTTATGAGGATCGAATCTTCGATTTTCGCACCTCCGACCCCCGGCTGGCCCAGGATAGTTTCAAAAACCAATACCATGTTCGCCTCAAGCGGATCCTTTACATCGGCGTGGATTGTCGGATAGCTGTGCGTCCAGCAGCCCATTCCGTGGCCCAGAAAACCAGGTGGGCAGTTCGGCGATTGGTAGAGAAATTGTTCCATGCCCCGCGACTTGGCCACGGCCAGAGCCGCCCTTGCCAGGTCGCCGATCAGCACTCCCGGCCGTGCGGCTGCAAGCATCGCGTCATACATGTCAGCGGTTGCCTCCATCACCGCCCGGACCTCGCGTGAGGGCGCACCCACGGTGGTGACACGGGACAAGTCGCCGCGATACCCTCCGTACAGAGCGCCACAATCCACTTGCACCTGTTCGCCCTTGGCGAGCGTGCGGCCGGTCATTAAACCCATGCCCACTGCCACCTGCGGCCCGGAATAAACCTGAAAGTTGTACCAGAGCCCGTCGGACCCCGCCAGCATGATGGCTCGCTCCACTTCTACCTTGATCTCGCGCTCGGTGGCGCCTTCCCGGACGCTTAACAGGAAGGCGCGGCCCCCCGCGTCGGTCATCTCCACACAACGCTGGATGGCCGCCACTTCGGCCGAACTCTTCACTTTGGCGACGTCCATGAGTAAATCGGTGGCATCTTCGAAATGTGCATTCGGCCGCGCCGCGTGCAAGGCGGTGTACACAGGGGTCGGAAAGAACTTGTAGCCGGCGATGCCGATCCTCTTTGCGGATTCAGGGAGGAACTCAAGCAGTCGAGATCCAAAGTCACTGGTTATCACGACGTCATCCACCCAGGTCAGGCCGGCGGGATTGTCCCAAAATGCGTTGGTCAGCAAAACATAAGCGGGATTCCCCCCCGGCGCCGCAACAAAGAAGGCCACGTCGTGCAGGCCCAGACCGGTCTCATACCC